>Ga0335083_10010595_pt1 | contig 11120 bp, 12 predicted proteins | sample Lox_Sample_42_FD_206716 | JGI IMG/M metagenome (GOLD analysis project Ga0335083, IMG submission 206716) | Soil microbial communities from Loxahatchee National Wildlife Refuge, Florida, United States - Lox_Sample_4.2 | ecosystem: Environmental > Terrestrial > Soil > Wetlands | place: USA... | reverse complement strand
CGGCCGCCGCGGGCAGGCCGGCTTGGAGATCGACCACGGTGTCGAGCACAGGGCTCAGCAGTGCGCCGCCGCACCCGGTCACCCCCGGCGCGGTGAATGTGTTGTCCACGAGTGACGCTCCGTTGATGGTGGCGATCGTCAAGGACGGGTTGAGGCTCACCGTGCCCTGATTGCCGGTGATCGGCGCGGTCGGGGGCGGTGGTTTGGTGGTCCCGGTAGTGAGCTGCAGGAGGATCGGTTCGGTGTCCGAGCCCACGTAGCAGTCTTCCCCGAGGGCCGGGTTTTCGAGCTTCACCTTGACGGGCAGCTTCACCGCCGGCCCCCGTCCGGTGAGGTTTTCCTCGAACACTTCGACCGGTCCGGCGAGTTCGGTGGTGGACACCACTTCTCCGAGGGGCAGCGCTTCGATACCGGTGAGTCCCCCCGGGACCGTCAGCGAGGTGCGCGACAGGGTCTTGCCGTCGGCCGCCGGAACAAGCACGTGGGAGCCTTCGATGATCCCGCCCTGCAGCACGATGGGCTTGGTGATCGGCACGGTCTTGTTCGCCAGCTGGAACTCCCCGCTGGTGGTGGTGGCCACGAGGCAGTGAGCCACGTGCTTGACGAACACGGGGCAGTCCGCAAACGGCACGTATTCCGGGTTTGGTGCGGCCTTTGCCTGGGCGGCCGGCGCCGCGGCGGCCAGAAGCGCCAGGCCCGCGGCGGTGCACGCGAGTATGCGGCCCGGCCGCGGAAACGACCCTGTCGGTCCGTTCTTGCTGATCACGTTTGTCTCCCTCCTTGCCTTGACTCCCTCTGCGGGCCACCGCCCGCGCGGACCAGTCTGCCCCGCACGAGCCCATGTATCCCTACCCCCGGCCGGGCGCCTCCCAAACATCGATGCGGCGAGCGGCCCATGGACCGTGAGCGTTTCCCCCGAACCTCGATGCCGCGAGCGCCACGGACCGCCGGCGGCGGCGAAAAGAGTCCCGCGCCGCGGACCAGAGGGAGCAGCCGCGGCGCGGAACTGGATCGATCGCCTGCGGACGGGGGTCTACCGCCGCGGGCCACGCCCCCTCCTACCCCCGACTGACGCCCCCAAACGGGGCCGACCCCGGGGCGGCGAGCCGGGGCTCAGAGTCGTTACGCGCGCGTGCGCGAGGAACGTCGAGGTGGCGGGGGCAGGATTCGAACCTGCGAAGGCAGAGCCAACGCGTTTACAGCGCGTCCCCTTTGACCGCTCGGGAACCCCGCCGGGGCCCGTCAGTTTAGGCGTCGGAGCTAGGAGGCCTCACGGAGCTGCTGGGCGTCCGGCAGCGACTGCAGCTTTTTGAGCGTCCGGTTCTCGATCTGGCGGACCCGCTCGCGGGTGATGTTGAAGGCCCGGCCGACCTCCTCGAGCGTTCGCGGGCGCCCTCCGACGATGCCGTAGCGCAGCTCGATCACCTCGCGCTCGCGGGTCGGCAGCGAGGCGAGGACGCGGCTCACGTTCTCCTTGCGCAGGGCCTCCGACGCGATCTCGAACGGGGACTCCGCGGAGTCGTCCTCGATGAAGTCGGCGAGCGCCGAGTCGTCCTCCTCGCCGACAGGCTTCTCCAGCGACACCGGCTGCTGGGTGATGCGCAGCACTTCCTTCACCTCGGGAACGGTGCACCCCAGCTCCGCAGCCAGCTCGGCCGCGCTGGGGTCGCGACCCAGCTGCTGAACCAGACGCCGTTCTGCGTGGATCAGCTTGTTCAGCCGCTCGACCATGTGCACCGGGATGCGAATCGTCCGCGCCTTGTCGGCGAGCGAGCGGGTCACCGCCTGGCGGATCCACCACGTCGCGTAGGTGGAGAACTTGTAGCCGCGGCGGTAGTCGAACTTCTCCACCGCCCGGATCAGCCCGAGCGATCCCTCCTGGATCAGGTCGAGCAGCGTCAGGCCGCGCCCCACGTAGCCCTTCGCGATCGACACCACGAGGCGCAGGTTGGCCTCGACCATGTGCTGCTTGGCTGCCATGTCACCCCGCTCGATCCGCTTGGCCAGCGCCACCTCATCGTCGGCGCTCAGCAGCGGCACCCGGCCGATCGCCCGCAGATACAGCCGCAGCGAGTCGAGGCTCGGCTCGATCGTGAGATCGACGTCCCGCCGGCGCAGCTCCTCGAGGCGCACCTGCACGGCGGCGGAGCGCACGCGCTGCTCCTGTTCGTCGCGCGGCTCCCCGATCTCCTGCTGTTCATCCGCCGGCAGCTCTTCGCCGGAGGCCACCTGGTCGTCCTCGGCCGCGTCCAGGTCGGCCGGCGCGTCGCCCGCGCCGAGCACCTCGATGCCGTGCTCCTCTAGGTAGCTCAGCAGCTCTCCCGCCTGCTGCGTCGACAGCTCGGCCTCGTCCACCGCTGCGCTCAACGCACCCGCCGCCACCGACCCACGCTCGTGGGCGTCGGCGATCAGGCTCTGGAGCTCCTCGAACTCGACTGTCGCCCCCCCGGGCGGACTCATTACGACCTCACCCTTGTCGGCCATCGCACTGAACGACCATCCTCTCCCCTCGCGGCGGCCAGTCCCCGTCGCGTGTGCGGCCGCCTACGGTAGCTGACGGCTCAGATTCCCGCTGTGTGACCGTCCCCGTGCACGCGCCGGTGGCGCGACCTCGCTCGCTACGCTGGGCTCGTATGCAGGCCGGCGTAACGCATGCGGTGCCGTTCCCGACGCTCGGAACCGGCGGCGACGTGCAGGCTCGCACCCCGTCCATCGCAGTCGGCCTGTCTCGCGTCGGCGTCACCGGCGTGGAGAAGGTGGTGCGCATCCGCGAGGAGCTGTACCTCGCGCGCTTCGACTGCTTCGTGGACCTCAGCGCGGTGCAGAAGGGCGCCCACATGTCCCGCTTCGAAGAGGTCATCAACGAGGCCATCGGCCAGGTCGTCCTCAGCGAGGCACCCTTCCGTGCAGAGACGCTGGCACAGCACATCGCCGAGCTCGTACGTTCACGTCAGGGTGCCGCCCGCGCGGAAGTGACGGTCGCGGCTCGCTACCCCGAGAACAAGCCGGCGCCCGTGTCGGGGGTGCAGACACAGGAGATCTACACGCTCCACGGGCGTGCCGTCGCGTTCGCCCATGGGACCCGTCGCGTGGTCGGCGTGTCGGCCACTGGCATGACCGCGTGCCCGTGCGCCCAGGAGCTCGTCGCCGCGCGCGCCCGCGAGCACCTCTCCGAGGAGCTCACCCCCGAGCAGATCGACCTCGTGCTCCAGACCGTGCCGGTCGCCACCCACAACCAGCGCGGGCTGGCCACGCTCCAGATCGGCTGCCTGGAGGGGTGCACCGCGGAGATCGAGGCGGCCACCCTGCTCGAGATCGCCGAGTCCAGCATGTCCTCGGAGATCTACGAGCTGATGAAGCGCTCCGACGAGGTGGAGGTCGTGGAAAAGGCCCACCGCCGGCCCCGCTTCGTGGAGGACTGCGTGCGCGAGATGCTCGCCGGCGTGGTAAGCCGCTTCGATGAGCTGGAGGGCGCCAGCTTCGTGTGGGCCCGTCAGGAGAACCTCGAGACGATCCACCAGCACAGCGTCGTGGCCGAACGCGGCGGGCTGCTCAGCGAGCTGCGGGAGGAGATCGCCTCGGGCTCACCGCTGACACGCCAGACGAGCCTCGAGGAGTGGCTCGACGGGCACGCGTCCGCTCATCCGTCGGCCTGAGCCTGCACCTGCTGCATCCGACGGCGCAACCCGAAGAAGTAGTCGAGCCCCGACAGCACCGTGACGAGCACCGTCACGTACAGCAGCGCCGCCAGCCACGGCGGTTTGCCCGCCACCGCGATGATCGCGAGGATCGTTGCGATCTGAAGGCACGTCTTGACCTTCCCGAACATGCTCGCAGCGATCACCACGCCCGCCTGGCTGGCACCCATGCGCAGCACCGTCACCGCCAGCTCGCGGGTGATGATCACCATCGCCACCCACGCCGCCAGGCGGTGCAGTGACACGAGCGAGATCAGCGCGGCGACGACCAGCAGCTTGTCGGCGAGCGGGTCCATGAGCTTGCCGAAGTTCGTCACCGAGTTGCGCGACCGCGCCAGGTAGCCGTCGACGAAGTCGGTCGCCGACGCGGCCGCGAACACGATCGCCGCCAGCACGTCCCCCTCGGGCGTGTTGCCGAGCAGGGCCACCACCAGGACGGGGACGAGCATGATCCTCAGGACCGTCAGCAGGTTGGGGAGGTTGAGCGGGAACATCGAGCGCCTCTACGGCCATTATGCGGCGCTCCCCCGTCGCGCGCCGCGCGATCGGTCCCGACGGGGTCGTGTGGAGCCGCGATCGGTGTCGGCGAGGAAAGCCGCGATCGCCGTCCGCGAGGAAGGTGGTATACCCGGCGCCCCACGGGAATCACCCTGAGAGGAGGGCCATGAAGCAGCGCACGCTGGGTCCCGACGGACCCCAGGTCTCGGCCATCGGCCTCGGCTGCATGGGGATGTCCGCCTTCTACGGCAGCACCGACGAACCCGAGTCCCTGCGCGCGATCGACCGCGCGCTCGAGCTCGGCTGCAACTTCCTGGACACCTCCGACCTGTACGGCCCCCACACCAACGAGGAACTGCTCGGCAGGGCTCTGTCGGGGCGTCGCGATCAGGTGTTCCTGGCGACCAAGTTCGGGATCAAGCTCCGGACCGAGCCCCCTTACCGAAGCATCGAGGGGAGCCCCGAGTACGTGCACGCGGCTTGCGAGGCATCGCTGAAGCGGCTCGAAACCGACCACATCGACCTCTACTACCAGCACCGCGTGGATCCGAACACGCCGATCGAGGAGACGGTCGGCGCGATGGCCGAGCTCGTCGCCGAGGGCAAGGTCCGCTACATCGGGCTGTCGGAGGCCTCGGCCGAGACGATCCGCCGGGCCCATGCGGTCCACCCGATCACGGCCGTGCAGACCGAGTACTCGCTGTGGACCCGCGACATCGAGCAGGACGTGATGCCCACGCTTCAGGAGCTGGGGATCGGGCTGGTGCCGTACTCACCGCTGGGGCGCGGCTTCCTCACCGGTCGCTTCAGCTCGCCCGATGAGCTCGACGAGGGCGACTTCCGTCGCTACGGCCCCCGCTTCACCGGCGAGAACCTGCAGCACAACCTGAAGCTCGCCGAGCTCGTCAAAGACACGGCCGCCGAACTGCAGATCACGCCCGCGCAGCTCGCACTCGCCTGGGTGCTCGCCCGCGGCGAGCACGTCGTCCCGATCCCGGGCACCAAGCGCGTGAGCTATCTCGAGGACAACCTCGGTGCCGCGGACGTGTCCCTGGAGACCGACAAGGTGCGGGAGATCGCCGACGCCCTCCCGCCCGCGGCCGGTGACCGCTACGACCCCGAAGGGATGCGCAGCATCAACATCTGAGGGCCGTCGCGGCCGCTAGGGTGGGGAGCCATGCCGCTGATCCCCATGGTCATCGAGCGGACCGCGCGCGGTGAACGCGAGTTCGACATCTACTCGCGCCTGCTCGACGAGCGGATCATCTTCCTGGGCAGCCCGATCGACGACCAGGTTGCCAACCTCGTGGTTGCCCAGCTGCTGCACCTCGAGAGCGATGACCCCGAAAAGGACATCTCGCTGTACATCAACTCGCCGGGGGGCAGCATCTACTCGGGCCTGGCGATCTACGACACGATGAAGTTCATCAAGCCCGACGTGCAGACGATGTGCGTCGGGGTGGCGATGTCGATGGGCTCGCTGCTGCTGGCCGCCGGGACCAAGGGCAAGCGCGCGACGCTGCCCAACTCGCGCATCCTCATCCACCAGCCCTCCGCCGGTTTCGAAGGGCAGTCCACCGACATCGAGATACACGCGCGCGAGATCCTCAACCTCCGTTCCAGGATCGACGAGATCTACGCGGAGCACACCGGTCGCTCCACCGACGAGGTGCGGGGCGACATGGAGCGGGACCGCTTCTTCACCTCCGAGCAGGCGCTCGAGTACGGCCTCGTCGACCGGGTGCTGCAGAGCCACTGAGCAAGACCGTGGCGCCCCCCTAGGGATGGCAGCCCTTCGTCCCTTCGAACGGCTGGCGCTCCCGCTGCTGGCCGCGCTGACGGCGCTGTCCGGGATCGCCAACTACGGCAACTGGGCCGCCGTCCCGAGCTTCGCCATCGCGACGGTCGCGCTCGCCGGCCTCGCCTGGCTGGTGTCGTTCGCCACCGAGCAGCTCGGCGAGCGCTTCGGCCCGGGGGTGACCGGGATGCTGCAGTCCACGCTCGGCAACCTCCCCGAGCTGTTCGTGGTGATCTTCGCGCTCCAGAAGGGTGAGCTCGTGGTCGCCCAGACCGCGCTCTTGGGCTCGATCTTCGCCAATGCGCTGCTCGTCCTCGGGCTGGTGATCGTGGTCGGCGCGAGAAGGTCCTCCGACGGGATCATGCGCTTCTCCCGGCGGCTGCCGACGGATACCGCCACGTTGCTGCAGGTGACGATGTTCGTGCTCGTGCTGCTCGGCCTCTCGCGCGCCGCACACGATCCGGCGAGCCACCACGTGAAGACGATCTCGGCGATCGGGGCGGTGTGCCTGCTGGTCGTGTACGCCGCCTGGGTGGTCCCGTACCTGCGCTCCGACCGCGCCCCCGGTGAGGCCGACGAGGCCGATGTGCCCCGCGACTCCGATGTGCCCCGCGACTCCGATGTGCCCCGCGACTCCGACGGGGCCCGCGAGCCGCGCGAGACGGACGAGCGCCCTGGTCCCCACGCCGCCGGTGCCGGTCCGGTGCAGGCCAGGCCCGGGCCGCGGATCTCCCTGTCGCTCACCCTGGGGCTGCTCGCGATCGGGGGAGTGGCGTCGGCGTTCGTGTCGGACTGGTTCGTCAACGCCCTGCATCCGGCGATCACTTCGCTGAACCTCTCCGAAGCCTTCGCCGGGCTCGTGATCGTGGCGATCGCCGGCAACGCCGTCGAGAACACCGCCGGCGTGGTGCTGGCGTGGAAGCGGAAAAGCGACCTCGCCATCTCGGTCGTCAAAAACTCCATCGCCCAGATCGCCGCCTTCCTGTTCCCGCTGCTCGTGTTGATCTCGTTCGCCTTGAAAACGACGCTCACGTTCGCGGTGCAGCCGGTCTACACCGGCGCGCTGGCCCTCACGGCGCTGGCTCTGTGGCAGGTGGCAGGCGACGGCGAGGCGGCCGAGTTCGAGGGCTGGTCGCTGATGGCGCTGTACGTGATCCTCGCCACCTTCGCCTACTACGAGTGACCGACCCGCTGCGGGAAGCGGTCCCGTCAGGGTGCGTCCAGCGCCGTCCCCACGGCACCCCGGGCACGCTAGACTTGATCTTGACCTCGCGCCTGGGCGGGGTTTTTCTTCGCCCAAGGCCGCAACTACGACTACGCAGGATTTCTGACCCATGGCCCGCGGAGACGTGCGAATCGCTGTCACCCTCGCCTGCGAGGATTGCAAGCATCGCAACTACCAGACGAACAAGAGCAAGCGAAACAACCCGGACCGGATGACGCTGCGCAAGTACTGCCGCTTTTGCCGCAAGCACACCAGTCACCGGGAGACCCGCTAAACCGGGACCGCCTCCATGGCCCGTGACCGCAAACGCGCCAAGCAGCGCCGTGAGCGCCGCGGTGCGGCCGCGCTCGCCCGTCGCGAGGCTGCCGACGGCCGCCCCGAGCCGCCGCGCGGACAGACCGTCCGCAGCGACCTGCCCGGTTCACTCGACCACGCCGGCGCGGAGGTCGACGAGTTCGACGCCGCCCTCGTCGCGGGTGCTGGCGGGGTGCCGCTGGCCCCGAGCGAGGAGGACGAGCTCGAGCGCGAGGCCCTGGGCGGGGAAGAGCAGCCGAGCGGGGACGAGGCTCCGGAGGAGGGCGCACCGCCCGCCGGGCCTCCCGGGGAACCACCCCGGAAACCGCCCGGCGGAGGCAGGGGGGGAGGCGGCGAGACCCCGTCCGGAGGCGGCGGCGGAGGTGGCGAGCTCGCTCCACAGCACCGCACCGCGATCGGCACCACCGCGGGTCGAGCGACCGGATTCCTACGGGCCAGCTGGGCCGAGCTCCAGCGGGTGCAGTGGCCGGACCGCCGCCAGGTCTCCCAGGCCACCGCGGTGGTCATCGGGTTCGTCGCGATAGCCGGTCTCTACCTCGGCTTCGCCGATCTGGTAGCAAAGGAAATAGTCGAATTCATTCTCTGAGGAAGCTTTAGATGTTTCGCTGGTACGTCGTCAACACATACTCGGGACACGAGAACAAGGTCAAGCACAACCTCGAGCACCGGCTGGTGTCGCTCGGGCAGCAGAACGCCGTCCGCAGCGTGGTGGTCCCAACCGAAGCCGTGTCCGAGATGAAGGACAACCAGAAGGTCACCGTCGAAAAGCGCACGATGCCTGGCTACGTGCTCGTGAACATGGAGCTCAACGAGGACTCCTGGGGCGTCGTCAAGGGCACCCCCGGCGTCACGGGCTTCGTGGGCGCCTCCCAGGAGCCCGTGCCGCTGACCCAGATCGAGGTCGACCGGCTCCTCCACAAGGAGGTCGCCACCGCCACCCGCACCCGCGCCCAGTTCGCCATCGGCGAGTCGGTCAAGGTCGTCTCGGGCCCGCTGTCGGACTTCTCCGGCGAGATCTCCGAGATCAACGAGGACGCCGCCCGCCTCAAGGTGCTGGTATCTATCTTCGGCCGCGAGACCCCCGTCGAGGTCGGCTTCGACCAGGTGAAAAAGCTCTAGACGATGGCCAAGAAGATCCTCACCACGATCAAGCTGCAGGCCAATGCAGGGCAGGCGAGCCCTGCCCCGCCGGTCGGCCCCGCGCTGGGCCAGCACGGGATCAACATCATGGAGTTCTGCAAGGCGTTCAACGCCCAGACGCAGAGCGAAACCGGGACCATCATCCCGGTCGTGATCACCGTCTACGAGGACCGCTCGTTCACGTTCGTCACGAAGACCCCACCGGCCGCGGTGCTGATCCGCCAGGCGATCAACATCAACAAGGGCTCCGCCGAGCCCAACCGCACGAAGGTCGGCACCATCACCCAGGAGCAGCTCCGCCAGATCGCCGAGCGCAAGCTCGAGGACTTGAACGCCCACGACGTCGACCAGGCGGCGAAGATCATCGCCGGCACCGCCCGCTCGATGGGCGTGGAGGTCGCCTCGTGAGCCCCCACGGGCGCCGTTACGCCGATCAGCTCGTGAAGGTCGACCGCGAACGCGAGTACGAGCCGGCCGAGGCCATGTCGCTCGTCTCGCAGCTGGCCAGCGCCAAGTTCGACGAGACCGTAGAGGTCCACGTGCGCACGGGCCTCAACGTCCGCCACGCCGACGAGCAGCTGCGCGGCACCATCGCGCTCCCCAATGGGATCGGCAAAGACGTCAAGATCGCCGTGTTCGCCCAGGGCGACTCGGCACGCGAAGCCGAGGAGGCGGGCGCCGACTATGTCGGCGGCGAGGACCTCGCCAAGCAGATCCGCGAGGGCTTCGACGACTTCGACATGACGATCGCCACCCCGGACATGATGTCGATCGTGGGGCAGCTCGGGCGCATCCTCGGGCCCGCCGGGAAGATGCCCAACCCGAAAGTCGGCACGGTCACCACGGACGTCGCCAAAGCCGTCGAGGAATCGAAGTCCGGGAAGATCGAATACCGCACCGACCGCAGCGCCATCGTCCATCTGGTGATCGGCAAGGCCAGCTTCGAGGACCGCAAGCTGCTCGAGAACTACGCGGCCGTGATCGAAGAGCTGATCCGGGCCAAGCCCTCCGCCGCCAAAGGGCGCTACCTGCGCTCGATCACGCTCGCGACCACGATGGGCCCCGGGGTCAAAGTCGATCCCACCCGCACCCGGGACATCGTCGAGGCGGCGCCCGCCGCCGCCTAGCAGCGACCTCGGGCCGGCTACCGCCGCCCAACAGCGGCCTCGGGCACCCCGCCCGCCACCGCGGTCCACCCGGCACGCGTCCTCGGCCGCCACGCCGCGGGCCTCACCGCCGAGCCTCTACAATCGTGCCCGAACTGCAAGCGTTCGCCGCGCCCGAGACCCCCGGCACCCAGCAGGAGAAGACCGGGGCAGGCATCGGCGAGGAGCACGCGGCCTCCGGTCGCTGTCACTCGTCCGCCTGAATCCATCCCGGGCCGACGACCTTCCCCCGACAGCGAGCGAGACCCGTGAACAGAGATCAGAAGGCGACCGCGATCGCCGATATCGCAGAGCGCATCGCCGACAGCCAGGCGATCTTCGCCGTCGACTACCGGGGCATCACCGTGGCCCAGATCGCGGAGCTGCGCACCAGCCTCCGCGCCGCCGACGCGACCTTCGCGGTCGTCAAGAACTCTCTCACCGAGCGCGCCGCCGACCAGGCCGGCGCGGAAGACCTGAAGGACTTCCTCGCCGGACCCACGGCCCTCACCTTCGTCCGCGGCGACGCCGCCGTGGCGGCCAAGGCGATCGCCGACTACGCCCGGACGATCCAGCTGCTGCCGTTCAAGGGCGGTGTCATGGACGGGTCGTCCCTGGACGTGGACCAGATCCGGGCGCTCTCCAAACTCCCCTCCCGCGAAGTCCTCTACGCACAGCTCGTGGGAGTCGTCGCCTCGCCCGTGGGCGGCCTCGTGCGGTCCCTCGCGGCACTCGTGAGCGGTCTCGCCGTCGCCCTCGGCCAGGTTCGCGAGAAGAAGGAGTCGGGCGAGATCCCCGCCGGTGACCCACCGGCCGCGGCCAAGCCGGAGACCCCGGCGGCCGAGGCCGGGCCGGAGACCCCGGCGGCCGAGGCCAAGGAGGCCCCCGCTGCCGAGGCCGAGGAGGCAGCCGCCGAGGAGGCCGAGGCGCCGCCCGACGAGGCCCCCGCTGCCGAGGCCGAGGCACCTGCCGAGGAGGCGAGCGAGGAGCCGCCCGAGGAGGCATCCGCAACGGACGCGCCCGAGGCACCTGCCGAGGAGGCACCCGCCGAGGAGGCACCGCCCGTCGAGGAGGCCGAGGAGCCCGCGGAGGAGGCACAAGCTGAGCCGGCCGAGGGGCCGGCGCAAGAAGACGACAACGACGTGAGCGCGGAGGCCGAGGCCGGGCCGGAGGACGCCGACGCGGACACGAACAAGGAGGACTGACAGCCGATGGCTACAAGCACACAGGACTGGATCGACGAGCTCAAGAGCATCTCTGTGCTCGAGCTCGCCGAGCGCATCAAGGCACTCGAGGAGGAG
>Ga0335083_10010594_pt1 | contig 11120 bp, 9 predicted proteins | sample Lox_Sample_42_FD_206716 | JGI IMG/M metagenome (GOLD analysis project Ga0335083, IMG submission 206716) | Soil microbial communities from Loxahatchee National Wildlife Refuge, Florida, United States - Lox_Sample_4.2 | ecosystem: Environmental > Terrestrial > Soil > Wetlands | place: USA: Florida... | reverse complement strand
AGGACGCGCGTGAGCAGAATGGTCACGATACCATTGACGATCAGTCCTGCCCAGGTTGAAAGGAAGCCTCGAAACATTCGGCGATTCGTTTCCTTTCCAGCTCGAAACCTTAAGGTACTCGGGCCGCGACGCAACGACCAACACAAGCAACAAATCGGCGCAGCGGAGGGTGAAGAGGAAAATCACTGCAGACCACTCCCAGCAAAGCAAATATCCGGATGCCCCGCTCCCCTGCGATAACAGAATCAGCGCATGGCCACCAGAGCTTCGCCGATGCGAAAGTCTTCTTCCGGTTCGGGCGGCAATGGTCGATCGGGCGGTTCCTGCTTCGCTTTAGCGGGCGCCGCCGCCGGAACTAGTAACGGCATGACCATGGTCATACACAAAACGAACCAGAACAGCCGAGTGTACTGGCCGCTTACGAAAAAGATCCCCACAGAGACGCCCAGGATGGAAGCTTGACAACCGACGGCCAGCGCTGCTAACAACTCCGATCGGACAGCCAAGGCGCGCCTCCTGGTCCTGCCGGCAGAGACAAAGGCGGATCCAAGAAGAAGCAAGAAAACGACAAACTCTGGAAGACCCATCTCCGCCGCTATTTCCAGGTATGCATTGTGCGCCACGTGTGGATCCGAGCGCACCGACCCAGTCTTGTCATAGCGCGTGACGACCGCCTTGTAGTTTCCGAACCCAACGCCGGAAAACGGGTTTTTCCATATCATGTTTAGGCCAGCCTGCCATCCGATCAAGTGCTTATTGACCGACTCGGTGTCTCCGCCGGCCGGATGGAAGAAACGGTTGATCGGCGAGTTCGGCGCCAGAATCATGAACGGTATGGTCACTATCATGACGACCAGCAGGTTCCGCGCGGGATTGCGCGAGCGCGAAATCAGGTAGAACACCATCAGTACAATGCCGAGAAAACCGCCGCGCGAAGCTCCGAGGGTTACAGCTGCAAAACTCAGAAGCATACATCCCAGAGCATAGAGTTTTTCCCAGGTCCTGGTGCCCACCAGCACGAGTTCGAAAGCAATCGGCAGGACTGCCAGTGCCGCAATCGTAAAGTAATTCGAATCGCCGACGACCCATCCCGGACGGAAAGCTTCGCCAAACTCTGCGGTTCCTCGCTGCCATTCCCGCAACATGTAGAGCGATGCAAACGCTACAGCGCCGATGGCGACCATGAAGGACCAGTACAGCCTCTTGATGGAGTCGATCACCGTCATGGTGATGAAGAAGAAGATCAGGGTCGAGCCGTACATGTAAATCGGGTTGATGAGATCGAAGCTGGTACTCTGCCATCCTTTGCTGAGATGCGAGAAGGCCGCGATGGCGAAAAAGACGATCATTACCTTCGCTTGGGTGGTTACCAAGTAGCGCGGCACAGCATGGCGTCGCCCCAAATAAATCAGGGCATAAAGCAGGGCGATCGCGCCCAGCAATTTTGTCATCGTAAGGCCGGGACCAAATTCCGCGTTCCAGAACTGATGTCGCAGGAACGGCATTGAAACAATTACGAGGAAGTACAGGATCACGTAAATTCTCCTTAGCCCACGTGGGCCAATTGCGTCTTACCGGCCTCCGTAACGATGATCTGCTGCAGCTCTGCGAACGCCACGGCAACGGAGTGCTCCAAGGCACTCATGTCGTAGCTCTGCACGACCCGGTTACGCGCCGCTTCGCCTATAGCCTTGCGGCGTGCGGGGTCGCGCAACAACTGAACTACGTCCCCAGCAAACTCCATAGCATCATCAGCGATCATGATTTCTTCGTCCGGCTTAAGGTCAAGGCCTTCAGCCCCGATCGTAGTCGAGACTATGGCCTTGCCCATCGCCCCAGCTTCCAGGATCTTGAGACGGGTACCACTGCCGATTCGCAGCGGGACGACACACACGGCCGCTTTCTTGATCACGGGCCGCAGGTCAGGCAAGGAACCGGTAAATTCCAGAGCAGGAACGTCTGAAAAACGGGTACGAAACTCTGCTGCAGGATTGCGTCCCGCCGCGATCAACCGTAGTCCGGGGATTTCCTTCTGAATCAGAGGAAATATTCTACGCACGAAGTGCTCCAGAGCATCGCGGTTAGGGAACCAGTCCATTCCGCCCTGATAAACGATCGTCATCGGATCTTCTTTGCCCTCGCACACGTATTCGTGCGCATCCACCACGTTGGGCGCAACAACGATCCTGAGCCCTGGGCAGAGTTGCTGCAGTAGCTCTCCATCGAGTTTCGAACACACCATGACCAGGACCGCGCGCTTGTAGGTAGCAGCCTCGAAGCGACGTAACTTCCGGGCTTCCAATCGTGCATAGGCCGCCTTAAGCGGATTGCGTTCTTGCTCGGCGTACAGGTGCAGAATCCGGTGCTCGACATTGTGGCTGTTGATGAGTATCGGAAGAGCCGTCGGCGGCAAATTGATCGTCGTATAAATGTTGTCGCAAAGGACCACATCAAAAGCACCGCTGTGCAGCCGGCGCTCCAGAATGGAGCGCATTTCACCGGACCGGAAGCGATCGATGACAAATGGGGATGGTGACAAGAGTCCGAACACACGAGCAAGGTGGTTCTTGCTACCCGACAGGCTTTCGGTGCGCCGCACGACGATGTCGCTGTTCGCGCAAACCGTTCGCAATTCCTGTACGGTTGGCCCTGGTTCCTCGGGTGCAGCAAACGTAGCCAACGTAATTTCATGGCCGGCGTGCGCGATGGCGCGCAACAGCGACCAGACACGCATTTTGACGCCGTTGTTCACGGGAAGGGGATACATAGTCGCGATGTACAGGATCCGCATCACTGGGCGCCTCCGCCAGCGTGGGACATCCGGCCCCAACGACCTAAAACCCTGGTGCGAACGCCGTGATAGCGCGCATAGGCGGCGCGGCCCCAGCGTGCCATAGGGGAATAGTATTTCTGCCAGCGGCGGATCGGAACCAGCGTGCCGCCGAACTTCTGCTTGAACTTACCCGGCCCGCACATGTTGTACGCAGTCAAACCGCGTTTCTGGGCCCATTCCATCACCGACCAATGCATGAGGTCATTGGGGGAGTACGGCCTCGCTGCGAACCGGCTGGCTCCACCCCAGTAGTAGATGGTCTTGTCATCGTGGGGAAATAGCCCCGTCGCAATCGGCTGGCCTTCGGGGCTAAGCACTTCCAGAGCCAGAAGCATGCCTTTCGGGTGTAAGTGCTCAAACAGCAGACGTGGACGGTCATGGTCATAGGGCGGGAACAGACCCTTGCGAGTCATCACTTCCATGAATTGATCGTAGTATTCAGCCGTCATGGCAGCATCATTGCATTCAACAACAGTCAATCCCAGGCGACGCGCCTTCCTCACTGTCGAGTGGTCTTTCTTATCGATGCGCCTCCAGGCCAGATCCGGGCTCTCCGGCGTGAGCTCGATAACGTACGTCGAATCCACTTTGACTTCGTAGCCCCGAGCAGCCATGAGGTCGGTAGCGAGCACCGGGTTTTCGATCTCCAATGTGGCGAGACCTTCGTTGGCAGCCAGATCGTCCAAGGCTTGCAGGAACGCCTCGACATTGAAGCCCGAGTTCACTGCCGGCCCCATGAAGTTGGTGCCCCAACTTTTTAGAGGGCTACCTAGAATGCGGAATGGGCCCTTCTTGAATGTTCCACCACAGAAGTAACCAACCGTATTTCTCGCCTGTCGAATGGCCCAGTAACGGATCTCGACTTCCTGACTCTCGGCCAGGTAATCGAGCCACGCCTTGCGATGAAACAGGTGGGCACTCTCGTAGCCTGAAACGCGGACATCCCAAGTCGCTTGTTCCTCTTTGCTCAACGGCTCCAATTCATAACGAGGGGAATCTCTCCTCGCCGCATCCAAGGCAGTCGAGTTGACGGTCGTGTTCATGCGCGCGTTTCCACCAGGAACTCGCGGTAGTTCCAAAGGATTGCTTCGGCCATGCCGTTCTTATCCAGCACGGTGCAGTTAACAATGGGAAGCCAACTCAACGCAGGTTCGAGCCTCGAGTTTCGGGCTTCGAGTTGACCAGCTCCCTGTGAATTGCCGGCAGATGTTCCCTGACTGGAAGCTGGAAACTCGAAAGTCGAAACTGCGTTCAGTGCGGCAGCATAGACGCAATACCGTGGTGACGCGAGGCGGAACAAGCCCAGCCATCGCAGGGAATGGCGGAGGCTGTCGAATATTCCGCGGCGCCGGATCACGTACGCCCATCCACGAATGCGCTCCCTCAATGGTTGCTTCTGCATGTGTTGGTGCAGCATGACATCGGCGGAGGACAGCTCTCCTCCGTCCAATTCCGCCAGTTCCCATGACCAAAGGGAACGTACCGTGTCGATTGCCAGCTGGACGGAATCCGGCGAATTCAGCGGCCAATCGACGTCACGGCAACCCGTGACCTTGTATTCGGTACAGCGCAGAACCATGTTCACAAACCAATCGGCATCGAACGCTAAGCCGGATAGGAGCCCACGCCTCTGCAAATCGCAAAGCTTATCGGCACGTGCCCGGTATCCGGAGACGAATTCCTTCTTGAACACCAGAATGGACGTTGCCATGTCACAGTAAAGCTTAGTGAGCCGGTACTGCGACGTCTCTGACAGCTGTGCTGGGCCTTCAAGAAGGACGGGCACAATCTCCAGCAGTTCCACCGTCCGATTCGCCAAGATCCGCCAGGCATCTTCTTCGCAAACGTTTGGAACGTATTGCGCCTTCTTCAGCAAGATGTCGGGATCACCGTAAACCACCTCGCCACAAGTCAGAAGCTCATACCCGAAAATCGTTTCCCCGAGGTTCGTTAAGAACGCCTGGTGTACGGCACCGAATGAAAGTTTGCAGAACACGCCTTGGTTGTGCAGTTCCTCTTCAACTCCACGGCAGATCAAGGCAACCACGTTCGGGGAAGGGATCTCTCCGGTGTCTTCCACGATGACAATGAACTCCGCATCACTGAGGAACTGCAAACCAAGTTCCGTCTGCCTGCAAGTCGCTTCGTTGCGGGCCAGGCTGCCGGTGAGTATGACTGCTTTCAGCCGTGGGCCCAAGTTCTGGATGCACCATCGCTGCATCGTAGTGATGATGCGCGACTTGGCCTCAGCATCTTGCAAGCCCCCTGCAAGCATCGTCTTGGATTGCCCGCTGGCGCTTGCGCGAGTCGAGTTGGCCACCTCGCTCAACGAACTACCGCCCGCTGTGCCTCCCGGCTGGGTGCCGGAGACACCATTCGTCCCAACGTTTCCAGGAAGAATTCGCCTGTTTCGCGGACCTGCCGCTCCTGGCTGAAGCGTTCGAGCACATACGCACGTCCCTGCTCCGCCATGCGCTGGCGCAGAGCAGGCGACCGCAACATGCTGGCGATCGCAGCGGCCAAGGACTTAGGGTCGCCTGGAGGGACCGTAATGCCAGTTCGGCCATTGACGATCACTTCGGGCGTGCCATCAACAGCGGTGGCGACCATGGCACGTCCGGCGGCGAGTGACTCCACGGCCACTAGCGGCAATCCCTCGTAGAACGAGGGGAGTACGACAAAGTCACAGAGCGCTAGCCAGTCGGCCATATCGTTTCGAAAACCAAGGAAATGTACATTCTTCTGCAGGCTGAGCCGCTTTGACTGATGCTCCAACTCCTCGCGCAGAATCCCGTCCCCGAGGCAAAGCACATGAACATTGGGGAACTCGCGCAGCACCTCCGGGAGGGCGTTAATGAGAACCGCATGACCCTTTTGTGGCTCCAGCCGGGCCGCAACTAGGATCACCGGGTCGTCCGTCCCAATACCCAACTCGGAGCGCATGCCCGACGGGGCAACATGCGCCGGATTAAAGCGGCTTACGTCGGTGCCATTTTGGATGACTCGTACCTTCCGTTCTGGTAGGCCCTTCTCTTCGACGAGATAGCGCCCGTTGGCATAGGAAACCGCAATGTATCGATCCACGAAGTGCCCGGCCAGATGGTCCACGGTGAAGTTGTTTGCCTTCCAGCCCCTGCGCCAGGATTCGCGCACGTGGGGCGTCTCGACGATGAGTGGCACGGAACACATCCACCCCACGGGCGAGGCACACAAGCTGCTCCTGAACAAGTGTGAATGCAACACTTGGACACGGCGCTCGCGAATCCATCGGTAGAGTTGCGATGCTCCCGCCAAGTGAGTGGGGGAAGGAAAGAACAACGGTAACAATTCCACATCTGAGGGGACGTCCAAACGCACGGCATCGGCGACTTGCGGACTGCAGACAAAGTGCAAGCGAAAGGTCTTACGATCCAACCCGCGGAGCAAGGTGAGAATGTGTTCCTCAGCACCGCCCCGGGCCGACGTGTTGCAGAATTCCATCACAGGAATGGGAACTTCACTCATACCTACTCGTTCGCTTCATTGCACGTCCCGAGGAAGAACCACTTGTCGCCGTGCAACACCGAAAACTGAAGAGGTAGCGGTGAGAGGGCCTGAACCGTGGTCTTGCGCGGCCGTATTCCCGTCCACTCGGCCTTGTAGATGCCCCGTGGGCCTTTGCCGTCTCTCATCCACGAGCGCATCCGGAGCAAGGGAAGGAGATATGTTTTCCAGTCGCGGGGGCTGAGTGTGAACGCCATCATGCCGCGCGTGACTCTGGCCATCTCGTGGAGGTACTCGCGTAGGACTTCTGTGCTGGGCATATGTTGCAAGACGTTGTAAGCCAATACCAAGTCGCACGAGTGGTCAGGCAACGGCCGAAGCGAGTTTCCTTCGGTTTCATGGAACGTTACATTCGGCAGTCCCAGCTTTCTGGCCTCATTCAACATATTTCGAGAAATATCAAATCCGTGGACATGGCCGACTTCCCGGGCGATGGCTCGTGTAAGGCGGCCGATTCCACAACCAATGTCCACAATGACGTCGGTCGGCTTGGGCATGTAGCCCGTTTCTCGCTTCAGATCGGTCCAGATAGCGTCGCCCGACTGCCAGAAACTGTTCATGTCCCGGTTGTGGTAGCTGCCGTACGACGAGATATACCACGCAGGGTTCTCGACCGCCTTTTCTTCCCAGAAGTCTCGTGATGTCCTTAGCGTGGCCATATACCCCAGTCGACGCAACCGGATCTGCCGCAATCAGTTTGCTCAAACATTCACGTGCTCACGAGCCGATACGGCCCTTCGCGCAGGCACGTCGGACGCGACCATCATCTTCACCAAACGCTTGAAGTCCACCTCCGGCCGCCAATTCAGCGCCCGGCTGGCGAGGCCGGCATCGCCACGCAGGTCGTGGATCTCGCCGGTCCGAAAGAGCATGGGATCCACCTCGACATACTCATTTACCACTTCGGCGACGTTAGCCCCCGCAGGTACTAGGTCAAGGCAGCGAAGGACTTCGACCACAAACTCGTACACGCTGTGTGACTCCCCAGTAGCGATGACGTAGTCGACGGGTTTTTCCTGTTGCAGCATGGCATGCATAGCGCGAACATAGTCACCTGCGAAGCCCCAATCGCGGCGCGCTTGCATATTGCCTAGTTTCAGTTTGGTTTTCCTGCCCATCGCCCAATCGGCCGCCGCCAGGGTGATCTTGCGAGTTACCATTTCCGGACCACGGCGTGGTGACTCGTGATTGAACAAGATGCCGCCAACCGCGAAGATGCCTCGCGCCCGGTAAACCTCGCACAAGCGGTGGGCCGCTGTTTTCGAGACACCATATGGCGAGGTAGGGACCAGAGCAGTTTCTTCGTTCCGTAGGCCGTTCAGGTTGCCGTACATTTCGGAACTGGACGCCTGGTAGATGCGAGTATCCGGTTTTTGCCGCTCGATGATGTTCAACAGCCGCGCCAAGCCGCCGACGTTGATGTCGAACGTATCGGCAGGCATTTGCCAACTCGTGGGTACAAAAACTTGTCCCGCGAGGTTGTACACTTCGTCCGGAGAAGCCTTGGCAAAGGCGACCTCCAGCGACGCCGCGTCGCGCATGTCTCCATACAGAAGTTCGATTTGGCCATCGAGGTGGGCGAGCCAGCGCATGGTTCCAGGTTCCCGGCGTATCAGTCCGTATACACGGTACCCCAACTCCAGCAGGTATTCGGCCAAATAGCTGCCGTCTTGTCCGGAAATGCCAGTAATCAAAGCCTTCTTCATAAGGCAACCCTTTCCCCGGCGACGCGTCCAGCCTCACGGATCGAATCGTAGACGTCCGCGATGGTTCGCATCGGTCGTAGTGGTGTCTCGTTACTCAGAAATATTGCGTCAGAATAACAGTCGTCGGGGTGGTAACCGTGCATGCCCTCCGGAGACCATCCACCCTGGCCGTTGAAATCACCCTCGGCCACCATCCAGCCAGCGTTCAGCAGAAAGATCAATTCGCCGTAGCGTTTGTCGGAGAAATCTAACCCAAATGTTTGTAACTCCGGCTCGGTTAGAACGTGTCCGCAGTCGAGAGATGCCATCACGTCGTGTACACGGCGGCGGGCCTCGTCGTTAAAGAACCAGAACCGCGCCATCGTCGAGTCGTAAACAGCGAGGTAGTCCTGCGGCATCCGCAGGCCAAGCTTGGCCACTTCCGGGATGATGTCGGCGTGCCTGAGCACCGGAGTCATACCATGGTCGGAGCAAACCATAAGAAAAGCGTCCGCATCTCGCTCGCGGGCGACCCGAAAGACCTCCCGCAACCGCTCGTCATACCATGCCAGTTTCCCCGCGATGGCCTCTGGGTCTTTGCAATGCATGTGCAAGAAGCCATCCATCTCGCACAAGTAGAGGAAGAACAGGGTTGCATCCGAGTTCACAACGTCGTGCAAAGCGCGGCGCATGATCTCGTCGTCGGAGTACTGATGATAGGTGTATACGCGATAACCGCGGTCTTCCTTCTCCAATTCATCGAAAAGCGACGGCGTGTCCCCAATTCCCTTGGGCGCATAGATGTCACGGCGCTCGGAAAAATTGAAGTAGGGCAGCAGCTGCGGCGACACACAACACTCGAAGTTGGGGCCCAAGCCAAGTACCCGCCGGCCGAGTTCTTTGATGATCTTTCGACCATAGCGATTATCGAGTATCGCTTTGGGCAGCCAGCCGAACGCCTTCAACCACCTGAACGGTGCATGTTCAGGATCGTAATAGAAGTAGTTCCAATGGCCATGACGCTCCGGCATCAAGCCTGTAAGGATCGTGGGTATCGCACCTGAACTGAAGCCCAATATCGTCTGCAAACGAGTCCGATAAGGCAAGACGTCATCCAGAAACGGCCGCTCGCGGATGTATTCCCAACCGAGCGCGTCGATCAGCACGACAACCTGGAGGCGGTTGCTCACAGACTGTCCTCCGCTGTGCGCACGCCCAGAAGCGAGGGTCTCAGACGGACAAAAACGTACCTCGGAATGGCCAGCGCCCGGTCGCGGCTCCATGACCCGAGGTATACCGCCGAGTCCCTCTCCACGAGCCTGCGAAAGTCTTTCAGTGTAGTCTCCTGCAGGACTGCCACTCTGGAAAGCACTCGTCTTCCTTGCTGCGCAGGCCATGGCCGAGAAGTGCAGACCACACTGTACCCGGATTCCCAAGCTGAATCGAGCACACGCTGGCTGCAAAACCCGTAGGGCACTGCCAGCGCCTCGACCTTGCACGATAGACGTTGCTCCAGTATTTGCCGGGATACACGCAGCTCTTCGGTCACTCGCTGGACACTCAAGGTCGTCAGGACGACATGGTTGTGCGCATGGGACCCGAACCTCATACCTGCGCGACTCATTTCCTCCACCATCGGCCATAGAAGGAATTCGCCGCTCCCGATGCTGGATGTGTTCACGAAGAACGTACCCAGGAAACCGAATTCCGTCAGCAAGCGGAAAGCGACGTCGTAGTGCGACAAGTAACCATCGTCGAAGGTAAGTGCAGCAGACTTTGCTGGCAGCTTGCCGGCAGCTACATCTTCAGATGCGACCACAGAGAAGCCTTGATCTCGTAGAAACTGCAGTTGATCCCTGAAGGCCGATTCGTGCACAGCGAACCGGTCACCGTTAAGCACCGGCCTGCCGGTGGCCGCAATTCTGTGGTAATCAAGAATAGGTACTCCAGTTATTTGCCCGAATGTCATCTTGCTTCCTACTCTGAATCACCAGGCTTCCCCGCCACGCGACGATGGCTGATTCATCTTCCACCTCGGCCGAGCACCAGCGTCTTGATGGTGGCAAACATGATGTAAAGGTCCAGTCCCACAGATACGTTCTTAATGTAGAAGAGGTCGTAAGCCAGCTTTTCCCGATTATCCTCCAGGGTAACGTTGTAGCCGCGATTAATCTGCGCCCATCCGGTAGCGCCGGGCTTCACCAGCCAGCGTTCCTTGTAAAACGGGATCTTTTCGGCGCAATCCATTTCCTGCTCGGGAACAAATGGCCGCGGTCCGACAAAAGCCATGTCGCCCTTCACAATGTTGAATAACTGGGGAAGCTCATCGAGACGAGTGCGGCGCAACCACTTGCCGACCCTTGTGACACGCAGATCGCGATGTTCTGCTGGTGTCAGTTCTTTCCGGTCCGATCCGTCATACATGGACCGAAACTTGTAAATGTTGAAGAGTCTTCCATTTTCACCCACACGCTTTTGTCGGAAGAGAGCAGACCCGGGTGAGTCCAGGCGGATGGCGATGGCCGCCAGCAGCATGATGGGACTAGTCACGACGATGGACAGGGACCCGAGGATGAGAGAAACTGCGCGCTTGTACAACTGCAAGGTCGGCCGGACGCGAAATCCGGGTGAGAACAGCAGCCAGCTCAGACGCAGCGAGTCCAGCGGGATCTTGCCGGTTACGCTTTCGTAATAGTCAGGACCATCCTGGATATGAATTCCTCGCGCTTTCAGCTTGAGCAGTTCCGCGACCGGTAATCGTCCGCGGCGCTCGCCCATGGTTACCACCACCCGTTGAACGCCTTGCCGTTCTACCAGTTCACTGAGGTCGCCATCGAAGTGCGGAACTCCAGGTACCGGCGGAGGGTTCTCACCTACAAAGCCTACGATCTTGACACCAAGCTCGGAACGGTTCGTGACTTCGTTCATCAGAGCGGTAGCCAGGGGTCCTCCACCGTAAATGATGGCGCGCTCGGAAAAGCGTGCCGAGCGGTTCAATACAAAAAACAGGCGCCGCCAGGCGGGAACCGCGACTACGACAATCCCTACTCCGATCCACA
>Ga0335083_10010592_pt1 | contig 11121 bp, 9 predicted proteins | sample Lox_Sample_42_FD_206716 | JGI IMG/M metagenome (GOLD analysis project Ga0335083, IMG submission 206716) | Soil microbial communities from Loxahatchee National Wildlife Refuge, Florida, United States - Lox_Sample_4.2 | ecosystem: Environmental > Terrestrial > Soil > Wetlands | place: USA: Florida... | reverse complement strand
GTCGGCGACGTCGATTTCGATCGGGTAAAGGAGGTCGCGGGATGGTTGACGCTGAATCCGGGCGGGACCGGCCCGATGACCGTACTCGCGCTGATGCAGAATCTGATCGACGCCGCGCGCTATAAACTGGGGCTCGGGCGTGCGGTCTATTCATTCGATTTCGCTGTCAAATCAGTAACTTAGCGGCTCCTTCTAGTCCGGTCGCGAGTTAGCGTCTAGACTGCTCCAGCTAATAGGAGCACCTCTCAGTTATAAACGATGGGAACACAATCCAGTCGCGAAGGCTCTGCCAAACGCACTCTCGCCGACGGGGCCAATGGTGGGAGCAAACGTACGCTCACCGACGTCATTATCGGACCGCCGCGCGACGTTCGCGATCCTGGAATCTTTCATAGCCTCTCGCTGATCGCGTTCCTGGCCTGGGTCGGCCTCGGTTCCGACGGACTCAGTTCGTCGTGTTACGGTCCCGAGGAAGCGTTCCTCGCGCTCGGCCACGACCAGTATCTCGCGGTGTTCCTGGCGGTTATGACGGCGCTCACCGTCTTCATCATCTCGGCATCGTATTCGCAAACCATCGATCTGTTTCCCTCCGGCGGCGGCGGCTACCTGGTGGCGACCAAGCTGCTCGGGCCCTATCCTGGGCTCGCATCAGGATGCGCGCTGGTGATCGACTACGTCTTGACGATTGCGATCTCGATCGCCAGCGGCGCCGACGCGATCTTCAGCTTCCTGCCGACCAACTGGCTGTGGCTCAAGTTCTGGGTCTGCCTCGCGGTCGTGGTGCTGATGGTCGGGATGAATCTGCGCGGGGTCAAGGAATCGGTGCTTTCGCTGCTGCCGATCTTTATTGCCTTCGTACTGATGCACGCGTCGCTGGTCGGTTACGCGCTGCTCGAGCGCAGCCCCGAGTTGCCGACGATCACCCGCGACGCCATCAACCAGGTCCATAGCGGCTTCAGCACGATAGGGATCCTGGCGCTCGCGATCATCTTCTTTCGCGCCTACAGCATGGGCGCCGGCACTTACACCGGAATCGAAGCGGTCAGCAACGGCCTGCCGATCCTGCGCGAACCGCGCACCGCGACGGGCAAGCGCACGATGCTCTACATGGCAATTTCGCTGGCGGGGCTGGCCGGCGGCATCCTCATCTGTTACCTGCTCTTCGACGTCGCGCCGGTCCATGGCCAGACGCTCAACGCCGTGCTGTTCGAGCGCGTGGCCAACAACTGGAGTCTGTTCGGCCTGCGAGTCGGCGTGCCGATCGTAACCTTCACCCTCATCACCGAAGGCGCGCTGCTGTTCGTCGCTGCGCAGACCGGGTTTATCGACGGACCACGCGTGCTGGCGACGATGGCGGTGGATCGATGGCTGCCGCGGCGCTTCTCGCAGCTCAGCTCCCGCCTGGTGACCCAGGACGGAGTGTTCGCGATGGGCCTCGCGGCGATCGGGATCCTGGTCTTCACGCACGCGCGCGTCGATTTGCTGGTCGTTCTCTATGCGATCAACGTGTTCGTCACGTTTACGCTTTCGCAGCTAGGGATGAGCGTACACTGGTGGCAGGAGCGCACGAACGAACCGAACTGGCGGCGCAAGCTTGCGATCAACGGCGTCGGATGCATGTTCACGGCGCTCATCCTGATGCTCACGGTCACGCTCAAGTTCGACGAAGGCGGCTGGGTGACGATCCTGATCACCGGCGCGCTGGTCGCGCTCTGCTACATGGTGCGCCATCATTACGAGTACATCGCGCAAGCCATCGAACAGCTCGAAGCCGACATCCTGCCCGAGCTGTTCGCGGCCAAGGAAAGCCCGCCCGAAAAATTCGATCCCGCCGCGCCGACCGCAGTGCTTCTGGTCAACGGCTTCAACGGCCTCGGACTGGCGACTCTGCTGACGCTGCGCCGGCTGTTTCGCGACCAGTACCGCAACGTGATCTTCATCGGCGTGGGCGAGGTCGAATCATCGCGGATGAAGGGCCCCGATGAGGTCAAACGCCTCGAACAACAGGTGGCCGAGGATCTAAGCGAGTACTGCCGCTTCGCTACTGACCTGGGCCTGCATTCCGAACTGCGGGTGAGTATCGGCCCCGACGTCGTCGTCGAGTTGCGCAAGCTCTGTCTGGACGTGGCCCACGAATTCCCGCAAGCCGTCTTCTTCGCCGGCAAGCTCATCTTCGAAGCCGAACTGGAAGGCTTCATCAGCCGCTTCCTGCACAATCACACCGCACTCGAACTGCAGAGCTGGCTGCAGGTGCACGGGCTCAGCCTGGTGATTTTGCCAGTGCGCGTGCTGTCATCGGCGTCCGCTTCGGGCAGCCAGACCGGCACGGTCCATCCGCAGGTGGCCTAGGCCTGCCGCGGACGCCGCGCTTGCGCGCTCACCTGCGTGAGTGCGCCATGCTGATTCGCACGCCGGGGCGCGGGGGTTTGCGTTCCCGCCTTCTGCCTCTGACTCTGGACTCCCTCCCCCCCGTGTGGGGGAGGGCTCCATCCTTACCCTCTCCCAAAGAGCACGCGTGAACGGCGCCGGCTTGCGAACCGCGCGCGCACCTTGCTAGAGCAATTTTTGCCACCAGAGCGCGCCTTCGCCCGGAGACTAAACGATGGCTTCAGCTCAGTTCCGACACGTCCTCGACGGCTACAAAGTCCTCGATTTTACCCAGTTCGTCGCCGGACCGACGGTGACGCGGTTGATGGCCACGATGGGGGCCGAGGTTATCAAGGTCGAACTCGCGCCCGACGGCGACCGCGCGCGGCTCATCCCTTACGTGCGCGACAACCGCAGCGGCTACTACGTCCAGCACAACCTGGGCAAGATGAGCCTCTGCCTCGACGCGCGCCACCCCGAGGGCGCCGCGATCCTGCGCGAGCTTACCAAGCGGGTCGACGTCCTGGTCGAAAACTTCGCGCCCGGCACGATCGCGCGGCTCGGTTTCGGCTATCCCGAAGTGAGCAAGCTCAACCCGCGCATCGTGATGTGCTCGGTGTCGACTTTCGGGCAGACCGGGCCGCTCTCCGAGGATCCCGGTTTCGATCTGATCGGCCAGGCCTACGCCGGCGTCACCGGGCTAATCGGCGACAAGGACGGGCCGCCGGTAATTCCGCTGATGGCGATCGGCGACGTCAGCACGGGCGTACACGGAATGGGGGCGATCGCGTGCGCGCTGCTCCATCGCGAGCGCTCCGGCGTCGGACAGTATATCGACGTCTCGCTGCTCGACTCGTACTTCGGCTACCAGGACATGGGCGTGGAGCTATTCAGCGCGAGCGGCGGGAGCGCGCACGTCGAGCGCTCCGGCCGCTACTATCCGGGGCTCAGCCCGTGCGGGGTTTTCAAGGGACGCAAGATTTATTTCATCATCATGGCCTGGATGGATCGGCATTGGGCGCTCTTCTGCGAGGCGATGGGACGGCCGGAGCTTGCGCGAGATCCCCGCTTTGCCGACCTGGCGGCGCGGGTGAAGAATCGCGACGCGGTGACCGAGGTGGTCGAGGCCTGGCTCGCCTCGATGCCCGATGACGACAAGTCGCTCGACGTGATGCGCGCGGCGCGCATCCCGGTCGCGCCGATTCGCGCGCTGGAGGAGGCGATGAACCATCCGCACCTGCGCGAGCGCGGCACCGTGGCCGACGTGCACGATCAGGTACTCGGCGATATCAAGGTTCCGGGCTTCCCGATTCGCTTTTCGGAATTTCCCAGCCCGAAGAATCTGCAGGCGCCGCTGCTCGGCGAGCACAACGAGTTGATCCTGCGCAAATACCTGGACTACTCCGACGCGCAAATCGACGCCCTCAAAGCCGATCGCGTGCTGGTCAGCAAACCCTACTGAGGGCTCATCCGGCCAGCGGCAGTCCGTAAAGCCGCATCAGCTCGCGCACCCCGTCCGCGGTCGCGATTTCGGGACTCCATCCAAGGATCGCGCGGCTGCGCGCGAGGTCGGCCAGCGTGTCGCGCGGTTCGCCCGGCCGCGGCGCGGCGCTTACGCGCGGTCCGCCGACGAGCGCCGCGATCTGATTGACGCTGAGCGAGTCGCCGCGCCCGACGTTGATCGCGCTACCGTCGGATAGCGCACAGTCCATCGCGGCCAGGTTCGCCCGCACCACATCGCGCACGTGAGTGAAGTCGCGCCGCTGCTCGCCATCTCCGCGAATCTCGAGCGGCCGCCCCTCGCGCCGGGCGCGCAGAAACGCTCCGATAACCGTCGCGTACGCCCCTTCCAGGTCCATTCGCGGCCCATACACGCTGAAGTAGCGCAGCGAGACCGCGCTCAAGCCGTACAGCCGATGGAACATGCGCATGTATTCCTCGCCCATCAGCTTCTGCAACGCATAGGGGCTTAGCGGATTCGGCGGCATCGTCTCGCTAAGCGCCATCCGCGGATGCGCCCCCGGTTGTTCGCCGTAAACCGACGAGGATCCCGAATAGATCACGCGGCGCACGCGGGACGCGCGCGCCGCCATCAGCACATTGAGCGTGCCGACCACGTTGACCAGATGGGTCTCGACCGGTCGTTCGATCGACAATCCCACGCGCGGCAGCGCCGCGGTATGAAAAACGCAATCGACCCCGGCGAAGGCCGGTTCGATCGCCGCAGACTCGCGGACGTCGGCCTCAATAAGCTCGGCGCGCGGGTTGAGGTTCGCGCGGCTGCCGGTCATGAAATTGTCGAGCACGCGAACCGCATGGCCGCGCTCGAGCAACGCATCGGCCAGATGCGATCCGATAAAGCCGGCTCCACCGGTGACCAGGACGACGCGTCCCGCGCCGGATATGCGAGAATCGTTCGACATCGCCTAAAATCCTAACCGGATCAAAGACGCAACACGATGGCCGCCGCGGCGCGATTTGCCGCGCGAGAGGACGACTATGTATCCGCAATGCGATTCCTGTTCTCCCCCGCTACCAGGCCGGCTGCCGCGAACGCAAGCGTGCCTGACCGCCGTCTGCGTCGCGGCCGCGATGCTCATTGGGTTATCCGCAGGGGCCGCCGATACGAGGTCCCGGGCGGCCCCGGCGGAGGGCGCGGCGCGTTCTTTCATGCCTGACGCTGCCGCCTCCAGGATCGTGACGGTGGCGAGCGACGGCGGCGCTACCGCCGACATCGTCATCCTTACCGAAGCGGTCGCGGTCAAGGAGACGGGGCCCAAGGAGACGATCGGGCATTTCGGCGAAGTCTATGCCTTCTCACCGGCTTTCATCGCGGTCCATCGCGACCAGCCGACGCGGATAACGCTGTGGAACCTGCAGTCTGATGACGATCATGATTTCATGCTCGAGGATCGCCCGGGGCACGCGCTGATGCATCTGCGGCTTAAGCCCCTGTCGAAGACCTCATACACATATACGTTCCATCGCGAGGGGCTTTTCGCCTTTCGATGCGCCGTGCATCAGCCGGAGATGAACGGCCAGATCCTGGTCCTGCCGCCGCGCTGAGGGCCGAGGCCGGCGGCGTTGAGCCGCGCAGCCCGACGGCGGATCGTCGCCGTCAGGGCGCGATAGCGGTCAAGGTCCGATCGCCGTTGGAGCGCTGCCCGGAGCGAGCGAATTAATCGGCGGCGCTTCGGCCTTGACCTTCACGTCGTACGTCACTTCTTCGCCATCGGCGAGCGTCGCATCGATCTTCCAGCTGCCGCCTTCGGTGCCAAGCAGGATGATATCGCCCGAGGACTGCGGCTGGATGCTGAGCGCGTTGGGATTCTTTCCCGCTTTCGAGTCGGTTTTGGCGCCCTGTTTGAGGCCGGAGATGGTGTAGGTTTCGCCCTTGGCGATCGTCACCGGGATGACTCTTCGCTTTTTCGTCGCCGCCTTCGCTTGCTTGGCGTGCGCGCCTGCCTTGCCGTGACGGGCTTCCTTGGTCGGCTGAGGCGTAGGCTGCGCTTGACCCTGCGGTCTTGCGGTCGCGGCCAGCGCCAGCAGTCCGAATGCGGCCGTCAGCGCCGCGATCAAGATGTGGCCGCGGTTAGCGCCCATCCTTCTCGATTCGGCCGCCTTTGAGTCGGTCATGTGTGGTATTCCCCCTCGTTACGGGCGTCCAACCGCCGCCCGTCAAAAACCATAGGGGGCGGGGCACGCCGCCGCAAGTCCGACGGAGCATCGCCGCCGGCGCACTCAATGCGCGAGTTCGGGATGCGTGCCCCCCCGAGAGCATCGCGCAGATCTTCTGCGCGATAAGCTCGCCGGCCACCCGATGGCCGTCAGCGTTCCAATGCCCCACTCCGAGTTTGGTCGTCTTGAAGCCGGCGAGGAACGCCTGATGCGCATCGGCGTAAGCCTGCATCGGCGGCGCCAAGTTCAACACCTCGAAACCCTCGCGCGCGCCGAGCGCCGTGATTCGTTCGTCAGGATAGAAAAGGTCGGATGAGTGGTAGGTCATCGCATAGTAGCTTCGCACGAGCGGCGACGGATAGATTTGCGGCGGAGTGGCGATCGTAACGACCAGAAGCGGCACATGATGCGCCGCGGTCTCGCGCGCGATCATCGTGATGATCCCGTCGGTAACCCGCCACGCGTCCTGCATCACCGGTGTCGAAGGCGGTCTGTAGATATCGTCGTCGAGCCCGGCCTCGTGACCGAGCGGCGCGGGCTGGAGCGCCGCGGTTGCGCGGGCAGCGCGACCGTTGGGTTGCTCCGCCCGCGCGGGCGCACTCCCCGCGGGCTGGGTCGCGCTGATCGCCGACACGGCAGAGACGGACGCTGATGCGGCGGCAGCCTCGCGCGCGGCTTTCCGCGCTTTCATTTTCGATCGGATATCGCTCTTGGCGTCGCCGATAAGGTTGAGGACCTGCGAGTGGCGCGACTCGAACCGCATCATGCACGACAGATAGAACCATCGCGATCGCTCGAACGGTCCGGCCAGCACGAGTTTATGGTCCTGGAAAACGTAGAACGGGCGGCACTTGTCGGTCTCCAGCACGGTCGAGTTGTTGCGCACGTCGTTGCCGGAGAAAAAAGCGAGCACCACGGCGTCTGGCGAGTACTGCCAGACGTCGCGGCGCAGCGTGATCAGCTCCTGCGCAGTACCATAGGCGTCGATCCCGAAGTCCATCACCTGGACCTTTCTCCCGCCGAGCCCCTTGCATCCGCCAAGCGCACGCTCGGCCACCGCGCAGAACGTCTCGTCGTAGGCGACGTGCGGCGCTTCGGTGAAAGAGTCGCCGATGACCGCGATGCGCAGTGTGCCGGGAGGCTTGGCGATCGTCCATTCCGGACCGCGAAAGCCCGCGCTGTTGACGCTGACGAAGCCCGCGCCTTCTTCGCGCTGCCATCCGGCGGCGCCTGGTTTGAGGCCCCATCCGCGATAGGCGTCCCAGGTGTAGAGGCTGACCTTGGCGAGCCCGGTCACGCGCACCGCGATTTCGGCCACGATGAAAGCAAACGCCACGCCGGCCAGCGCGAGCACCAGGTTGGCGGCAACGCGTTTTGTGCTGCTCACCGGCCTAAAACAGCGTATAGATAAACGGAGCTACGGTAGAGAATTCAGCGATCGCGATAAGCACGCTCAGGACCAGCAGCGTGCCGATGAGCGGCACCAGCCAGAACTTCTTGCGTTCACTCGCAAAACCCCACAGGTCCTTCAACAGATCGAGCATCGTCGGTCTAACTCCGGTAAACGGCGGAGCCGCGGGCCGGTCCACAGCACGCAAGGATGGCTCGCATTCTAACAGTTGCCCGTGCAGAATCCGCAATCTCCCGGCAAGGCGTCTTCACAGCAGTAGCGAGCCTATGAACCGACTATTGCGCCAACGCCGTTGCGGAGCGCGACCGCGAGGCGGCGGCGAGCTCAGAACGGTTTCTCCATCCCTTGCGGCGGACGCGGATGGCTCGGCACGCGGTAGCTTTGGCACTTGGGATCGAAGCCGCGCTTCATCCGATCGCGCCCGATGACCCACATCACGAAGCTGAAGGGCGTGATCAGAACGAAGAAAATCAGGGTCAGGATCGCGCGCGTGTTGAACCATCCGAGCGCATGCCCAAGGCGCGTCCACCATCGATGGAGCGAAGCGAGGCTCCGCGGCCACAAGAGCGCCGCCAGCCACAGCACCGCGGCCGCGATCCACGGCCATTGGACCAGCCTGTGATGCCGCCAAAGCGGCAGCGCGCCGAACAGCACCGCGAACAGCGCGCCCAGCACCAGGCCGAAATTCCGCAGCTCCGCCTTCGGAGGCCGCTGCTCCCCTGCTCTCGACTCCATCGCCGTCGGGCCGTCAGTCGAGCTCGAACTCGCGCTTCCAGCTATCGTCGCGCGGACGCTCGGGCTGGTCGCTCTTAGTGAGGATGAAATCGCCGACCACGAGCAGGTCCATCTCGGTACGCATGAAACAGCGGTAGGCATCTTCGGGCGTGCAGACGATCGGCTCGCCGCGCACGTTGAAGGAAGTGTTGACCAGCACGGCGCATCCGCTCAGCGCGGCGAAGCGCTCGATCAGCCGATGAAAACGCGGGTTGGTGCGCGCGTCCACGCTCTGGATCCGCGCCGAGTAATCGACGTGGGTGACGGCCGGGATGCTCGAGCGCGGCACGTTGAGCCTATCGATACCGAAAAGGCGCTGCTGCTCGTCGCTCATCGGCAGGCGCAGATCCTCGCGCACTTTCGCCACCAGTCCCATGTAGGGGCTGGGGCGATCGAGTTCGAAGTAGTCCGCCGTGCGCTCGACCAGCACCGCGGGCGCGAACGGCCGGAACGATTCGCGGTACTTTATCTTGAGATTCATCACCGATTGCATTTTCGTGTTGCGCGGGTCGCCCAGGATCGAGCGATTGCCGAGCGCGCGCGGCCCGAACTCCATCCGCCCCTGGAACCATCCGACCACAGCGCCCTCGGCGAGGCTCGCGGCGACCGCTTCGAGCAGCTCGGTTTCGCCCAGGCGCCGGTAGCGCGCGCCCGCGCGATCGAGCGCGTCCTTTACCTCGGCCTCACCGAAGCTGGGCCCGAGAAACGTGCCGCGCATCCGATCGTCGCCGTCGACTTCGCGCGGCGCGCCGCCGTAAAGATGCCATCCGGCCAGCGCCGCGCCGATCGCGCCGCCGGCGTCGCCCGCGGCCGGCTGGATCCAGATGTCGCGGAAGGTCCCTTCGCGCAGCAGGCGGCCGTTGGCGACGCAGTTGAGCGCGACGCCGCCCGCCAGGCAAAGATAGTCGGCGTCCAGTTCGCGCCGCGCGGTCAGCGCCAGGCGCGAGACCACGTCCTCGGTGACTTTCTGAATCGACGCCGCCAGGTCCATCTCGCGCTGCGTGAGCGGCGCCTCGGGCTTGCGCGGCGGCCCGCCGAAAAGCGCGTCGAAACGCTCGTTGGTCATCGTAAGGCCGGTGACGTAATTGAAATATTCCGTGTTGAGACGGAATGTGCCGTCGGGTTTGATGTCGATCAGATGTTCGAGAATCGCACCGACGTATCGCGGCTCGCCGTACGGGGCCAGGCCCATCACCTTGTACTCGCCCGAGTTCACCCGGAAGCCGGTGTAGTAGGTGAAGGCCGAGTAGAGCAGGCCGAGCGAGTGGGGGAAATCGATTTGCCACTGCGGCGTGAGCCGATTGCCATCGCCGAGCCAGAGCGAGGTTGTCGCCCACTCGCCCACGCCGTCGAGACAGAGCACGGCGGCGCGCCAGAAGGGGCTTGCGAAAAAGGCCGAGGCGGCGTGGGCCTGGTGATGCTCGGTGAAGAGCAGCGGCGCAAGCGTGTCGAGCCTGCCGCCGTCGAGCGAGGCGAGTTCGCGCTTCAACGCCGAACGCAGGTTGAGCTTCTCCTTGAGCCACACCGGCATCGCAGTCAGAAACGAACCGAGCCCGCGCGGCGCGTAGCCCAGGTAAGTCTCCATCATGCGTTCGAACTTCACCCAGGGCTTGTCGTAAAAAACGATTGAATCGAGATCCTCGAGCCGAAGACCGGCCGAGCCAAGGCACCAGGCGGCGGCGCGATGGGGAAAGGATGCGTCGTGCTTTTTGCGGGTGAAACGCTCCTCCTGCGCGGCGGCTACGATTTCGCCGTCGCACACGAGCGCGGCCGCGCTGTCATGGTAGTAGGCGGAGATACCGAGGATTCGCTTGGCCATCGTTGCGCGCTGACCGGCATAGGCTACACGAACTTGCGTCCGGTCCAAACCGGCGAGGCTCCAGCGCTTCGATGTCCGCGATTGCGCCGGGCGCGGGCAGGACTTAGATTAAAAGGAGCGTAACGGCTTCCCGTGAGCCTCAGGGCTCGCCTGGTTATGGGGGCGAAATGGGTTCGACGGAAACAAGAAGGCCGTGGTCGCACGCCGGGGTGCTGTTGTCCCGTTAAACAAACAGACTGCGAAATTTACCCGCAGACAATAACGGTTACGCTCTGGCGGCCTAAGGGCCGCTAGCGTCCCGCCGCTGCTCGCCCATGGCAGCGGGTCGGGGCGTCATTTAGTGGGCTAGGGAAGCGCCGTTGGTCACTTGGGCGTGCGCCCGAAACGCAAAGTGACTGGCCGCAGCTGAGCCCGTCCGTGGGCGCTGACGCGGCAAGATCAAATCGCGGAACAAGCGTGTAGTGGCCATCGCTCGACGGTTTTCGGACGGGGGTTCAATTCCCCCCGCCTCCACCAGAATTCTGTAGGAAATTCGGGCCTTTTTCCCACAACCCCCAATGGAGGTCCGGTTGGGGGTCCGGTTTTTTCGCCAACCGCCGCTCTTTGCAGGGTCTTTGGACGGGCCGCTATCAGGGGCCCGAGGAAGTCTTTCCGGATGTACCTGCCGTAGCTCTGCTCGATCATCTGCACCGAAGTTCCACAGTACTCGGCAAGCCCCTTCAAGTTGGCGCCCTCCGAAAGCGCCCACGCGATGAACGTGTGCCGGGTCATGTAGAACTTCCTCGGCCGAATCCCAAGGCTGCGAAGACACCTAAACCAGATACCCTTCGACTCGTCATCGACTGGCCGTCGCGCAGCTCCTCGCTTCGGCCACCAAGTGTCGGTCATCGGCTTCCCTTCCGGGCTTAGGAAGACGAATTCCGAGCCGTTGGAATGAAGTCTTCGTGGCAGTCCCTTCAGAAGATCGGCTACCCAAGGGAGCATCGGAATCTCGCGAGTCGATCCCGCTGTTTTGGGCGCGTTATCCTCGCCCTCGTCGCGGCTTCGCGATATCGAGATGATGCCTCGCTTC
>Ga0335083_10010591_pt1 | contig 11121 bp, 11 predicted proteins | sample Lox_Sample_42_FD_206716 | JGI IMG/M metagenome (GOLD analysis project Ga0335083, IMG submission 206716) | Soil microbial communities from Loxahatchee National Wildlife Refuge, Florida, United States - Lox_Sample_4.2 | ecosystem: Environmental > Terrestrial > Soil > Wetlands | place: USA... | reverse complement strand
CGATGCGCCGACCATCGCGGACGTTTGCCTCATTCCCCAGATCGCGAATGCGCGGCGGGTGAAAATGGAGATCGGAATCTGGCCGACCATCGCGCGGATCGAGGCGCACGCGCTGGCCCATCCCGCTTTCGAGGCGGCGCTGCCTAAGAACCAGCCCGATGCGGAATGAGGTGAAGGTCCGCGACGAGCGCGCCGGCGACGAAGCCGCAATCCGCACAATCACACAAGCCGCATTCGCAAAGGCCGAACACAGCTCGGGAACGGAAGCCGAAATCGTCGATGCCTTGCGCGCCGCCAACGCGCTGGCGGTTTCGCTTGTCGCCGATGATGGCGGCGCGCTGGTTGGCCATGTCGCGTTCTCGCCGGTGCAAATCGCCGCGCTGCACTGCAATTGGTACGGACTCGGTCCGGTGTCGGTGCGGCCTGACCGGCAGAGGCAAGGCATTGGAACGGCGCTCATCGCGCAAGGCCTTGCGCGGCTGCGGACCATTGGCGCGCGGGGCTGCGTCATTCTCGGTGATCCCGCCTATTATGGCCGTTTTGGCTTCGTGCACGACGACGATCTCCGGCTGCCGGGTGTGCCGCCGGAGTATTTCCTGCGGCGCTCCATCCAGGGCGCAGTACCGAAGGGCAATGTCACCTACCATGAAGCCTTCAACGCAAGCTGAGCCTGAATAGTTCAGGCGCTTTTTCGGCGGAGCTTGCCTGCAGGAGACGATGGTGCACTCGGCCGGAAACCGGATGCCACAAGTCCGCCGAGTTCGCGGAGGCTGAGGCTGTTGAGCGGAAATTCCAGCAGGATGTGGATCAGGCTCAGCAGCAGCAGCACCATGAATCCGGTCTTGTAATTGTAGAGATACAATCCGGTCGAGGCCGCACTCGCCAGCGCGATGCCGATCATCCGCTTCTTCGGTACGTTCGCCCATTTGATCACGTCGGCTTTGATGAACCAGTTGAGGTAGTGATAGGTGTAGGCGAACGACAGCACGCCGACGAGCCGGCTGTCGAAGGTGAGGTGCGGATTGCCGAACAGCGATCCGATGGCGGGTGCCACGTCCGCAAAATAGGTCTTCGAGATCGTGGCGAGCGCCGGAATGACGGGTGTCGAGGGCGGCGGCACCGCGACAATGAACACGAGCACCGCAACGTAGAGTCCCACAAGCCCGTAAAGGGCGGCACTGCGCGCGCGGTGCGCTCCCACGATCATGAAGACGAGCGTGAAGACCGAAACGTGGATCAAGGTCGTCAGCAGCACGCCTGCGATCACGTAGGGCGCGCGGATCTGTCCGGCGGCGATCAGCACGGCGACAGCGATGGCTGCCAGCACGAGCCGCTGGTTGCGCGTGAACGACCCCGCCAGCAGTGCGCAGGCGATGAAGCAGCTGGCGACCAGCAGGCCGTACCAGTACGGGTCGGCGATGAACATCGCGCCGAGGGCTGCAAAAGCCAGCAATGCGCCCAGATTGCGGTTGGGCAGGTAGAAATTGCGGTCGTGCAGCCAGGAAATCTCGGTGAAGTAATGCGCCGGGCCGAGGATGGCGTAGGAGAGCACCAGCAGCTCGAATGGCAGCAGATAGGCGGCCGCCAGCGCAAGCAGCATCAGCCCCAGATGAACGGCGTCTCTCGCTTTCATGCCCCCTCGCGGACCACGAGGATAGCAAGGTTCTTTGGCCCATGCGCGCCCAATTCGAGCGTCTGCTCGATGTCGCCGGTGCGCGACGGGCCGGTGACGAAGTTGACGGTGGAGGGAAGATTGCCTTCGCGTTTCAGCCGCGCCAGCGCGACTTCCATGTGCGGCACGATGTTTTCCGCGCGCACGATGGCGATTTCGAATCCGGCGCGGAAATGCCACGAAGCCGGTGCATCGGTGCGCGATGGAAAGACGAGCGTACCAGTCTCCGCGATGGCGACGGGTGCTATGGCAAGCGCGGCATCCTCGGGACCGGGCAGCGCGCGTTCCAGCGAAAGGCCCGGTGCCGAACTCCACGCCAGCTCGGGCGCGTTCGGCGGCAGATGGATGACCGCCGGCAGGTTCTTCGAACGCAGCAGATCGGCGATTGCTGCAGGAACGTCGGCTTCGCTTTTCAGCACGCGAACTTCCGCGTGCGCGAACTGCGCATGGCGCGCGAAATCCGCCACGAGATCGTGCTGCACCGGTGCGCGATAGAGCGACGGTTTCGGCGCCGATCGCAATTTCCGCTCGCGGATGGCGGAAAGAATATCGTCGCGCGCGCTCATGTCCGTTCGCGCCACAGTTGAGTGAAGGTCTTGCCTTGCGGCGCCGGAAAGTCGCGAACCGCGAACCAGCCGCGCAGCAGCGGCAGCGACCGCACGCGGCCGTCGCGCGCGATATTGTGCAGCACGCGCGCCGCCATGCTCGCCAGCGTTCGATAGAGCTTCGGCCGCTTCGCCGCATACGCCCACAGCGACAGGCCCTTCACGTTCGCTTTTGGTGCAAGGCCGGACGTATATTCCCGCGCGCGCCAGTAGCGCATGATCTTCGGCAGCGGAATCTTCACCGGGCACACTTCGGCGCAGCGTCCGCAGAAGGTGGACGCGTTAGGAAGATGATGCGCCGCGGCGATGCCCATCAGGGCGGGATCGAGCGCGGCGCCGATGGGGCCGGTGTAGGTTGCACCGTAGGCATGGCCGCCGATTGCCGCATAAACCGGGCAATGGTTGAGGCATGCGGCACAGCGGATGCAGCGCAATGTGTCTTCCGCTTCGGTGCCGATGAGTTTGCTGCGGCCGTTGTCGACCAGCACAACGTGGAAACTCTGCGGTCCGTCGTTTTCATCTGCGCGCCGCGGCCCGCGCATGACCGTGACGTAGCTCGAAATGTCCTGACCGGTGGCGGAGCGCGTCAGCAGGCGCAGCAGCACGGCGGCATCGTCGAGATCGGCGACCACCTTCTCGATGCCCGTGACGACGATGTGCGTTCTGGGCAGCAGGCGCGACAGATCGCCGTTGCCTTCGTTGGTGACGAGGATGGCAGCGCCTTCCTGCGCGGTGAGGAAATTGGCGCCGGTGATTCCGGCATCGGCGGATTCGAATTGGGCGCGCAACACGCGGCGGGCTTCGCCGACAAGTTCCGTGCGCTCGACGAGGGGACGCCGCGGATCGAGCTCAGCATGCGCCGTGCGAAATGTGTCCGCCACGTCTTCCTTGTTGAGATGGAAGGCCGGCGCGATGATGTGGCTCGGCGGTTCGTGGCGCAGCTGCACGATGTATTCGCCGAGATCGGTCTCAACCGGCGCGATGCCGTTGGCTTCGAGGAACGGGTTGAGCCCGATCTCCTCGCTCACCATCGATTTGCCCTTGATGACGGTGCGGGCGTTCGCCTCGCGCAGAATCTCGAGCACGATCCAGCGCGCTTCCGCGGCATCGCGTGCCCAATGCACCTGGCCGCCCTGCGCAATCACGTTGCGCTCGAAGGCTTCCAGCAACGTGTCGAGGTGGGTGATGGCATAGTCGCGGATGGCGCGGCCCTGCTCGCGCAGCTCTTCCCAGTCGCCGGGATAGCGCGCCACCGCCTTGGCGCGGCCGAGCGCAAAATGGGTTTTCAAACGCGCGAGCGCCATCTTCAGACCGGGATCGGCCAGCGCTTCGCGGCTCTGCTCCTTGAAGGCGCGCGGATCGAAGTTCATGGCGAACCCAGCGGCGGTTCGTCCGTCATGTCCGCCAGCACTTCGGCCACGTGACGCACCTCCATCGCGACGCCCTGTTTCTGCATGCGGCCTTTGAGATGCAACAGGCAGCCGAGATCGCCACCCAGCAGAAGGCCGGCGCCGGTGGATTCTGCGTCGGCGATCTTGTCGTCCGCCATGCGCTCGGAGATCTCGGGATATTTCACCGAGAACAATCCGCCGAAGCCGCAGCACACCTCGGGCTCGGCGATTTCCGAAAGCGATAATCCGTCTACGGAGGAAAGCAGCGCGCGCGGCTCGGTCTTCACGCCCACCTCGCGCAAGGACGAACAGGAATCGTGGTAGCAGGCGCGGGCAGGGCAGGTCGCGGCGACCTCTTTCATGCCACGCACGTTGACCAGAAACGAGACCAGCTCGTGCGTTTTGACCGCCAGCGCGCGGGCGCGCGGCAGCCAGTCCGGATCGCCTTCGAACATCTCCGGATAATGCCGCCTGATCATTCCCGCGCACGAGCCGGACGGCGCCACCACATAGTCATACGGCTCGAATGCAGCGATCACGGCGCGGGCGAGATCGGCAGCCTGACGGTCGGCGCCGGAATTCCACGCCGGCTGGCCGCAACAGGTCTGCACCGGCACATGCACCTCGCAGCCGGCCCGCTCCAGCAGCTTCACCGCCGCGAAGCCGACACTCGGCCGCACGAGATCTACGAGGCAGGTGACGAACAGGGCAACCTTCGGCTTGCCGCTCATGTGCCGGCGAGCGCGTAGGTCATGTCGCGCAGATGCCGCATGATGGCGGCGCGATCGCCGAGGGCGGCCAGCGATTCATACGGCACGGCGTTGCCGATGCGCACGCGCAACGTCGTGCCGATCCGGTCGCGCACTTCCTTGAACAGAAGCGACAGGCGCAACGTCATGCTGATGTGGCTGGCGATCTGGAAGGCGCGGGAATTCTGGCCGTCGAAATAGACCGGCGCCACGGTGGCACGTGCCTGCGCGATGAGGCGGCCGGTGAGGTTTTTCCACTCCGCGTCGGTGGCGCGTTTGTGCCAGATCGACGGCGTGGTGGAGACGCCGCCGGCCGGAAACACGATGAGGCAGCCGCCGTTCATCAGGTGGTGCTTGGCGGCGGCGCGGGATTTGAGGTTGGTGTGCAAGGCATCGTCGGTTTCGGAGAAATCCACGGGAAGAAGATATGGCCGCAACTCTTCCGAACGCGTCAGCAGTTCGTTGGTGAGCACGAGGAAATCGCCGCGCACCCACGACACCAGATGGCAGATGACGATGCCGTCGAGCACGCCGTACGGGTGATTGGCGACGACGACCAGCGGCCCGGTGCGCGGCCAGGTGTCGAGCGGTGCGAAATTGCAGTCGAGCTTCAGGTTCAACCGCGCGATGGCTTCATCCCAGAACGCGGCTGCGTGCGTGTGCTCGGCAAGATATTCCTCATACAGACGTTTGAGATAGGGCTGGCCGGTGGCGCGCTCGACCACGCGGATCAGCGTCCGCTTGAGCCACGGATCGTCCGCCCCGGCGTAGGAGAAACTCTCGGCGCTGCTCAGTGACTCGGCCATCTCGCCACTCTATTTCATACCCTCCCCTTGAGGGAGGGTCGAAAAATCTGGAGCACGGCGACAGATTTTTCGGGGAGGGTCACTCCTGAAAAGATCACCCCTCCCCGAAATTTGCTCCACTTCGTTTCGCAAATTTCGACCCTTCCTCAAGGGGAGGTTGCTTATCGGGGGCGGTCGCTAATTCACAAACCGCCGCTTGAGCCAGGCGATCATGGCGTTGCTGGTCTCCTGCGGATGCTCCTGCTGGGTCCAGTGGCCGCAATTTCGGATCAGCACCTTTTCCAGATCGGGCACGAAGCGCTCCATGCCCTCGGTCATCGAAGGCGGCAGCACCACGTCGTCTTCGGCCATGATCATCAGGCCCGGCACGCGCACGATCTGCTCCATGGACTTGCCGAGCTCGTAGTTGCGCGACAGGTTGCGGTACCAGTTGATGCCGCCGGTGAAACCCGTGCGCTTGTAGGTGTCGACGAACACCTTCATTTCCGCGTCCGTCAGCAGCGGCTCGCCGCGGAAGCCCGTCTCGTCCTGTTCGAGGGCGTGCACCAATTCGAAATTCTTCGCCTGCTGCGGCGCGTGCTCGAATTCCTTGGCCGTGGCCACGTTTTTGCGCATGAAGAAGCGGAATGTCTTGCCGACATCCTTGGCCAGTGCGGCGTCTGCCAGCCCCGGCTTCTGGAAATACACGACGTAATTGTTGTCGCCGCGCATGGCGCGCAGCGCCTCGATGGGGTCCATCGGGAAATGCAGGAACGGCGTGTTCACGCCGATCACGCCAGCCACGCGATCCGGATGATAGACGGGCATCTGCCACACGACGATGCCGCCCCAGTCATGGCCGGCGAACACGGCCTTCTTTAGTCCCAGCGCGTCGAGAAGGCCGGTGAGATCGCCTGTCAGATGCGGCATGTCGTAGTCCTGGACCGCGTCAGGCCGCGAGGTGCGGCCGTAGCCGCGCTGATCCGGCGCGATGGCGCGGTATCCGGCTTTCGCCAGCGCCGGCAATTGATGGCGCCACGAATAGGCGAGTTCGGGAAAGCCGTGACACAGCACGACGGGGAATCCATCCTTGGGTCCCATCTCGTACACGGCCATGTCGATGCCGTTGGTGCGGATCATGGTGGGTTCGGGAAAGTCGGTCATGCGCAAGTCTCCTGTTGTCGAAATTCAGGGCGTCAGCCGAACCGCGGCAATCGCCAGCATGATCCAGCCAATAAGGAACGCGACGCCGCCGAACGGCGTAACGAAGCCGAAGGCGCGAACGCTCGTCAGCGCCAGCAGATAAAGCGAGCCGGAAAACAGCACGATCCCGGCGAGGAAGAATCCGGCCGCAGCCGTTGCAACGGTGGCGGCGGCGCCGCGCAGGATCAGGGCCGCAAGACCGATCGCGAGCGCATGATACATCTGATAGCGCGCACCGGTTTCGAACGTCGCAAGTGCATGCGCATCGAGCTTGCCTTGCAATCCATGCGCGCCGAACGCACCGGCGGCAACGGCCAGGAATCCGTTGATCGCGGCGATCAGGAGCCAGATCCTCATGCGCAGCCGCAACCGGCGCCGTGGCTGTGGCCGTGATGATCGTGCGAGATGGATGCGATGGCCTTGGCGGACAGTTCCGCGGTCGCGGCGAAATCCGCCTTCACCCGCTCCATCAGTGCCGCATCCGACATCAGTTCAAGGGCCGTGAGTGCCATCGCCTTGGCGCCGTCCAGCACCGCCTTGTCGCCGCGGTCCGAAGCCGCCCAACGGGTGAATTCCGGATTGTGGATGATCACGTCCGACGGTGCGACCGCGAACATGGGATGGATGGACGGCACGCGATGGCTGACGTTTCCCATGTCGGTCGAGCCGGCGAAGCCGGGCTGAAGGTCCTTCAGCGGGAAGAACTCGCGGCCCAGTGCTTCGCCCGCCTTCTCGAATGCGCCGGCCATCGGCCAGTTGGTTTTCAGATCGAGATAGTCGGTCTTGCCCCATACGAGTTCGAGCCGCGTTCCCGTCGCCAGCGCCGCCGCCTCGAAGCACGCCTGTACGCGCGCCTTCAGAGCCTTCAGATCGTGCGCGTCCGCGGCCCGCACATAGAACCGGCAGCCGGCCAGCTCCGGCACGATGTTCGCCGCCATGCCGCCATCGGTGATGATGCCATGGATGCGCTCGGTCTGGCGGATGTGCTGACGCAATTGCGCAATGGACTGATACGCCGTCACCACGGCATCCAGCGCGTTCAATCCGCGATACGGCATGGCAGAGGCGTGGGCGGCGCGGCCGTGATACGTTGCTTCCACTTCCGAAATCGCAATGCAGGGCATGGTGACGATGTCGAGATTGGCCGGATGCATCATCATCGCCGCGTCCGAGCGATCGAACGCACCATGCTGCGCCATGATCTCCTTGCCGCCGAAGCGCTCTTCGGCCGGCGTGCCGAGATAACGCACACGGCCGGGCAGCTTGCTGCCGAGTTTCGCCAGCGCCAGCGCTGCGCCAAGCCCGGACGTCGCGATGATGTTGTGGCCGCAGGCATGGCCGATGCCTGGCAGCGCATCATATTCGGAGAGGATGGCGATCGTCGGTCCGCGCGCGTTGCCGAATTCCGTAACGTAAGCGGTTTCCAGGCCGAACGCGCCGCGCTGCACCGGCAGGTCGTGGGCCGCGACCGCATCCTCAAGCTTCGTTGCCGACTTGAATTCTTCGAGCGCCAGTTCCGGCTCGTCGTGAATGGAATGGCTGAGGGCGAGCAGCTCCTCCGCCATCGCGTCGACCGCTGAGATCACATCCTTCCTGAGAGCATCCAATGACATGTGAGTTCCGTGCGTTCCGAACGGTCGCCATCATAGACAGTCTGGCACCGCTTTGCGAATGTCCGCCGCCATGACGGAATTCGCCACCGCGCCAGACGGCGTCCGCATCGCCTACGAGGTGGTGGGCGAGGGCGCGCCGGTCGTTCTGGTGCACGGCTTTGCCTCGCATCGCGGCCAGAACTGGCGCGAGACCGGTTGGTACAAGACGCTGACCGGCGCCGGCCATCAGGTCATCGCACTCGACTGCCGCGGCCATGGCGAAAGCGACAAGCCACACGATCCGTCCGTTTACGGCGAAAGCGCCATGGCGGATGACATTCGCCTTGTGATTGCGGCGGCCGGGCATGCGCGGGCCAGCGTCATGGGCTATTCGATGGGCGCGATGCTGACCTTGCGGCTGGCATACGATCATCCGGAATGCATCGCGCGCGGAATTCTCGGCGGTGTCGGCGACATGTATTTGAGCCGCGAGAATTCCTGGCGCGCCGGAATCGCGGATGCCATCGTCACCGACGACACGTCGCAACTCTCGCCCATGCAGTGGATGTTCCGTGAGTTCGCGCGCCAGAAGGGCAAGGATGTCGAAGCGCTCGCCGCCTGCATGCGTGCGCCACGCACGCCGCTGACTGCGGATGAACTCGCGACCATTAAGACTCCGATGCTGGTGGTGGCCGGATCGCGCGATCTGATTTCCGGTCCGCCGAACGCGCTGGCGGCCGCGCTCGGCAACGCAAGATATGTCACTGTATCGGATCGCGATCATATGTTAACCGTGGGCGACAAGGCCTACAAAGATGCCGCAGTGGCGTTTTTGCAAACGCTGTAGATCGCTTCCGTGCCTTTGCCCTATAGGCTGCCCATGCTAGTCTAGGTTGTCAGGGCTCAGGGGGCTCTCATCATGCGCATCATCGGTTTTGCGGCGGGCGTCGCCGTGTCTTTCCTTGTTGGATCATCGGCAGAGGCGGCACCGCCCGTGGAGGCGTTCGGCAGTCTGCCGGCGATGTCGCACCCGCACTTGTCGCCGGACGGAAAACATTTGGCCGCGATCGAACCGGTCAACGGCCATCCCGACATTCTTGTCTTCGAGGTCGGCAGTCCCGCCGCGAAGCCGCAGGCATTCACTGGAGCGGACTGGGTGCCGTTCGACCTCAGATGGGTGAACAACGATCGAGTCGTTGTCATGCTCAAGGTGGAGCGCACGCGCAATGAGCGCACCGGCCGGCGCGTGCGCGCCTTTGCGCGCGCAATCGCCCTCAGTGTGTCGGGCAAGCCCCAAGTGTTGATGATGAACAATCAGCGGCTGGTCGAAATCAACTATGGCACGGCGCGTGTCATCGGTGTCGATCCGCAACACTCGGATTCGGTATTCATGGAGGCTTGGGACTGGAACAAGGAACTTCCCACCGACACCAAGCTAGTAAAGCCCGATCTCGAGTTGAACCTGTTCCGGGTTAGTGCCGAGGACGGCAAGGCTGACCTCGTTGAAGAGGGTACGACCAAGACAATCGACTGGATATTGGATGCGCAGGGAAATGCGGTGGCGCGTCTCGACCAGGATTCCGATCTCCAGACAACCGTGTATGTCCGCGACGGCGCACACACTTGGCGGAGCGCCTTTACCTTCGACAGTTCGGCAGGCAGCGAGGATAACGTGCTGGGCACAACAGCCGATGGCGGCACATTGGCCGTGGAAAGGCACGGCAACCGGAACACCTGGGGGATTGAGGGGTATTCCTTGTCAGGCTCGAGTTTCGGGGCTCCCCTGTTCGCCAACTCCGCCTATGACGTCGCCGACTATACACAAGACGCCTGGACCAATGCCGTTGTCGGCGCCCGCTACTACGCGGACAAAGAAGAATCCGCTTACTTCGATCCCAGGCTGCAATCCGTTCAGAGCGCGCTGGAGAAAGCGTTGCCTGGCGAAACCGTCGACATCGTCTCGTGGGATCAGGCACGCGAGCATTTCATCGTCGCGACGGAGTCGCCGAGGGAACCGCGCACCTACAATCTCTTTACGCATACGGGCGGCCAGTTCACCGCATTGGCAACCGAATTTCCAAATTTGCAGGCCACCGATCTCGCCGACATGAAGCCTTACAACTACGCTGCGAGCGACGGGACCACGATCCACGCCTATCTGACACTGCCACCGGGGAAGGCTGCCAAGGACCTTCCAACCGTTATCTTTCCACATGGCGGTCCGGAAGTGAGAGATGGATTGGGTTTTGATTGGTGGGCGCAATTCATGGCGTCACGGGGCTACGCCGTCCTGCAGCCGAATTTCCGCGGCTCAGCGGGATATGGCTGGGACTTCACCAAGGCGAGTTTCGGCCAATGGGGTACCGGCAAGATGCAGGGCGATATCACAGACGGCGTGAAGAGGTTGATCGCCGACGGAATCGCCGATCCCAAGCGAATCTGCATCGTCGGTGCGAGTTACGGCGGATACGCTGCACTCGCAGGCGCGACTTTCACGCCGGATCTCTACGCGTGTGCTGTAAGCTATGCGGGCCTTGCCGATGCGGGGTCGGTGCTGGGCAACGCCGCGAAGCACCAGGGCCAGGACTCGGAAGCCGTCTATTACTGGCGCTCGCGCTTGGGCGATTCCTCGAATGATCCCGCTTATCTCGCGTCCATTTCGCCGGCGCGGCACGCTGCCAACGTCAAGGCACCGATTCTGCTGCTCCACTGCAAGAACGACCTGACCGTTCCTATCGACCAGAGCATCCTCGAGGAAAGTGCACTTAAGAATGCCGGCAAGAATGTTCAGTTCGTTCCGATCGACGGTGACGACCACTATATGTTCAACGCCGCCACCCGCATCGAGGTGCTGAAGCAGACGGAGGCATTCCTCAAGGCTCATATCGGCAATTGAGAGGCGGCGGCTGATCCCGCTATGATCCCCGGGCATTGCCATTGCCCGAGGATCCCGTGAGCGCCGCCGAGAAGCACGCCGCCAAACCGCACAATCTCGACACCAATCCGTTCGATTGGGCCGATCCGCTGCTGCTGGGCGAGGAATTGTCCGAGCAGGAACGCATGGTGCGTGACAGCGCGCGCGACTATTGCCAGGAAAAGCTCCTGCCGCGCGTGAAGATGGGAT
>Ga0335083_10010590_pt1 | contig 11123 bp, 10 predicted proteins | sample Lox_Sample_42_FD_206716 | JGI IMG/M metagenome (GOLD analysis project Ga0335083, IMG submission 206716) | Soil microbial communities from Loxahatchee National Wildlife Refuge, Florida, United States - Lox_Sample_4.2 | ecosystem: Environmental > Terrestrial > Soil > Wetlands | place: USA... | reverse complement strand
ATCGCCACCCAAACCATCGCGCCGAGCAATGCACAACAAGCCGGCATGATTGCCCAGCTCTTGCAGATTGCAGGCAATAACCAGCAAGTCGCCAACGAGCTGCAACTGCATTTGCAGACGCAGCAGATGTCGGCCTCGATGCTGCGCCAGATGGGCGTCCTGCAAGCCCTGCAAAACACCGTGAGGAGATAACGCGGGCCGCCACCCGAACAGCAAGGAGATAAAGCACCAGAACGACCGCGCGATGCACAAGCAACCATGCGAAGCGTGGTCCGAATACCGGGGGAACAAAAATGCGCAGATTTTCAAAGACCGGGGCGCCGCGCATGGCGCTAGCGGCCATTCCAGCAGCGGTCATGCTGTTTGCGCTGTCGCAGACGGCCAGCGCGCAGGCGCTCGTGGATCAATCCGTCGATGAACGGCTGAACACGTTGATGCGCGTGGTCAGCGAGCAGCAAAAGCAGATCAATTCACTCGAACAACAGGTCACGAACCTCGAGATGGCGCAGCGCGGCCGTGGCGTGGCAGGCTATGGGGAGCCAGCCAGCAACGCCGCCGTCGCCGCAGACCAGCCTGGCACCACCGGGCAGCCCGGCGCAGACGGACTGCCCGTGGCGCTGCCGCCGCTTGCCCAGGTCAACCCCGGCACACCGGCACCGGGCAGCACCACGGGCACCGCGACCGGCGTGCCGGTCAATCCGCCGGTGCCGGCAAGCAGCAGCGCGGGCGGCGGGCTGCCCGGCGCGACCGACGAGAGCGGCGCGGTCGGCCAGACGCAAAAAGCCGCGCAACCGGTGCGCACGCAATCGGAAGATGCGGTGGTGCAGAACCAGCAGCACACGCCGCTGTTCGAGCACAAGCTGACCTTCGACTGGGGCATCAGCGATACCTACTACGATCGCCGCCAGTTGCAACTGTCCGGCTTCCTCGCGCTCGATGCGATCTTCCTTGGCAACATCAACCTCGGGGAAACCAAGTCGCACCAGGTGATGGCTGACCTCGACACGCGCTACGGTCTCACCGACCGGATCAGCGTCGACGTCGACGTGCCGTACATTTACCGGCACAGCAATTTCATCGTCGGCGGGGCCGGCGGTGCGGCAAGTACGCTGTCGGATGCCTCGGCGAATTCGAGCGATATCGGCGACGTCAACTTCGGGATCTACTATCAGTTCCTGAAAGAAACCAACAGCCTGCCGGACCTGGTCGGTAGCCTGCGCGTCAAGACGCCGACCGGTTCGTCGCCGTTCGGCATCAAGCTGCAGCAGGTCGACGCCAACAACACCAACCTCGTCGCTCCCGACAAGCTGCCTACCGGCACCGGCCTATGGAACGTCACGGCGGGTCTGTCACTGTTGAAGACCTACGATCCGGTCGTGCTGTTCGGCAGCTTTTCGTACACCTACAACATTGCGCGCTCGTTCGCGGACATCTCGTCGGTGATCGGCCAAACCGAGCCGGCGACGGTCAAGCTTGGCGACGTCGTGCAGTTCGGCGGCGGTGCAGCGCTCGCGTTCTCGGACAAGGACTCGGCCAGCATTTCGTACACGATGGCGCTGGAGCCCGAGTCGGAGACCAAGGCGCCAGGCGGCAGCTATTCGAAGGTGCCCGGCAGCGAAACGACCGCTGCCGCACTGACGTTCGGGTTGAATCACGTGGTGAACAAGCATCTGACGATCAATGGCTCGGTGTCGGTCGGCTTGACGCCTGACACACCGAACTTCGTGGTCGGCGTGCGCTTTCCCTACACTTTTTGACGTGCCAACGATACGAGGTTGATCGTGCGCGAATCACCCCATCTGATCAGCGTTACACCGCCCTCCGGCGTTCATCTGGCGATTGCGCGCCCAACGGAAGTCCCGGTGGGACGACCGACGGAAGCGCCTGTGGGACGAACGCAGGAAGCGCCCGCAGGTGCGAACGACACGGCGAAACTGGTGCATGCGCATTCCGAACGGACACTGCTCTACGTCGCGCGCGTACCGGACGAGGCGCTCACCGCGCATCTGAAGAGCCGCGGCTGGCACGTCGTGATCGCGCGCTCGGCGCATGAAATCACACGTCTGCTCAAGCCCGACGTCGTGTGCGCCGGGATCGTCGACCTGGCGAGCTTTGCGTTGCGCGACCTCGGCGGATTCGAACCGAGCCTGCGTCAACAGCAGATTGGCTGGATCGCGCTCGCCACCGCGGAGCGCCTGACCTCGCCCGACGTGCGGCGCCTGATCCGCCACTACTGTTTCGACTACGTCAAGACGCCGGTTGCGAACGCAACCATCGATTACCTCGCCGCTCACGCATTCGGCATGGTGACGTTGTGCGACCTCGACGATGTCCCGCCTGCGCCCCCCACCGACGACGACGAAATGGTCGGCACCTGCGAAGCGATGCAGCATCTCTTTCGCACCATCCGCAAAGTCGCCAACACCGACGCCAGTGTGTTCATCTCGGGTGAATCGGGCACCGGCAAGGAACTCACTGCGTTGGCGATTCACGAGCGTTCGCCGCGCCGCAAGGCGCCGTTCATCCCGATCAACTGCGGTGCGATTCCGCAGCATCTGTTGCAGTCCGAACTATTCGGCTACGAACGCGGCGCGTTCACCGGCGCGAACCAGCGCAAGATCGGCCGCGTCGAAGCGGCGGACGGCGGCACCTTGCTGCTCGACGAAATCGGCGATCTGCCGATGGAAAGTCAGGCGAGCCTGCTGCGCTTTCTGCAGGAAGGCAAGATCGAGCGCCTCGGCGGCCGCGAATCGATCCCCGTGGATGTGCGGATCATTTCGGCGACCCACGTCGACCTCGAAACGGGAATGCGCGACGGACGGTTCCGCGCCGACCTGTTCCATCGGCTGTGCGTGCTGCGCATCGACGAGCCCCCGCTGCGCGCCCGCGGCAAGGACATCGAAATTCTCGCGCATCACATCATGCACAAGTTCAAGACCGACAGCGCGCGCAAGATCCGCGGCTTCACGCCGTCGGCGATCGAGGCGATGTACAACTACACGTGGCCAGGCAACGTGCGCGAGCTGATCAACCGCGTGCGCCGCGCGATCGTGATGGCCGAAAACAAGCTGATTTCCGCTGAGGATCTCGATCTGGCCCACTTCACCGCGCAGCAAACCATGACGCTGTCGCAAGCCCGTGAAGCCGCCGAGAAGCGCGCGATCGAAGCCGCGCTGCTGCGCCACCGGCACCGTCTGAATGAGGCCGCCACGGATCTGGGCATCTCGCGCGTGACGCTATACCGGTTGATGGGCTCGCACGGGCTGCGCCACATGGCGGGCGAGGCTGAGAAGTCCCTGTTGGTCGAGGATGCCGAAGCCCGCGAGTAACCTTGCGCAACCTGCCGACACGGCCGTGCGGCGCCCATCCACGCCTTCCTCGCCGGCCGCGCGTGAGCGTCAGGTAGAATCGGAGCGATTACGTTCCCGTGTTCACTCCACTCGATGACGACGCTCACCCTGATTGTCGCTCGCGCCCGCAATGGCGTGATCGGCCGCGACAACCAGCTCCCCTGGCGACTGCCCGAGGATCTGGCGTTCTTCAAGCGCACGACGATGGGCGCGCCCATCATCATGGGCCGCAAGACCCATGAGTCGATCGGCCGGCCGCTGCCCGGACGGCGCAACATCGTCGTCACGCGCGATGCAAAGCGCCGCTTTGCCGGCTGCGACACTGCCGCCAACCTCGATGACGCGCTCAGGCTCGCGGCCCAGGACCAGGCACCGGAAGCCTTCCTGATCGGCGGAGCGGAGCTTTATAAAGAAGGCCTGCGGCACGCTGACAAGCTGGTCATCACGGAAATCTCGATCGACTTCGAAGGCGATGCTCACTTTGCGACGCTCGATCCGCAGGAATGGGTCGAGGTCGCGCACGAGACGCATCGCGCCCATACGCCCAACGACTTCGACTATGCGTTCGTGACCTATCGGCGCAAAAGCGCGGTAGCAGGCGAGCGGCAAACGCCCGCAGCATAGCGGCGCAGGGCTAAAAAAAACGCCACGGAAACTGACTTCCGTGGCGTTTTTGTTTGTAGCTGAAACGACGCAGTGGCGCTGGCGCGCCGCTCACTGGCCGGCAATCGTCATCCGTTCGATCAGCACCGAACCGGTCTGCTTGGTGCCGCGCACGATCGTATCCGCGCCGATCGCGACGATATGGTGGAACATCTCCTGCAAGGTGCTCGCCACCGTGATCTCTTCGACCGGGTACTGAATCTTGCCGTTCTCGACCCAGAAGCCCGATGCGCCGCGCGAATAGTCGCCCGTCACGTAGTTGACGCCCTGCCCCATCAGCTCGGTCAGCAGCAGGCCTGTGCCGAGCTTCTTCAGCATCGCCTCGAAGTCGTCTTCGGGACGCGTCTTCGAGCTGAGGAGCGACAGGTTATGCGAGCCACCCGCGTTGCCAGTGGTCTGCATGCCGAGTTTGCGGGCCGAATAGGTCGACAGGAAATAGCCTTCGACCACGCCGTCCTTCACCACCGAGCGCTGCTTCGTGCGCACGCCTTCTTCGTCGAACGGTGCGCTGCCCATCGCGCGCGGCACGTGCGGGTCTTCGACTACCTGGATGTGCGGCGCGAACACCGGCTTGCCGAGGCTGTCGACGAGGAACGAGGTCTTGCGGTACAGCGCACCGCCGCTCACCGCCTGCACGAACGCGCCGAGCAGGCCCGCGGCGAGCGGCGCTTCGAACAGCACCGGCACCTTGCGCGTGTCGAGGCCGCGCGCGCCGATCCGCGCGAGCGCCCGTTGCGCGGCGTAACGGCCGACCGCTTCCGGATCGGCCAGCTCTGTCGCGCTGCGCTTCGACGTGTACCAGTCGTCGCGCTGCATGCTGCGCCCGCTGCCGGCGATCGGCGCGCACGACACATAGTGGCGCGAATACGGGTAACCCGAGAGGAAACCGCGTGAGGTGGCCAACACGAACTGCGAGTGCTGCGCGGACACGCTCGCGCCTTCGGAATTGCGGATCTGCGAATCGGTCGCGAACGCGGCATCTTCCGCGCGGCGGGCGATCTCGACGGCCTCGTCGGCGCTCAGGTTCCACGGGTGATACAAATCGAGGTCGCGCGGCGCGGTTTCGAGCAGTTCGCTTTCCGCGAGTCCCGCGCAGTCGTCTTCAGCCGTGAAGCGCGCGATGTTGTACGCCGCCGCAACCGTATCCTTCAACGCCTGCGGCGAGAAGTCCGAGGTGCTCGCGTTGCCGCGCTTGTTGCCGATAAAGACAGTCACGCCGACCATCTTGTCGCGATTGTGTTCGATCGTCTCGACCTCGCCACGTCGCACGGAGACCGACAGGCCATCGCCTTCGGAGATTTCGGTCGCCGCGTCGGTGCCGCCAAGCGACTTCGCGTGACGCAGGATGTCCGAGGCGATTTCCTTCAGTTCATCCTGGGTATGCGGAAAAAAGCGCTGTCTGACGTCCATGTCTGCTGCCATATTCGTTGCCGTCCTGTTCCGGGCCCTATGCGGCCCGCGGGTGTGTTCGCAAGTACGTCGCTACGTATCCCGCGATGATAGCAAGGTCCGCGCCGCCGCACCTGGCACATTCGCTGGCACATTCACCTGCATTCATCTGGACCGGCCCGCCCCCGCGCCGCCTTGCGCGGATCGGCCCGAGCCCGCCGGACGGCGGCGCGGCGGGATTCGCGGGCGCGGCACGCTACAATATCGGTATGACACGCAAAACCCGCATTCAACCGATGGAACCCGCCGCCGACAACGTGGTCGACGAGAACGGGTACGACCGTCCCAGCAAATCCCAGCTCAAGCGCGACATGCACGCGCTGCAGGAGCTGGGCGAGGCGCTGATCGCGCTGCCGAAAGATGCGCTAAAGCGCATGCCGATGCCCGAAAAGCTGGACGACGCGGTGCGCGAAGCACGCCGCATTACCGATCACGAAGGCAAGCGCCGCCAGGTACAGTACGTGGGCCGAGTGATGCGCTCGCTGCACGACGACGAAACCGCTGCGCTGCGCACGGCGCTCGCCACGTACAACGGCGTCAACAAGGCCGAAACGGCGCGCCTGCACTGGATCGAGCGCACTCGCGAGAAGCTGCTCGCCGATGACGCCGCCCTCACCGAATTCATCCGTCAGCACCCCGCCGCCGACCCGCAGGAAGGCCGCACGCTGATTCGCAACGCCCGCAAGGAAGCGCAGCAGGGCAAGCCGCCGCGCTATTTCCGCGAGCTGTTCCAGTGGATCAAGAACGCGGACGGCCCGCAAGCGGCCGGCGACGAACACGACGCCGAGGAAGACGACGATGACGAAGATCGCGCGTAGCCAGCCGGACGAAATCGTGATCGGCCTGGTGTCGATCAGCGACCGGGCCAGCAGCGGCATCTACGAGGACAAGGGCATTCCGGCGCTGCGCGAGTGGCTCTGCGCGGCATTGACTTCGCCGTGGCAGGCCGTCACGCGGCTGATTCAGGACGACGCGCTGACGATCTCGGCGACGCTCGCCGAACTGGTCGACGAGGCGGGCTGCGACCTGGTGCTGACGACGGGCGGCACCGGGCCGGCACGGCGCGACGTGACGCCCGAGGCAACGCTCGCGGTCGGGACGCGGGAGATGCCGGGTTTCGGCGAGCAGATGCGGCAGATCAGCCTGCATTTCGTGCCGACCGCAATTCTGTCGCGCCAGGTAGCGGTGATCCGCGAAACGGCCGCGCACGCGGCGCTGATCGTGAATCTGCCGGGGCAGCCGAAATCGATTCGGGAGACGCTGGAAGGTTTGCGCGACGGGGCGGGCTCGGTGAAGGTGCCGGGTATTTTCGCCGCTGTGCCGTACTGTATCGATCTGATCGGCGGCCCGTATGTGGAAACCAACGACGAGGTCGTGCAGGCTTTCCGGCCGAAAAACGCGCTACGCGCACCGCGCGAGGACTGAACGCGGCGTCCGTACGCCGCCCCGTCATCCGCCCGCGCGGCGGGCCTAGTCCTGCGCGACCGGCGTGCTCGCCGCCGGGATCAGGAAATGCTCGCGATAGTACTTGAGCTCGTCGATCGACTCGTGGATGTCGGCCAGCGCCGTATGCATCGCGCGCTTCTGGAAACCCTTGTAGATCGCCGGCTGCCAGCGGCGGCACAATTCCTTCAGCGTGCTCACGTCGAGATTGCGGTAATGGAAGAAGCGCTCCAGATCAGGCATCCAGCGCGCCATGAAGCGGCGGTCCTGGCAGATCGAATTGCCGCACATCGGCGACTTGCCCGGCGGCACGTACTGGCCGAGGAAGTTGCGGATCTGCTCGGTGGCATCCGCTTCGCTGACGCTCGACGCCCGCACGCGGTCGATCAGGCCCGAACGGCCATGCGTGTTCTGGTTCCACTGATCCATCCTGGCGAGCGTTTCATCGCTCTGGTGGATAGCCAGAACCGGGCCTTCGACCACTTTATCGAGCGTCGAATTCGTCACGACCACGGCAATCTCGATGATGTGGTCGGTATCGGGCTCGAGCCCGGTCATTTCCATGTCCAGCCAGATCAGGTTCATGTCGCTGCGCGCGAGTTGCAGCTGGTCGGTGGATTCGAGGATGTCAGTCATGAAGGCAACCTTGGTGAACGGCCCGCGCGCTGCGGCAGATGCGCGTCGACGCCGTTGAAACAGTTCGTTTTAGCGTGGCCCCGCCAGCTGGCAGGAAGAAACATATAATTCTCGCATAGATACCACGGATTCCCCGGATGCCTACTCTGTACTTCACTGTTCTGTTCGCGATCGCCGTGGTGGCGATGGTCGGCACCAAGCTCTGGCTCGCGTCACGGCAGATCCGCTTCGTCGCGGCGCACCGCGAGCAGGTGCCCGGCCAGTTCGCGGCGACGATCCCGCTCACCGCGCACCAGCGCGCCGCGGACTACACGATTGAACGCACGCGCCTGACGATGATCGAGATCGTCGTGAGCGCCGCGGTGCTGATCGGCCTCACGCTGCTGGGCGGCGTGCAGGCGCTCGATCTGGCGATCTCCGACTGGCTCGGCCGCAGCTACGTCGGCCAGATCGCGCTGATCGCAGCGGTGATCGCGATCACCAGCGTGATCGACCTGCCGTTCGACTACTACCGCCAGTTCGTGATCGAGCAGCGTTTCGGCTTCAACCGGATGAGCAAGGGCATTTTCTTCGCCGACCGCATCAAGGGCGTGCTGCTCGGTGCGGCCTTCGGCCTGCCGCTGCTGTTCGTCGTGCTGTGGCTGATGAACAAGGCCGGCAGCTTCTGGTGGCTGTGGACGTGGGTCGTGTGGGTGGTGTTCCAGATGCTCGTGCTGCTGCTGTATCCGACTTTCATCGCGCCGCTCTTCAACAAGTTCGAGCCGCTCAAGGACGAAGCACTGAAAAGCCGCATTGAGGCGCTGATGAAGCGCTGCGGTTTTGCCGCCAAGGGCCTGTTCGTGATGGATGGCAGCCGCCGCTCCGCCCACGGCAATGCGTATTTCACGGGCTTTGGCGCGGCCAGGCGGATCGTCTTCTTCGACACGCTGCTCGCGCGCCTCTCCGGCCGCGAAATCGAAGCGGTACTCGCACATGAACTCGGCCACTTCAAGCGCCGCCATGTGATCAAGCGGATGGCCGTCATTTTCGCGCTCAGCCTCGCGATGCTCGCGCTGCTTGGCTGGCTGATGCAGAGCGTGTGGTTCTATGAGGGGCTGGGCGTGCGGCCGTCGCTGCTGGGCGGCAACAACGGTCTCGCGCTGGTGCTGTTCTTCCTTGCGCTGCCGGTGTTCCTGTTCTTCGTGACGCCGCTCGGCAGCATCAGTTCGCGCAAGCACGAGTTCGAAGCCGATGCCTTCGCAGCCACTCAGACCGATGCGCAGGATCTCGTCAACGCGCTCGTCAAGCTGTACGAGGACAACGCGTCGACCCTCACTCCGGACCCGCTCTACACCGCGTTCTATTACTCGCATCCGCCGGCGTCGCAGCGGATCGACCGCCTGCTGCGGCACGCATGAGCGCGCGCCTCCCCAAAGCCGCACGCGCGCCGTCGGGCACCCGCGTGAACGGTCTCGTCATCGCGGCGCATGGGCGTCACTACCTCGTCGCACCGGAGGACGGCGGCGCGCTGCTGCAGTGCTTCCCGCGCGGCAAGCGCAGCGAAGTGGCGGTCGGCGATCGTGTGATCTACGAACCGACTTCTGCCGATCAGGGCGTGATCGTCGAGATCGGCGAGCGGCGCAATCTGCTCTACCGCTCCGACCAGTACAAGTCGAAGCTCTTCGCGGCGAACCTCGACCAGTTGCTGATCGTGCTCGCCACCGAGCCGCATTTCAGCGAGGATCTGCTCGGCCGCGCGTTGGTGGCCGCCGAGGCGAACGAACTCAAGCCGCTGATCGTGTTGAACAAGATCGACGTGCAAGCCGCGTTGCCCGCCGCACGCGAGCGGCTCGCGCGCTACCAGGCGCTCGGCTATACGGTCGTCGAACTGTCGATCAAGACCCAGCCGGACGCTGCGCGCGCCGCGCTCGACGAGCATCTGCGCGGTCACGCGACGCTGCTGCTCGGCCAGTCGGGGATGGGTAAGTCGACGCTGGTCAATCTGGTGGTACCCAATGCGGAGGTCGCGACCCGCGAGATCTCCACCGCGTTGAACAGCGGCCGCCATACCACGACCTTCACGCGGCTTTATCCGCTGCCGGACGGCGGTGCGCTGATCGACTCGCCGGGTTTCCAGGAGTTTGGTTTGCACCACCTGACCGAGGGCAAGCTGGAGCGGGCGTTTCCTGAGTTCCGTCCGTTGCTGCCGGACTGCCGTTTCTACAATTGCCATCACCTTCAAGAACCAGGATGCGCGATTCTCGAAGCGGTCGCGCACGGGCATATCGCGCCGGCGCGCCATGCGCTCTATGCGCAACTGGTCCACGAGGCGAGCCAGATCGTTCGTTGAGCGTCATGTAATCACGCTGTGGCTTATATGCTTTGCATAGAAGCCACACCCTAACCCGCCTCTTTCGCCGCAGGCCCTTCCCTCATGATGAAACTGATGCGCGCGCCGAATCTGCTGATCGGGCAGCATTGGATCAACGTGCTGGCGACCGCGGGCATTGCGTGCGAACTCCACAATCGCTACCTGAGCGGCGCGCTTGGCGAGATTCCGGCGGACCAATGCGCGCCCGAACTGTGGCTCGTCGACGAACGCGACGAGGCGATGGCGCGCAAGCTGATCGATCTCGCCGCGCACGGGCCCACCGCAAGCACGCCGCCATGGCGCTGTCGTCAGTGCGGCGAAATGCTCGAGACGCAATTCACGGTGTGCTGGCAGTGTGGGACCGCGCGCGATCCGCTTGATGAGTGAAGGCGGGGCGCGTTGTGGGTAGGGCTTGGGAAGGCGCGGCTTGAGGGCCGAAACTTCGCGCTATCAACCCGCCGAAAAAATTAAGGCCGGGGTGACCCCGGCCTCAACCTGGACGCGCTAAACAGGCGGCGTCGTCATGCGATAGCATGCGTACCTCAAGCGAGCCACACCGCAATCGTCAGCATCAATAGCAGGATCATCCACAGGATGACCGCGCGCCACACGAGCCCGACAGCCGATTGCAGCGTGCGCGGCGTGCAGTCGTCGCCGACCGGCATCGGGCCGCCGTCGCCGGTGGTCAGCGCGTCGAGACTCGACGGCTCGGCGAGCGGGCCGCTCAGGCGCGCGCCCAACGCGCCGCTACCCGCCGCCAGCAACACGCCATCGTTGGCATCGGGCCACTGGCGCGCATGATTGCGCCATGCATAGATCGCATCCTCGAAGTTGCCGACGATCGCAAAGCCCAGTGCCGTCAGCCGCGCCGGTACCCAGTCGATCACAAAGAACGCCCGCTGCGCGAAGCTCGAAAACGCCACGGTGCGGTCATCGGCGGGACGCGACCACGCGCGCGCCAGATATTCGGCGATGCGGTACAGCACCGCACCCGCCGGTCCGGCCGGCACCAGAAACCAGAAGAACACGCCGAACACATGGCGATGCGACGCCACGACCGCATGGATCAGCGTATGACGGACGATCTCGCTGACCGGCATGTCAACGGTATCGAGCCCGGTCCATTCATTGAGGATCTCCCGCGCGCGCGGCACATCATCATTGTTGAGCGCGAGGTGACTGTCGGTGAAGTAATGGCTGAACTGCCGGAAGCCGAGTGTGAAATAAACGAT
>Ga0335083_10010589_pt1 | contig 11124 bp, 10 predicted proteins | sample Lox_Sample_42_FD_206716 | JGI IMG/M metagenome (GOLD analysis project Ga0335083, IMG submission 206716) | Soil microbial communities from Loxahatchee National Wildlife Refuge, Florida, United States - Lox_Sample_4.2 | ecosystem: Environmental > Terrestrial > Soil > Wetlands | place: USA... | reverse complement strand
TGTGGAAGCGCCTGAACGTACGACGCCGTGGCTGCTCCCGCCGATCCATGCCGTACCGGAGACCTGGCCGGAGTTGTTGATGCCGGTGGCCTGTCCGTTCAGCCAGAGCGAGGCCGGGCCTGTGCCGCCGAAGAGGAGCGCCTGGGTGTTGCCGAGGGCGTCGCTGGACCAGCCGGCTGCGAGGCCGTTCGAACTCACCGCGAAGGCCGTGGCCGTGCTGCCCGACACTGCGCCAAGGTCGGTGACGGTGTACAACGGCGTTGCGCTGCAGAAGGTGGCAGCCAGCAGGAAACGGAGAAATAACCGCATGGAAAGCTGAAGTATGACACCGTTTTTCGGACAATAGAACACCCTGGGGTAATGCTCTATCGGTTCTATTCCGGTCTATTTTGGGAGATATATCGGGCCGGAGGCACTGTGCGAGAATCTCCGTGTGGCGCAAACGAACCAGCGGACTCTTGTGCTCGCGATACTGGATGTCCGCAGCAGCTTCATCGAAGGGCGGCGCGAGCCTGCCGAGCGGGAAACGCCGGACACGATCCAGTGGTGGATTGCGCCGGAGCTGACCTGGCGGATCCGGACATTCGGCATTGACCACGACCTGCACTTGCACCACGTGCGCGGTGGCGATGCCGACTATTTCGCCAAACACACGCTGCGCGAGTTCGATGGGCTGGTGCGCGCGCTCTACCGGCTGGAGTTCGCCGATTACACGGACGAAGGCGAGCGCGACCGCGTGCTCCACGAAGCGGGACTGCGCGCCGGGCTGGAGATCGCCGAGGAGCACGGCTTCGCCTTCTGGAACCCGGATCAGGCCGTGTACAAGACGAAGTCGTACCCGGACGAGTAGCGGGCCGGACTCGCCGGCGCGGCCCGCTCAGTGGTATGTGGTGGCGAAGACGTTGTAGTCGTCCAGGACGCTCGCGGCGGTGAGGTCGATTCCGGGAATTACTGGTTCCGGGTCATCGAAGAGGTACTGTTCAACGACGATGTGTCCGCGTGGCGTGCCCTGATTATCGGTATAGGTGGCAGGCAGCGCAGAGAGGACCGCGGCGGGGATGGTGAAGCTGCCCGCGCCCGCATCGCCGGTGCACTGAAACGCGGCACCGTAATCGCCGAGCGGTCCGGCCGCGTACGCCGACTGCCCGTAAATGTTGACAAGCGCCCCGGGAGTCGCACCAGTCCAGGAGATGGTCAGCGGCTGGCTGCGGTCGATCACGCCGGAGAACGACGAGAAGTCCGTCCACGTGAAGGAGGCCGGATGATTGAATGTCACGGTGTGAGCTCCGACCTGGGTGCCTGCCGTCACGTTGAGCGTGTACGTACCCGCGGTCACCAGCGTCCCATCGGTAATGATGTTCGGCGCCGGCCCGGGGGACGAGGGGAAGAAGACGAGCTGGTACACGCCGGTGGACTCCTTCGGGACGGCGTGATGGCCCACGGGACCGTCGACCGTCATGTTGCCAGCGTCGAGGAAACTGAAGCTGGGTGTGGCGCCGCCGGGAATCTGCGTCACGACGCACGCGCCCACGGGCGGCTGCCCAGTCGCATAGAGGTAGTTGCTGGAGGCCCAGTTCTCGTACACCGCTTCGATGCCGTCATCGCGATACGGCGCGCCGCCGGGATTGAAGCCCGTACTTGCCATGTTCCGGTTGAAGATTCTCCCTACCACCAGCGCGCCGAGCTTCACGTCCGGTTGCTGAAGAAGCTGGGCCCACTCGTTGGCGGCATATCCGTTCGCATCGGTACAGACGTCGCCGCTGGAAGAAACCGATATTGACACGAAGTTGCTGATGACGTTGTCCACGGTGAGGTAGACGGGGATATAGCATCCTTCGATGCCGTCAGGCACGGTGATGACCACCTGATCGTCGCCCACGCAGCAGCCGGAACGGCCGCGATACTGAATCGCCGCTTCCTTGAAGCCGACATAGGCGTGGATGTTGAGGTTGGTCATGTCGCCAGGCAGGGGGCTGGCAGTTTCGTCGCCACTGACCGGACCGATGCCCGTTCCCCAGATGATGACGACCTGACCGGGGTGGGCGGCGTGGTTCAAGGCGTTGGCGGTGAGGCTGCCGTCGGAGTTGAAATTCTGGATGGCACCCGGACCACTGCCGCCCTGATTGGCTGCGAAGACGCCGAATGCCTTGGACACGACATGAATGGGGACGGCGTTACTGGGTTGGCCGTTGTAAGTGACCGTCAGGGTGCCGTTGCCTACCGGAGTGTTGGAGGGCAGCACCGCCGCCACCTGCGTTTTCAGCGTATAGATCATGATGGCGTAGACGGTGGTTCCGTTTACGGTCACCTGGACGGTGGTGCCCGCCAGACCGGCCGACGTGGGAAGCGGAAATGCGCTGACTTCCACCAGGGTTGCGGGACCGAGGTTGTCGCCGAAGACGGCAAACATGGAACCCTGCGCGACGCCGCCGTTGGGAAGGCCGGAATAGGCGTAACTGGCAGCGCTCAAAACACCCTCCGAGGTGCGGATGGACGGGGCTTGCGCCAGGGCCAACTGAACGGAACAAAGGGCAAGGGAAACGGACAGGACTCCGGAACGAATCGACTTCAAGGGAATTTCCTCCAGGCTGCGGCACCGCTCCGCAGTATTCAGCAGAGTGTACAGCAGTGGAGGCTGTTCGTCAAAAGAAAACTCAGAAGACGGCCGGCGTAGCCGGTTCTCTTGCGCTTACGGCCGCGGGTGGTTCTCGCGGGCGAGGCGGACGCGCGCTCCTTCGAGCTTCTTCTGGACTTTGGCGAGCTCTTCCTGGTCGAGGTCCGTGGGCGCGCCGGACTGGAACTCCTTCACGGAGCTCTGCCACTGCTGGATCGCGTCGCGGGTGCGTCCCTCTTCGGAGTAGACGTCGCCGAGATGTTCGTGCACGGTGGCGTCGCGGGAGAGTTTTTGCAGGGCGCGGCGCAACTGCTCCTCGGCCTGGGGGAGCTTCTTCTGGCGGAAGTAGACCCAGCCAAGGCTGTCCATGTAAGCGCCGTTGTTCGGCTCCAGCTCGAGCGCCTTCCCAACGAGCTTCTCGGCCTCATCCAGTTTCACGTTCTGATCGGCGAACATGTAGCCGAGGTAATTCATGGCGGACGCGTTGTCGGGATCGAGGCTCAGGACCTTGCGGAACGAGGCTTCGGCGTCGTCGAACTTCTTCAGGCGCTCGAACATTGCGCCGCGCAGGAACTCGACTTCCACTTTGTCGTCCTTCGAAGCGGCGAGCTTGTCGGCCTGATCGAGCGCATTGGACATTTCGGTGAAGTTTTTCGCCTTCTCGTAAATCTGCGCGAGCGATTTCCAGGTGCTGAGGTCGTCCTTGCCTCCCAGCAGCTTCTTCGTGGCCGCGATGGCATCGTCATAATGGCCCATGTCAGCCAGAAGAGAGGCGCGGATGTTCTGCACGAGAGCGTCATCGGGATATTTCTTCGCGGCCGCTGCCGAAACCTGGTCGGCCTTCTGATAGTCCTTGGCGGTTCGCCACGTCTCAACGATCTGCGCTTCGGCGCGCGGGGCCAGACGCGCATCCAGATCTTCCAGCCGCTTGTAGGCGGTGACGGCGTCGCTGTACTGCTCGTTGGTGCGGTAGAGATTGCCCAGCGTCTCCAGCAGCCGCGCGCGATTTTCCTTTTCGGCGTCGCTGTAGGTGGTCTTCTCGGTGGAGGCCAGCAGATCGTTCAGGGCCTTGATGGCCTCGGGCAGCTTGCCCTGCGCTTCCAGCAGACTCACGTCGTTGTAGCCGACTTCGATATCGTCGGGAGCCATCTGGCGCGCCTTCGCGGATGCCTCCCCGGCTTTGGCGAAGTTGCGCATCTGGCGGTAGACCTGGGAAATCCTGAGCTGCCATTTCACTTCGGTCGGCTCTTCGCTCGCCAGTTCCTGGAAGACCTTCAGCGCCGCGTCGAACTGGCCTGAGAACATCAGGTCCTCGGCCAGACTGCGCTGCAGGTCGGTGTTGTTGTCGGGGGTGACCTCGATGGCCTTGCGCAGCGCCTCGGCAGCCAGCTTGTACTCCTTCATCTGCTCGTAGAAACCGGCGAGCGTGGTGAGGCTGCGCGTGCTGGGGTCCTTCTCGGCGACCTTCTTCAACAGATCGGTGGCGGCATTGGTATCGCCGACGTCGGCGTAAACGGTAGCCAGGCCGGTCATGGCGTCGGTGTTGTCGGGGTCGGCTTTCAGCGCCGACTGGAATGCGTTCTTCGCCTCGGGTGTGTTTTGGGCGATCTTCTGCAGGCGGCCCAGCCAGATCCACGAATCGACGTCCTTCGGATCGAGCTCGGTGATCTTCTGATACTGCTCGATGGACTTCTTCAGCATCGTCTCATCGATGCGCCGCGGCTCGCCCGCAGCCTGCTGGGGCTCGCCGATCAGCCGCGAGTAGATGCGGGCCAGAATCCGCCGGTTGTTGACGTCATTGGGGTTCTGTTTGATTATGCTTTCCGCCTGAACCACCGCATCGCGCACCCGCCCCGACTGGAGGTACAGATCCGAGAGCTCCTCCGCTATGAACGTTGCGCCGGGATCGTCTTTCAGGGCCTGCCGGTAGTTGTCGGCGGCCTTATCGAAGTACTCGCCGCGGTTCCCGAATGCGCCGGCCATTTCCGAGTAGAGGTGCCCAAGGGAATAGTGGTAGTAGGCATCCGCACGGCGGTCTTCGGCGCTGCCTGTGGCCAGAGCAGGGCTGGCGGCAGGGGCAGGAGTGCTCGTTTGAGCGAGAACCGCTCCGGTCACCAGCAGGCACGCGACGCGCGCGAAGGTAAAGAGACGCATCTGAGGTTCCTCTAATCGTCCTGATCCCATGGGACGAGACGGCTTTTCCAAGTATACAGCGCCATTTTCGGCCTACACGGCCCGTTAGTTACCGGACGCATGGCAGGCTGGCGCCGTTACCCAGGGCCTCCCACGATACCATCTTTGTGGATGGATCCGCTGGTCGTAGTACTCGGCCCCACCGGATCGGGCAAAACCGACCTGGCGCTCGGGATCTCACAGATATTCGACGGCGAACTGGTGGGTTGCGATTCAGTCCAGGTCTACCGGCATTTCGACCTGGGCACGGCGAAGACCCCGCCGGGCGGACGGCGCGGGATTCCGCATCACCTTGTGGACATTGCCGATCCGGCGGAGAACTTCACGGCGGGTGACTATGCCCGGCTGGCCCGGCAAGCGCTCGCGGAGATCACTGCCCGAGGCCGGCTGCCGGTGGTGGCCGGGGGGACGGGGTTCTATCTGCGGGCGCTGCTAGAGGGTCTGTTCCCGGGGCCGCAGAGGGATGAGGTGCTGCGCGAACGACTGGCGGGGCGGGAGCAGAACAGGCCCGGTTTCCTGCACCGGCTGCTGCGGCGGATGGATGCAGCTACGGCTTCGCGCATTCACCCGAACGACGCGCAGAAGCTGATTCGGGCGGTGGAAGTGTCGATGCTGCGGCGGCAGCCGATGTCGGAGCAGTTCGAGGCGGGCCGGGACCGGCTGACGGGGTATCGGGTGGTGAAGATTGGGCTGGCTCCGCCGCGGGCGGAACTGAACCGGCGGCTGGACGAGCGCCTGGAACGGATGTTCACCGGTGGCCTGGTGGAGGAGGTTCGCTCCAATCTCAGCAGGGGTGTTCCGCGGACGGCGAGGCCGTTCGAATCGCTCGGCTACAAGGAAGCGCTTGCGGTGGTGGATGGCCGCATGAGTGTGGAGGAAGCTGTCGCCGCTGCACAACAGGCGACACACCAATACGCCAAGCGCCAGATGACGTGGTTTCGCAGGGAGACGGAAGTGCACTGGATAGAGGGTTTTGGAGAGGACCCGGAAGTAAGGGAAAACGCGGAGCAGGTGTTGAAAAATGCCTTAGTCCGAAAGCACCACTGACAAGTGGGGTCACGTGTGCTAGATTGAAGGTGGCATTTTACAAAACGGTCGTCCGGTTACCATCGGACGGTCCAATTTCTGAACGTTCAGGAGTCATTACCATGTTTAAGAAAGTACTGATTACCTTCGCGACCCTGGCTGTCGCAATGGCAAGCGCGGCGACAACCTACAAAGTGAAGCTGGTTGAGCCCACGATGGTCAGCGGCACCATGTTGAAAGCCGGGGACTATAAGGTCGAAGTGACGGACACCAGGGCGGTGTTCACGGCCGGCAAGCATACGACCGAGGCGAAGGTGAAGGTGGAGACGGCGTCGGAGAAGTTCAACGCGACGAGTTTCCGTTATGACAAGGACACCCAGGGCAACCTGAAGCTGCAGGAGATGAAGATCGGCGGCAGCAACATGAAGCTCCTCTTCGTGGATTAGTTCGGGACAGAATCGCTTCTGGTGGTTGAGAGACGGCCCGCTTCACGGCGGGCCGTCATCGTTTTTTGGGTGGGGCACACTGCCCCACCCGCCGGGCGGATACAGAAGGGGAGAAGTCCGCCCTGCAACTTTGAAACGGAGGACACAGGCTAAAGCCCGTGCCACATCGGGGCTGGTCCTACAGATCCGTCAGCGCAGCGATCAGCGCGCCCTTGGCCGAGCCGTAGAGCGGCTCGGACGCCATGCGCACTTCGGAGATTGGCAGCGGGAGGTTCTCTTCCCTGAGGATCTTTTCGAAGCGTTCCCGGAAACCGCTGGGCAGTGTTGTACCGCCGCTCAGCACCACCGGAATGGGGCGGCCCAGGCGCGGCAGAGACCGGGAGGAGGACAAACCCTCCTTCATGGCCTGCACCAGGGTGCGGATCATCTGGTCGTAATAGACGCCGAGCACCTGATGCACCTTGTCGTTGTAGAAGCCGTTGAGGTGGAAGGATTCTTCCTTGGTGAGGCGGATGCGATTGGCGCGCTCGCCGGTAACTGACGCGGCGCTCATGTCGATGTAGTCGCCGGCGCGGGGGATGCTGAAAGAAAGCACCGGAACCGAAAGGTAGGCGAGGCAGACGTTGCAGAGCCCGCCGCCGCAACTGACGCCGATGCCGGTGTAGTTGGTGCTTTCAAGCTCGGAATAGATCACCGCGAGGCCTTCGTTGAGGCTGCGGACTTCGTAGCCGAGTTCGGTGAGAATCTGGCGAATGGTGGTCTCGTGGTAAGTGAGGCTGTCCTGAGCGCCGACGGGGGGCGCCGGCACGGTGAAGGACAGCTTCCTCGGCGCGGTCTCATCGCCGACCATGTATTTCAGGATCTCGCGCATCATGCTGAGGCTTTCGGGTTCCGACGGGCTGAGGAGCCCGGCGGTCATGGGGCGCCGGATTTCGACGTCGAGCATGTCCGCGAACTTTTCTGACTCGTTGCCGTGCACAATGATCTGGTCATGCTTGACGGTGTGGGGAACGTTCTCGCGCTGGAGAACGTTCTCGGTCATTTTCGAATGCGGGATGGTCACGAAGGCATTCAATTCCGTGCGGAACTTGAAGCCGCCGACGTCCTCTCGCGCGACGCAAATGCGGCTGGTACCCACGTCCAGTCCAAGCGCGCCGCCCGCTGTTTTGTCACTCTTCATTGCTATCTCCCTTCTGTGTTGCCGCTCTTGTTGCCGCGAGGATCTTTTCGTAGCGCTGCCGGAGGATCCGCTTATACGCGGGGACCGGGATGCCCAGAACCGAAGCCTGCAGCTTCACCTGCTCGTCGGAAACGCGCAGTCCCTCCCAGAGCCGACGTCCGGTGGACTGCACGAAGATGGTGTCGTAGTCGAAGCCGAAGGCGTACACGCTCGCCAGGGGCTGCTGGTAGTTATCGCCGAGACCGATCTCGGAAAACGGGAAGTTACCGGCCCAGTCCGTGTGGTAGCCGATGCGCATGTTGGCGGGATTCACCGAGACCTGGGCGTGCGTGACGCAGTTACCGGCGGGGATCTCGTACTTGTAGCGCAGCATATCGGTGAGAATGCGCGCCGAACGGGCCTGCGCCGGACTGATTTCGGGATCGTCCGCGCCGCGCTGGGTCTGCGTCTCGAAGGAGACGCCGAGGAAGCTGTTGTTCAGGTTGACGTAGGTGTATTTCTGGTCCGCCCATACGGACAGGCCGGCGTGAAAGGCGATGTCTGCCTCGGCGACGACGCGGAACACGCGGCCGAACCGGTCAATCACGTAATGGTAGGAGTGGTTCCGCCGCACCATATCGAGCAGCGAGGCGGAGATGCGGCGCAGGTGGCCGGTCTCCTCGGGCTCGAACGGGGCCATGTTGCTTTCGGTGGTGTGGAAGACGATGCCGGCGGGCCCGGAGTGCATTTCCGCGCTGGAAAGCTGGGGGTCGCGACGTTTGTACACCGCATAAGGCACGCGCACGTCGCCACCGGTTTCGTAGGATTTCTCGACGCGCAGGCCGTTGCTATAGGTCTCGTAACCGGGGGTGACCTCCACCTGCCAGACCCGTTCGGGCGTGGTGCCGAGGGGTTGCGGGGCAGGGGGCGGCATCAGAAACGGCTTGTTGTACGTGGTGACCGGAGTGGATCGCGTGGGGGAAGCCATGAACGCGCCGACGATGAGGACGCCGACCGCAGCCAGACTGCCATGGATCAGTTTGCGGCGCGAACGGCGGGGCTTCGGAGAGGCGACGGGGGGCGCGAGGACGCCGGCATCGACGCTGTTTCGCAGGAAGCGCAGGCGTTCCTGGGGATCGCGGATGCTTTCGGCGCGCCACTCAATAACGTCGACGCGGACGTTGTTCATAGAGACGGAACGCCCCGGCCGCCACCAGGCTTTGCGAGCCGGCCTGGCCTGCTCGCCTATGGGGTTCCCGGTTTTGGGCGCCGCCAGTATCATATGTCCGGACAGCTCATCTCCGTCTTGTCGTTTCTATCGGCGGCGGCTCAAAAATACCTTAGGCCCGGTTCAGGGACTGAGTGCTTTTCCTGGAGAAATCACCTGGACGAGGACCGGGCTGTGGGCCGTAAGTCAGATAAATCAGGAGGTTGTCGGCCAAAAGCTTGTTCCAGCCCGCCCCGGGCAACGGGCAATGGGGCATGATCCCTGGAACTGCGCTGCCCGGCCGAGCCCGGGGCTGGCAAGACATTGCCGGGAGGTATCAGCTGACGGTGGCCGCCATGAGTGCGCCGCGCGCGGTGGAATAGAGCGGTTCGGCCGAGACCCGGACCTCCGACAGCTTCACGGGGAGCTCGCATTTGGCGAGCGCCTTGCGGAAGAAGTCGAAGAAGCCGCGGGGCAACACCGTGCCGCCGCTCAGCACCATGGGCACGGGCTGTTCCAGGCGCGGGAGGCGCTGCGCCGCAGACAGGTTGTCGCGCAGGGCTTCGAGCAGGCTGTAGACGACCTCCTCGTAGTACACGGTGAGCGCGTTCTGCACGAGATCGCCACCGAATCCGTTCAGGCTGAAGGAACGCTCCTTGCGCACGCGGATGCGATGGGACACTTCGCCGGTGGCTCCGGCCGCGCGGCTGTCGATGAAATCGCCGGCTTTCGGCAGGCTGAAACTGATTACGGGGACGGAGAGAACGGCCAGGCAGACGTTGCACATGCCGCTACCGCAGGAAATGCCGATTCCGGTGTAGTTGCTGGATTCCAGCTCCGCGAAGACCACGGCCAGGCCCTCGCTGATTGACCTGGCCTGGTAGCCCAACTCGGCGAGCATTTCCTGGCAGGAACGCTCGTGGTAGGCCAGATTGCCGACGTTGACCGGATCGGGCGCGGGCACGCTGAAAAAGAGGCGCTGGCTCTCGGCTGCCGGCTTTCCCAGGAGGTGCGAGACGATGCGCCGGATGACGATCAAGCTGTGGGGTTCGCGCGGATTGAGCATGCCGTCCACCATGGGACGCCGGGTTTCGACGTGGAAAACCTCGGCGAATTTTTCGGCGTCGTTGCCAGCGACCACGATTTCGCCGTTATGCACTTCGTGAAAGACGTTCTGCGCGGTGAGGAGCTGTTCGGCCAGCTTCGACCACGGCAGGGTGATAAAGGCATTGAGCTGCGACTCGCAGTGGCTCTCCTTCTCCGCACTGCGGGCCACCACGATGCGGCTGGTGCCGATATCCAGCCCCACACACTGCGAATCGATCTTCGACATCACCTGTTCCTCTTCCATCTCGCTCCTCAGATCTTCCGGGACCAACCCACGGCGGGGAGGCGCGGCGCCGGCGCGGGCTTATTCGAACGGGTGGAGCTCTTCGCGACGCACCTTCTCGGAATACAGGCACAGCCGAACCAGATCGCCGTGTCCGAGGGGCGGCAGCCTTCGCCCGGAGCGCATGCAAAAAGCCATCAGCGCCGCGAGGCCGACGCAAATGCCGACCACCATTACCTTGCTCCGACCGGGTTCTCCACTCCGCAGCGCGCCAGAACCGCGTTGTAACTGGCGTTGCCATTGTTTTCCGCGCCCTTTGGCACGCAGATGGCCGCGGCGGCGGAAATGTGCTGCAACTCCTGCGCCTTGCGCTTCTGCCACGCGCGGAAGCGGTCCTGAGCGGCCGCGACTTCGTCGATGTTTGCCTGAATGCGCGCCATGTATTGCGCGGTGAGGCGCTCCAGCTCTGCCTGGAGCTGGTTGTTTTCGCGGTCGATGGAGGCCTCGAAGTCCTTGATGCGGAACTCTTCGCCCTGCTCGTACTCGTTGAGGGCGCGCTGGCGCAGCATAGCGTCCTGGAGCAGGTCTTCCACCTGAACGCCGGCGGCTTCGACGGCCATCATCACCGAGCAGCGCTTGCTCTCGTGGGACATGCCGGTCAGGTGGCTGCTATTGAGCATCTCCGAGATTTTCAGGATGCCGTAGAGCATGCGCGGCGGCTGCGCGGGCGCGGATTTGTAGATCTCCTCAAACGAGCGCAGGGAACCGAGCCGAACGTGGTTTCCGGAGGAGGTCTGGATCGACGCCGCCGGGACCGGATCGGTTTTCGCCGCAGTTTCGATGGATGTTGCGTCACCGGAAGACGGGCCGCCGACGGGCGTGCCGATCGCGGTAGAGAAGTGAAGGATTCGTTTGAACATGCAAAGCTCCGTCAGAACAGTCTTTCGCTGTGGTCAAGGCAATCCGCGGCGTGGCCTCGCCGAAGCTCCGGCTTTTTCATCACCCGGATTTCGGTGAAGTAGTAGAGCGGCGGGGAGCGATTTCTCTATAAATCATCGGAGAAATAGCCCGTGCTCTGGCGGGGAAGGAGGGGACAGACAACTCTGTCCACCCCCTTGCTTCGAAAGCGCATGGCGCTGTCCTACCGCA
>Ga0335083_10010588_pt1 | contig 11124 bp, 11 predicted proteins | sample Lox_Sample_42_FD_206716 | JGI IMG/M metagenome (GOLD analysis project Ga0335083, IMG submission 206716) | Soil microbial communities from Loxahatchee National Wildlife Refuge, Florida, United States - Lox_Sample_4.2 | ecosystem: Environmental > Terrestrial > Soil > Wetlands | place: USA... | reverse complement strand
CGAGTTTGAGTGGATCGCCATCGCGCCTGCCGACGAACTGGTGGCGCCAAGCCTGGTTGCGAATCTCGTACCCGTAACTTTCGCGGTAATCCATGATTTCGATTTGGCGTACGCTGCCGTCAGGGTTCAGACCCGCCGCGTAAGTAATGAACTCGTGTTTGCCGACAACCTCGTCGACGATGAAGAACCCACCGGTCGACACGCGCCAGATGCGTTGCTCCCGCAGCCTGACGTTGACGCCGGTCCGGCGCTCGATCTCCTTCCTCTGCGCGTCGTTGATCGTAATGAACGCGGGACTGAATTCGGCTCCCGGGAAGATGGCCTGCTGTGCCTGCTCTACCGTGAGGTATTGGGTCGCGTAAGCGCATGCGGGGGCTGCGATGACCGCCGCCGGGAGGAGCAGCCATCGGTTCAAAACGTCCATCTGCGCCGTCTCCTCCAGGTTCGATCGTGCATCCGATTTCGCATCGCTCCTGAGATGGGGCGCTCTGGCTGACGATATCGCCGCAAGGAGGCGCAATAGTAACGATAATGATTCGCAATACTACAGCTTTGCGCCCTGGAGCGTCAACTTTTGGTAACGCGCCACATCGCTATGCATCTCGCGCTGCGCGAGCGACACCGCGCTGTGAAATTTACGCGATGGCTCCGCTCTTGCTTTTAGTACTCCGACCAAATACACCATCAGCACGCGCCGCGTCTTGAAGATCGTCGCGGCCGCGGGGCGGCGATTTTGACAATGAGCGAAGGTTTCTTCCGGCAAGAGACGGAAGCCAAGACAGTGAATGGCTGGATCGCACTGCTGATCGCGATCGCGCTGCTGACTTTTGGTGGCATCTTTCTCTACGGGGCGTTGCCACGTTTCGGAGCGCCGCCGCTGACGAGCGGATTCGCGCTCATTGGAATCGGCCTGCTGTGTTTGCGCGGCTTCTTCACACTGCAGCCGAATGAGGCTGCGGTCATGCTGTTCTTCGGCAGCTACGCGGGCACAGCGCGCAACAGCGGATTCCACTGGGTCAACCCTTTCTACCTCAAGCGTGCCCTGTCCCTGCGCGCGCACAATCTCATGACACCGGTTCTCAAAGTCAATGATGAGCGAGGCAGCCCCATCGAAATCGCCGCCGTCGTCGTGTGGCGCGTGCAGGACACGGCGCGCGCCGTATTCGAGGTAGTGGACTACGCTGAATACATTCGCATCCAGTGTGAGTCCGCTCTACGCGAGGTGGCCAGCCGGCATGCCTACGACAATGCGGAGGAAATGCTGGTACCGGCGCGCCACAAGACTCTACGCGGCGATTTGGAGAGGATTTCCGAGGTGCTGCGCCAGGCAATCCAGAATCACATCCACGTCGCAGGTATTGTGGTCGACGATGCGAAGATTGCTCATCTTGCCTATGCCCCTGAGATCGCTCAAGCGATGCTCCGCAGACAGCAAGCAGAAGCTGTGATCGCCGCGCGTCGTAAGCTGGTAGAGGGCGCCGTTGGCATGGTCGAAATGGCAATGATCGACATCAACGAGAAAAGCCTGGCAACCTTTACCCCGGCGCAGAAAGTTGCACTGGTTACCAACCTCATGACGGTGCTGGTAGGCGATACTCAGACCCAGCCGGTGTTGCATATGGGGACAGCAGAGAAGGCGTGAGCCCCGTTTCGTTGGGCACGTGTCGCGGCCCAAAAAAACACGGGCGATCGCACTTGGATCGCCCGTCGCCTTTGTCTGATGTCGGCTACGGCTATGCGCTCAGCGCCGACGTCCAACTGCTAGTGCTCACATCATTGTTTTGTAGCGTTTGTAGTAGGACAGGACCTTCGGCACATACTGCGCGGTCTCCCGGTACGGTGGGATGCGGTTTCCATACTCCATAACGCTGCCCTCGCCCGCATTGTAGGCTGCGAGTGCCAGCTTCAGGTCGTTGCCGAACAGCGTAAGCAGGTCGCGCAGATAAGCTGCGCCACCATAGATGTTCTGCTCTGGATCGAGAGGATCCTCCACGCCGTAGCGACGGGCAGTGCCCGGCATCAACTGCATCAGGCCGCGGGCGCCTTTGGCGGAGCGGGCCAGAGGATCGTAGCCGGATTCGGCCGATATGACCGCATGCAACAGCGCCGGCTCCAATTGGTAGATGCGTGCTGCCGCCAGGATATGGGCGTGATATCGCTTCCGCGCCTCGCTCGGGTAGCTATGAACGAGGCGGTTGTTCAGCGCGTTGGTCACTGCGTCGGGATCTTTTCGCGTGGTCATGTACAGCTTATAACGGCTGTCGTTCGGGATATTGGTGAAATGCACCGAACCGTGTTCGTCCACATAGCGGTAGATGTCCGCATGTGCTGCCACTGGAACCAAGGCACTCCCCGCGAACGCACAGACCAAAATTCTTGAGACCAAAGTCAATTCGCGCTCCTTTGCTTTCGGGCGCGGACAAAGGCAGCTGGAATAAACCTTTCCGCTCCCGCGCTTTCGCTGAATAAGGCATTGAAAAAGCAAAGGACGTGCCGACGCCGCTGCACCGGAGCCTGCGCAGCGCAGAGAGATCTTTTACGTGGCGGGGTACGAGGTCAATGTGTGCTTTCGGCGCGCATACCCGTGCGGGCAGGTACGATCACGGTCGCGATCGCCGCCAAAACGAGGAGCAGCGCGAGGTACTCGCGCCAATCCGGCCGTTCTCCGAGGACGAGCATGCTGCTGAACACTCCCACCACGGGAATCGCGAGGGTACCAAGCGACGATGCGGTGACCGAGGCGCGCTCCACGATCTTGAACCAAGCCCAATAGCAGATGATGAACGCGATGACGATGTTGTAAACCAGTGCGGCTGATGCGCGCCATCCCAGCGGCGCAAGCTTGCCAGGGTCGAGCAGACACGCACCTGCAATAATTGGCAGGCCACCGAGCAGCAGTTGCCAGGCAGTGAGTGATGTGGTTGGCAAGGCAGTCGGGAACCGCTTCATCAAAACCGTTCCCAAAGCCCAGCTCATTGCCGCGCCTACCACCAGGAGCGCGCCGACCGGTGCGGCACTCACGCTCGCCCATTCGTCGCTCAGCAATAGCAACATCCCGCTAATGCCCAGAATCAGTCCTAGCACGCGCCGCGGCGTGAGTGCTTCTCGCAGAATCGGCACCGAAAGCAGCGCTACCCATAGCGGCATGGTGTAAGCCAGGATCGCGCTGCGTCCCGCCGGCAACAGTGTCAGCCCGTACGCGATCAGGATGTTCCAAGCGGTTACATTGCACAGGGATACGCCGATCAGCCGCGGCCAGTGTGTGCGAGGCGGCATAAGCCGGTGTCTGCCGATGCGTGCAACTGCGAAAATGCCTGCGGCACCAGCGGCGACGCACAGACTGCGAAAGGTCCAGACGGGAATCTCGGCCAGCGCTAGCTTCATCAGCGGCCAGTTGCATCCCCAACCGAGCGTGAGGAGCAGCAGAAGCGACCAGGTGGAACGCGGCAAAGTTTGGCGATCGATACTCATCGTACGGAAGCTTTCGGAGCAGGCTGGTTTTTGTTTGTACGTGCAGCGGGGAAGCGCACGCAAGCGGCGCGTAGTATACGCGGGAGGCGTTCCAGACGGTGCTAGTATGTTGCATGCAGAATGCGGGTCCCTTGATACGTTTCCTCCTGTTTTGGGCGATCAACACCCTCGCGCTGTGGGTAGCCGGACAAATCTTCAGCAGCGTGCGTTTCGACGGCTGGCAGGCACTGCTGGTGGCAGGTCTGCTGTTCGGGATCGTGAACGCGATACTCAAGCCTATTCTCGTGATCCTAACGGCACCTCTCACCATCCTGACGCTTGGGCTATTCTTGCTTGTCATCAACGCACTGATGCTTTTGCTCACGGTCTGGCTGGTTCCCGGATTTCATCTTCTCGGTGGATTCTGGCACGCGGTACTTGTAGCGCTGTTCGTTTCGGTGTTCAGCTTTCTCATCAACTTGCTGTTCGGTCTCGCCAAGTCTCGGTAGGGAGATATGAGTCCCAGCACCGGTCGGGAGCGACAGCTGCTCGGTGTCAATCCTGTTGTTCGGGTCCTGCTTCCGTTTGCGGGCGCCTACCTTTTGTCGTACCACTACCGCAGCGTCAATGCCGTCATCGGGCCGGACCTGGCCATAGACTTCACTCTCTCAGCTGGTCAACTTGGTTTGCTGACCAGCGCCTATCTGCTGGCGTTTGCCTGCTTCCAGCTGCCTCTTGGTCTGCTTCTCGATCGCTTCGGGCCGCGGCGCACGGATGCTTCACTGCTTCTGATTGCGGCGATTGGTGCCCTCGTTTTCTCGCGCGCGCAGCAGCTTCCGCATTTGATCTTCGGCCGCGCACTGATCGGGATAGGTGTGTCCGGGTGCCTGATGTCGGGAATCAAAGCAAACGTAATCTGGTTTCCGCGAGCTCGGCTGGCGACCATGAACGGATGGATGTTCTTCGCTGGTGGTGTCGGTCTGATGCTGGCGACGCTCCCAGTCGAGATCGCGGTTCGGCTCACAAACTGGAGAACCGTATTCGCCATTCTCGGGCTCCTGACATGGGGTGCCGCCGTTTTGATCTTCTTCGCGGTCCCGGAACGCGTCGGCGAAGGAACGCGCGAACCTCTCAAGACGCAATTGCAAGGCTTGTGGCTCGTATTTCGAGACCGCTACTTCTGGCAGATCGCAGTTTGCGCTACTACGCTGCAGTCGACTCACATGGCGGTGCAGGGACTGTGGGCGGGTCCGTGGCTGCACGACGTTGCAGGGTTTGGTCGTGAAGCCGCCGCGTCACGTCTGCTTTTCATGGCTGGTGCCACGACTGTCGGATTCTTGTTCTGGGGCAACTTCGCTACTTGGGCGACGCGCCGAGGCATCTCAACGTTTCGCGTGTTTGCATGTGGCGCCGGGCTGTTTATCTTGTTCCAGCTTCTGGTTACGGTCGGGACCGACCGAACGGCGACGATCTCGTGGATTGGATATGGATTCTTCGGAACTGCCGCAAGCTTGTGCTATGCGATCCTGCCACAGAGGTTTCCGACTGCGCTAGCGGGCCGCGTAAACACTGCTCTCAACTCAATGGTGTTCGCCTGGGCGTTCGCCGTCCAGTGGGCGATCGGAGCTGTGATCAATCTGTGGCCGTTAAGTGCCGCGGGCTATGATGCACGTGGATATCGCGTGGCCTTTGCAGCGGCGTTCGCGATTGCACTTTTGGCTTGGCTTTGGATGTTGCTGCAGACGCGTGCGATCTCGCGCGCGGAAGCCTAAAAGTGGCCGATCCCGTGTGTATGCTTTTCTTCTGAACTGTTGCGGTGACTTGCCGTCCGAACAATTCGATTCAGCGGGAGGAGAATCATGCAGGAGATGTTAGCGGCGGCGCTTTGCGGCAAGCTTTGGGGCAAGGATAACGCCAAGTACAACTCCTGATGCCCAGGCATCGGCGTGGCCGCAGCCGAAAGGCTTGCGCAGAGCGGCGTGATGCTGGTTGGCTCGAACAACTTTCCAGTCGAGATTGCGCCGAACCCGAACCAGGATTTGAGCTTGCCGGTGCATTGCATCGCGGCTGCGGTCAACGGCATATTTCTGCACGAAAACCTCAAGCTGGACGAGCTGGCGGCGAAGCAGGCTTACGAGTTTGCTTTCATCGTGCAGCCGCTCAAGATCAGGGGTGGTACGGGATCGACGGTGGCCCCGGTTGCAGTAGGCTAACTGGAACTGAAGTAGGCAGGAGCCGAGGCCTCTGCGTTCGGCCGTCTTTCTCCGGCACTATGCCGGTTTCCGTGGGGCGGCGGACGTAGCTACCGATTCGACGGCAACACCACGCCCTTAAGCATCGCTGAAGTCGGCTGTGACAGTGAGCCGTCGCCCTTGTAAATACCGCAGGTGACGATGATCTCGTCGATTAGTTCGAAGTAGACCGACTTGGGCTCGACACGCTTGGTTACGGGGTTGGTCCACTTGTAGTCCTCCCAGCCCTTACCGCGCGCCTTCGCTTTCTCGATAATGGCGTGCACGTGTTGCTTACCGTCAGCATCCCGGATGTCGTAGATGTTCTCCCCTCGGGAGGCGGGGTCGCTACCGTTGGCCACCCGGATACCGTTGATGTCGAACGCCGAGATGTAGTATTCGCCGAATACAAACGCGCCTTTGGAGTTGTCGAAGTCGTCGCAGGCACGACGCTTACCCACCGCGCGCACATGGGCGACACCCTGTCGTACCAGCGCCACCGCTGTATGGCGACCTTCGGCACGGTCGAGCTTGAAATGGCCGACCACTTCCAGGAGCTTGCGCGCTTCCTCTTGGAATAATCTGCCGGCCTCCGTAGTATGCTCCACCAGCGCGGCGTTGCGCAGGTTGACCTGCTCTAGCTGCATGATCGACTGACTGACCTGTTCTACTCCCGAGCTCTGATCGCGGGACGCGGCGGCGATCTCGTCAATCAACGCTGCTGCCTGCTGCGCGCTGGCGCAAACGCGATCGATAGCCATGCCGGCGTCGTTGACGATCGCGACGCCGCTGGTCATGTTGGAGACCGAAGTCTCGATCAGTTTCTTGATGTCGAGCGCGGCGTCTGCGCAGCGATGGGCCAAGGCGCGAACTTCGCCTGCGACCACGGCGAAACCGCGCCCTTGCTCCCCCGCGCGGGCTGCCTCCACGGCTGCGTTGAGCGCGAGGATGTTGGTCTGTAGCGCGATACCCTCGATCAGTTTACTGATGTCGCCAATTCGACGCGAACTGTCGTCTACGAGGCTCATGCTGTCGACGGCGCGACGCACGCATTCGGCACTTTTCGCAGCGAGGCCGGCGGATTCGCCGGTCAAGCTTGCCGCGCTCTGGCAGTGCTCGGAGTTGTGCTTGACGGTGGTGGCGAGCTCCTCCATTGCCGAGGCGATCTCCTCCAGCGTCGAGGCTTGTTCTTCGGTACGCTGAGACAGATCGTTGCTTCCGGCCGCGATCTCCCGGGCTGTGCCGGCAATTCGTTCCGAGCTGCCCCGGACTTGCTTGACGACGCCGGCCAAGTCCTGGTTCATCTGCTGCACGCTCTCAACGACGCGCCCTGACTCGCCCTCGAGAATGGTCTCCACCCGGCCCGATAACTCGCCCAGTCCGATACTCTCCAAACTCTCGGAAATCTTCGCGAGTTTGTTGTTCGTGGCTTGGTGCAACGTAGCCAGAAGCAGAATTGCCGCCAGGCACAGGATCCACGCGAGGATAGTCGACGTCGGTTGATACCGAGCGCCGGCGAAAGCGACGGCAAGCGTCACCAGGGTCCCGGCGAGCACGAACCGTATGCCCATGCCGGAGCGGGTGATCCTGCCGAGGAGCACCGAGATCCAAATGTAGATTGTTGCCGGGATATCGCCGTATTTCATCGAGCCTCTCCTCGCGGGTGCCGTTGCTCGCGGGCGGGGCGTCGCTGCCGGATGATGGTACTGGGACGCGCCGCGCGAACGACACTGCCGCGGGCGCAGCAAGGGGTATGCCACCGAGCATCCACGCGCCTCGCAGCGCGTGCGTGGAAGGCTCCCTATGCCTGACGGGCGAGTGCTTTGGTGATCGTGGCGATGGCCACCGTGCCGGCGGCATCCTCCACTGTCTGCGCTTCGCAGCGGATGAAGACCATGCTGGAACGTTTGCGCACGACCTCAGCTCGAAGAGCGACGCGCGCACCGGGGGGTACGGAGCGGACAATCGAGACATGGAGATCGATGGTAACGGCGTGCTCCCCAGCCTCCAGCATCGGCAACAGGGCAAGCTGGCTGGTTGCGTCGAGCAAACCATACAGCACGCCGGAGTGCAGGGTAGCCGACAGGCTGATTGAGTTGGCGTTAACCTCGAATCGGCACCAGGCCTTTCCTGGCTCCTGATGGACCAGCTCCAAACCAGCGAAACGGTGGTATGGGTGGTTCAGGACGCGAGCGTTCTGTTGCTCCAGGGTCAAGATCTCGGCCACTTTGGTCATCCGGCCGTGGTGATGCCGCCGTCGGCGACAAGTGTCTGGCCGGTGACGAAGGCACCAGCGCGCGAAGCCAGAAATACGGCGATGCCACCGATATCGTCGGGCTCGCCGATGCGGCGCAGCGGCGTCGCAGCCTCGGTCTCGGCGAGAAGCGTCGGATTGTCCCAGAGGGCCCGGGCAAAGTCGGTTTTGATCAAGCCTGGAGCAATGCAATTGACCCGAATATTGTGCTTGCCCCATTCCATCGCAAGATTGCGAGCCAACTGCATGTCGGCGGCCTTGGAGATGCAATAGGCCCCAAGCTTGTCGCTGCCCTTCAGACCGCCAATGGACGAAACGATGATCACAGCGCCATCGCGACGCTGGGCCATTTCCGGGAGCACCAGGTTGCAAAGCCAGTGGTTCGCAATGACGTTGTTATGGAGGATTTTGTTGAACGCGTCGTCAGGCAACCCGGACATGGGACCGTAGTATGGATTGGATGCGGCGTTGCACACCAGGATGTCGATAGCTCCCCAAACCCTACGCGTTTCGACCACCAGGTTCTCGAGTTGGGCTCGGTCGCCGATGTTCGCCGGGATTGCGGTGGCCTCGCCGCCTGCCGCCCGAATTGCCTGCGCGACCTCCTCGCAGACCGGACCTTTCCGGCTAGAGATCACCACCCTGGCGCCAGCGCCAGCAAGATGCTCCGCGATAGAGCGGCCGATACCCCGGCTCGAGCCGGTCACCACGGCAACCTTGCCGGTCAGCTGAAACGCCCTCATCCTGCCCCTCCCGATTTAGGATGCGCCATGCCTGTGGGCATAAATACCATAAAATACTCTCCTCGGACGCCCGTAGCCCCTTCTCCGCGCGCCGCGGGCACGCGCCATGCAAGGGAGGGCAGTTTTGGCCTGTTGCCGGGAGGGTTCAACCATGGACCAAGACAAGACCGTAGAGTTGGTTACTAACCTCGACCGAACGGCGATCGAGGAGAAGCTGGGCCAGATCGTGACTGCCGCCAAGACCCAGAATCTAGAGGACATCGTCACGCTTCTGGGAGGCTATGCGGGTATGAGTCAGGAGGATCTGCGCAAGCGGGTGGGATTGTGCCTGCATGCGCTGTCCGGGTCTCCGGAGCACAGAACTCTATTTTCGCAGCTGGAGTTGGTCGAGCTTAACTTGCACAACCTAGGCTAGAAGCTGTGAAGCAGTCGCAGCGCTAGAACACATTCACAGGAGATCGTGTTGAACAAGCACCAAATGTATATCGGCGGAGAATGGGTCGCGCCTACCTCCGGCGAATGGTTCGAGAGCTACAACCCGTTCAGCGGCGAGCCTTGGGCACTGATCGCCCGAGGCAATAGCCAGGATGCGGACCATGCAGTTCGGACTGCTCACGCCGCGTTCACGGACGGCCCCTGGCCGCAGATGACCTCGAGTCAGCGCGGCGCCTTGCTGCGCAAGCTCGGAGACTTGGTGGCACGCGATGCAGGCCGGCTGGCCGAGATCGAGGTGCAGGACAACGGAAAACTGATTGCCGAGATGCGCGGCCAGCTCAACTACGTGCCACAGTGGTATTACTACTTCGGCGGCCTCGCCGACAAGGTGGAAGGCAGCGTGATACCTCTGGATAAGAAGGGGTACTTCAACTTCACTCGTCACGAGCCATTGGGTGTGGTGGTCGCGATCACACCTTGGAACTCGCCGCTGCTGCTGACCGCCTGGAAGCTCGCTCCAGCGCTTGCCGCAGGTAATACCGTAGTCATCAAGCCTTCGGAATTTACCTCCGTATCGACCCTCGAGTTCGTGAAACTGGTGGAGGAGGCCGGGTTTCCTGCGGGCGTCGTGAACGTCGTAACCGGTTATGGAAAAGAAGCGGGTATGCCGCTCGTGGAGCATCCGCTAACGCGCAAGATCGCCTTCACGGGATCAGACGCAACAGGGCGGCTTATCAACGAGGTGGCAGCGCGTGGATTCAAGAAGGTGGGCCTCGAGTTGGGCGGGAAGTCACCCAACATCGTGTTCGACGATGCGGTCCTGGATGACGCTGTCAACGGAGCGGTATCCGGTATCTTCGCTGCGACCGGGCAGACGTGCATCGCCGGATCGCGACTATTGCTCCATGACTCGATCCACGACCAGTTTGTCGAAAAGCTTCTGGCCCTGGCCAAGACCGCCAAGATGGGCAACCCGATGAACTTGAACACGCAGGTCGGGCCGGTTACCACTCGACCGCAATACGACAAAATCCTGTCATACATCGAGGTGGGTAAGAGCGAGGGCGCACAGCTGCGGCTAGGTGGCGGACCCGCGACTCGGCCCGAATGCGGCAAGGGTTGGTTCGTCGAACCAACCATTTTCACTGGCGTGGACAACCGCATGCGCATCGCGCAGGAGGAAATCTTCGGGCCGGTGCTCTCGGTGCTGCGGTTCAAGGACGAAGACGAGGCGTTGCGTATCGCCAACGATGTGCGCTTCGGCTTGGGTGCGGGCGTGTGGACGCGTGACATCGGCCGCGCGATCCGGATGTCGGAGCGCATTCAGTCCGGCACGGTGTGGGTCAACACGTATCGCGCAGTCAGCTATTTATCTCCCTTCGGAGGCTACAAAGACAGCGGTGTCGGACGTGAAAACGGCATGCAAGCGATCTACGAGTATCTGCAACTCAAGAGCGTCTGGATCAACACCGGCGCCGCGACCGGAAACCCGTTCGTGATGCGTTAGCGGATCGACCGCACCTCTGCGGTGCGCGGCAAGCGATTCGGCAGAATGTTCTTGAGTTTCTGCCGAGCATCGCGCAGCAGCCTTTCCGTGCTCGTCCAGTCGATGCACGCGTCGGTAACCGACACACCGTACTTCAACTGGGACAAATCGGAGGGGATGGCCTGATTTCCCGCGTTGATGTTGCTTTCGAGCATGGCGCCTACGATCGACTGATTGCCCTCCATGATCTGGTGCACCACGTCATTCATGACCAACGGCTGCAACGAGGGATCCTTGTTTGAGTTCGCGTGGCTGCAATCGACCATGATGTTGGCGGGCAGTGAGTTCTTCGCCAGTTCCTTTTCGACCAATGCAATGGTGACCGAGTCGTAGTTCGGGCCCTTCGCACCTCCGCGCAGAACGATGTGGCCGTAGCGATTGCCCTTGGTGCGGATGACCGCCACCTGACCATCCTGGTCAATACCCAAAAAACTATGCGGATTCGATACCGAGAGCAATGCGTTG
>Ga0335083_10010587_pt1 | contig 11125 bp, 2 predicted proteins | sample Lox_Sample_42_FD_206716 | JGI IMG/M metagenome (GOLD analysis project Ga0335083, IMG submission 206716) | Soil microbial communities from Loxahatchee National Wildlife Refuge, Florida, United States - Lox_Sample_4.2 | ecosystem: Environmental > Terrestrial > Soil > Wetlands | place: USA: Florida... | reverse complement strand
TGGCGTACCCCGCTGCCGACGGGTTCGGCTGGGACGACAGTCCGCCGTCGCTGCCGCTCGGCGGCTTGACCGAAACTCCGGCCGCGGGCGACCGGGTTGTCGCCTACCTCGAGGTGTGGGAACGAGCCGTCACCGCCGTCGAGGACCCCGGGATCCGCGAGGTCGCCCTCGGGACCATCGACACCTCGGTGCGCACCCAGCTGATGGCGCAGGTGAAGTTCGCGCCGCTGTCCAAGGGCGTGTCCGAGGCAGAAGAGGTCCGCATCGCCCGAGCGGCCTTCGACGAGGTCGTGGGGTCCGACGGAGAGCTCTTCCTCACGGTTCCGGCCGGGTCGACGACACCCGACCCCTGCGCGCTGCCGACGTCCGAGGGCTACTCCGGTGATGACAACCGGCTCTACCGCATCCAGGTGCACAACGGTGGCTCGCTGTCGCAGGTGACGTTCACCTGGTCGCGGGACAACGCGAACGAGCTGTTCGCGGCGACCCTCTCGGCCAGTCGGGAGCTCGTCCTCGACGCGTCGACCACGCTGGCGGTCGGCGACCTGGTCGAGGTGCTGAGCGGTGTCGTCGACCTCGGGGACGACCAGCTGGGGGCGGTGTATTTGGGTGGGTTCGTCCCACCGGATCGCGCGGTCGGCCAGCTCGGCCAGCTCGTCGAGGTGCCGAGCCAGGTCGGCGACGACAGCGTGCGCTTCCGGCTCGCAGACGTCGACGACGCCAGGGTCCCCGTCGTGTTGGACAACCGGTACGGCGACCTGCCGGCGGCCGGGCTGAAGCTGCGCCGCTGGCACGGGGTGCTCGACCCGCAGCGGCTGGCGGGTGGGGGCATGGTCGACCCGTCGGCGTCGTATGTCCTGGAAGACGGGATCACCGTCACGCTGTTGAGGAATGGCACCTTCCGGCCGGGCCAGTACTGGCAGTATCAGGCCCGCACCGGTGTCACCCCGGCCGAGCCCTGGCGGAGCGCGCCGCACGGCCCGGAGCGCTGGTTCGTCCCGCTGGCGCTGCTGCGGCTGCCGGACGCTTCACCCCCCGGGACCGACGTTCCGTGGGAGCTGGTGGCCTGGCTCGACGAGCGTTTCGACCACCTCTGCGACCTGCAGGCGGACGACATCGCCTTCGACGGCGGCCGGGTCCCGACCCAGAGTGATACGGTGCAGGAGGCGCTGGAGGAGCTCTACTCCAGGATCCCGGCCACGCCGGTCTGGCCGAGGATCATCGGCAAGGGGATCAGCTGGCGCAACGACCGGCCCCTGGCCCTGGCCGAGTTCAGCAGAGGCCTTCGGATCACCTTCTCCGAGGCGATGAACCCCGCGACCGCCACCACCTCGGCGTTCGTGGTCACCCTGGAGGTACCGCAGGACGGCAACCCTTCCATGACCATCCCGCACATCATCGACGGCACCGTCAAAGTGTCCGGTCCCAACTGGATCTTCGTGCCGCGTGCGCTCGACGGTGGCCAGGTCGCGTCGTGGGAGAAGGCCCTGGGTCATGGGGTGCGCTGCCGCGTCCGGCTCGTCGGCGACGTGATCCTCGACCGGGCGGGGAAGCGACCACTCGACGGCGAAACGGTTGGCTTCGTGCGCACCGAGGGCTATGACACCTGGGTCGACCTGAGGTTGCCCTCCGGCGATGGCCAGCGCGGCGGGGACTTCGAGAGCTGGTTCTTCCTCCAAGGCCCTCCGCCGCTCGTGCAGGTGGAGTCGGTCAGCCCGGGACAGGGCCACGTCGTCGGGGAGGCACCCCGCGCGATCATGGTCTCCTTCACCAACCCGGTGCGGTTCGACACCCTCACCACGGACTCGCTCCAGGTGCTGTTCGGCACAGGGCCAGTACAGGCTGGTGACACGCCGGTCGTCGGCAAGATCCAGCCCTACCCGTTCGAGGCCAACCCGCGGCTGGTCTCGCGGGTCACCTTTGTCCCCGACGACCCTGCGGTCTTCCAGTACTTTGATGATCAGCATGGCCACGTTCTTCGCCGGGTGGTGACGATCAACGTCAAGGGGACCGGCGACCACGCCGTGCTCGACGCCGGGGGACGGGCGATCGACGCCGCCGGCACCGGAACCGCGTCCGACTTCTCCTCGACGTTCTTCGTCGGCCCATGACGGCGGCCACCGAGGTCATCGGGGCGCTCGACGTCCCGGCGAGTGGCTACGCGAGGGCAGTGACCGCTGCCCTCGCGTCGGTGGCCGGTGACGGCTTGGTCGCTGTCTATCTCTACGGCTCTGGCGCCACCGGCCGGTTCATCCCGACCCGGAGCGACCTCGACCTCATCGTGCTGGCGGGCGACTGGCTGGACTCCGCGCAGGCCCACGACCTGGTCGCCGAGGCGCGCGCCGTACGACGGCCAAGGTCGGTCAAGGGACTGGACCTGTGGGTGCTTCCCCAGTCCGAGGCCCAGACGCCGCGCGCCGACCCGAGGTACTGCGCGTGGATCCTCACCTCGATCGACAGCGAGATCATCGGCGGACCGCAGCGCCCGGGCGACGCCCGGCTCGCGCTGCTACTGTCGATGTGCCACCAGCACGCGATCGCACTCACCGGACCGGAGCCGCGGTCGGCGATCGGGCAGGTCGACTCCGCCCACGTGATCGACGCGATGCGGGCTGACCTCGCGCTCGCCGGCGCGGCCGGGTGGTATCGCGTCCTCAACGCCTGCCGCACGCTCCACTACCTCGAGACGGGCCGGCTCTGCTCCCGGGCCGAGGGCGCGGCGTGGGCCTGGGACAGGGTGCTCGACCAGCGACTTGTCGACGACGCCCTCGCCTGGCGCGAGAAGGGCGTCGGGCCGGTGATGGACCCGGCCCGGGTCGAGGCGTTCATCGAGCCGGTAGTGTCACAGCTGGCCGAGCGGTCGGGGACCGACGCCCCCACCGGCGTGCCCGTGATCGAGGCCCAGGAGCGCGTCACGGTGCTCGACGAGGAGCCGCTGGTCAGCTGCGTGCTGCGGGCGCCCGACAACCCGGAGCTGCTGGCGCTCGCCGCCCAGCGTTTCGCCGGCCAGCACTGGTGGCACCGAGAGCTCATCGTCCTCGAGCCGGCCGACGGCGCGACACGGCACGTCCTGCCGACTCACGAGCGGGTGCGGAGCGTGGTCGTGCCGCCCGAGGACGCCGACGAGTGGGCGTCGTATGCCGTGGAGGCGGCCGAGGGCCCCCTGATCGCGACCTGGGACGCCACCACGTGGTATGCCACGGACCGATTGCGGCAACAGGTCCGCGAGCTCCTCTCGACCAACGCCCAGCGGCTGGTCGCGCCCTCAGTGCTCGGCTACGACCCGCGCACCCGCCTGGCGCGCACGCTCCACGACCCGGCCTCGCTCGAGTCCGCCACGTTGATCGCCCGCCGGCATGCGTGGGACCAGTTCGAGACGCCGGCGCGGCGCGGTGAACGGGGAGACCTGGCCGTGCGGTTCGGGCCGCTGCCCGGTGACGAGGAGTCCGGCGAAGCCGGCTCCTTCGGAGACATCGCCGGCCTGTTGGGCAGCCTGCTGGAGACGTACGCCGTCGCCGCCGTCACCGCCAGTGCTCCACCGGCGTGGACCCCGGCAGTGTCGTGCCTGATGCCTACGTACAACCGCCGGCGGTTCGTGGCTCGGGCGATCCGCTACTACCGGCAGCAGGACTACCCCGAGTGCGAGCTGCTCATCCTGGACGACGGCGAGGAGCGCGTCGAGGACCTCGTCCCCGCCGACGACCCCTCGATCCGCTACCTGCGTCTCGATGAGCGGGCCACCATCGGGCGCAAGCGCCAGATCGCCTGCGAGCACGCCGACGGCGAGATCATGGTGCAGTGGGACGACGACGACTGGTTCGGTCCGACCCGGGTCAGCCGCCAGGTCGCCCCGCTCGCCGCCGGGACGGCGGACATCAGCGGCATCCTCAAGGGCTACCTCCTCGACCTGACGACGTTCCGGTTCTTCGGCGGCGGCCCGCCGCTGCACGAGGGGCAATTGCACGCCTGGATCGTGGCCGGCACCTTGGCCTTCACCCGGCACGCCTGGCTGTCGAGCGGCGGCTACCCGGACTGCTCGATCGGTGAGGAAGTCGCCCTGCTCCGCCAGGTCATCGAGCGCGGCGGGCGGATGGCGCCGATCGTCAACGACGGCATGTACATGACCGTGCGCCACTCCGCGAACTCCTGGCGTCTCTACTACGACTCCGCCCATGGCCCGGACGGCTGGACCGAGCTGGCGCCACCCGACTTCCTCCCCGCCGACGACCTCAGCTGGTACCGCTCGCTGCAGTAGCCGGAGTAGCCGGTCTCATCCGCCGAAGCTCGTCCAGGCTCTCGTCCAGGATCCGCTCAGCGTCGCTCATCTCTGTGGCTGCGGCGCTCGCGATCTCGGCTGACGAGGGCTTGGCCGTCGGTTCGTGTCGCAAGGCGCCGTGCGTCGTCGATCCCAGCACGGTGGCGTGTTCCTGCTGCACGACTTGCCACGTCAGCGCGGCGAACCCCGCCTCGACCGTATGCAGTTCGGTCATCACCTCTCCGCGGAACACGGCTTCGGCGGCCGGGGTGTCGGCATCCGCCTTGGCCTCATACTTCTTCGTCATGGCCTTGAGCTTGTTCTCGGCGGCAACCCGCTGAGCTGTCTCCCCTTTGTCCTTGGCGAGGCCAGCGCCCAGATAGATCATGATCGTGGTCAGCGCGTCGTCCTCGTGACTCAGACTGCCACGCTTCGCGAGTCCCTCCGTGCCCATCGCTCGCCAGAGATGCCGGGTTACAGCCCACGGCACGACGTGTTCAGAGCGCAGCGACCATAGTGGGACACCGTCGTCTATGAGTGTCGGAGGGTGGACGCCGTGCCGCCCCGTCACGCCGATGTTCGGCGCGCTGCCGCCCGGACCGGTCGCCGGCATGTTGTCTCGCATCCATTGAGCGATCTGGCGTGCGAGGCCCTTCTTTGCGACCTTCGTCTTCGCCGCGTTGTACTGCGTGACCAGGGCCTGCAAAGTGGGTTCCGCGATGTTGTTGACGAGCACCGGGTTGGAGTGCAGCTCCAGAGCGCCACTCGGTCCGTCGTCCCTTAGGTGGTGATGGACGTCCCCGAGCTGCACGTCTTCGTCGATGGCATCGGGGTCCGTGGGCGGCGGTTGCTGCGGCTGCTGTTGGCCCAGCCCAAGCGCGTTGAGGGCGGCGCGGCCGAGGCGGAGGGCCTGCTCGATGAGCCAGTCGATGGCCTCGTCGACAAGGTGGCGCAGCCCGCCGATGATCTCGACGATCTTCTCCGGGATGTTCCCGAGCCCGACCTGGTTGGCCAGGAAGCCAATCGCGATCGGAATGATCGAGGCCAGCCCCTGCTCAAGCATCTGCGCGCCGGGCACGACGTTGCCGGCGGCCACGGCGGCCAGGGTGCTGACGTAGCGGTCGAGCACCTGGAGCAGGTCGCGGAGGTACTCGATCGCCGACTGGATCGCGTTGAAGATCGCGATCGCGCTGTTGATCACGGCCATGATCCCGGTCGGGTCGAGGAAGCTGAGCAGCTTGGTGACCGCCTTCTGCACGACCACGCGTTCGATCCAGCTGAGCGCGGCGTCGAGCAGCATCTGCCAGAGGTTGGAGAGCTTGCTCTCGATGTACCGCCAGATCGCCGGCAGCCCCTCGCGCTGCACGTCGGAGATGAACTGCCACGCCCCGCCGATCGTGTCGATGGCTCGGCGGATCAGCCGCACCTTGTCCTGCCCGATGTGCTCGCCGAGCTTGGTCCAGAGGTGCTCGATGCTCAGCCCCAGCACGTCGAGCACGAGCCCGATGATCGACTTCAGGCTGAAGTCCGTCGGCAGGTGGATGCCGAGCTGGCCCAGGCCGCGGAACAGCCACGCCACCAGGCCGTCGAGCAGGTAGCCGCCGATGTGGTCGAAGAAGTTGCTGAAGCCGAGCTTGAGCGCCTGCATCACGTTGCGCAGGAAGCCGACCGGGTCGCGGCGGATGTCCGCGATTGCCTGCATCGCGTTCGTGATGACGTGCTGGAGCAGCTCGGTCGGGAAGTTCATCAGCCGCAGGATCAGCTCGACCACGACCCGCAGCACGACGCCGACGAACTCGATGATCCGCGCCAGCGGCTGACCGAACTGCGCGACCACGCGTTGGAAGGCCGCGATCGGTTGGAGCAGATCGTCGAGGCTGAGCGTGTCCCAGACGCCGCGGAAGGTGGCGATCACCATGTCGAGGGAGATCCCGAGGCGCACCATGGCCGCCTCGATGCGGCCGGCCGCCTCGGTGACGACGCCCGACTTCTCGAGCTCGTCGTACGTCGCCTCGCCGTTGGGCAACAGCGTGATAAAGCCCTTGATCAGGTTGACCGGGGTGCGCGGCACCGCCTCGCCGGTGAACGGGTTCTGCCCGATGATCACCGTCAGCAGATGGAAGCCCGGCACCCGGTGGGCATGCTCGCTCAGCCAGCCGAGGAGCGCCTTCTTGACCAGCTCCAGCACCTTCGCGATCAGCGTGGTGGCGAAGCCGGCGATCCGGCGCACGACGGCGATGGCGCGGTCGGCCAGCGCCGGGAGTGTGTCGAGGAGGTTCGGCAGGTTGGCCGGCTGGATGGCGTCCCAGGCCTGGGAGAACAGAGCGCCTACCTCGGTGAGGATGCTGCGGAACGTCGCCATCTGGGTGTCCAGCCAGTCGGCGGTCTCCTGCAGGGTGCCGCGCTGCCGCATCTGCTCCAGCCGCTCGGTCTGACCGATCAGCGTGAGGAAGTCGGCGATGATCTGCACCGTCGGCGCGTGCACCGCGACGCCGAGCAGTGGATCGTAGTGGAGCACCTCCTTAGCGAGGTTCCACACCGGCGCGACGCTCGGGCGCTGGAGGAAGGGCTCGGCGACCGCGACCACCGCGCGGCGCACGAGCGCGAGCACCTGATCGACGAGGTCGCTCACCAGCGCGCGCAGGTCGCTCAGCAGTGCGTCGATGTAGCGGCGTACGACGGCGACGTTGCCGTCGATGCCCTTGGTGATCGAGAGCTCGGCCCACGCGGCCTTGATGTCGTGGTTGATCCGGTCGAGGGTGAGGTTGTGGGCGGCGAACGCGGCCGACACCGCCGTGAAGATCTCCTGGGCGATGGACAGCGCGCGCAGCACCGTGGCGACGGCTGGGCCGAAGGGACCGCGGGTGAGCACGGCGTCGAGCAGCGCGTCGACGTCGGCGTGCACGGGCTCGCCGGTGAGCAGGTCCTGGCCGACGACGTAGGTGAGTGCGGTGTAGCCCGGGATGGCCCGGACCAGCGAGCGCACGGCGTCCAGGACACTATCGGGGATGACGTCGGTCACCGAGACGTCGGGGAGATAGTCGGAGATCGAGCGCATCACCACTGGCGGCGCCCGGGCACGAGCCAGGCCCTGGTGGACGACGTGCGCCGCCTCGTGGGCCATCAGCCCGAGGTCGTGCGCCGAGGCACCCGGACCCAGGTGGATCGTGCGGCCGACGGTGAACGCGCGAGCGCCCAGGGCGCGGGCCGCCGTGATGGTGGCCGCGTCCTGGCGGACCTGCACGCGGGACAGGTCGGCCTGCAGGAGGGGCTCGACGCGACGGCGTACAGCGTCGGGCAGGGCAAAACCGCCGGTGCCTGCCAGGGCTTGCTCGACAGCCGCCTGCGCCTCCTCGGTCGTGACGACGTCGGGGCCGGTCGGCGCCCCGCTGGGCGGAGCCGGCTGCCCGTGGTGCGACGGGTCGCGCAGGACGAATGCGGCCACGGCGTCGGCATGGGCCTCCCACGCGTGGGCCGGGTCGGTGACGTGGAGCTTGGTGAACACCCGCGGGGGCGCGCGGGCGCGAGCCGGGCCGTGCGGGCGGTCCACGCTGGTACGGCCCGGCGGGTGTGAGTGCGGGGGACGCGTCCTGGCCAACGGGGCCCTGTGCGGCGTCTGGGTGCTGAGACGCCGCACCTCTCGGTGCTCGCCCCGCGTCGGTGCGGGGGTGGGCTCGTCGATGCGCACGGCGGTGGCCACCCGGTCGCGGGTCGTGACCGCCGGCCGCTCCTCGCCGAGGAGGGCGGTGACCAGCCGCTCGCGGGTGGACGGTCCGCGCTCGTCGCCCCGCTCGGGTGAGCGAGCCTGGTGCGCCTCGCGGACATGGGTGCGGGTCTCCCGGGCGCTCGCGACGGTGGCGGGACGCTCGGCGACGGCGTGCTCACGGCTCATCGTCGGGCCCCCGGAAGTCCTTGCCGACGAATTTGGAGTACTCGCTTCCCTCGGCCAGGGCCTTCGCTCCGTCGATGGAGTTGTTGCGCCACGAGATGAGCTGGAGCTTGTCCAGCGAGATGTCGTTGTAGAAGCGATTGCGCTCGTCCGGGCCGGAGTTACTGCCGGGCAGGGGGATGTCCTTGTCGCCGTTCCAGTGCTCGACCACGCGTGGCTTGTGGTCGATGGTGACGTTCGAGTCGGGACGCTTCTGCCCCGAGGCCGATGGCCGCTGCAGAGGCTCCCAGGTCTGGGACGAGTTGTCCCAGAACTTCCCGGGGGGCGCGGATTTTGTCAGCCTCTTTAGCTCGGCTTCCTTCCAGGACTCGGTGGTGGTGACGTACCCACTCGGGTAGAAGTGACGGCGTACGTTGGCGTACTTATCGAGCAGTCGTCCCCCGAGGCCGACGTACTGCGACACATGCGCCAGGTCGTGGAGGGTCTTCACGCCGAATGTCGCGCCGATGCCCGTGAGCTCGTCCGCGATCTGTTCGAGCCGAACGCTGATGTTGTAGCGCTTCTCGCTGTCGGATTTGTTGTGCGCGGCTCGATAGTCGAAGTAGAGCTCGCCCAGCTCCTTCTCGAGCTTGCCGAGGCGCGCGATGACGTCCCGTCGCTTGCTGCCGTGCTCCACCTCGTAAAGGGCGGCGCCGGTCACGGTCTGGAGGTACTCCGCGCGGTCCGACGACAGGACGACCTCGGGCTGGCCGTCGACGACCTTGAAGGTGAGGGTGTGCGGCGCGCGGTTCATCGTCAGGGAGACGCTCAGGGTGATCGTCGCGGGGTCGGCAGGATGCTGGGCGGCCACCGGCTTGCCCGGCTGCTGCCCCGGCGGCTGGCCGGGCGCGGGGTGGGCGACCGCGAGCTGGCCCGCGCCTGCACCGGGGTGGGCTGCCGGGTGTGCCACCGGAGGTGCCGCGTGGGCGGGGACCGCCGGAGGCGCCTTGTCGACGGCGGCTGCCGGGACCCGTTCGGTACGACGGGCTCCGAGCGAGCCGATCGTGGACTGGTAGAGGCTGACCGCGCCGTCGATGATCCCGTCGACCACGCGACGCACCGGCGCTCGGATCGCCTCGATGACCGCGTGAGCCTTCTCGGCGATGGCGTCGAGGTGGGCGAGCTTGGCGAGGAACCCGAGGGCGAGCTTGAGTGCACCCGCGAGGGCAGCGTCGATCTTCTCAGCCGCGGCGGCCGTGTCGCCTTCGGCGATGGCGGCCATCGAGTCGAGCACCGCTTCGATGAAGTCGCCGATCTGGCGGGCCTTCTCGACGATGAAGGACAGCAGCCGGTAGATGCCCTGGCAGGCCTTGATGAAGGCGCTCGCCGGCGTGAGCAGCGAGACGATGTACTCGATGCCGGCCTTGACCACCTGCTCGATGACGTAGGTCTTGAGCGCCCCGATGACGAGATCGGGCAGCTCCGAGAGCCGCTGCATCGCCAGCTCCCAGAGGCCCCCGATGCCCTTGTCGACGAGCAGTCGGAAGACGTCGGCGACCTGCTCGAGGTGGAGCACGGCAGCGAGGCCGATCTTGTCGACGAGCCGGGCGCGCAGGTCGACCCACCGGATCTGGAGCACCTGGCAGACAAGGTCGAACAGACCGGCGTAGTCGAGGCTGGTCGGGAGGGTGATGCCGGACTTGCCGAGATCGCCGAAGAGCAGGTCCAGCAGGGCGTCCTCGAGGTGTTTGCCGATCCGCTGCACGAAGAGCGAGAAGCCGTCGCCGATGGCGTCGACGAGGTGGCCGAAGAAGCGGATCGGGTGGGCCAGGATACTGCCGATCACCGATGCGGCCTTGAGCAGGATCCGGCCCAGGAGCCGGCCCAGCTCGGCGATGGTGTGGCCGACCTCCTCGGCGAACTCGATGGCCCGGGTGGCCAGGCCCTTGTTCTCCTCCTGGAGTTCGGTGATCCGGTCGTCGAGCTTCTTGTTGGCGTCGACGTATGCACGGGCGACGACGTTGACAAGGTGGTCCCGAGCAGAGCTGACATCGCTGGCTAGCAGGTCGAACCGCTGGTCGAGCTGCTGAGCGGTCTCGACGCCGAGCTGGACCAGGCCGGCGGGCAGGGTGGTCAGCAGGTACTGCACCCGCAGGCGGCCGAGCCGGATGGCCAGCGTCGCCAGGCCCAGTGAGGCGCCGATGACGACCGCGATCGCGTCGATGGTCCGGTCGAGCTTGGTCAGGTAGAAGGAGCGGCCCATCTCATAAAACGCGTTGACCTCATCCGGGAGGTCGAAAAACCGGTCCTTGAGCCAGAGTGCCCCGCCGCCCAGGCCGCCGTAGCGCTCGTCCTTGTACTCCTCCATCTTGAAGGCGACGTAGTGCTCGAAGGTGTACCGCGCGTCCTCCTCGCCCTCGGTGAACATCTTGGTGACGGTCCCGTCGAGCTCGTGCAGGATCCGTTCGACGGTCCCCTTGGTCTCCTGGTGGATGTCGAGGAGGGCCTGGCTGGCATCGTCGCGTCGTTTCTGGTCGTCATCACGAGTGCTGTTCTTGGTCGCGCGGACGTCGTGCAGCGACCCGACCCGGGCGGCGTGCATGCCGGCGAGCCCGGCGGTCTCCTGTGAGCCGAGCGCTGCGGCGGCGGCCGGGAGGAGCGCGGTCTCCTGACCGCGGTACGCCGGGACGGCGGCCGCGGCCTGGTCGACGACCGCCTGACGCGCGTTCAAGGCCGCTGTGAAGCGAGGCTCGTTCGCCTCGGTGAGCTGGGGGACCGTGATGCCCTGGGCAGTCATCGCCTCGTCAACGCTGCGGGGCCCGGCGGACAGGTCGACTGCGGAGTCGGGCTTGGGGGGCGGGAGCACCGTGGCCGCGGCCACGGTCGTGGCCGCCTTGCCGGCCGGATCGTTGACCATGTCGCCGGACGGTTTCGGCTTGAGCCCGGTCTTGTCGGGCGGTGCGGCCGTGGACGTGGCGATGGGCTGTTCGGTGGCGACCTGG
>Ga0335083_10010585_pt1 | contig 11125 bp, 7 predicted proteins | sample Lox_Sample_42_FD_206716 | JGI IMG/M metagenome (GOLD analysis project Ga0335083, IMG submission 206716) | Soil microbial communities from Loxahatchee National Wildlife Refuge, Florida, United States - Lox_Sample_4.2 | ecosystem: Environmental > Terrestrial > Soil > Wetlands | place: USA: Florida... | reverse complement strand
CGACGATGCGACCCTCGGTCAGCGACAGCACGCGGGTGAAGCCGACGAAGAGCAGGAAGAAGAGGATGCCGACCACCGTGAACGCGAGACCGAAGGAGAGCGCGGTGCCCGTGACGGCGACGACGAAGAAGAAGATGCCGGTGACCAGCGAGAGCAGCATGTAGAACACCGCGGTCCACGCGCGGCTGTCGCCGTAGACCGAGAAAAAGCGGCCGAGCGCGCTCGATTGCGGACGCGGCGGTGCCGGGCGCAGCGCGGCGCGCACGGTCTTCTCGGTGGTGCGGTACGCCTCGGCCACCTCGTCGGGCGCGCCGTAGGTGCTCGCGATCAGCTCGAGCACGTCCGCCTCGCTCTTGCCCGGGTGCTGGCCGAGCTCGGCGCGCAGGTACTCCTCCGCGTCGTAGAGCGCGTCCTGGATGAGCGCGGGGTCCTCGCCCTTGAGCGCGTCCTTGAGCTGTGCGAGGTACTGGTCGATCGAACGGGGGGCTGGCCGTGTCATGGGCGGCTCACTCTGGTTTGGAGGGTTCGGGCGCGGCGTCGGGGCCGGCCGCGGTGTCGACGAAATCGCGGGTGGCCTGCCACGTCGCGCGCCAGCGCGCGCACGTCTCGCGGCCCGCTGCGGTGATCCGGTAGTAGCGCCGGGGAGGCCCGGAGTAGGAGGGGACCACGCGGCTCGCGAGCAGCCCGTGGGCGGAGAGCGTGCGCAGCACCGGGTAGAGCGCGCCCTGTTTCATGGGGCTGCCGCCGTCGCTCATGCCCTGCAGGCGCTTGGCGATCTGGTAGCCGTAGAGATCCTCACCCGCCCGCTCGAGCACCGAGAGGAGCACGAGACCGATCAGGCCGGAGTTGAGCTCCTTCTGGAACTTGCGCACGAGGCCGTCGACATCGAGGGCCTCGGTCGGACCGGCGTCGGGGAGGATTTCGTCATCCGATTGCATGATGGAGATGAGTATATAGCGAAGTAAACACTAGTCAATACTTAGTAATAGTATTTGGTTGAGCTAACCCCGCTTTGACGCCCGCAGACCCGTCTTTAGGGGGTGTTAGACTGGCCCGTCCCCGACCTCCGGAAGCGCGTAAGTACATGACTGGCCAGAAGTTCACGCTGGAGGTCAATCCGACCCTCCCGACTCCCCTGAAGCGCCTCGCGGAACTCGCGACCAATCTTCGGTTCAGCTGGCACCGGCCGACCCGGAAGCTCTTCGAGAGCCTGGATGCCGACCTCTGGCATTCGGTCAGCGGCAATCCGCGCCTCTTCCTGCGCTGCCTCGATCAGGCCTCGCTCGACAAGGCGGCGACGTCCGAGCCCTTTCTCGATGAATACCACCGGGTGCTGCGCGGCTTCGATGCGTACCTGCGCGAGCCCAGGACGGGCGCCGCGAGCGAAACGCTCGAGAGCGGCGACCTCGTCGCGTACTTCTGCGCCGAGTACGGCTTCCACGAGAGCTTCCCGAACTACTCCGGCGGCCTCGGCATCCTCGCCGGCGATCACTGCAAGACCGCGAGCGACATGGGACTCGACTTCGTCGCCGTGGGGCTTCTCTATCGCCAGGGCTACTTCACGCAGACGCTCGACCTCGACGGCAACCAGGTCCCGCAGTACCGCGCGCTGAGCTCGCTCGACCTACCCGTCGAGCGTGCGCTCGACGCCCTGGGCGCGCCGCTCAAGGTGAGCGTGCGCATGGGCAGCCGCGACGTGATCGCGCAGCTCTGGCGCGCGACGGCCGGGCGGGTGACGGTGGTGCTCCTCGACACGAACCTGCCCGAGAACGCCGAGTCCGACCGCGCGATCACGCATCAGCTTTACGGCGGCGACCGCGAGACGCGCATCCAGCAGGAGATGATCCTCGGCATCGGCGGCGTGCGGGCGCTGCGTGCGCTCGGGCTCGCGCCGACCGTGTGGCACATGAACGAGGGCCACGCGGCCTTCCTCGGCATCGAGCTCATGTGCGAGCTGACCGCGCAGGGCGTCGGCTTCGAGGCGGCGCGCGTCGCGGTCGCGGCGGCGTGCGTGTTCACGACCCACACGCCGGTCGCCGCCGGGCACGACGTGTTCACGCCGGACCTGATCCTCCGCCACTTCGGCGACTACGCGCACCGGCTCGGGCTCGACGCCAACGCCTTCCTCGCGCTCGGCCGCAACGGCAGCAATCCCGACTTCAACATGACCTTCCTCGCGCTCGGCAACTCGCGGCACCAGAACGGCGTCAGCCGGATCCACGGGCGCGTGTCGTCGGAGATCTGCGCGCCGGAGTGGCCGGAGGTCCCGCCCGAGGACAACCCGATCGGCTACGTCACCAACGGCGTGCACGTGCCGACGTTCCTGTTCCAGCGCTGGAAGGACCTGTTCGACTCGCGCTTCGGCGAGGACTGGCGCCGGCGCCTGTCGGAGCCGGGCTACTGGAACCGCATCCACGAGCTCCCCGATGCGCTCTTCTGGGAGATCAAGCAGGGAATCAAGGCGAGCATGCTGCGCCTCGTGCGCACGCGGCTCAGGCAGGGCTGCCAGCGCAACAGAGTCAGCGACGCGCACTTCCACCGCCTCGCGCGCTGGCTCGATCCCGGCCGCACCGACGTGCTGACGATCGGCTTCGCGCGCCGCTTCGCGACCTACAAGCGCGCGACGCTCCTGTTCCGCGACCCGAAGTGGCTCGCCTCGATCGTCGGCGACAGTGAGCGGCCGGTCGCGTTCGTGTTCGCGGGCAAGGCCCACCCGGCCGACGAACCGGGGCGGCAGATGATCAAGGAAGTGCACGCGATGTCGCAGCGCCCGGAGTTCCTCGGGCGCGTCGTGTTCCTCGAGGACTACGACATGGGCCTCGCGCGCTCGCTGGTCGCGGGCGTCGACGTCTGGCTCAACAACCCCGTCTACCCGCTCGAGGCGAGCGGCACGAGCGGCATGAAGGCCGGCCTCAACGGCACGATGAACCTCTCGGTGCTCGACGGCTGGTGGGCAGAGGGCTTCGACGGCCAGAACGGCTGGGCGATCCCGACCTCGTCCGCCGACGGCAACCGGCGCGACGAGGAGGACGCCCGCTCGCTCTACGAGATCCTGCAGGACGAGGTCGTGCCGCTCTACTACGAGCGCGACAACGCCGGCGTCCCGAAGCGCTGGGTCGCGCGCGCCAAGCGCTCGATGGCGACGCTGCTGCCCGCGTTCAACACGCGCCGCATGGTCGGCAACTACGTCGCGGGCCTGTACCGGCCGGCGGCGGCGATGGGCCGGCGCCTCGCCAGCGACGGCTGCAAGGGCGCGACGGAGCTCGCCGCGTGGCGCTCCCGCGCGAGCGCGGCCTGGCCGGGCGTGACGCTCAAGCTCGTCTCGGAGCGTCCGCAGCGCGTCGAGTTCGGCGATCGGCTCAAGATGACGATCGCGGTCCAGCTCGCCGGGCTCGCGCCGGGCGACGTCCGGCTCGAGCTCTTACTGACCCGCGAGCTCCCGGACGGCCCGTTCGATCGCACGCCGCTCACCTCCTTCGGCGCGACCGCCGAGGGCGCGGCCGTGCGCGACGGTCACGAGATCGCGATCGAGCTCTTCGCGCCGAGCGGGCCGCCGGCAGCGGACGGCACCCAGCTCTACTCGATCGAGTGCACGCCGCCGTGGTGCGGACGGCTGAGCGCCGAGGTGCGCGCGGTGCCTGCGCACCCGCTCCTGTCGCATCCCTACGAACTCGGGCTCATGCACTGGCTGTGACCGCGGGCGTGCCCGGCACGAACAGTACCGCGGCGAGCGGCGGCAGCGTCACGGCCGCGGAGTAGCGCCGGCCCATCGCCGGGTCGCGCACGGCCTCGACGCGCGACAGGTTGCCGACGTTGCTGCCGCCGTAGCAGGCGGCATCCGTGTTGAGCACCTCGCGCCAGACGCCCGCGCGCGGGAAGCCGAGGCGGTAGCCGATCCTCGGCACCGGCGTGAAGTTGCAGGCGACCACCGCGACGTCCTCGCCGGCGCGGCGCTCGAAGGCCACGAGCGAACGGAGCGCATCGCCCGCCTCGAGCCACGCGAAGCCCTCCGCGTCCTGGTCGAGCGCGTAGAGCGCCGGCGTCTCGCGGTACAGCCGGTTGAGGTCGCCGACGAGGCGCATCACGCCCGCGTGCGCAGGGGACTCGAGCAGCTCCCAGCGCAGCTCGCGCAGCGGGTCCCACCCCTCGGGCGCCGCAAACTCACCGCCCATGAACAGGAGCTTCTTGCCGGGCAGCGCCCACTGCCAGGCGAGCAGCAGGCGCAGGTTGGCGAAGCGCTGCCAACGATCCCCCGGCAGGCGGCCGATGAGCGCACGCTCGTCGTGCGAGAGCGCGAGCACCAGGCGCTCGTCGAACGCCTTCGCGACGGCGGCACCGATCTCGGCGTGGTGGTGGCGGCGATGGATCGGCTCGCGCGCGAAGTAGCCGAGGCTCGCGCGCGTGAAGCCCAGGTTCCACTTGAGGTCGAAGCCGAGGCCGCCGGCGGCGGTGGCCGCGGTCACACCGGGCCACGAGCTCGAGTCCTCGGCGACGGTGACGACGCCCGGGAACTCGCGGTGCAGCGCCTGGTTCAGGTGCCTGAGGAACTCGACCGCCGCCTCGTGCTCCGGGCCGCCGTGGCGGTTCGGCAGCCACTCGCCGGCGCCGCGGCCGTAGTCGAGGTAGAGGAGCGCGGCGAGGGCGCCGATCCTGAGGCCATCGACGTGGAAATCGGCGAGCCAGCGCCGCGCGCTCGCGAGCAGGAAGGCGCGGACCAGCGGCTTGTCGAGGTCGAAGGCGGGCGTGCCCGTGCGGCGATCGACCGCACGGCGCGGTTCGGCGGGCTCGAAGAGCGCGCCGCCGTCGAAGTGCGCGAGTCCGTGGGCGTCCGCCGCGAAGTGGCCGGGCACCCAGTCGAGGATCACGCCGATGCCGGCGCCGTGCAGGTGATCGACGAAAGCGCGAAAGTCATCGGCGCTGCCATGGCGCGCGGTCGGCGCGAAGTAGCCGGTGGCGTCGTAGCCGCACGAGGCGTCGTCCGGGTACTCGCTGAGCGGCAGGAGCTCGACGTGCGTGAAGCCGAGGGCCCGCACGTGCCGCGCGAGCTCGGGCGCGAGCGTGCGGTAGTTGGCGAAGCGGTCGCCCGGCCGGCGCCACGAGCCCAGGTGCACCTCGTAGATGCTGAGCGGGGCCGACGGCGCCTGCGCGCGGGCGCGCCGCGCGAGCCAGCGTGCGTCGGTCCAGGCGAAGGGTGCGGGGCCCGCGACGAGCGCGGTGCGCCGCGGCCTCATCTCGAACTGCCGGCCGATGGGGTGGGTCTTGCGCGTGACGGCGCCGCCCGCGCGCGACTCGATGTCGACGCGGTAGCGGTCGCCGGCGCGCGCCCCCGGCAGGAAGAGCTCCCACGCCCCGGAGGCGCCCACCGGGCGCATGGGCCAGCGGCGCGCGCGGCCGAGCACCAGGCCGACGCTCGCGGCGGCGGGGGCGTAGGTCGCGAAGCGCACGCCGTCGATGCCGTGCTGTCGGCCGGCGTGTGCGCCGAAGAGGCCGGCGAGCTCGGCATCGCTGCCGCCGACGAAGCGCTCGACCGCGGCGCTCGAGCCCGCGAGCTCGAAGGAGTAGGGATCGTGGGTCTCGTGGAAGTCGCCCGCGGCATCCTCCCAGGAGATGACATATCGCTCCGGGAGGCCCTCGGCGCGCCCGCACCAGCCGAAGATCGCGCTGTCACGCCAGCGGAGCAGGTCGCGGCGACGGTTGAGGCGCGCGCGCACCGCGTCCGGCAGGAGCACCAGCACGACCGTGCGGGCACCGTGGCGGTGCGCGCCGAGCAGGGTGCCGGGATCGGCGTGCCGCGCGAGGGCGAGGCGCGCGAGCTCGGGCGCCAGCCGGTCGAGGAGTTGTTCGAGAAAAATGCTCACGGCGAGCCTGCGGGGCGGCGGTTGCGGCGCGCCCGATGCACGGTAACATAGGCCCGTCATGCCCCCGGCGAACGAATGAGCAGCAAGGGTCCCAGCAGCAGCTCGGGACGGTATGTGAGCCGGCTCACCAGCGGCACGCTGGCCATCGTCATGGCGGGCGGGCGCGGCGAGCGCCTGAAGCAGCTGACCACCGGTCGCGCGAAGCCCGCGACCCCGTTCGGCGGCAAGTTCCGGATCATCGACTTCGTGCTCTCCAACTGCGTGAACTCCGGCATCCGCCAGATCGCGGTGCTGACCCAGTACAAGGCGCAGTCGCTGATCGAGCACGTGCAGCGCGGCTGGGGATACCTGCGGGGCGAGTTCAACGAGTTCGTCGACGTGGTGCCCGCGCAGCAGCAGACGGGCCTCGCCTGGTACCGCGGCACGGCCGATGCGGTCTTCCAGAACCTCGAGTACATCCGCGCGCACCGCCCGAAGCACGTGCTCGTGCTCGCCGGTGATCACATCTATAAGATGGACTACGGTCCGATGATCGCCTACCACGTCGAGAAGAACGCCGACATCACGATCGGCGTGGTCGAGGTGCCGATCGAGCGCGCCAGGGAGTTCGGCGTGCTGTCGGTGACCGAGTGGAACCGCGTCGTCAAGTTCACCGAGAAACCCGCCAATCCCGAGGCGGTGCCCGGCCGCGCCGACACCGCGCTCGCCTCGATGGGCATCTACGTCTTCAACGCGCGCCTGCTCGACAAGCTCCTGACCGCGGATGCCGCGCGCGAGGACTCGGCGCACGACTTCGGCAAGAACATCATCCCGGGCGCGCTCGCGGAGTTGCAGGTGTTCGCGTACGCGTTCGAGGACGTGCGCACGCGCGCGCAGGCCTACTGGCGCGACGTCGGCACGCTCGATGCGTACTACGAGGCGAACATGGAGCTCGTGTACGTCGACCCCGAGCTCAACATCTACGACGAGGAATGGCCGATCTGGACGTACCAGCTGCAGCGGCCCCCCGCCAAGTTCGTGCTCGACGACGACGCCAGGCGCGGCACCGCGATCAACTCGCTCGTCGCCGGCGGCTGCATCATTTCCGGCGCCCTGGTGCGCGAGTCGCTGCTCTTCTCCGACGTGCACGTCGAGGAGCGCTCGATCGTGCAGGCGTCGGTGGTGCTGCCGCACGTCTCGGTCGGGCGCAACTGCGTGATCCGCCGCGCGATCCTCGATGAGGGCTGCGTCGTGCCGGACGGCACGCGCATCGGCGTCGATGTCGCCGCCGACAAGCGTCGCTTCGAGGTGACCGAGCGTGGCGTCGTGCTCGTCACGCCGGACATGCTCAAGAACGCCGGTTGAGCGCGGACGACGGCGGTACCCGTGACTAGTTCCCCCGCCGGCGTGCTCGCGCGGCGTCGCGCGGGCGTGCTCCTGCACGCGACCTCGCTGCCCGATGCCGCGCGCGGGGCGCTCGGCGGCGCGGCGCGCGCCTTCATCGACTGGCTCGCGGACGCCGGCTTCTCGGTCTGGCAGCTCCTGCCGCTCGGCCCGGTGGGTGCGGACCGCTCGCCGTACTACGCGCGCTCCAACCACGCCGGCGATCCCGGCCTCATCGACCTCGGCGAGCTCGTGAACGCGGGCCTCCTCGAGCCGGGCGAGGCGGACCTGGTCGACCGCGCCGAGGCGCTCGCGCGCGCGGCGCGACGCCTGCGCGATCGCGGCGGGCCCGAGGCCGCCGCGCTCGATGGGTTCACCGCGCGCGCCGCCGCCTGGCTCGGCGATTACGCGCTCTTCACCGCGATCCAGGCGCGCGAGCAGGGGCGGCCGTGGTGGGAGTGGCCGGAGCCCCTGAAGCGTCGCGAGGCCGCCGCCCTCGCGGCGGCGCGCCGCGAGCTCGCGGGCGCCTGCGCGAACATCGCCGATGCGCAGTACTTCTTCCACGCCCAGTTCGAGCGGCTGCGCGCCTACGCACACGAGCGGGGCGTGCAGCTCTTCGGCGACATCCCGATCTACGTCGCACCCGACAGCGTCGAGGTCTGGGCACATCCAGAGCTCTTCGAGCTCGATGCCGACGGGCGGCCCGTCGCGGTCGCGGGCGTGCCGCCCGACTACTTCGCGAAGGACGGCCAGCGCTGGGGCAATCCGCTCTTTCGCTGGGACGAGCACGAGCGCACGGGCTTCGCGTGGTGGCTCGAGCGCCTCGCCGCGCAGTTCGAGCTCTTCGACCTCGTGCGCATCGACCACTTCCGCGGCCTCGAGTCGTACTGGGCGGTGCCGGCCACGGCCGCGACCGCCGCCTCGGGCGCCTGGCGCCCGGCTCCCGGCCGGGCGCTCCTCGCCCGCGCGCGCGAGGTGTTCGGGCGCCTCGACGTCGTCGCCGAGGACTTGGGCGTCATCACGCCCGAGGTCGAGCGCCTGCGCGATGAGTTCGCGCTCCCCGGCATGCGCGTCGCGCAGTTCGGCTTCGACGGGAACTCGGGGAACCTCCACTTGCCTCACAACTGGGTGCCGCGCGCGATCGCCTACACGGGGACCCACGACAACGACACGACGGCCGGCTGGTTCCAGGGCCTCGATGCGCGGACGCGCGCCGACGTCGGCGACTACCTCGCCGCGGCCGACGGTCGGGTGGCGGCGGCGCTCACGCGCGCGGTGCTTGGCTCGGTCGCGACGCTCGCGGTCGTGCCGATGCAGGACCTGCTCGGACTCGGCTCGGCGGCGCGCATGAACACGCCCGGGACGACGACCGGCAACTGGGGCTGGGCGCTCGACTGGGCCGACGTGCCGGCGGATCTCGGCTCGTCGTGCCGGCGGATGAATGAACTCTACGGCCGCGCGGCGCGCCGCTAGCAGGAGGTTGCAACATGACGGGCAGGGCAGGGCAACGAACGGGCGCGCGGTTGTGGGCGGCCGCCATCCTCGGCATCGGCCTGATCGTGGCCGGCGGCTGCAGCCTCACGCCGCACTTCGAGCGGCCGCACCTCACCGTCGTCAAGGTCGACGTCGAGGGCGCGCAGTTCGTGCAGCAGCGCTTTCGCGTGCACATCAACGTCGACAACCCGAACGCGCGGGCGCTCCCGATCCGCGCCATCAGCTTCACGCTCAAGATCGCCGGCGAGGACCTCGGCTACGGCGCGACCGCGGCGCCGTTCACGGTGCCGGCGAAGGGCTCTGCCGAGTTCGAGACGATCGTGACGACCGACCTCGCGACCACGCTCTTGAAGGTGTTGCCGAGGATCAAGGACCGCAGCCAGCCGATCGAGTACCAGATGACCGGCAAGGTCGAGACCGACATGATGTTCCTGGGCGTCGTGCCCTTCGACCAGCGCGGCACGTTCACGCTCAACTAGCGCGCACCTTCAGCGTCTCGCCGATCGCGTTCATCATCGCGCGCAGGTGGTCGTAGTCCGGGTGGCGGATGCGGATCCACGCGTTGGCCATGTAGCCGGCCTCGACCGGCTGCGTCGGCGTCCCGGGCGCCGGCAGGTGCGAGGCGACGATCCACTCGCCGAAGCGCCGGAACACCTCGTCGGCCCCCTCGTAGCCGGCGATCCGGCCGTCGCGATCGGGCCTAAGCGCGACCATGCCGCACGCGAAGCGCCGCGAGGGCTCAGCCGACGGGCGCCCGTGCACGATGGCCATGGCCCACTCGCGGTAGATGTCGAACTCGTTCGCGGCGGCGTACACGTCCCACTGCCCGACGCCGGGAGGACGGCAGCCGATCTCCGAGAACTTGAGCCCCTTCGGCCCGAAGAACCACTCCATGTGCGTCGCCGAGGTGCCGATGCCGAGCACCTCGATGACCCGCCGGGTCATCGCCCGGACCTCGGCGTAGCCCGGCGCGTCGAGGCGGTTGGTCGCGACGATCTGCGGCGAGATCCAGCGCTCGCGCATCGCGACCAGCACGCCCGGGAAGTAGTGCGAGATGAACTCGTGCGCGACCCGACCATCGATCGCGATCGTGTCGATGAAGCCCTCGTGGCCCTCTATGAACTCCTCGATCGCGACCGAGTGGCCGCGGCCGACGCCGGCCGCCGCGAGCGCGGCATCGAGCTCGGCGTCGTTGTCGACGCGCCGCGTGCCCGAGGCGCCGGCGCCGGCGCGCGGCTTCACGATCAGGGGATAGCCGACGCTCGCGGCAAAGGCGCGGGCGGTCGCGCCGTCTTCGGCGCTGGTCGACTGGGCGCAGGGCACGCCCGCCTCGCGCAGCGCCTGCTTCATCGTCGGCTTGTCGCGGCAGAGCCAAGCCGTCCTGACCGACGTGCCCGGGATGCCCGCCGCCTCGCGCACCTGGGCGGCGCTCATGATGTGCGCCTCGACCGTTGCCTCGAGCCGGTCGACGCGGGCGCGCGCCTGGACGCGGCGCACGGCGGCGAGGAGCGCGCCCTCGCTGACGACCGAGGAGACCTGCTCGTAGTGGGTGAGCCAGCCGGCGAGCTCGGGGTCGAGGTAGTTGAGCGGCCGTTCGCCGATGCCGATGACCCGTGCGCCCGCCGCGGCGAGGCCGCGCGCGAACTCGCGCTGGTTGTACGGGAATGCAGGCTCGACCAGGATGACGTTCATGGGGAGGTCGCCCGGGGTTGATCGCGTTCAGTCCGGGCCGATGAGGCGCCGGTACTCGTCGATGTAGAGCGCGCCCTGGCGTGCCCACGAGAAATCCTCGGCCATGCCGTTCGCGACCAGTCGCTGCCAGTGGTCCTTGCGCCGGTAGAGGTCGAGCGTCGCCTCGAGCGCCCACCTGAGCGCCGGTGCGTCGAACTGGTCGAAGACGATGCCGGTGCCGCGCCCCGTGTCCGGCGAGTAGAGCGAGACCGAGTCGGCGAGCCCGCCGGTGCGACGGACGATGGGCACGGTGCCGTACTTGAGGCTATACATCTGGTTGAGGCCGCACGGCTCGTACAGCGATGGCATCAGGAAGGCGTCGCTCGCGGCCTCGATCCAGTGCGCGAGCTCGTCGCTGTAGCCGCGGTGATAGACGACGCGGTCGGGGAACGTGCGCTGCAGCGCCGCGAGCATCTCCTCGAAGCGCGGCTCGCCGTTGCCGACCGCGACGAAGCTCAGGCGCTTCGAAGCGAGCAGTGCCGGCAGCACGAGCGGCAGCAGCTCGATGCCCTTCTGTGCGACCAGGCGGCTGACGAGGCCGACGTACAGCGTCTCGGGACCCGGACGCAGCTTCAGCTTCTCGATGAACGCGCGCTTGACCTCGAGCTTGCCCGCGGGCGACTCGCGCGAGAAGTGCGTCGGCAGGTAGCGGTCGGTCGCCGGGTTCCACTCCTCGTAGT
>Ga0335083_10010584_pt1 | contig 11128 bp, 8 predicted proteins | sample Lox_Sample_42_FD_206716 | JGI IMG/M metagenome (GOLD analysis project Ga0335083, IMG submission 206716) | Soil microbial communities from Loxahatchee National Wildlife Refuge, Florida, United States - Lox_Sample_4.2 | ecosystem: Environmental > Terrestrial > Soil > Wetlands | place: USA: Florida... | reverse complement strand
CGGCCGCGCGCGCCGACAGCGCGGTCGCCACGCCACGCCCCAGCCGGTCGGCGGCGGCCAGGATGTCGGCCTCGCCGCAGTCCTCGCGGTGCGCCCAGATCTGGAAGCCGTCGGCGACGCTGATCAGCCGCGCCGAGACCCGCAACCTGCCCGCCGTGCGCCGCAGCGACGCGACGACGACGTGCTCGACCGCGAGCTGGCGGCCGAGCTCGCGCGGATCTTGCGCCTGGCCGCGCGCGATGCCGGGCGGCCGCACGCGCAGGCCGGCGACGGTCGACAACAGGTCCGTCAGCTCCTCTTGCACGCCGTCGGCGAGGTACTCGTCGCCGGGCGCGCAGGTCACGGGCAAGACCGCGACCGTCGTCGGCGCGACCTGCGTGGTCGGCGCCCGCATCTCGCTCGCGCTCCGCGGCCGGGCCGGCGGCGCCGCGATCGCGGGCTTGCTCGGGCGATCGACGCGGGTCGCCGCCGCCACGCCGAGCCCGTCGGCGCTGCCGCTCGCGATCGCCTGCGCGACGAGCTCGACGCGCGCGGGCCGCCGCTCGGGCTCGATGTGCAGGCACGCGCCGACGATCGTGCCGAACACCGCGGGAATGTCGCCGGACTCGGTCACGAACGCGGCGCGCTGCTCGGTCGCGTGCGCGACCGCGATCGCGATCGCGCTGTCGCCCGACCACGGCCGCGTCCCGGTCGCGAGCTCGAACAGCATCACGCCGAGCGAGAACACGTCGGCGCGCGCGTCGACCTGGCGGCTCGCGAGCTGCTCGGGCGCCATGTAGCGCGGCGTGCCGACGACCGCGCCGACCTGGGTGACCCCGGGGTCGTCGCCGCTGCGCGCGATGCCGAAATCCGTGATGACGATGCGCCCGCTGCCGCGCTCGACGAGCACGTTGTCGGGCTTGAGATCGCGATGGACGACGCCGGCCTCGTGTGCGGCGGCCAGGCCCGCGCACAGCTGCTCGGTGATCGAGCGCAGCTGCGGCCACGGCACCGGCGGCCGCACCGTGCGCGACAGCGGCTCGCCGTCGACGAGCTCCATCGTCAGGAAGCGCTCGCCGGCATGCTCGCCGATGTCGAACATGCGCGCGACGTTGCGGTGCACGATCCGGCGCGTCAGCTTGACCTCGCGCCGGAACCGCTCGATCGCTTCCTCGTTGAGGTTGCTGCTCAACACCTTGAGCGCGACGCGCTCGTCGAGCTCGGTGTCGAGCGCCTCGTACACGCGCCCCATGCCGCCGCCGCCGAGCCAGCGCACGACGCGATAGCGCCCGGCGACGAGCTCGCCGGTCTCGCCGACCTTGCCCGACGCGCCGTCGAGCGTGGTCGGCGCCGAGTTGCCGGCGACCGTGTCGTCGTCACCACCGACGGCCATCTCTGGCGATCGTAGCCTATCCTTCGCGCGCGTACAGCTTGCCGACGGGGCGGTTCGCGAGCCACCGCGGGTCGTCGTCGGCGATGCGCCCGGCGTGCAGGTCGGCGCGCAGCTCGCGCTCGCGCTGCGACAGCCTGGCGATCTCGGCCATGAACCGATCCGCGGTCTTCTTGTACAGCGTCGGCCGCGGCTTCTCGGCCAGGAGGTCCGAGTAGTCGAGCGGCGCGCCGAACACCGTGATCACGGCGTGGTCGCGGCGCGCGCCGGCGGTGAAGTTGAGCTGGATATCGCGCAGGATGTTGTTGCCGAGCCCCAGGATGAACGCCGGGATGACCGTCGGTCGAGCGACCAGCGCGAGCTTGCCGACACCGGGCTGCGCCGGCAGGAACGTGTAGGGATCGTCGCCCTTGCCGCGCGTGCCTTCGGGGTGCATGCCGAGGATGTTTCCCGGGCGGCGCAGGATCTCCACCATCTTGTCGAGCGCGTCGTCGTTGAGCGCGCGCCGCTCGGCCTGGCGGTAGATCGGCGGGTACATCGCGCCGGCCGCGACCGCGGCGTTGACGGCGATCCCGAGCGGCTGGTCGTAGAAGAAGTTGGAGCGAACCGGAAACGACAGGTTCTTGGCCCACGGCACGCGGCCCATGAAGCAGGCCAGCAGCATGCAGTACTGGTCGAAGAAGCTGCGGTGGTTGGCGACGAACATCACGCCGGCCTCGGGCCGGAGCGCGATCAGGTCATCCAGTCCTTCGACCAGCATCCGGTTCGCGATCGCCGCCCGCACCCAGACGTACGACACGCCGCGTAGGAACCGGGCCTTGAGCCAGCGGCCTCGTGGATCCTCGTTCGCCAGCTCGGCGAAGCGCAGCGCGAGCCGCTCGGTCCGTGTCAGCGAAGATCCGTCGCGATCCACCGCGCCCAAATACCACGGCGGGTCGGTTGACGGCCTCGCACGTGCCCACTATGTTCCGCAACGTTCTGATGTCACTCGAATTCTCCGCGGAGGCACAGAAGAAGATCGCCGCGCTGTGCGAGCGATATCCGGACTCGGCCACGAAGCAGCCGGTCGTGCTCGCCGCGCTTCACCTCGCGCAGAAGGAGCACGGCTACCTCTCCGACGACGCGATGCGCCTGGTCGCGAAGACGCTCGACCTGCCGTACGCCCACGTCTACGGCGTCGCGACGTTCTACACGATGTTCCGCCTGAAGGCGGGCATCCAGCCGACCGGCTCGACCATCCGCATGTGCACCAACATCTCGTGCATGCTGCGCGGCGGCTACGAGGTGCTCGAGGCGTTCGAGAACAAGCTCGGCCTCAAGCGCGGCGAGTCGAACGGCAAGTTCCAGCTCGTCGAGGAAGAGTGCATCGCGGCCTGCGAGTTCGCGCCGTGCGCGCTGGTCGGCACGAAGTACTTCCACGATCTGACGCCGGAGAAGGTCGGCGAGGTGATCGCCGAGCTCGAGCGCGATCCCCACCCCGAAGCGGAGGTCGTGTAGATGCCAGCAGCCATCGGCACCAAGCTGGTCACCAAGCGGTTCGGCGACGAGCGCGCGCGCACGATCGCCGGCTACGAGGCGACCGGCGGCTACGCGATGCTCAAGAAGGCGCTTGCGATGAAGCCCGACGACATCACCGCCGAGGTGAAGGCGTCGAACCTGCGCGGCCGCGGCGGCGCGGGCTTCGCGACCGGCGTGAAGTGGGGCTTCGTCCCCAAGGACGCGAAGCAGGTCCACCTCGTGTGCAACGCCGACGAGAGCGAGCCCGGCACCTGCAAGGATCGCCTGCTCGTCTACTGGGATCCGCACCTCCTGATCGAGGGCATGATCATCTCGGCGCACGCGCTGCGCGCGGTGCACAACTACATCTATATCCGCGGCGAGATGATGCGCGAGTACGTCGTGCTCGCGAAGGCCGTCGAGGACGCGTACGCCAAGGGCTACCTCGGCAAGAACATCCTCGGCACCGGCATCGAGTGCCACATCACGGTGCATCGCGGCGCCGGCGCGTACATCTGCGGCGAGGAGACCGCGCTCCTGAACTCGCTCGAGGGCCTGCGCGGCCAGCCGCGGCTCAAGCCGCCGTTCCCGGCGGTCAAGGGCCTGTTCGGCAACCCGACGATCGTCAACAACGTCGAGACCCTGATGAACGTGCCGTTCATCGTCGACAAGGGCGGTGCGTGGTTCAACGAGCTCGGCATGGGCCGCTCGGGCGGCACGCGCATCGTGTGCGTGTCGGGCCACGTCAACAAGCAGGGCGTGTTCGAGCTGCCGATGGGCATCACGTTCCGCCAGATCATCGACGACGTGTGCGGCGGCGTGTGGAAGGGCCGCAAGGTCAAGGCCGTGATCCCGGGCGGCGTGTCGATGCCACCGCTCGACGAGCACGAGCTCGACGTGCCGTGCGAGTTCGACGCGCTGATGACCGACGAGCGCATCAAGCCGGTGATGGTGCGGCCGGGCCAGCAGTTCGATCTCGGCGGCGGCCGCGCGCTGCGCTCGATGGCGGGCTCGGGCGGCATCGTCGTGATGGACGATCAGACCGATATCCCCAAGGCGACGTGGCGGATCATGAAGTTCTTCGCGCACGAGTCGTGCGGGCAGTGCACGCCGTGCCGCGAAGGCACCGGCTGGCTCGAGAAGGTCAGCCGGCGCGTCGCGGCCGGGCAGGACCACGCCAAGGAAGGCGACCTCGAGCTGCTCGCGTCGATCGCGCACGGCATCGCCGGCAACACGATCTGCGCGCTCGGCGACGCCGCGGCGTGGCCGATGCTCGGCTTCTTGACCAAGTTCCGCGGCGACTTCGAGCTCAAGATCCGGAGGAAGGCGGCGTGACGCGGATCCTCGTGATCCTCGTCGGGCTCGGGCTCGGGCTCGCGCTCGCGCTCGGCGGCGTCGCGGCGGCTCAACCGGCGCAACCGATGCCGCGCGCGCCCGGGCTGCCGATCCCGATCCAGCCCCAGCGCGTGCAGCCGCCCGCGTTCGCGAAGCCTGGCGCCGCGGCGCCGCAGCGCGAGACCACCGTCAACCCGCACGGCGACACGGTCGAGTCGAGCGGACCGGGCATGGCGCTGCTGTTCTGGCTGTTCGCGTTCGTCGCGGTCGGCGGCGCGCTGTTCGTGGTGACGCGCAAGAACCTGATCGCGGCCGTCATGGGCATGGTCGGCGGCTTCCTCGGTATCGCGGCGATCTACATGATGCTGTACGCCAACTTCCTGGCCGTGCTGCAGATGCTCGTCTACGCCGGCGCGATCATGGTGCTGTTCGTGTTCGTCATCATGATCTTGAATCGTCCCGAGGACGAGCCGGTCGCGCCGACCGGCCGCGCCGGCGCGGTGTTCGGCTCGATCGCGATCCTGTACCTGATCGGCCGGCTCGTGATGATGCTGATCCACGTCACGCCGCCCGACGAGCGCGTCGCGATGGAAGCGCCGGCGGCGATCCAGCTGCCGGCGACCACCGCCGACGAGCCGGGTGAATCGGTCGGCTGGGGCTCGGTGAAGGCCGTCGGCAACGATCTGTTCGGCCCCGGCCTGTTCCCGTTCGAGGCGATCTCGATCCTCCTGCTCGTCGCGGTCGTCGGCGCGATCGCGATCGCGCGCCCGCTCAAGGACGACCAGCAGGTGGCAGATCAAGAACCGGCAGGGGAGGCGCACTAGATGGGCTTCCTGCTCCACATCGGCTACGGCCACTTCCTCGCGCTATCCGCCGTGCTGTTCCTGATCGGCGTCGGCGGTGTGCTGCTGCGCCGCAACGCGCTCATCATCCTGATGAGCGTCGAGCTCATGCTCAACGCCGCGAACATCACGCTCGTGACGTTCGCGCGCATGTGGGGCGGCGCCGGCGCGATGTCCGCGCACACGTTCGCGCTGATCGTGATCGGCGTGGCCGCGGCCGAGGCCTCGGCCGGGCTCGCGATCGTCGTCGCGGTGTTCCGCGGCCGGCGCAGCGTCGAGGTCGACAAGCTGACGGTGTTGAGGCACTGATGGAGACCGAGCTTCCAACGCTGCTCGGCCTGCCGCTGCTCGCGTGGATCCCGCTGTTCCCGCTGCTCGGCGCGCTGATCAACCTCACGCTCGGCAGCCGGCTCTCGAAGCGATCGATCCACTGGATCGCGTGCTGCACGGTCGTCGCGTCGTGCGGCATCGCCGGCTACGTCGTGTTCGGCCCGCTGTGGGAGCAGTACAAGGCCGGCAACGGCGGCGTCGGCATCACGCAGACCGTCTACACGTGGCTCGAGGCCGGCGGCTTCAAGGCCGAGCTCGCGTTCCGGCTCGACACGCTGTCGGCGGTGATGATCATCGTCGTCACGTTCGTCGGCTCGTGGATCCACATCTACTCCATCGGCTACATGCACGAGGAGAGCGACAAGAGCTACGCGCGCTACTTCGGCTACTTGAACCTGTTCACCGGCGCGATGCTGATCCTCGTCCTCGCCGCGAACATGCCCGTCATGTTCATCGGTTGGGAGGGCGTGGGCCTGTGCTCGTTCCTCTTGATCGGCTTCTGGTACGACAACGAGGCCTACGCGACCGCCGGCCGCAAGGCGTTCGTCGTCAATCGCATCGGCGACTTCTGCTTCCTGCTCGGCATGTTCCTGCTGTTCTGGGCGACCAAGACGCTCGACTTCGCCCAGCTCAAGGACCAGGCGACGGCCGGCCCCGAGTTCATCCAGCCGTTCTGGGGCGGCGAGCGGCTCGCCGCGGCTGCCGGAATCTTCCTGTTCATCGGCGCGTGCGGCAAGAGCGCGCAGCTGCCGCTGTTCGTGTGGCTCCCCGACGCGATGGCCGGCCCGACGCCGGTCTCCGCGTTGATCCACGCCGCGACCATGGTGACCGCCGGCGTGTACATGGTGTGCCGGCTGTCGTTCCTGTACGCGTCGTCGACGACGGCGCTGATCGTGGTGTCGACTGTCGGCATGCTGACCGCGCTCGCCGCCGCGTTCATGGCGTTCGCGCAGACCGATCTGAAGAAGGTCCTCGCCTACTCGACGGTGAGTCAGCTCGGCTTCATGTTCGTCGCGGCCGGCACCGGCAACTGGGTGTTCGCGATCTTCCACCTCGGCACGCACGCGTTCTTCAAGGCGTGCCTGTTCCTCGGCGCGGGCTCGGTCATGCACGGCATGCACGCCGGCGGCGCGCACGACACCGTCACGCAAGGCGACATCACGAAGATGGGCGGACTGCGCACGGCGATGCCGATCACGCGCATCACGTTCTGGATCTCGTGCCTCGCGATCGCCGGCATTCCCCCGCTCAGCGGCTTCTTCTCGAAGGACGAGATCCTCGCCGGCGCCTGGGGTGCCGAGCCGCCGGGCTGGACGATCTGGTACGGCAAGCTGCTGTGGGCAGGCCTCGTGGTCGCGGCGCTCGGCACCGCGTTCTACATGTGGCGGCTGTACTTCCTCGTGTTCTCCGGCAACGCGCGCTCCGAGTACGCCCGCAAGGCCAAGGAGTCGCCGATCTCGATGACGTTGCCGCTGGTCGCGCTCGCGTTCTTCGCCGCGGTCGGCGGCGCGCTCGCCCTGCCGCACTTCTTCCACATGCCGGGCTGGTACCCGTCGCTCGTGGCGTGGCTCGATCCGAGCGTCACGCTCGACTGGTACCCCGGCACCGTGTTGATCCACGGCGAGCTGTCCGACGTCACCACGCTCGTGCTGATGAGCGGCGCCACGCTCATCGCGGCCATCGGCATCGGGCTCGCGTGGATGTTCTACGGCCACGGCCCGTCGCCGTCGCTGCCCAAGGTCGTCGACGAGCTCGGCCCGATCTACGAGGCATCGAAGCACAAGCTGTGGTTCGACGAGATCTACGACGCCGCGATCGTGCGGCCGTTCCGGGTCGTCGCGCGCGGCCTCTACGAGATCGTCGACCGCTTCATCATCGACACGGTCGCGGTCAACGGCGCGGCGTTCGTGGTCGGCCTGTTCGGCCGGCTGTCGCGCTGGATCCAGAACGGCCAGGTCCAGCGCTACCTCGCCGGCATCGTCGTCGGCGCGGCCGCGATCTTCCTCGTCACCGATTGTCACCAGAAGCCGGACTTCGACTATCACCGAGTCGGCGACCAGGTCGAGTTCGATGCCCATCCCGGCGCCGGCATCGTCGGCCAGACCGCGAAGCTCGAGTGGGACTTCGACGGCGACGGCAAGCCCGACGTCGACGCGAACGGCCGTCCGCTCACCGCGTCCGTCGTGATGAAGCGGCCCGGCGACGTCGGCTCGTCCGTCACGCTGTGGGTCGAAGACCCGATCTCGCACGAGCGCGTCGCGGTGACGCACGACATCACGTTGCCGGGACCAGGACCAGGAGACGAGCAGCCATGACGACGGCGGGTGGTTTCCTGTTGCCGCTCATCATCGGCTTGCCGCTGATCGGCGCGATCTTCGTGATGTGCACGCCGAAGGGCGAGACATCGCTGCACCGCGGCCTCGGCCTCGCGTTCACGTTCATCACGTTCTTCGTCTCGCTCGGGATCTTCCGGTTCTACAACCCGCACGAGCCCGGCATGCAGCTCGTGTTCGACGCCGAGTGGATCCCCGGCATCGGCGCGCACTTCAAGACCGGCGTCGACGGCATCAGCGTGTTCCTCGTCATCCTGACCACGCTGCTCATGCCGCTGACGCTGCTCGGCACGCGCACGTCGATCGACAAGTACCCGCGCGAGTTCATGGCCGCGATGCTCGTGCTCGAGGCCGGCATGCTGGGCGCGTTCGTCGCGCTCGACCTGTTCGCGTTCTACGTGTTCTGGGAAGTGATGCTGATCCCGATGTACCTCTTGATCGGCATCTGGGGCGGGCAGCGCCGGCTGTACGCGTCGATCAAGTTCGTCATCTACACGATGGTCGGCTCGCTCGTGATGCTCGTCGCGATCCTGTACGTGTACGTGCAGGCCGCGGGCGTCCTCGGCCACTACACGACCGACCTCGAGGAGCTGACCCGCGTCGCGCTGCCGTATTCCGCGCAGGTGTGGTGCTTCGGCGCGTTCGCGCTCGCGTTCGCGATCAAGGTGCCGCTGTTCCCGCTCCACACGTGGCTGCCCGACGCGCACGTCGAGGCGCCGACCGCGGGCTCGGTGATCCTGGCCGGCGTGCTCCTGAAGTTCGGCATCTACGGCTTCTTGCGGTTCGCGATGCCGCTGTTCCCGCACGGCGCGCAGGTGTGGGCGCCGGCGCTCGCGGTGGTCGCGGTGATCGGCATCATCTACGGCGCGTTCGTCGCGTTCGCGCAGGACGACGTCAAGAAGCTCGTCGCGTACTCGTCGGTGAGCCACCTTGGCTTCTGCATGCTCGGCATCGTGTCGCTGACCGCGCTCGGCATCTCGGGCTCGATCTACGCGATGCTGTCGCACGGCCTCACGACCGGCGGCTTGTTCCTCGGCATCGGTGTCCTGTACGAGCGCCGCCACACGCGCCGGCTCGCCGAGTACGGCGGGATCTGGAAGCAGATGCCGGTGTTCGCGGGCCTGTTCCTCGTCATCACGATGGGCTCGGCCGGCCTGCCGGCGCTGTCGGGCTTCGTCGGCGAGTTCTTCACGATCTTCGGCACGTTCAACGCGCAGGACAGCTTCCCGGCGGCGGCGCCGCACTTCCTGCCGGCGCCGCGCGTGCTCGGCGCGCTCGCCGCGACCGGCGTGATCCTCGGCGCGGTCTACCTCCTGTTCATGTTCCAGAAGGTGTTCTTCGGCAAGCTCGACAAGGAGCGCAACGGCAAGCTGCGCGACCTCCGCCCGCACGAGCTCGCGGTGTTCATCCCGCTCGCGATCGCGATCTTCCTCGGCGGGTTGTTCCCGCGGCCGCTGCTCGCGATCATGGAGCCGAGCGTCGACAAGTTCATCAGCGACTTCTCGCATCGCCTGAACGAGCCCGACGGGCCGCCGCACTACTTCGATAGCCTTCCCGCACCGGCGAAGGGAGCGACCTGAGCATGTCGTTCGATCCCGCCGACCTCGGCTGGCTCTCGCCCTATCTGATCCTCGCGATCACCGGCATGCTGCTCGTGCTCGCCGAGGCGTTCTTTCGCGGCCGCGATCGCACCGCGCTCGTCGGTCTGGCCGTCGCGGGCTCGCTCGCGTCGGCGATCGCGTCGATCGTGCTGTACCGCCAGCTCGGGCCGAACGAGACGCGCGCGCTGTTCGCCGATCGCGACGCGACCGGCGCGGTGAAGTCGGCGATGCTCGTCGCCGATCACACGAGCTACGTGCTCGCGACGTTGTTCGCGCTCACGACCGCCGCGACCGCGCTGATGTCGCCCGGCCACCAGCGCGAGCACGACTGGCAGATCGGCGAGTACTACGGCGTGATGCTGCTATCGGCGTCGGGCATGGTGATGCTCGCGCATGCCGCGAACCTGGTCACCGTGTTCCTCGGCATCGAGACGATGTCGATCGCGGTGTACGTGATGGTCGCGATGCGCCGCCACTCGCGGCGCGGCAACGAAGCGGCGATGAAGTACTTCCTGATCGGCGCGTTCGCGACCGGCTTCCTGCTGTACGGCATGGCGCTGCTGTACGGCGCGTCGGGCACGCTGTACCTGCCCAATCTGAGGACGGCGCTCGCGTCGAGCGCGAACCCGGGCCTCGTGATCGCCGGCGGGTTCCTGCTCGTCGTCGCGTTCGGCTTCAAGGTCGCGGCGGTGCCGTTCCACATGTGGGCGCCCGACGCGTACGAGGGCGCGCCAACGCCGGTCACCGGCTTCATGGCCGCGGCGATCAAGTCGGCGGCGATCGCCGCGATGATCCGCGTGTTCGGCACCGCGCTCGGCGGCGACGTGCTGCCGTTCGGCACGCTCGGCTGGGCGAGCCCGGTCGTCGTGATCGCGGCGATCACGATCACGGTCGGAAACATCACCGCGGTGCGCCAGGACAACATCAAGCGCATGCTGGCGTACTCGTCGATCTCGCACGCGGGCGTGCTGCTCGCCGGGATCGCGGCGCTCGGCCTCGGCTCCGGCACGGCGAACGCGGCGATCGTCTACTACCTGATCGCGTACAGCGTGACGACGATGGGCGCGTTCGCGGTGGTCGCGTACGTCGGCTCGAAGGGGCGCGAGCGGCTGCTCGTCGACGACTGGGCCGGCCTCGCCGGCCAGCACCCGGCGGCCGCGCTCGCGATGACGGTGTGCCTGCTGTCGCTCGGCGGCGTGCCGCCGACCGGCGGCTTCTTCGGCAAGTTCTACATCTTCAAGAGCGCGATGGAGGTCTACAACGGCCAGCTCTTGTGGCTCGTCGCGGTCGGCATCGTGAACTCGGCGATCAGCATCTACTACTACCTGCGGATCGTGACCGCGATGTACTTCCGCGAGGCCAACCAGCCGCTCGCGCCGACGCGCTCGGCCGGCACGCTGTTCGTGATGGCGGTCGCGCCGCTCGTCGTGCTCGAGCTCGGCCTGTTCCCCGGCTGGTGGCTGCGCCTCGTCGGCTAGCGCCGGCTCTGATGATCGGTCACATCTCGGGTCTCGAGCTCGCGCCCGGAACATCCCGCACGCCGATCGTGCCGGCGCGCCGCCAGCCGTGCGCGAGCAACCACGAGCGCGGACGCCGCACGCGCAGCGGCTCGTAGCTCGGCGGCGGCTGCCACAGCCACGCGCGGCCCGCGAGCTCGCGCCAGCCGGTGAACGAGATCCCGCTCGAGAACGGATCGATCTCGTAGTGGCGGAGCAGCGCGGTGCGATCCTCGCCGTGCTTGCGCCAGTTGTTGACGACGTAGCAGATCGCGGCGCGCACCGATCTCGGCGAATTCAGGACGCGCGCGTGGTAGCGATCGGG
>Ga0335083_10010582_pt1 | contig 11129 bp, 11 predicted proteins | sample Lox_Sample_42_FD_206716 | JGI IMG/M metagenome (GOLD analysis project Ga0335083, IMG submission 206716) | Soil microbial communities from Loxahatchee National Wildlife Refuge, Florida, United States - Lox_Sample_4.2 | ecosystem: Environmental > Terrestrial > Soil > Wetlands | place: USA... | reverse complement strand
CGTCGACCGCACCCGGACCAAGGCGGTCGGCGCCGCCGTCATCAAATCGGTCAGGCCCGGCCAGATGGTGGTGAAGATCGTCCACGACTCGCTCGTCGAGACGCTCGGCGGCGAGTCCCAGGCGATCGACCTCAACGCCCCGGCGCCGGTGCCGATCATGCTGGTCGGCCTTCAAGGCGCGGGCAAGACGACGACCGCCGCCAAGATCGCCAAACGCATGACGGAGCGCGACAAGCGCCGGGTGCTGATGGCCTCGCTCGACGTGAAGCGGCCGGCCGCGCAGGAGCAGCTCGCCATCCTCGGTCGGCAGGTCGGCGTGGACACGCTGCCGATCGTTCCGGGGCAAGACCCGGTTGAGATCGCCAGGCGAGCCGAGAGCGCCGCCCGCCTCCAGGGCTATGACGTGGTGCTGCTCGACACGGCCGGGCGGACGCATATCGACGAGCCGCTCATGGAGGAGATGGCGCAGATACGCGACGCGGCGCGCCCGCACGAGGTGCTGCTCGTCGCCGACGCGCTGACCGGACAGGACGCGGTCAACCTCGCCAAGAGCTTCAACGAGCGCGTCGGCCTCACCGGCATCGTGCTCACCCGCATGGACGGCGACGGGCGCGGCGGCGCGGCGCTCTCCATGCGCGCGGTGACCGGCAAGCCGATCAAGCTCCTCGGCGTCGGCGAGAAGATGGACGCGGTTGAGGACTTCCATCCCTCCCGCCTCGCCGACCGCATCCTCGGCATGGGCGACATCGTATCGCTGGTCGAGAAAGCCGCGCAGACCATCGACGCCGAGAAGGCGGCCAAGATGGCCGAGAAGCTGCGCAAGGGCGTCTTCGACTTGAACGACCTCGCCGATCAACTCGCCCAGATCGAGAAGCTCGGCGGCATGGGCGGCATCATGGGCATGCTGCCGGGGGTGGCCAAGATGAAGGATCAGCTCGCTTCCGCCAATCTCGACGACAGGTTCGTCAAGCGCCAGCGCGCCATCATCTGCTCGATGACGCCGAAGGAGCGGCGCAATCCCGACATCCTCAAGGCCTCGCGCAAGAAGCGCATCGCCGTCGGCGCCGGAGTCAACGTGGAGCAGGTCAACCGGCTTTTGAAGCAGCACCGCCAGATGGCCGACTTGATGAAGGCGATGGGCGGGGGCGGCAAGCAGCGCGGCATGATGGGCAAGCTCGGGCAGATGATGGGCCTCAGCGGCGGCATGCCGATGCCGACGCCCGAGCAGATCGAGGCCCTGCAGAAGCAGATGGGCGGGGCGCCCGGCCTGCCGCCTGGGCCGCCCGGCATTCCGTCCGCCCCTCCGCCCGGCGCCTTCAACCTGCCGCCGCAGTTCCCAGGCTTGGGGAGCGGCAAGCTGCCGGGCTTGGGCGGCGGCTTCAACCCGTTCGGGGGGAAGAAGAAGTGATTTTTCCGCAATCCCATGCCAATCGCACTGAAAGGAAGAACTGAATGTCCCTGAAAATCCGCCTGTCGCGAGCGGGCGCGAAGAAACGTCCCTTCTATCGAATCGTCGTCGCCGACTCGCGCATGCCGCGCGACGGCCGTTTCATCGAGAAGATCGGCACGTTCGACCCACTCAGGCCGCAGGAAGACGCGGCGCGTCTCACCCTAGATCAGGAGAAGGCCAAGTCGTGGCTCGGCAAAGGGGCGCAGCCGACCGACCGCGTTCTTCGCCTCCTCGACAGTCTCGGCGTCATGAAGCGCGAGCCGCGCAACAATCCTACCAAGTCGCAGCCGAAGAAGAAGGCGCAGGAGCGCGCCGCCGCGGCCGAGGCCGCCGCCGCCAAGGCCGCCGCCTGACGAGCCGGTGATTGACGTCCGCCGACCGCCTCGTGCTCATGGGCGTCTTCGGGGCGCCGCATGGGGTTAAGGGCGAGGTCCGGGTCAAGTCGTTCACCGGCGATCCGGAGGCGATCGGCGCCTATGGCGCGCTGACGGACGCCGGCAACTCCCGCGTCTTCGCCTTTGAGCGCCTGCGCCCTCTCAAGGGGGATATGCTGATTGCGAAGCTGAACGGCGTCTCGACGCAGGAGGCCGCCGCTGCGCTGACCGGGGTCGAGATTTTCGCTAAGCGGTCGCAGCTTCCGCCGCCGAGCGAGGACGAGTTCTACCACGCCGATCTCGTCGGGCTCGAGGCGGTGACCCGCGAGGGCGCACGGCTCGGCCGCGTCGCCTCGCTCCTCAACTACGGCGCGGGGGACATCCTCGAAATTGCCCGGGCGGACGGCGAGACGCTGCTCCTGCCGTTCACCAACGCCATTGCGCCGGAAATCGACTTTGAGGCGGGGCGAATTTTCATCGAGCCGCCGGTCGAGGTTGAGGTCGGCCCGGACGCGTCATAGAACTGCTCAGGAGCGCCGGCACAGGCGCTCGGCCCTTGAAGGACTTGAGATGACGTACGCGCCAACCCAGACTTCCCATCAAACCACTCCGGTCGCGCCGCCGACGCGGCGCGATTTCCTGTTTCTCGCGACCGGCTCGGTCGCGGCGGTCGGCGTGGCGGCGCTTGCGTGGCCGTTCATCGACCAGATGAACCCCGACGCGGCGACGATCGCGGCCGCGGGGCCGGTGGACGTCGATGTAACCCAGCTCCAGCCGGGCCAGCGCATCGTAACGCTCTGGGCCTCGCGCCCCGTCTTTGTCGTCCGCCGGGGGCAGGAGGCGCTGGACAAGCTCAAGGACCCGAAGCTGCTTTCGGAACTGCGCGACCCGAACTCGGAAGAAGATCAGCAGCCCTCTTACGCCGCCAACTGGAGCCGTTCGATCAAGCCCGAGTTCCTGGTGCTGGTGGGAATCTGCACGCATCTGGGCTGCGTGCCGCTGTTCGATCCGCAGCCCGATCCCACCAATCCCGCGCCCGACTGGCCGGGCGGCTTCTTCTGCCCGTGCCACGGCTCGAAATATGATTTGGCCGGCCGCGTGTTCCAGGGCGTCCCCGCGCCCTACAACCTGCCCGTGCCGCCGTACCACTTCCCGAACGAAAAGCTGCTCCGCGTCGGGCAGAACCCGCCGGGGCAGAATTTCGACTTCAATTCGATCCTGCAGGTGTGAGCAGCATCCGCGTGACAGTCGGAACGGCGACGCGCTGAGCGTCGTTAGATGTTCCGCGCAACGATCCTCACCCTCTTCCCCGCGATGTTCCCGGGGCCGCTCGGCCTCTCGCTGGCGGGCGAGGCGTTGAGCAAGGGCCTTTGGTCGATCGCGGCGCGCGACATCCGCGAGCACGGGGTCGGGCGTCACCGCGCCGTGGACGATACGCCGGCCGGCGGAGGACCGGGCATGGTCATGCGCGCCGACGTCATTGCCGCGAACCTGGACGCCGCCGTGAGCGCGGACGATCCGCGCCCAAAACTCGTCATGTCGCCGCGCGGAAAGCCGTTCACGCAAAAACTCGCGAGGGAATGGGCCGCAGGGCCGGGACTCGTCATCCTCTGCCCGCGCTTCGAGGGCGTCGACGAGCGCGTCATCGAGGCGCGCGGTTTGCTCGAGGTTTCGGTCGGCGACTATGTGCTCTCGGGCGGCGAGATCGCGGCGCTCGCCATCCTCGACGCCTGCGTGCGGCTTCTGCCCGGCGTCATGGGCAAGGAGGAGTCCGGCGCCGAGGAGAGCTTTGAGTCCGGCCTGCTCGAATATCCGCACTATACGCGGCCGAGGGAATGGGAGGGCCGGACGATCCCGGATGTGCTACTCTCAGGCGATCACGCAAAAATCGCCGCCTGGCGCCGGGCCGAGGCGGAGCGGATTACCAAGGAGCGGCGGCCGGATTTATGACAAGCTGCTTGTTCGGACCGCCGAAGTAACTGAATTCTTGTCCAATATTAACCTTCCGTCGCACGCCTTGGTGGCCCCAAAAGGGTTTGGAAAAACGTTAGTGTTAAAATTGAAGAGGATATCACTTCAGGACGCAGACTATAAGTGTTTTCCACTATCGCCTATCGTCGATAGGCCAATGAATAAACCTCCCATCTTGCCGGATGAAAAAATTGATGTCCTTGAGCACAGCGATAATTGGGGGACCCTTTGGAACATTGCCCTTTCAATTTGCCTGATCAAAGGATTCCTGGAGGATCAAGATGTACAAACTCAAGTCACCCGTATATTGAAGACGCGCGGCATTCCGTCGGCATTATTCACAATAATGACGCATCCTCATATAAATCGGCCATTTGACATTTTGCATGATTGTCTCGCTTCGCAGAGGAACGAACTGTACTCCATTATGCGCTGCGCGCAGTTGTTCACCCGAGTTTTTGGCACGATTCACAAGAAATCACCAATATTTATCGATAACATCGATGAGTACTTGCAGCACTACATAAATTTCTCTTATTCCAGGCGAGACGACGTTCATGAAAAGTTCTTGCGCATCTGGTACGCGGGGCAACTGGGAGCTTGGACCTCGCTGAGGCGCCTCCACGGACTCAATCCGCATATCAGAATATTCGTATCAATTCGGAAAGAAGCATATCACTACGCGGCAAAACGAGAAGCCGAATTTTCAAACCTTCGGTCCTTTAGGAGAGAATTGCGATATAATCGAGAAGATATAAAACAAATTGTCGAAAACAACATTTCTGTCACTCCAAAATCAGAGCTGGCTGATAAGAACAATCAAAACACGATTTTACGTTTTCTTGGCCCCGATAATGAATTTGTGACGAGCGGCGGAATTGCAAAGCCCGAGCTCACAGTTGACTACTGGATCCGTCATTGTTCGTTGAGGCCACGCGACGCGGTGACAATCGGCAAGGAAATCAGCCTAATAAGGGCGAAAGAGCGAACTCAGCAGGCAATCCGCGCCGCGATAAATGCGGCTGCCGCCGAAAGCGTTGAAACCCTATTCAACGAAGCTGCTCCTTTTTTTCCTCTCTATATCCAGACATAATCCCGAGCGTATTAACATCAAACGTGCTTACCTACGAAGATATGAATAAAGCCTCGGCTGCATATAACCAGCTTGCCTCTCGTCAGTACGGAGTAGAGCCAGATAATGTAAAGCACGTGTTTTCCGCCTTATATTGTCTAGGGCTTATTGGCACCGTCCAAGAAAGTCGAGACAAGCCAGGGATGCTGATTCAGCATTTTGCATCGATTGGGGAGTTTTCCTATGGCCTTACAGATGTCCTCCCAAGGGCCGAAACGTATTTAATACACCCAGCGTTGAGTGATTTTATCATTCGGCGGAATGTCGGATTCCTGAGGGAGTTGAACAAGCACAACGTTATCGGGGACGGACTGGAGTGGAGGCCGGAGGAAAGCGTTAGATTCGTCGCCATTGGAGATATTAACGGTTACAACGAAAGGATTTTACAAACCGTCGGAGGATCACAAACGTTCGATAAGTATTGGCGGTCGATGTTTAACCAGTTTACTTCGAGTTTGGATTATGCCGCAATTCGTGAAGGCGACAAATTGTTGATCGCGGATCGAAGTCCAGCTCGGCTCCTGCGCGCAGCGCGAGCGCTCATCGCTCAGCTCCAAACATCGGGCTATGAACTTTCTCTGAGGGTTGGAGCACATAGCGGTTTCTGGCGATTGTACTCTGACTCAGAAGGTGTAGAACACCCGCAAATATCAGATATTGTCGGGATCGCCTCCCGTATTGAACCGCTCGCCAAGCCAGGCGATATACTGGTTTCGCGGAAATTTGTCGAGGATGCTCAACGCTGTGGTTATGATATCAGCCGCGAGCGTCCATGCTTGGTTCGTCAAGAATATCTTGAAGGCGATCGTTACGACGCGGCGTTAGGCGTTTTGATTTCGAAAGAGGGAAAAGAGGCCCCTGTTCGAATGCAGCTCTACGTAATTGAGACCAAAACCTAGGCGTTGCGTGAGGCAGAGCGCCGCGCCTCACCGCGTCGGCACCGGCTGCTCGCCCCTGTAGTCGTAGAAGCCGCGCTGCGTCTTGCGGCCGAGCCAGCCGGCCTGGACCCGGACCGGATGAGGCGCGCGACTGTGTCGGCCATGGGACGTGGCTTACGGCGCTCGCCTGCAACATTGGCAATTTTCCGCGCGGCGCTGACGACCGCCTCGCCGCCTCATGAGGCGGCGAGGCGTGTTTTTGAAACGGCGCCGCCAGAAGCCGAGAGTTGGTGATCGAGTAAAGTGACGCTCACGTAACGTCCGTTGCTATCAACGTAATGCTAATTATAGATTTATAGTTGGGTTCAATATTAAGTATGCCTGCAATCCATTGTTAAAGAACACGTAGTATATAGTCCATTGTGGTGCAAAGACGAGCGCCACTCCTCGCACAGACACGGTTCCGCGAGGAGCGACTCGGCGTCTTGTTCTGGAAACTTCCATGCTCGCCAAAACGGAATTGGATCGGTTTAACGACGAGTTGCGCGGCGTAACGCAGTCGCTTGCCAAGAAGCGCTTCTGGTCGCTCCTGCGGGAGCAGGTCGCCGCTCATCGGCACGACGCGCCCGGCCTGCAGTCGGCCCTGCGCGCCGCCGCCAACGAGGTCGCTCGTCTGTCGGAACCAAGCGCGCGCATCGAGCTGAACGGGCAATCGGCGAGCTCGCTCCTGCGCGCAATCGCGGAGGCGGGCCAGGTCGAGCCGCAAGACTTCGGCGGAGTCGAAGGACGCGGCCCGGACGGCAGTCTGGTCATCATTTCGCCGTTCGAGACATCCGAGGCCCTGTTCGCCTTCGCATTCAAGAGGCGGGGCGAGGAGCCGACCTTCGTGGACGGCTATTTTTATCGCACCGGCCGGGAGTTGATGGACCGACTGTCCGAAAGGCTCGAACCCGACAGCCCTTGGCGTCAACAAATGGCGCAGTTCGTGGCGGACGCCGAGCGCGCCGCGACCGATCGGCCGCTGCCGTTGCTCGCCGACGCAATTGTCGCCCGCACGCGGCTGCCCTCGGCAGCCTGAATTGCCGCGAGGCAGGCGCGCCCATCGCGCTCACTTGGGCAGGAAGGCCTCGGACAACACATCGTCGATCGACCACGGGCAAGCCTCCGGAAGTCGGCTGAGCTCAAGCGCGCGAACGGCTTTGTTATGGATCGCATACCGATAAGCCTCGCTCAAGACTTCCCCCGGGTGCGAGCGCAGCGACGGGCTGTCCTTGATAACGCGCGCGATCCGCCGCCGCGCCTCATCGATCGAGGCTTCCCACGAAGGGCTCCGCCACTCGGGTTGGTAGCGCCATTTCAGCAGGTGGACGAGCAGGTTCTCCAGCCGAGATTCAATCTCCCGCTTGTCACTGCGTCCCAAGGACTCAATTTCCTCCGCTAGGTTGTCGTAGTCGAGCGCGTTCGTCGCTCGGTCGCGGAGAGCACGCCCTTGGTCAATCGTCCACTGGTAAAGGTCTTCGTCGTATCTCATCGTTGGAAATATATACGCTGAGCGCGTCTTACGGAATGACTTCGAATGGGTCGTCCTCGGCCCTCGCCATCATGCCCTGAGCGCGCGCATGCCGCGAGCGCGTGGCCTTCGGCGAGGCGCGCGGGCGCGCGGGCGCCGAACTCACCGCGTCGGCACCGGGTTCTCGCCGCGGTAGTCGTAAAAACCGCGCTGCGTCTTGCGGCCGAGCCAGCCGGCTTCGACATATTTCACCAGAAGCGGACACGGCCGGTATTTCGAATCCGCCAGCCCCTCGTGCAGCACCTGCATGACGGCGAGGCAGATGTCGAGGCCGATGAAGTCGGCGAGCTGCAGCGGACCCATCGGGTGGTTGGCGCCGAGGCGCATCGCGGTGTCGATCGACTCGACCGAGCCGACGCCCTCGTAGAGCGTGTAGACGGCTTCGTTGATCATCGGCAGCAGGATGCGGTTGACGATGAAGGCGGGGAAATCCTCCGACATGGTCGCCGTCTTGCCGAGCCGCGTCACGAAGGTCTTGGCCGCCTCGAACGTGTCGTCCTTGGTCGCGATGCCGCGGATGAGCTCGACGAGCTGCATGCGCGGCACCGGGTTCATGAAATGCATGCCGATGAACCGCTCGGGATTGGCGGTCACCGAAGCAAGGCGCGTGATCGAGATCGATGAAGTGTTCGACGCGAGGATCGCGTCGGGCTTTAGGAACGAGCGCAGCGAGGTGAAGATCTTGCGCTTGACCTCCTCGTTCTCCGACGCCGCCTCGACGATGAGATCGCAGTCGCCGAGCTTGTCGAGTGTGGGCGCATAATGAATCCGGTCCAAGACCGCTTTTCGGTCCGCCTCGTCCAGTTGCCCCCTCGCGATCTGGCGCGACAGATGTCCGTTGATCGTGGCCAGCGCCTCGTTCACCCGCTCTTCCGCCACATCGTTGAGAAAAACGCTCAAGCCCGCTTGCGCCGCCACCTGTGCGATGCCGGCGCCCATCTGCCCCGCGCCGATGACGCCGACCGTATCGATGTTGATCGCCATGAAGTTCAATCCGAAAAGCCGCCCTTAAAACCGGCCGGGATCATAGACGAGCAGCCGCGCGCGTCCAGTCGGCGCCCGGAATCTTCCCAAGGTGCGCGGCTGACCTACCGGCCGATCTTGGCGAGTTCCGCGGCGAACTCGGGCAGCGCTTGATAGAGGTCGGCGACGAGGCCGTAGTCGGCGACCTGGAAGATCGGCGCCTCCTCGTCCTTGTTGATGGCGACGATGACCTTCGAATCCTTCATCCCCGCCAGGTGCTGGATCGCGCCCGAAATGCCGACCGCGATGTAGAGCTCGGGCGCCACCACCTTGCCGGTCTGCCCGACCTGCCAGTCGTTCGGCGCGTAGCCGGCGTCGACCGCGGCGCGCGAGGCGCCCATCGCCGCGCCGAGCTTGTCGGCCACCGGCTCGATGTAGGTCGTGAAGTTCTCGGCCTTCTGCATCGCCCGGCCGCCCGAGATGATGATCTTGGCCGAGGTCAGCTCCGGCCGGTCGGATTTGGCCAGCGCCTCGCCGACGAACGACGAGACGCCGGGATCGCTCGCGGCGGCCGCGCTCTCGATCGGCGCCGATCCGCCCTGCCCGGTCGCCGCAAAAGCGGCGGTGCGCACGGTCATGACGAGCTTCGGATCGGTCGATTCGACCGTCTGGATCGCGTTGCCGGCGTAGATCGGCCGCTCGAACGTCTTGGGCCCCAGCACCTTCGTGACGTCCGAGACCTGCATGACGTCGAGCAGCGCCGCGACGCGCGGCATGATGTTCTTGCCGTTCGCGGTCGAGGGCGCGACGATCGCGTCGTAGTCGTTCGCAAGCGAGACGATGAGCGCCGCGAGCGGTTCGGCGAGCGCGTGCGCGTAGAGCGCGTCGTCCGCCACGCGCACTCTCGCCGCGCCCTCGAGCTTCGCCGCCGCCCCGGCGGCGGCGCCGACGTTGTGGCCGGCGACGAGAACGTCGACCGGCGCGCCGAGCGCGCGCGCCGCGGTCAGCGCGCGCGCCGTCATGTCGCTCAAGCTCCCGTTCGCGACTTCGGCCGCAAGCAGCGTCGCCATGGGTCAGATCACTCCCGCTTCGTCGTGCAGCTTGGAGACAAGCTCCGCAACGCTCTTCACTTTCACCCCCGCCTTCCGTCCACCCGGCTCCGCGGTCTTCAAGACTTTCAGCCGCGGCGCGACGTCGACGCCATAGTCGGCCGGCGTCTTCTCGTCGATCGGCTTCTTCTTCGCCTTCATGATGTTGGGCAGCGAGGCGTAGCGCGGCTCGTTGAGGCGCAAATCCGTGGTGACGATCGCCGGCAGTTTGAGCGAAACGGTCTGCATGCCGCCGTCGACCTCGCGCGTCACCTCGACCGAGCCGTCGCCGATGACGACCTTGGAGGCGAACGTGCCCTGCCCCCAGCCGGTCAGCGCCGCCAGCATCTGGCCGGTCTGATTGCAGTCGTCGTCGATCGCCTGCTTGCCCATGATGACGAGGCCGGGCTGCTCGGCGGCGATAACCCCCTTCAGGGTCTTCGCGACCGCAAGCGGCTCCAAGAGCGCGTCGGTCTTGACCAGAACGCCCCGGTCGGCGCCCATGGCGAGCGCGGTGCGGATGGTTTCGCTCGCCTGCGCCGGGCCGATCGACACGATCACGATCTCGCTCGCCTTCCCCGCCTCCTTCTGACGCAGCGCCTCCTCAACCGCGATCTCGTCGAACGGGTTCATCGACATCTTGACGTTGGCGAGTTCGACGCCCGAACCATCCGGCTTGATCCGGATCTTGATGTTGTAATCAACCACCCGTTTGACCGGCACCAGAATTTTCATGAGACGGACTACTCTTCCGCTATCAGCGCGTGGCCCTGAAAATCGGGCGAACCCCTAATGGCGTACCGCGCCCAAGTCAACGCGAGGAATGCGATCCTTCCGTCCCTGCGCTTCGCCTCGTTTTGCGTTGGCCGCCCCGGAAATGAACGATTTGTCACGCGCGCGACACCCTTTCGCGATTGACAGCCGTGAGGCGGGCGGGAAGATGACCCGACGCCCGGCGCTGTTTTTACGAACGCGCGCCGGATTTAGATCGAGGCCGAACGCGGCCGAAGGGAGGAACCCTGATGAGCGAATTGGATTACTGGAGTCAGAGGCTCAAGCGCGGCGCGATCTCGCGTCGCGAGTTCATAGGCCGAGCCGCCGCGCTCGGCGCCTCCGCCGCGGCCATCTCAACCGTACTGGCTCAGACGGACGCGCTCGCCGCCGAGACGCCGCGCAAGGGCGGTGTGCTGAGGCTGGGGCTTGCCGGCGGCAGCACGACCGACAGCGTCGACGTCACCACCTACAACGATTCCGTCATGATCGCCGTCAGCCACGGCCTCTTCAACGGCCTGGTCGAATGGGGCCAGGACGGCAAGCCCCATCCGGAACTGGCGGAAAGCTTCGAGCCGAAGAACGGCGCCAAGGACTGGATCTTCAACCTGCGCAAGGGAATCAAGTTTTCCAGCGGCCAGGAGTTCACCGCCGCCGACGCGATCTATTCGCTCAATCTTCACCGCGGCGACACCAAGTCCGGCGCCGCCGGGCCGATGAAGGAAGTCTCCGACGTCAAGAAGCTCGACAAGAACCAGATCCAGATCTCGCTGGCCGCGCCCGACGCGGACTTCCCCTACACCCTCACCGACTATCATCTCTTGATGATCCCGGACGGCTTCAAGGACTGGGCGAATCCCGTCGGCACCGGCGCTTTCACGCTTGAGAAGTTCGATCCCGGCGTCCGCATCCAATTGAAGAAGCGCCCCGAC
>Ga0335083_10010579_pt1 | contig 11130 bp, 11 predicted proteins | sample Lox_Sample_42_FD_206716 | JGI IMG/M metagenome (GOLD analysis project Ga0335083, IMG submission 206716) | Soil microbial communities from Loxahatchee National Wildlife Refuge, Florida, United States - Lox_Sample_4.2 | ecosystem: Environmental > Terrestrial > Soil > Wetlands | place: USA... | reverse complement strand
TCAACTCGAAAATTGTAACGATGTGTCTTGTTACCCTTAAACAAGAGCAATGCTTGGAGGGTCGGACGAATCGCCGCTCAGATACCCGCCTTCGTATGGAACACGTGGTAATCTTTGATTTCCTTGAGCGCCAGGTCGAAATCCGGCTTCAGCTCCAGCGCCTTGCGCAGATCGTAATAGGCCGAGCGCACATCGTCGTTGTGCCGCTCCACGATCGCCCGGTCGTAATACGCAACATAGGGGCGCGTAGGACCGAGCGTAATGCCTTTGTTGAGATCGGCCAGCGCGTCGTCGTAATGGCCGAGCGCGATCGAAGCCGCACCGCGATCGATATAGCCATCCGCGAGCATCGGATCGAGCGCGATACCGGAATCGATGTCCTTGAAGCCGGCGGCGAGTTCGTGGCGGCCCAGATGCAGCACGCCGCGATTGACGAAGGTCGCGGCCCGATCCCTGACCGAGAGCGTCATGTCGTCAAGCGCGTTCGTGCATTGCGAGATACCTTCGGCGTAGTCGCCGCCGTTTTCGGCAATGTCGTAGCAGGTCTGCGCCGGACCGGATCCGAGCACGGTCACGGCCGCCATCGCAGGCGCGGCACTGAACACAAGAGCGGCGACAAACGTTGCCGGAAGGGCTTTCATGGTGACCTCCCATCGGTCGCAGATTCATAGCATCCTCGTCATCCAAGGTCCATGAAATGTGGCGCGCGCCGCACGGCGCCCGAGACACGTTCGCGTGAGGTTTAGAGCGATGAATATGGCGAAATTCGTACCCGTTCTGCTGTTGTGCTGCTCCAACGTCTTCATGACGTTCGCATGGTATGGGCAGCTGCGCTTTCCCAATGCGCCGGTCTGGCTGCTGGTGCTCATCGGCTGGGGCATCGCATTCTTCGAATATTGTCTGGCGGTGCCGGCCAATCACTTCGGCTATCGCTTCTATTCGGCCGCGCAGCTCAAGGTCATGCAAGAGCTGATCACCCTCGCCGTGTTCGCGATCTTTTCGGTTGCCTATCTGGGCGAGGCGCTGCGTTGGAACCACATGGTGGCGTTCCTGTTTCTCTGTCTGGCGGCGTATTTCGCGTTCAACAAGTTCGGATAGGAGAGGCCACCCGTTCCGTCGAAGAACAATGGTTTCACGCGGAGTCGCGGAAGACGCGGAGACGGATGCGTCAGGCGCGATCTCCGCGTCTGGGCGTGAGATTCGGATGTCCGGTCTCGCTCGGCCGCGACGAAGGGTCAGCCTGCGAAAGGATCGTCGCTGAAATCGTCCACGGTCCGCATCGGGATGCGGAACGACGGCTGGGTGCCGAGATAGACCACGAGCGACATCCGTCCGGACTTCCAGATCATCTGCGGCGCGATCCCGCCGGGCTTGCGGAAAGTCTCGCCGTCGAAATCGAAGGGGCGCGGCGCCACCCGCTCCCAACCGGACGCAAGATCGCCGGAAAGTCCCGCCTTCGCAGTCTCGAGATCGTCGTTCGCGACACCGGTGAGGTCGGGCGCGCTGACGCGAACCTGTCCATCCGTCTCGATCTCGAGCCGCGCCGCGACCAGCGTGCCGCCCGATTCATAGGTTCCTTCCCAACGCCCGGCCGGCGGCTTGGGCTTGGTGCAACCCGCAAGCGCGACGACAGCCAGTACAAGGATCGCAATCCGGCGCATGGGCTGCAGTTTAGCGGTATCAGGGTTGAAAATCCGCAAAGCCCTTGCGCAGCGCACCCAAGCTCCCTTAGCTCAGTTCCATGTCCGCTCTGCCCAAAGGTTTCTTGTCCGAGGCGCTGAACCGCATCCAGCCCTCCCCCACCATCGCCGCCTCGCAGAAGGCCCGCGACCTGATCGCGGCCGGGCGGCGTGTCATTTCTTTAGGGGTGGGCGAGCCCGACCACGATACCCCGCAGAACATCAAGGAGGCGGCCATCGCCGCCATCCGGCGCGGCGAGACCAAATACACCGCGGTCGAAGGCATCCCCGAGCTGCGCAAGGCCATCGCACTCAAGTTCAAGCGCGAGAACGGCCTCCACTACACGCCCGCGCAGACCTTCGTTTCTCCCGGCGGCAAGGCGATCGTCTTCAATGCGCTGATGGCGACGCTCAATCCGGGCGACGAGGTGATCGTGCCCGCCCCCTATTGGGTGAGTTATCCCGACATCGTGCTGCTCACGGGCGGGACGCCGGTGATGCCGAAGACGCGCATCGAGGACGGTTTCAAGCTCCGAGCCGGGGCGCTGGCGCGCGCGATCACCTCGAGGACGAAGTGGCTGATCCTGAACCAGCCCTGCAACCCGACCGGAGCCTGTTACACCGAAGACGAGCTCAAGGCGCTGGGCGAGGTGCTGCTGAAGAACCCGCACGTCTGGGTGCTGACCGACGACATGTACGAGCACCTGATCTACGAGGGCTTCCGCTTCCATACCATGGCGCAAGCCGTGCCCGCGCTTTACGAGCGCACGCTGACGATGAACGGCGTGTCGAAAGCCTATGCGATGACCGGCTGGCGCATCGGCTATTGCGGCGCGCCGGCGCCGCTGATCAAGGCGATGGCCAAGCTGCAATCGCAGTCGGCCTCGAACGCCTCGTCGATCTCGCAATGGGCAAGCGTGGAGGCGCTCACCGGACCGCAGGACTTCATCCCGAAATTCCAGAAGATCTTCGAAGAGCGCCGCGACCTGGTGGTCTCGATGCTCAACCAATGCCGCGGCGTCGAGTGCACCAAGCCCGACGGCGCCTTCTATGTCTATCCCTCGGTCGCCAGGCTGATTGGTAAGACCTCGCCCTCGGGCAAGATCATCGCGAGCGACGAGGACTTCGTCACCGAGCTTCTGGAATGCGAAGGCGTGGCCGCGGTGCACGGCGCCGCGTTCGGCTTGTCGCCGTTCTTCCGCGTCTCCTACGCGACCTCGACGGAGCTGCTGGAGGAAGCCTGCGGGCGGATTCAGCGCTTCTGCGGGGCGTTGCGCTGACCGCGGTTTTGACCTGTGAACGTCATTCGACACCGTTCCTGCTGATGCGGCGTTCGATGACCCGTCAACCCCTTGCCAAGCGCGTGCAACGGCGCGAGCATTCGCACCATAGCGGGGCGCGTGACGCCGCCCAATGCCTTGGGAAATGAAGCGCCCGCCGCGCCTCGACGCCCTTTGATTTCAGGGTGATGGAGGCGGTCATGACAAACGGAGGAAAAGGGCCACGCACTGTGGCCCTGGTAGGACCCTATGGCAGCGGCAAGACCACGCTGCTCGAAAGCATTCTCTTCGCCACCGGCGCGATCCAGCGCAAAGGTTCGGTCCCGCAGAAGAACACGGTCGGCGACGCCAGCACGGAAGCCCGTGCCCGGCAGATGAGCGTGGAGGTGAATTGCGCCACCACGAGCTACCTGGACCAGAGTTTCACTTTTCTCGACTGCCCCGGTTCCATCGAATTCCTGCAGGATACCCTCAACGTCCTTCCCGGCATCGACGCCGCGGTAGTGGTGTGCGAGCCCGAGCCGGCCAAGATGCAGATGCTCAAACCCTATCTGAAGCGGCTGAGCGAACAGCGCATCCCCCACATGCTGTTCGTCAACAAGATCGACAAGGCCGACGCGTCCTTGCGCGAGGTGCTGGAGGCACTGCGCGAGGTGAGCGATACGCCGCTGCTGGTGCGCCAGATTCCGATCGCCGAAGGCGGCGCCGTCAAAGGCTTCGTCGATCTGGCGCTCGAGCGGGCCTATGTCTTTCGTCCCGGCAAGCCGGCCGAACTGGTGGAGATCGACGACAAGGACACCGAGAAGGCCGAACGCTTCGCCATGCTGGAGAAGCTCGCCGATTACGACGAACATCTGATGGAGGAGTTGCTCTCGGACATCGAACCGCCGCGCGACGAAGTGTTCGCCGACCTGCGGCGCGAATTCGCGGACGCGCTGATCGTGCCCGCGCTGCTGGGCTCGGCGGAAACCGATGCCGGCGTGGAGCGGCTGCTCAAGGCGCTGCGCCACGAAATGCCGGACGTCGCGGCCGCCGCCGCGCGCATGACGCTGGACGCAGGCGCGGACACGCTGGTGCAGGTGCTCAAGACGTTCCATTCCAGCCATGGCGGCAAGCTTTCGCTCGTCCGCGTGATGGCGGGAATCTTGAAGGACGGCGCTGTGCTGCACACGGCGTCGGGCGGCGACGCGCGGGTGGGCGGAATCTTCGCGCTCAAGGGCGAGGCGCAAACCAAGCTCTCCGAGGCGCGGGCGGGCGATACCGTCGCGCTTGCCAGAATGGATGCGGCGGCGACCGGCGATCTTCTCTCCACCAGCAAAAAGGTGCCACCCGCGCCGCCGGTCGAGCATCTGACGCCGGTCTACCGGCTCGCCATCGAAGCCGCCGACCGCAAGGACGAGGTCAAGCTCACCGCCGCCATCGGCAAGCTGCGCGAGGAAGATCCCTCGCTGCATTTCGACCAGAATGCCGAGCTGCACGAGATGGCGCTCGAAGGCCAGGGCGAGATCCATCTCAAGGTCGCGATCGAGAAGCTCGAAAGCAAATACGGCCTCAAGCTCAAGACCATGCGCCCACGCGTGCCCTACAAGGAGACGATCAAAAAAGGCACCACCCAGCACGGCCGCCACAAGCGTCAGTCCGGCGGCCACGGCCAGTTCGGCGACGTCATCATCGACATCAAGCCCTTGCCGCGCGGCAGCGACTTCGTCTTCCTCGACCAGATCAAGGGCGGCGTGGTGCCGAGGCAGTGGATCCCTTCCGTCGAGAAGGGCGTCATCGAATATCTGAAGAGCGGCCCGCTCGGTTTTCCCGTGGTCGACGTGTCGGTCGCCCTGGTCGACGGTTCCTATCACGCCGTCGATTCCTCCGACGCCGCGTTCCAGACCGCGGGCCGCATCGCCATGCAGGAGGGCATGCCCAATTGCGCGCCGGTGCTGCTCGAGCCGATCATGCATGTGCGCATCCATGTGCCGAGCGACGCCACCGCCAAGGTGAACCAGGTGGTGAGCGGCAGGCGCGGACAGCTCATGGGCTTCGACGCGCGCGACGGCTGGAAAGGCTGGGACACGGTGGAGGCGCAGATGCCGCAATCCGAGCTCGCCGACCTGATCATCGAATTGCGCTCGCTGACGCAGGGCGTGGGCACCTTCGAGATGGCGTTCGATCACCTCGCCGAGCTCACCGGCAAGCTGGCCGAACAGGTCGTCAACGCCCACAAGGCCGCGGCGTAGGACCAAAAAAAGTCGCCGGAGCGAGGGGGGTGAACGCTCCGGCGACAGGCTGCTTCAAGAGTGCGCGCCCGGTCGGGCGCGCGGGCGGTTCACTTTCGCGACCCGCCTGCCGAGCCGTTGGGGGGAACGCCCGGCATATCGTAAGTGGGAAGCGGTAAAGGACTTTTCAAGGACCGCGGCGAACCCAAAAAGACGCCGATTTTTCCCGGATTCCCGCCATTTCCAGGCTCGTTACCGAAGCTTCACCGGCGGCAAAGCTAGTACCGCCAATCTCTCGATGAGCGCACCAGGAAGTCGCGGAAGGCGACCACGCGCTTGGCCTGGCGCAGCGCGTCGGCATAGACCAGATGCACGTCGAAGCTCGGTCCCGGAACGTCCGGCATGACGCGGATGAGCTGAGGCCGATCCGCGGCGACATAATCCGGCACCGCGGCGACGCCGATGCCGGCGAGAGTCGCGGTGAGAATACCCGTGACGTTGTTGATGCGGATGGTGCGGCCGCGCCCACCCACGCGCCGGCGTGTCTCTTCGAGCAGCCAGTTGATCTCGCGGATTTCCGGCGCAGCGGTTTCGCCATAAGCGATGACGGTGTGATCGGCGAGCTCTTCCATCGTGCGCGGCGTGCCGGCTTTGTCGAGATACTCTTTGGTCGCGTACATGTGATAATGCACGGTGAAGAGCTTGCGCTGGATGAGATCGGCCTGCACCGGCGCGCGCATGCGGATGGCGAGATCGGCTTCGCGCTGCGTGAGATCGAGTTCGCGATCCTCCATCACCAGATGAACCTCGACCTCCGGACACTCCTTCAGGAACTCGTCGAGGCGCGGCACCAGCCAATAGGTGCCGATGCCGTGGCTGGAGGTGATCTTGAGCACGCCGCGCGGCGCCTCGCGCACGTTCTTGAGCGCTTCTTCGGCCTGGGCCAGGCGGTTGAGCACGTCGCTGACCGCGGCATAGAGCATCTCGCCTTCGTCGGTCAGTGTCAGGCCGCGCGCGTGGCGCTGGAACAAGGGCGTGGTGATCTCTTCTTCGAGCGCGCTGATCTGGCGGCTGACTGCGGATTGACTGAGCGTCAGCATCTGGCCGGCATGGGTGAAACTTCCCGCCGAGGCGACGGAATGAAAGATGCGCAGCTTGTCCCAGTCCATGGCGTTGCCCTAACCGCTCGACGTCAATTCATCAAAGCAAAGTTCATGACGCTTCATTTCAGTGGCCTCCGGCCACATGGTCATTTCAGTGGCCTCCGGCCACATGGTCATTTCAGTGGCCTCCGGCCACATGGTCATTTCAGTGGCCTCCGGCCACATGGCCATTTCAGCGGCCACGTCAGTGCGACGCCGCAAGGAACCGCTCCGCTTCCAGCGCCGCCATGCAGCCCATGCCCGCCGCCGTCACCGCCTGGCGAAACACTTTGTCCTTCACGTCGCCCGCCGCGAACACGCCCGCGACGCTGGTATGCGTCGAATCCGGCGCGGTCTTGATGTAGCCGGTGTCGTCCATATCCACCTGACCCTTGAACAGCGCGGTCGCGGGCGAGTGGCCGATGGCGACGAACAACCCGTCGACCTCCAGCGTGCGCTGCGTTCCGGTCACCGTGTTGCGCAGGCGCACCCCGGTGACGCCCTTGGGATCTTCGGTGCCCAAAACCTCTGTGACTTCGGTATCGAACAGGCAGTCGATTTTCGGATTCGCCATGACGCGGGTCTGGTTGGTCTTGTCGGCGCGCAGCACGTCGCGGCGGTGGATGAGCGTGACGCGCTCCGCGAAATTGGTGAGAAACAACGCTTCTTCCGCCGCCGTGTTGCCGCCGCCGACCACGGCGACCTTCTTGCCGCGGAAGAAAAAACCGTCGCAGGTGGCGCAGGCCGAGACTCCGAAACCCTGGAACTTCGTCTCGGACGGAAGGCCGAGCCAGTTGGCCGATGCGCCGGTGGCGATGATCAGCGTATCGGCCGTGTAGCGCTCGTTCGAGTCCGCCACCAGTGTGAACGGACGCCGCGCGAGATCGACCGAGACGATCGTATCGTTGACGAATTTGGTGCCCAGATGCTGCGCCTGGGCCTGCATCTGCTCCATCAGCCAGGGACCCTGGATCGCTTCGGCAAAGCCCGGATAGTTCTCCACTTCGGTGGTGATGGTGAGCTGGCCGCCGGGCTGGATGCCCGCGATCAAGGTAGGCTCCAGCATGGCGCGCGCGGCATAGACGGCAGCGGTGCAGCCGGCGGGCCCGCTCCCCAAAATCACGACTTTCGAATGCAAAATGGGCCCCTGTGGCGCCTGCCCCGCTGATATCGGAGTGGCGGCCCAAAAGGTCAAGGCGAACCGATAGCGACTTCGGAACAAAGGGTTAGCGGGACCATCGGCGAGCGCAAGAGCGGACGACCATGCGACTCGGCGGCAATGTCATTTCCTTTAGAAATATTATTGCTCGCAGCCGCGTTGCGGGAGTAAAACCCCACACCTTTACCATCGCAGGTGGCCCGTGGAGCATCACAAGCTCGATTCGATCGATCTCCGGATTCTTTCCGAACTCCAGAGCAACGGCCGCATCACGAACGTGGAATTGTCGCGCCGGGCGAAGATCACGGCGCCGCCCTGCCTGCGCCGCATGCGAACGCTGGAAAAGTCCGGCTACATCAAAGGTTACCACGCCGAGCTCGACGCCAAATCGCTCGGCTTCGAAGTGACGGCGTTCGTCTTCGTCGGCCTGCATAGCCAGAACGATCACGAGATCAAGGCGTTCGAGGAACGCGTGCGCTCCTGGCCGCAGGTGCGCGAGTGCCACATGCTGAACGGCGAGACCGACTTCCTGCTCAAATGCGTGGCGAAGGATCTCTCCGCCTTCCAGAGCTTCGTCACCGACGTGGTGATCGCGGAGAAGAACGTGGCGCGCGCCAAGTCTTCGCTCGTCATCCACGCCAGCAAGAACGAACCCGGCGTGCCGCTCGAGGTGAAGGGGTAGTAAGTCATTGACTTATAGGTCGATGACGCATATCGTGTCGTGAATCCGGTGCGTCTCGAATTCGACCCGAAGAAAAGCGCGAAGAACGAGCGCGAGCGCGGATTGCCTTTTGCGGGCGCCATCCGACTTTTCGATAGCGTCCGCCTGGAATGGATGGATCGGCGCAAGGACTATGGTGAAAACCGCACCAACACGCTCGGCGAAATCGAGGGCGAGGTCTATTTCGCGACGTTCACGCGCCGCGGCGAAACGATCCGCATCATCTCGTTCCGCAAAGCCGATGCGCGCGAAAGCCGCCGCTACCGCGAACATGTCGGCCGATGAGGCGCGGCGCATTGCCGTCGATTGGGCAAAAGCCGCGGCTACAAGCGACGAGGCTGCGAATCGACACGCGCGCGAGGACGGAACGACGGCACCTTCGAACCGCAGCTGGGCAAAGATGGTCAAGGACGGCCGCGTCTCGATGGTTCCACCCACGACAGTGGACGTCCGCGCGGTGAGGGAGAAAATCGGCCTGTCCCAAGCCGAATTCGCCGGACGTTTCGGTTTCACTGTGGCCGCTGTACGTCAATGGGAGCAGGGCCGGAGGCTGCCGCAAGGCCCGGCACGCATTCTTCTGACCGTGATTGCGCGGGAACCGCGCGCCGTGGAGCGCGCTTTGACCTTGGCGGCGGAATAATACCGCTACGGGCGAAGGTTTGCCGGCCGTACGCGTCAGCGCTCAGATCGTCGCGTCGGTGGGCGACCGTCAAACCGCAATATCCCTGCCTTTCGTCTCCGGCAGGAAGAAAAGCGTCACGAAGAAGCCGATCGCGGCGAGGGCGACGGGGTACCACAGCCCGGCGTAGATGTTTCCCGTTGCCGCGACGATGGCGAACGAGATCGCCGGCAGGAATCCCCCGAACCAGCCGTTGCCGATGTGATAGGGCAAGGACAGCGCCGAATAGCGGATGCGCGTCGGGAAAAGCTCGACCAGCGCTGCGGCCTGCGGCCCGTAGAGCGCGGCCGCTCCCGTCATCAGCACCACCAGGATCAGGAGCGCGTGGGTGAAATCGATTTGCGCCGGCGCGGCCTTGAGCGGGTAGCCCTGCGCGGTCAGCGCCGATTTGAGCGCGGTCTCGAAGCGCCCATGCGCCTGCTTGAATTGCGCCGCGGACAAGCCCGCGCCGTTGAAGCTTGCGACCTCCGTACTGCCGACCCGGATGCGCGCGGCGCCGTCTCCGGCTGCGTTGCGATAGGGAATGCCGAGCGTCGTCAGCGTGCTTTTGGCGATGTCGCAGGACGAGGTGAATTTCGATTTGCCGATTGGGTCGAACTGCACCGAGCAATCGCTGGGCTGCGCCACCACGACCACCGGCGCATGCGCGGCTGCTGCGGCAAGCGCCGGGTTCACGGCATCGGTCAGCATGCGGAATCCCGGAATGAAGGCGATGGCCGCCAGCCCCAGCCCGAACAGCATGATCGGCTTGCGCCCCACCCGGTCCGAAAGCCAGGCGAAGAACATATGCAGCAACGCGCTTCCCACCAGCGCGGCCATGATCAGCAGGTTGACGGTCTGCGGGTCGACCTTGACCACGCGCTCCATGAAGATCTGCGTATAGAAATTGGCGGTATACCAGACGACGCCCTGCCCCATCATGATCGCGAACAGCGCGATGAGGATCACGCGCAGGCTTTCCCAGCGAAAATAGGCTTCCGACAGCGGCGCCTTCGAGCCGCGGCCTTCCTCCTGCATCTTGCGGAACAAGGGCGACTCGTCGAGACGCAGCCGAATCCACAACGAGATCGCCAACAACCCGATCGACAGCAGGAACGGAACGCGCCAACCCCAGGCGGCGAAAGCGTCCTCGCCCATCGCCGCGCGCGTCGCCAGGATCACGCCGAGCGCCAGGAACAGTCCGGCCGTCGCCGCGACCTGGATCCAGCCCGTCGCCGCGCCGCGCCGCTCATGCGCCGCGTGTTCCGCGACGTAGATCGCCGCGCCGCCATATTCGCCGCCGACGGCGAAGCCCTGCAGCATCCGCAATCCCAGCAAGGTCCAGGTGGCGCCGATGCCGGCCGAGGTCGCCGCCGGCAACAGGCCGATGGCGAACGTCGCAAGGCCCATCATGGTGATGGTGACGAGGAAGGTGCGCTTGCGGCCCGTGCGGTCGCCGAACCAGCCGAAAACGATGGCGCCGAGAGGCCTCACGGCGAATCCCGCCGCGAAGGTCAGAAGCGCGAAGATGTAGCCCTGGGTCTCGCCCGCGCCGGCGAAGAAGTTCTTGGCGATGAAAGCGGCGAGGGAGCCGAAGATGAAGAAGTCGTACCACTCGAACACCGTGCCGGCGGACGATGCCGCCAGCACCAGTCCCATGCGCGTCGCGGGCGCGGATGTTTGCGTCATGACTTCTCCCCTCGGGCCCGATCCTGCGCGAGACCGGCGCGAAAGGAAAGCGCGACTGTGCTAGTCTCGCTCCGCGCTATCAGGAGACAGCCATGCCGCGTCCGGTCAATCGCGAATTCGAATTCTTAGGGATCAACCATCTGGCGCTGGTCTCCAGCGACATGCAGCGCACCGTCGATTTCTACTCCGGCGTGCTCGGCATGCCGCTGATCAAGACCATCGACCTGCCGCGCGGCATCGGCCAGCACTTCTTCTTCGACGTGGGCAACGGCGACAGCATCGCCTTCTTCTGGTTCGCCAACGCGCCCCAGGCGCAGCCCGGCGTCGCTTCGGCGAAGCGCGGCACGCTGCCCGGACCCTCGGCGCACGGCTCGATGAACCATGTCGCGATCAACGTGCCGGCGGAGAAGATGGAGGCGTATCACGGGCGCCTGAAAGCCAAAGGCATCGCCTGCTCCCCGATCATCAACCACGACGACTCGCCGCAGCAGGCGAGTCTGGAGACCACGCCGACGACTTTCGTGCGCTCGATCTATTTCTACGATCCCGACGGCATCGCGCTGGAGCTGGCGGCCTGGACACGCGAACTGCA
>Ga0335083_10010578_pt1 | contig 11131 bp, 6 predicted proteins | sample Lox_Sample_42_FD_206716 | JGI IMG/M metagenome (GOLD analysis project Ga0335083, IMG submission 206716) | Soil microbial communities from Loxahatchee National Wildlife Refuge, Florida, United States - Lox_Sample_4.2 | ecosystem: Environmental > Terrestrial > Soil > Wetlands | place: USA: Florida... | reverse complement strand
GCGCAGCTTCTTCGGCCGCACGGAAAACAAGAACGGCGAAGGCGCGGTCGAATGGGCGGTCGCCTGGGCGCCGGAGGCCGAGCCGTTCCTGCATTCCTTCTGCAACACCATCCCCACGCCGCAAGGCGGCACGCACGAACAAGGCCTGCGCAACGCGCTGACCAAGGCGCTGCGCGCGCAGGGCGAGCGCGCCAACAACCGCAAGACCCAGCTGATCGCGCCGGACGACGTGATGGCCGCGGCGTGCGGCGTGTTGTCGGTGTTCATCCGCGAGCCGGAATTCCAGGGCCAGACGAAGGAAAAATTGTCGACGCCCGATGCCCAGCGCCTGGTCGAGAACGTGGTGCGCGATCATTTCGACCATTGGCTGGCCGAGAGCCCGCAGGAAGCCGGCCGTCTGCTCGACTTCGTCATCGAGATGGCGGAAGACCGCCTGAAACGCAAACAGGAAAAGGAGACCGCGCGCAAATCCGCCACGCGGAAGCTTCGGCTTCCCGGCAAGCTCGCGGATTGTTCGCGCTCGGGATCGAACGGCACCGAGATTTTCCTGGTCGAAGGCGACTCCGCCGGCGGCTCGGCCAAACAGGCGCGCGACCGCAACATCCAGGCCGTGCTGCCGTTGCGCGGCAAGATCCTGAACGTGGCCAGCGCCGGCGCGGGCAAGCTGGCGCAGAACCAGGAACTGGCCAATCTGGTGCAGGCGCTGGGCTGCGGCACCGGCGCGAAATACCGCGAGGAGGATCTGCGCTACGAGCGCGTCATCGTGATGACCGACGCCGACGTCGACGGCGCGCACATCGCCTCGCTGCTGCTCACGTTTTTCTTCCGCGAGATGCCGCGCATGATCGCGCATGGCAGGCTGTTTCTCGCCATGCCGCCGCTCTACCGCCTTTCGCACGCGGGCAAGACCGAATATGCGCGCGACGAGAAGCACCGCGATCAGCTTCTGAAGACCGCGTTCAAGGGCAACGCGAAGGTCGAAATCTCGCGCTTCAAGGGCTTGGGCGAAATGATGCCCAACCAGCTCAAAGAGACGACGATGAAGCCCGGCAGCCGCACGCTGATCCAGGTGCAACTGCCCGACGCCGCGCGCAAGGAGACGGACAATCTCGTCGAGCGCCTGATGGGCAAGAAACCCGAATTGCGTTTCCAGTTCATCCAGGAAAACGCGAAATTCGCGGAAGTGGACGTCTGAGAGCCGTCCTACCCCCGCCCTGCAAGCCAGCATTCGGCCTTCCTGCCGCGATAGGCCACGCCGATGCGCAAGCGCTCGCCCGCGCGGACGGAGACCGGCTCGACCAGGGGATAAAAGCGTGCTTGCGAGAAAAAGCGCGCCGCCGGATCGGGCTTGGCTTCCAGCACGGTTTCGGCGTCGAGCTCCAGGCGAATCCATTGCAGGATGACGTTGGCCGCGCCGTCACGCGATGCCCGGCACACAATCTCGGTCTCGTTCGAGGTTGGATGTGACGCGGCCGCGAAATCGAAGCGGAACGCCTCCTCGCCCGCGGACATCAGGGTGACGGCGGGATCGTGTACCGGCGACGGCACCGAGGCCGCCACGAACGGCGCCATGGGCGAAAGATCGAAACCGGCCGCGCGGTCGATGTGCGCCAGCCGCGCGAATTCACGATGATGCGCGAGCGCGACCTTGATCGCGCCGAACGCAGGAACGACCGGCGCGCCCGGCTTCAACAGGCGGCGCGCATCCGCCAGCGCCGTCAGCGGATCGAAGATCACGAGATTGTCGCCGAAGATGTCGCAAAACAAGAGATCGGCCGGCCGCTCCAGATCCTCGCCCAAACGGAGATCGGCGCTCTTCTTGCCGATGACGCGAATGCGGTCCGCATATCCGTTCAGCGCCGCCAATTCGCGCGCCATCTGCGCGGCGACGGGTTGAATCTCGCACGTCGTCACGCGCCCGGCCCCGGCGCGCGCCGCCATCATCGCGAGCATCCCGGCGCCGGTGCCGATCTCGAGCACATGCATCCCGGGCCCGATGGCGCGCCGCAGCGCCGCATCCCATGCCAGGTTGCGCCGCGTGTCGTTCATCATGCCCACGTGGTAGCTGGGCAGCGTCCGCGCGGCGACCGTCCGTGCACGCATCATCGCGCGCGCATCGCCCGGCGCGCGCGCCAGCGCCTGCCGCACCAGTTCCAGCGCGCGCAGAGGCGCCTTGTGCCGCACCACCTGTTCCGCCAGATCGATCAGCCGCAGCGGATAGTCGGGACTGTTCCCGATCGCGGCATCGAACGCCGCGATCATGCGTTCGACCTCGCCCGGTTCCGCCATCACCACCCCGGGACCGGCGCCTTCACGACCAGAAAGGTCACGTCGCCGTTCTGCGAGGCGACCGCCGTGGCGGGCCGGGCCGCCACGATCCCGGCGCCGAAAGCGGGCACGCCGAAACGCTGCTCCGCCACCACCAGCGGCACCGCCTTGGGCGAACCCATCTTCAGGCCGATGGTGGCGCCGCGGCAGTCGCGCGACAGGCAGCCCACGATCACGCGGTCGAGGTCGTTCCACGCGCGCGGCACCGTGATCGTCTTGCCCAGGATCGCGATCGTCTTCACGTCGCCGCCCCTGGGGATCACCACGTACATCTGGTCGGCCTGTTCGGAGCCGTGCAACCTCAGCGCGACGATGTGGTCCGCGCCCTGCGGCGGCAGCACCGACACCTCGACTCGCGGCGGCGGCAACTTCGGCTTGCCAGCGTCCGCCACGTAATCGAGCCCGATCGCGAACGCGTAGGGCGCTTCGGGCTTTTTGGAGAACGGCGCCGCGGCGCGCATCGACGGCGGCAAGGGCACGGTTCCGGCCGCCGTCGCCGCCCACAGCGCGCGGTCCTTCAGGTGATCCTCGACATAGGTGACGTTGAGGCGCTGCGGATCGGCGGCGCTGTAGGCCGGCTGGAACGCCGCAACCACGGCCGCGGCCACCGCACCGGCGGCAGATACGCCGATCGATACCCGCCACGCCATGACGCTCATCGGCCGCGCGCTCATCGCCGGCATCAGCGTCATCGCCGCGAACGCGGCCGACAATGTGAACAGCGGATGCAGCTTGAAGCCCATCAGCATCTCGCTCGCCGCGCACAAGCCCAGCCAGATCAGGAGCGGCAGTACGGCCGCGATCCAAACCGCGATTTCGCCGGGCCACGCGGTCCAGGAATTCTTCGCGCGCGCGCTCAGCAGCAACAGCACCGCGGCGGCGATGGCGGGGAAAAGGAAGTAGGGGCTCAAGCCGGGCAGGAACGCCGCCGCCGCGATGGCGAAGAGCGCGTACCACAGCCACACGCTCACCGCCGCAACCCGTCCCTGCGCCAGGCGCGACACCGCCAGCACCACGGTCCACACGCCGAGCGCGAGCGATATGCGCATGGCGAATGGGTAGGCATTCGACGGATCGGGCATGCCGGAAATCAGTTGCGCGACGGCATAGAGGCCGAAGCCGGCCGCGACCGAACCGATCAGCACCAGCGGCGGCATGGCGATGCCGGCCCAGCCCGCGCCCCAGGATACCGGCCCGCCGCGCGCCAGAAACGCGGCCAAGGTCAGCAAGCCGAAGCACAGCGCCGCCAGCGGCAAGGCCCAGCCTTCCGGAATCCGCGGCAGCACGGCGCCGAGAATGGAAAGATAGACGTCGTTGCCGCCGACGAGATCGGCATAAGGCGTTTGCTCCAGCGACGACACCACGCCCAGAACATTCTCGCCGTGATCCTGCAACGTCTGCAGGCTCAGATTCGCGCGGCGGTCGAGCGGGGTATGGTAATCGGAAAATCCGCCGACGAAGGCGAAGTTGAATCCGGCGATGCCGTCGCGCAGGAACAGCGTCAGATCGGTGTCGTTGGGCAGGAACTTGTAGATCACCTCGAACAGCGAGCTGGTCTCGTAGGCGTGCACGCTCTTGGCGTAGAGATCGATCAACGGCCCGTCGCCGGGGCTCGTCTGGAAGAGATAGCTCGGGCCGCGATTGCCGCGCGGATCCATGTTCACGACCACGCCCACGTGCGCGCGCAAGCGCGGATTGTCCAGGAACGCGGCCGCGCCCAGCAAGCCGAATTCCTCCCCGTCGGTGACGATGGCGATCACGGGATGCTTGCTCGCGGCGGCGCGCGCCTTGAGTGCGCGGATGGTTTCGAGAATGGTGGCGACACCCGATCCGTCGTCGGCCGCGCCGGGACCGGCCGGCACCGAATCCATATGCGCCATCATCGCCACGGCCTTACCGTCGCCGGGCACGACATCGGCGACGATGTCCGTCACGGTGGCGCAGGCGAGAAAGCCGTAAGCGCGCTCGAGATCGCAGCCGGGCGCGGTATAGGTCTTCGCTGGCACGCCGAGCTTTGCGAATTCCGCCAGAATGCGCGCGCGCACCGCCGCGTTCTCGGCGCTGGAAGCGGGGTGCGGTTTCTGCGGACCCAAGATGCGGCCGAGCGTGTCATAGGCGCGGTGCGCGGAGAATTCCGCGGCCGGCGCGTTCGCGGCCAGCACCGGCGGCTCGACCACGGCGTATTTGGCCAGCCACCAGGCCCCGGCCAGCACCGCCGCCACCAGCCAGGCGCGCACCACGGCGCCGTATGTGTCCCACCACGTCTTCATGGGTCCGCCCCACCTTGAGGCATTCGCCGGGTCCGCCATGCAGGCCCGCCCGTGGCCCGCCCGCTCCGCGCGCGATAGGGTTGCCCGCGCCCGAACGAAAGTCGAGTCCATGCGCCGGTCCGCGCCATTGCCGATCCTGATTTTCGCCGGCGCCGCGCACGGCATGAACCACGTCTTGTTGACGCTTTTCTACACGCTGGTGCTGGTGATCGGCCACGAATGGAAGCTGGACTACGCCGGCCTGATCGCGCTGTGGGCGCCCGGCGCGATGCTGGTGGGGCTGGGCGCGCCGGCCGCGGGCTGGCTGGGCGACCGGCTGGGCGAAACCCGCGTGCTGATCCTGTGCTTTTTGGGCCTCGGCATATCGGCGGTGCTGTGCGGCTCCGCGCAGGGACCGCTCACGCTGGAAGCCGGATTGGCGCTGCTCGGCCTGTCGGGCTCGATCTATCACCCGGTCGGATCGGCCTGGGTCGTCAAGCACGCGGCGGTGCGCGGCCGCGCCATCGCGCTGACGGGCTACGCCGGGAGCCTTGGCGTCGCGCTCGGCCCGGTGACGGCCGGCGCGCTCGCGACGCTGTGGAATTGGCGCGTAGCGTTCGTCGCGCCGGGCCTGTTCACCGCCGCCATCGGATGCGCACTGCTCTGGTTCTATGCGAGCGGCCATGTCGCCGACCGCGTGAGCGACGCCGTGGAGGACGGCGAGCGGCACAGCCGCGCCGCCATGACCAAAGTCTTTGCCCTTATGACGGTGACGATGACCGTGGGCTTCGTCGCCAATTCCGCCTTCGGCACCGCGCTGCCGAAGCTCCTGCAGAGCGGCATCGGCATCGATGCGCGCCGGCTCTTCATCGTCGGCGCGATCGCGGGCGCGGTGCAGCTCGTCGGCGCCAGCGCGCAATTCGTGGGTGGCCATCTGGTGGACCGCGGCGCGGCCAAGGCGGCCTATGTATTCGCCTTCGCCATGGCGGCGCTGGCCTATCCGGTCGCGGCGCTGCTGACGGGGTGGAGCGTCGCGCTTGCCGCCATCGGCGTGATCTTCCTGTTCGAATGGACGGCGCCGATCGAGACCACGCTGATCGCGCGCTATACCCCGCCGGCGCGGCGCGGCTTCATTTTCGGCATCCGCTATGCGCTGGCGACGGTCGGCACGCCAGCGGGTGTGTGGCTGATCGCGAGGCTCTACAGCCCGGCGGGCGGATTCCTCATGGTGATGGAAGCGTTGAGCCTGCTGTCGCTGGTGGCGCTGGCCGCGGCCGCATTCCTGCCCGCCTCTCAGCGCGCGGCTTCGGCCACGGCTTGAACGCGCCCGCGGCCACGGAACGGGGAGATCATCTGGCCGATGAAGGTTTGCGGCATCGGATCGGAAATGCCGAAAGCCTCCGGCGCGCGTCCCCGCGGCATGTAGAAGGTGCCGAACAGCAGGTCCCAGATCGGCAATGCGCCCGCGAAATTCTTGTTCTGGCCCTCGCTTTCGCCGGTGTGATGCCAGCGATGGAACGCCGGGCTCGCGAAGACGGCGCGCAGCGGCCCGTAATCCCAGTTCAGATTGGCATGCAGCATGATCGCGTAGACCGTGGTGAATGGCGCGTAGAGCGCCACGACCGTCGTGTTGAACCCCGCCGCCACCAGCGGCACCGCGACGACGATGCGCGACAAGACGTCGTTCACCGGATGCAGGCGCACCGACGACAGCCAATCCAATTCGGTCGAGGAATGATGCACGGCATGGAACGGCCACAGCCGCGTGGAATGGAACATGCGGTGCTGCCAATAGCCCAGAAAATCGCCGGCGATGAAGATCAGCACGCCTTGCTCCCACAAAGGCAGCGACGCGAGAGTGCCATAGCCGTGCACCAGTTCGCGCAGCGGCGTGCCGCGCAACAGCACGAGCGGGATCAGCGAGATGCCGACCGCGACCGGCGTGACCGCGCGCGTGACCAGCGGAGTCCACAGCCAATAGAGGCAATCGGTGAGAAAGCCGCGCCGGAACACGCGCTGCCCCTTCACCCCCGGCCAGACGAATTGCAGCACGCCGAAAGCGAGCGACAGCACGGCGAAGGCGACGAAGATTCCGATCAGGCGGTGAGCCATGACGGCACTCTGCCCGCACGCCCGCCGATCCCCAAGCCGATTAAGGTCGCAAAGTGTGGCAATGTGTTCCCGCTTCGTCCTTGACATTTTATTAGCCATCTCTATGTTGCACTGCATAACGAATCGGTCGCCGATCCGGGCTGGCCGACAGGGCGCGTAAGATGCGCCCGATTAGGAGCGCATGACGAACGTGACGACTGCCGGCGCGGAAGCCGGTCTCAATGAAGTAAGCCTTTCGGATACTTCGATAATTTCCTCTCCTGAGGGAATTGAATTCAAAAAAAACGAGCCCCCTCCCCCGGCCGAAGGCGCGGGGTTCGAGGCGCTTGGGCTGTCGCCGGAACTGCTGAAGGCGGTCGCCGAGGCCGGTTACGCCACCCCCACCCCCATTCAGGCGCAGGGCATCCCCCATGTGCTGTCGATGCGCGACGTGATCGGCATCGCCCAGACCGGCACCGGCAAGACGGCGAGCTTCACCCTTCCGATGATCGAGCTTCTGGCCCGCGGCCGCGCCAAGGCGCGCATGCCGCGCGCGCTGGTGCTGGAGCCCACGCGCGAGTTGGCCGATCAGGTTTCGGAGAGCTTCCAGAAATACGGCAAGTACAACAAGCTTTCGATGGCGCTGCTGATCGGCGGCACATCGTTCGACGACCAGGACAAGAAGATCGACCGCGGCGTCGACGTGCTGATCGCCACCCCCGGCCGCCTGCTCGACCATTTCGAGCGCGGCAAGCTGATGCTGAGCCAGGTCCAGATCCTGGTGATCGACGAAGCCGACCGCATGCTGGACATGGGATTCATTCCGGACGTCGAGCGCATCTGCAAATTGATCCCGTTCACGCGGCAGACTTTGTTCTATTCCGCGACCATGCCGCCGGAAATCCAGCGGCTGACCGATCAGTTCCTGCACCGGCCGGTGCGCGTGGAAGTGGCGCGGCCGGCGACCACCGCGGCGAACATCACCCAAGAAATTATCGACGTTCCGTTCAACGATTGGGCGAAGCGCGAGGCGCTGCGCCGCCTGATCCGCGAAGCGGGCGAAATCAAGAACGCCATCGTGTTCTGCAACCGCAAGCGCGACGTGGACGTCGTGGCGAAGTCGCTGCAGAAGCACGGCTTCAACGCCGCGCCCTTGCACGGCGATCTCGACCAATCGCTCCGCATGCGGACGCTGGAACAGTTCCGCAACGGCGAGTTGACCTATCTCGTCGCCAGCGACGTGGCGGCGCGCGGGCTCGACATACCCGCGGTCAGCCACATCTTCAACTTCGACGCGCCCTATCATCCCGACGATTACGTGCACCGCATCGGCCGCACCGGCCGCGCCGGGCGCTCCGGCGTGGCGCTGATGCTGGCGACGCCGAAGGACGAGAAATACGTCGACGCGATCGAGCGCCTGACCAAGACCAAGCTGCCGCACCGCAAATTGGACGGCCTCGCCGAGGCGACGCGCGAGCGTCCGCCGGAAGCGCGCGGCGATCGCAACGGCCGCGACCGCAATCGGGGACGCGAGCGCGGCGGACGCGAGAAATTCCGCGACCGCCCGATCAAGGATCATGGCCAGCGCGCCCCCATGGAACCGTCGAAGCAGGCCGCTCCGCTAAGCGAGCCGCAGCCCGCGCACGTCGAACCGCGTCCGCATCAGGCGCCGAAGCACGATCACCGGCGCGATCACCGCGCGCAGAACGGTCAGCAACAGAGACCGCAGCCCAGGCACGAACAGCGCCAGCCCAAGGCGCCGGGCGAGGACGCGAGCAAACTTCCCGCCTTCCTCATGCGCCCGGTGAAGCTGCCGGAGGCGAAGCCCGCGAAGACGAGCAAGGCGACGGAAGACGCGTGACGAAAATTATGACGTCACCCCGGACCGGCACTTCGCGCCTTCCGGGATGACGCCGTATTTTGCAATCATGGTTTCATCTGTCCCGCCAGGAGCTTCATGATCTTTGCGCCGTAGGGCGGGCGCATCATCGCGGTGACGTCCATCTTGGCTTGCTGGAACACGGCCTTGGCGTGGCTGAAGGTGCGGAAGCCGTCGATGCCGTGATAGGCGCCCATGCCGGACGGGCCGATGCCGCCGAACGGCAAATCCTCCATCGACACGTGCATGATCACGTCGTTCACCGACACGCCGCCGGAGGTGGTGCGCGACAGCACCTTCTCCTGCTCGCCCGCGTCGGCGCCGAAATAATAGAGGCCCAGCGGACGCGGACGATCGTTGACGTAGCCGATGGCGTCTTCGACCGCTTCGTAGGTCTTCACCGGCAGGATGGGCCCGAAGATCTCCTCCTTCATCACCGCCATGTCGTCGCTCGGGTTCATCACCAGCGTCGGCGGGATCTTGTGGAACGGCTGCTGGCGGAAGTCTTCCTTCGCTGGGTTGAGCTCGACGATCTCGGCACCTTTGCTACGCGCGTCGTCGAGATAGCCCGTCAGCCGGTCGTAATGGCGCTGGTTGATGACGGATGTGTAGTCGGGATTGTCTTTCAGCGTCGGGAACATGGCGGCGATGGCTTTCTCCGCCTCGCCGGCGAAGTCGCGCGCGCGATCCTTCGGCACCAGGACGTAGTCGGGCGCAAGGCAGATCTGGCCCGCGTTCAGCGTCTTGCCCATCATCACGCGCTTGGCGGTCAGCGCCATGTCGGCGCTTCGGCTCACGATAACCGGCGACTTTCCGCCCAATTCCAACGTCGTCGGCACGAGGTTTTCCGCCGCCGCGCGCATGACGTGATAGGCGATGGACGTCGCGCCGGTGAACAACAGATGGTCGAAGGCGAGCCTGGAGAACGCCGCGCCCACCTCCAGTCCGCCGGTGAACACCGCGACTTCCGTCTCGTCATAGGCGGACCGGAACATGCGCTCCATCAGCTCCGAGGTGCGCGGAGTGAATTCCGACGGCTTGATCATGGCGCGGTTGCCGGCGGCGAAGATGCCGGCGAGCGGCGTGAAGGTCAGATTCACGGGGAAATTCCACGGGCTGATCACGCCGACCACGCCCTTCGGCTGGTACTCGACATGGGCCCGCGCGCCGAACAGGCCGAGCAATGCCGGTTCGACCTTCCGCTTCTCGCGCTTCATCCAGTGGCGGAGATGCGCCTTGGCGTGCTTCAACGGGCCGATCGCGCCGCCGACATCGGTGATCAGCGTGGCGTGGACCGAGCGGTGCCCGAAGTCCTCGCGCAAGGCTTCCGCGATCGCGTCCTTGTGGCCCAGGATCAGCGCGATGGCGCGGTCCAGCCAATCGATGCGCCGCTCTGCGCTGGGCGCGCCCTCCTTGACATGCGCCGCCTTCTGCCGCGCCAGAATGGTCTGCATCCGTGTTTCGACTTCAGCGGATTTCGCTTCCGCAGCGCTCATGTGCCTCAACCTCTCCATGACGAATATTTCTCAATACCAGTAGAGCAGCCGCGAAATGCGGCTTCAATCCCGTCCTCTTTACGCTTTCTTACCATCTGGGGCCGTAGGCTCCCCGACGTCGGTGGCGCTCGCGCCGCGGGGATGGGGACTTGCCGGTGAACCAGCACGAACGCGCTGAATCCTTTGCGAAATCCGCGCTCGCGGTGATGGCCGAGCGGCACGTGCCGCCGACGCCGGACAACTTCCAGCTCTTCTACGCCTATGCCTCCGGCGAAAATCCCGCCGTCTCGAAGATCATCGGCGACATGATCGCCGGCCGCCGCCCCTTCACGCCCACGGTGCTGGACGATCTGCGCGAACGCTTCTTCAGCCAGCAGCGCGTCGAAAAGGCCATGACCAAAGTCGGCGTGCAGATGGACAGCACGTTGAACGCGGTCATGGAGACCTTGGGCGCCGCCGGACGCGACACTTCGGCCTATGGCCGCACCCTGTCGGAGGCGAGCGGGGAATTGACCGCCCAGAAATCGCCCGACGCCGCGCGCAAGATCATGGACGGCATTCTCGACGCGACCCGCGCCATGGAGACGCGGACCAAGGAGCTCGAGGGCGAACTCTCCCGCGCCTCGGCCGAGGTGCAGGATCTGCGCGTCAAGCTCGACGACGTGCGCAAGGAAAGCCTCACCGATCCGCTGACCGGCATCGCCAACCGCAAATCCTTCGACGCGCGCATCGCCGAAGCGGTGGAGCAGGCCCGGGCGAACGGCCAACCGCTCTCGCTGTTGATGTGCGACATCGACCGCTTCAAGCAATTCAACGACACCTGGGGCCACCAGACCGGCGATCAGGTGATCCGGCTGGTGGCGAATTGCCTGTCGGAGAACGTGAAGGGCCGCGACACCGCCGCGCGCTATGGCGGCGAGGAATTCGCGGTGATCCTGCCGCAGACGGGGCTTACCGACGCATTGCGCGTGGCCGAACACATCCGCGCCGCCGTCGAGAACCGCAAACTGGTCAAGAAGTCGACCGGCGAAGTGCTGGGCACCATCACCATCTCCGTCGGCGTGTCGCAATTCGCGGCGAAGGACGAT
>Ga0335083_10010577_pt1 | contig 11131 bp, 8 predicted proteins | sample Lox_Sample_42_FD_206716 | JGI IMG/M metagenome (GOLD analysis project Ga0335083, IMG submission 206716) | Soil microbial communities from Loxahatchee National Wildlife Refuge, Florida, United States - Lox_Sample_4.2 | ecosystem: Environmental > Terrestrial > Soil > Wetlands | place: USA: Florida... | reverse complement strand
GGTGTCGCCGGCGGTGTCGCCGGCGCCTTCGGCGGGGACCAGCATCATCAGGCCCCAGCCGCTGTGGTCGCCAACGAAGATCCGGCTCTCGGCGCGCTCGGCGGCGGTCATCCGGCGTCGCCGGTTCCGGGGCCGTAGAACGTGGTGAAGCGGTCCCGCTTGGCGGCCGGGACGCAGAAACCGGTGTCGGCCATCCCGAGCGGCTCGAAGACCCGCTCGCGCAGCACCTCTCCCAGCGGCGCGCCCGCGACCCGCTCGATGAGCACGCCGGCCACTGCCGCGCCGGTGTTGTACCGCCACCGGCTCCCCGGCTGGTCGAGCAGCGGCAGGCTGGCCAGGCGGGCGATCCACTGATCTGGGGTGAGATCCGGCGGCGGCCACGGCGGGCCCAGGGTCTTCAGGCCGAGTTCGCTCTCGGCCTGCTGGACCGGGAAGGGGCCAGGGACCATGATCGAGCCGAAGCCGAAGTGGAAGGACAGGACGTCTTCGACGGTGATGGGTCTCGTCGCCGGGACCGTGTCGTCGAGGCTGGAGTCCAGGCGGCGCAGGACCCGCGGCGCCGCGAACTCGGACAGCCAGCGGTCGATGGGGTCGTCGAGGGCCATCGCCCCGTCCTGGATGAGCAGCATGGCCGCCACTCCGGCGATCGGCTTGCTGATCGACGCGATGCGGAAGATGGCGTCGCGCCCGATCGGCTCGGGGTCGCCGAAGGCCTTGTGCCCGAGGGCCGCGACGTGCACGTCGTCGCCCCTGGCCACCAGGGCGACGAGCCCGGGGAGCCTGTTTTCCCCGACGTGGCGGGCCAGGGTCTCGTCCAGCGCCGCGACGCCTTCCTTCGTCAGCCCTTCCGGCATGCCCCGCTCCTCCCGTTCGGCCTTCGCGTCATGCTTCCCGCCGGATCCCGGGCAGCAGCCCAGGTGTCCGGACACTATCCCGACGACCGGCCCGCACAGGATTCATCGGCGGCGGGGTTCCGAGCGTCTGCTAGTGCGCGTCCGGCCCGCTCCTGGGATCCCGCTAGCGCGCGTTCGGGCCCACTTCGGGATCTGGCTAGCGCGCGTTCGGGCCCACTTCGGGGATCTGGCTAGCGCGCGTTCGGCTCGCTCCAAGGAGTTCTGTATCCCCTGGCTACTCTCCTGGACACGCCGGCAAATAACCCGTTGGCCATAGGCGTCAGGCCCCAGTTCGGCTAACTCGCCGCATGCGTTTCATTCTTACTCTCCAGCGCCGTGGATCGTCCTTTCCGCTCGCCGGTCACGCCTTCGGGGTGATGTTTTCATGATCACGAAGGATCTTTAGTCTGGGCGGACTATAAACCATTCGCGATCATGAAACGCCTGGTCCTGGCGCGATAGCGGACGTCACAGCTGCCACTGCGGGCTCACCCTCCCCGCATCATGGGCCTCTCGATAAGTGATCACGTCATCATGGACATAAACCCGCTGTTTCCCGCGGCTTTAGATCCGCGACCACTCCGATGTCCTTATCTGTGGGGCAGGTGTGGCTTTTGATGCGACTCCTGCGCGTCGCGCCGTTATCGTGTGGACTTACCCCCCGGAAAATGGGTGGTAAGTCCACACGACAAGTTGATCATGAGTCTTCGGCCGGCCGATTCCGATCTGCGTGATGCAGGCGGGAATGGCGAGTCGCCGGAGGTCCGCGCCACGGCGAGCGTGCGGGGAAGCTCGATCGCTGCCTCGATGTCCAGGCGGCGAGGCAGGCTCGTATTTTCACATTTTCACCCACCCCTTTCCCGCGGGATACAGTTCACGATCGCGTCCCAGCGAGCCAGATTCCCGTCGCGTCGATACGAGTGCTTCCTGTGACAGGAGCGAGTCTTTTGTGGTCGCTGCCCGCGCGGTCGGTGGCTCCCTGGGCACCCAAAGACGACACGGGGAGCTACCGAGAGAGCCTGGGGCGTATGGTGTGCGAGATAGCGCGCGAGGTTGGCCCGCGGAGCTCTCTGCTTAGTTGCTTGACGGCAAGTATTTTATAGGAAATAAAAATATTCCGAGGGTAAGGCGCTGGGACGAGGCAGAGCTGGGGCGAGGCAGAGAGGCCGCCCACGGCGGGTGAGCCAAGGGCGCGAGCCTATAATTTGATGCGTGCCTAGAAAACAGGAGGTGGAGGCGGCGGAGGAAGCCAGTTCCAAGTCCGCGCGGACCAGGGAACGCATCCTCGACGCGGCCGCGCACGTGCTCAGCCGGAAAGGATACGCGGGCACGCGGCTGAGCGATGTCGCCGACCAGGCGGAGATCCAGGCGCCGGCCATCTACTACTACTTCCCGTCCCGTGACGACCTGATCGAGGAGGTCATGTGGTCGGGCATCGCGCACATGCGTGAGCACATGACCCGGATCCTGGCCGCGCTGCCGCCTGACGCCGACCCGCTGGACCGCATCGACGCCGCCGTCGAGGCGCACCTGCGCTACTGCCTGGAGATCTCGGACTACACGACGGCTTCCATCCGCAACGCGGGGCAGGTCCCCGAGGGCATCGCGGTCCGCTACGCGGCCGAAGCGTCCCAGTACGGGGACATGTGGCGCAAGCTGCTGCAGGACGCCGACAACGCCGGCCTGCTCCGGTCGGACCTGGACCCCATGGCGGCCCGGATGATGGTCCTGGGCGCGCTCAACTGGGCCGCCGAGTGGTGGAATCCGCGGCGGGGGTCAATCGACACCGTAGTGCGGACCGCGCAGTCGCTGGTCAGGCACGGCCTCGGGGTCCCGGCCGAGGGCGGCGACGCGGCGGCGGGCGCGGTCCAGGGAACGGCGGCCCGCAAGCCCCGGGCCCGGAAGCGGCCCGCGGCAGGCTGAGGACCGCGCTGGTCAGCGGGCTTCGATGAGGATGACGGCGGCGGTCAGGGCCCGGCGGGGAGCGATCGCCAGACCGATCTCGCCCAGGGCGGTACCCGAGGCCTCGATGACGGAAATGCCGGGCTCTGCCAGGCCGCTGCGGCGGGGACGGAGCGCTCCCGGTGTCACGTCACTGAGCTGGTAGCGCCGTGCCGGGTCGAGGCCGGGGACGCGCAGGGCGGCAGGCTGGTCGTTGCCCGGCTCGTCCAGCTGCACGTAGCTGAGCAAGGCCGCGGACCGGTCCGCGGCTATGACGCCGTGCATCCAGGCCGTGTCGTCCGGGGTATCGATCCTGACCACGCGGCCGGAGTGGATGAGCCCGCGGTGCCGCTTGTACAGCTCGATCCAGCCGGCCAGCTCCGCGATCTCGTCCTGGCTGAGCTTCGTGATGTCCGCCTCGATGCCGAGGTGGCCGTACAGGGCGGTCGCGCCGCGCAGCGACATCGGCATGTACCGGCCGGTCTGGTGGGAGAACGGTGCCGACACGTGCGCGCCCAGGTACTCCGGCGGGACCAGCTGCCCGGTCCAGCGCTGGATGGACTGCCGGGCCAGCGCATCGGTCATGTCCGAGGTCCAGACGCGCTGGACGCGTTCCAGCATGGCCAGGTCGATCCGGCCGCCGCCGGCCGCGCAGGACTCCCACTCCACCTCCGGGTGCCTCCGGCGCAGCTCATCGAGGAGCGCGTACACGGCGAGCGCCTGATCGTGCGCCGCCGGGGCGCCGCCGCGTGTGCCGCTGCCCGCATCGACGATGTCCCGGTTGCAGTCCCACTTGACGTAGGAGATGTCGTACTCCGCCAGCAGGGCGCTGATCCGCTCGAGCAGGTAGCCGCTGACCTCGGGCCGGGTCAGGTCGAGCACCAGCTGATGCCGCTGCAGCGGCGGCACCCGGTGCCCGGCGGCCAGGATCCAGTCCGGGTGCGCGCGGTACAGATCGGAGTCCGGGTTGACCATCTCGGGCTCGATCCAGAGCCCGAACTGCATGCCGCGACCGCGCACGTAGTCGGCGAGCCGGTGCAATCCGCCCGGCCAGACGTCCTCGTCGACCCACCAGTCCCCCAGGCCGGCCTGGTCGCTGCGGCGCCCCCGGAACCAGCCGTCATCCAGGACGAACCGTTCCACGCCGAGACCGGCTGCGGCATCGGCCAGCGCCGTCAGCTTGCCGAAATCGTGCCGGAAGTAAACCGCTTCCCAGACGTTGAGATTGACCGGGCGCGGCGAGCCCGGGTGCGCCGGCAGTGAGCGCAGGTAGCCATGGAACTGGGCTGACAGGTCGTCCAGGCCGGACCGGGCGGCCGCGAGGTAGACCCACGGGGTGGTATACGACTCGCCCTCGGCCAGGCTGATCTCGCCGGGCAGCAGCAGCTCGCCGCCGCCGATGGTGGTCGCCCCCGGCCGGATCCCCTCCCTAGGTGCCGCTTCCTCCCCAGTCATGCCCAGGCCGGAGGGCACTCGCTCGAGGCGGTGCACGGTGTTGCCGCTCCAGGCGACGTGCAGGCCGTAGGCCTCGCCGCTGCCGAACGTGAAGCCGGGTACGCCGGCGACCAGGACGGTGGCGGAGTCGTGGCCGGTGTGGCCGCGGCGGCCCTCGCGCAGCCAGAGCCCGTCGCCGATCTGGTGGCGCTGCGGGATCCGCTCGGCGGTTTGCCTGCCGGTGAAGTCGAGGATCTCCCCGATCCGGCCAGGCAGCGGGAAGACCACTTCCAGGCTGTCGACGACGTAGGGCTGGCGGCCGCGGTTGGCAAGCGTGTGCCGGGCCCGGATCGCGCCGCCGGGCACCGCCTCGATCTCGGTCACCAGCTCAAGGCCGGCGCCCTTGTCCGCTGCTTCGATCCGGGCCCGGCGGCCATCGTGCTCGGATTGCGTCGGCACGAAGAGCGGCGACCAGTCGCGGCCGGCGGCCGGGTCGCGTGCTCCGGTACCCAGACGGTGCCCGGACAGGCCTGGCCGACCGAACCAGCCCTCAGCGTGCTGCGGCAGCAGGGAGCAAGGCCGGGCCGCCGCCAGCAGCGCCGCGACATCGCCTGGCTCGAGCCCGGTGGCGGGCACCGCGCCGACCCACGCGGCCGGCAGGGAGTCCGTCCGCGGGAACAGGATCAGCCCGGTGCCGCCGGCCGCCGGATCAGCCACCAGCAGAGGTGGCAGGCCGGCCGCGCTCCGTTCGGCGTGCAGGTTGCCGGGATCGGTATGGGTGTCATCGCCGACGGTCACGCGGGCTCCCCTCTCGCCTGGGACGGTCAGCTGGTTCTCAGTATGTAGTTCGCATCGGTCTGGGCGGTCTTCAACGCCTGGTGTGTCGGTTCGGTGCCGAGCCAGGCCGGGCCGAGATCGTTCACCACCTCGGTCAGCGCGTCGCCGACGCCGGGGCTGACCGGGAAGTTGACCACCTGCCCGTGCGCCTCGGTCAGGAACGCCGACATGTCGATTCCGTTCTTCGCCCAGTACTTCAGGAAGAGCGGGTCGAGGCTGCGGATGGCGGGCCAGACGTAGCCGCCCGAACCGAGGATGGCCTGCGACTGCGGCGAGCCGAGCCATTGCTCGAGTTCCCAGGCCTGCTTCGGGTACTTGGTGTGGCTGTTCAGGCCGTCGATCAGGCCGTTGAACACGCTGACCCGGCCGACCGGGCCGATCGGCAGCGTGGCGACGCCGACCGGGAAGGTCACGCTGGTCTTTACCGCGAGGGTGTTCCAGTCGCCGTTCTCCCACATGGCCACCTGGCCCTGGGAGAACATCTGCTCCAGGTTGTTGCCGTTCGCGTTCGGGCCGGACAGGGCGCCCGGCACGATGACATGGGCGTTGGTCAGCGTACCGGTCAGGAACGACATGCCCACGTTGACCTGAGGGCTGGTCAGGCTGGCCACCGGGGCGTACGGGTAGGGGATGATCTTGCCGCCGGCCTGCGCCGTGTAGTTGCCCCAGCCGCTTTGCGGGTCGTTGCTGACACCGAGCGCGTAGGTCGCGACCTGGTTCGGGTTGAACTGCGGGGAAAGCGCGTTGTGCCCGCTCTTGTCGGTGGTCGCCGCCTTGAGGAAGGTCACGAACGACCCGGTGCCGTTGGCGTTCCAGCTCAGGTTGGCCGGGATCGCGAGGTGCAGCCTAGCGAAGTAGGCCTTGTTGTAGTACAGCGCGATCGTGTCCCAGTCCTTCGGCAGGCCGTAGATCTTGGGTCCCACCGAGTGCAGCGCGACCAGCTGCGGGTAGTACTGGGCCATGTTGATGTGACTGGCCTGGATCAGCGGCGTCAGGTTGGTCAGCATCCCGTTCTTGACGAACGAGCCGAGCCACGGGGTGTTCACCCAGAACAGGTCCGGCGCCCCGCCGGTGATGAACTCGGCCGTGATCTTCTGCTGGTAGCTGCCGTACGGGATTTCCTCGATGTCGACCTTGATGTCCGGGTGCATCTTCTCGAACATGTTGATCGACTGCTGGTAGCCGACCTGCTCGTGCGTGTCCCACAGCGAGTAGACCAGGGTGACCGTGCCGTTGGCGCTGCCTGAGCCGCCGAACCCCCACTCGGCGCAGCCGGACAGCAACGTCAGCGCGATCGCGGCGATCGCGGCCCTGGCCAGGGTACGGGCCGGGCGGGGCGAGAACCAGCGGAGCGAGGACCGCCGGGGTCTGCGGGCGTTCACCGGTTGATCCCTGTCAGCGAGATGGACCTGACGATGTACTTCTGGAAGATCGCGAACAAGATCACCATCGGGATCAGCGCGACCAGCGAGCCGGCCAGCACCAGGTTCCACTGGGAGTTGAAGTTGGAGTTGAGGTTGGCCGTGGCCACGGGCAGGACCTGGAGGGCGTTGGAGTTCGTCACGATCAGCGGCCACAGGAAGTTGTTCCAGCCGAACACGACGGCCAGCAGCGTGGCGGTGATGATGATCGGCCGGGAGATCGGCACGACGATGCGCCACAGGATGCGGCTTTCCGAGCAGCCGTCGAGCCGGGCGGCCTCCATCACCTCCTTCGGGATCGTCATGAAGTACTGCCGCATCAGGAACACCGATGCCGGGACGCCCAGCACGTACGGCAGGAAGATCGCCCAGTACGTGTTGAGCAGGCCGGAGTGAGCGAACATCACGTACAGCGGGACCATGGTCACCACGTTCGGCACCATCAGCGTGGCCAGGTACATCCAGAACAGCGAGTCCCGGCCGGGGAACTCCATCCGGGCGAACGCGTAGGCGCCCATCATCGAGAAGGTCACCTGCCCGGCGGTGAGGATGACGGTGACGATGAGCGTGTTGAGCAGGTACCGCCCGAAGTCGTACTGGGTGAAGATCGTCTTGAAGTTATCCCAGGTGGGATTCGTCGGCGGCCGCGCCGGAGACTGCGCGAGGATCTCTGGCAGGGTCTTGAACGCGGCGAAGGCCGAGAACAGGTACGGCGTGACGAAGACCAGCAGGATCACCAGCAGCAGCAGGTAAAACACGGCCAGCCGGATGCCCTTGCCCAGGCCCGGACGCGATTCACCGGTCGTCGCCGCGGATGCGGACCTGGCGGCTGGCGTCACTGACGCAACTGAGGCCATGACTGCCTCCTCACGCGATCTCGTAGGTGGTGCGCCGGTTGAAATAGGTGAACTGCGCGATGGCGACGACCAAGATGATCAGGAACAGCACCACCGACATGGCCGAGGCCTCGCCGATCCGGAATCCGGCGAAGGCCGTGTTGTAGATGTTGAGGTTGGCCACCTTGGTCGCGTTCCCGGGGCCGCCGGCGGTCATCACGTACACGGTGTCGAACACCTGGAACGAGCCGATGACCCCGGTCACCAGGACGAACATCAGCGCAGGGCGCAGCAGCGGCAGCGTCACCCGGCGGAACTGCTGGATCTTGGTGGCCCCGTCTATGGACGCGGCCTCATACAGGCTCAGCGGGATCGCCTGCAGGCCGGCCAGGAAGAACAGCATGTTGTAGCCCGCGTACTGCCAGATGTTGGCGAACGCGATAACCGGCATCGCGGTGGCCTGGTCCGACAGCCAGGCCGGCCCGGTGATGCCGAGGTGGGCGAGGAACTGGTTGATCATGCCGGTCGGAGAGAAGAACCAGTTCCACACCACCCCCATGGCCACCGGCGTGGCCAGGAAGGGCAGCACGCAGATGACCCGGATGAACGCACTGCCCCTCCGTTGGCTGTTCAGCAGCAGCGCCAGCCCCAGCGCGAGCACGGTCTGGACCGGGATGTTCAGCACCACGTAGTACGCCGTCACCAGCAGCGAATGACCGAAGCCGTCGAACCGGAAGATGTTCGCGTAGTTGCTGAACCCGACCCACTGGATCGGGGTGAGCAGATTCCACCGGGTCAGGCTCAGGACCATGACGAAGATCACCGGGATGACCAGGAACAGCACCACGCCGATAAGGCTGGGAGTCAGGAAGAGAAACGCGGTCCTGACCCGGCGGCGCCGGTCAGGGTTGGACGCCACCGCCGTCGTTCGATGTTTCCCGATAACCGTGGTAGCAGCAGCAACGCTCATCGCGCCTCCCATAACAGGCTGTATGCGGTGGTCTGGTTCGCTGATTTCAATGGAAGGTTCCATCAACAGGCTCGGGCATTGCGTCTACAGCGGGCGTCAGTGCATCTTGATCGATCTGACTGCGGCCAGCTGGTTGCGGATGAAGGAGTTCGCGTGCCGGCCGAGATCCTCCCCGTCGGTCCATAGGTTTCGCCAGACGCCCAGCATGCTGCTCAGGTCTGGATGGACGACTGCGGAGGAGAATGATTCGAAGACGACCGGGCCGTCGTAGTCCACCCTGGCCAGGGCCCGGAAGAACGAGCCGAAGTCGACGGATCCGGAGCCGAGGTATCCCCGGTGGCTCTCACCGATGTGGACGTAGCCGAGGTGCTTGCCGGCATCCAGGACCGGTGTGAACATGTCCGGCTCCTCGATGTTCATGTGGTAGGTGTCCAGGTGGATGAAGAGGTTGTCGGCCGCCGTCTCTTCCACGTAGGTGACGGCCTGCCTGCTCGTGTTAAGCAGGTTCGACTCGTAGCGGTTCACCACCTCCACGCCCACGCCAACGCCGAGCGCGGCGGCGCGCTGGGCTAGCCGGCCGATGACCTCGATGCTGTGCTGCCGGTTGCCCGGGGTCGCAGGCGTCATATATTTGCGCATCGCGGAGTAGATGACGCCAACGAGGTGGGTTCCCCCTATCTCGCTGAGGATCTCCAGGCAACGCCGTAGCAGCTTCTCCCCGGCCGCGGCGACGTCGGTGTTCGTGCTGGATACGTCAGTGTGTTCCGACAGTCCGAGTGAGGCGGTTGCGGCCAGTCCCGAGCTGTCCAGGATGCGTTTCACCGCGGTTGGGTCGACCTGATCGGGGTCCATGAGCGGGATCTCGATCAGGTCAAAGCCGGCGTGCGCCGTCTTGTCGATAGCGAGCTGCAGGCCCGCAGTGTCAAAGTTGTCAGTCCATACGGACCCGTGGCATCCGATTTTCATGTTGACTCCCATCGCTGCTTCAGCGCTGAGGGTGGATTACGGCCTTAACCGAGTCGATGACCCGGCTGCCTAGCGTCAGCGCGCCCGCTGATTCCTCCAGCGGAAAGTGGTGGGTGATCAGGGGATTCACGTCGACCCGGCCGGAGGAGACCAGCTCGATGGCGAGGGGCCAGGTGTTGTTGTAGCGGTTGACCAGACTCAGGGTCAGCTCGTTGGCATTGAGCTGCGCGAGCGGCAGCGCGATCGATTCTTCCTTTGACATTCCGATCATCGCGGCCCGGCCTGCGGGCCGGAGCCGGCCCATGGCCGTACCTAGCACACCAGGAGCTCCGGAGCATTCGAGCAGGACATCGAAACTGCCCTGGCGGGGCGCGTCGCTGCGCTCGGCGCGCAGGCCCATCGTGCGGGCGAGGTCCAGCCGGAAGCCGGATCGGTCGGTAATGGTCACGCTGCCGGCACCCATTTCCCGTGCCGTCGCGGCAGCCAGCAGGCCAACGGGGCCGGCACCCGTGACGAGGACGTCGTCGCCCGGCTGCAGTCCGGCCCGCTTGCAACCCCAGATGCCGACGGACAGCGGCTCGAGCAGCGCGCCCTGCTCGTACGTCATGTCGTCTGGGATGCGGTAGAGGTTCCGGGCGTCGATCGTCATCTTCTGGATGAGCGCACCGTCATATGGCGGGGTGGCGAGGAAAATCAGCTGCGGGCAGAGGTGGTAGCGCCCAGCGATGCACTCGCGGCAGTTCCGGCACGGTGTCCCGGGCTCGATCGCGACCCGGTCGCCCACGGCGACATTGCCGACGGCGCTGCCGACGGCGATGACCTGGCCCGACACCTCGTGACCGAGGATGATCGGCCCGCCGACGACGTAGTCGCCGATGCGACCTGCCGTGTAGTAGGCGGTGTCGGAGCCGCAGACCCCGACCACCTCGATCCGCAGAACCGCTTCCTGTGGCCGCGGTGCGGGTTCCGGCCGGTCTTCGATCACGATCTCGCCCGGCTCCGTCATGACGGCAGCATGGTTCGACACGATCAGTCTCCTGCTCTGCCCCGGCCCGGCCGCGGGCGTCGCACGATTACCAAATTTAAATCGTTCAAAAATTTGATGTTCCTGCGATGTTAATGGCATCCTTAAATCGTGTCAAGAATCACGAGCAACGAAGATGACGGGCCCGCAAGCATCAAGGACGTCGCCCTGCTGGCAGGCGTGTCCCCCGGCACCGTGTCCAACGTGCTGAACCATCCCAGCCGGGTGACCGCGGCCCGGAGGGAAGCGGTGGAGGCAGCGATCCGCCGGCTCGGCTACGTGCGCCACGAATCGGCACGGCACCTTCGCGCCGGGCACTCAAGCACCATAGGCCTGATGCTGCTCGACGCCTGGCACCCGGGCTTCATCGACGTGGCCCGCGGCGTGGAGGACACCACGTCCGAACGAGGGTGGACGGTACTCGTGTCCAACAGTGCCCGGGACCCCGCGCGGGAGAGAACGTATCTCCGGCTGTTCGCCGAACAACGCCTGGCCGGACTGATCGTGGTGCCCCACGACTTGTCTACTGAAGACATCCGGCGGATCCAGGCCGGCGGCGCTCCCGTCGTCGTGGTGGACCGTGCCGAGACCGCTGAGGACATCATGTCCGTAGCGGTCGACGATGTCGCAGGCGGGGAGCTAGCCGCCAGGCACCTCATCGACCTGGGCCACCGGCACCTCGCGTTCGTCGGAGACGAAGCATCAGCGGAGCCGGTACGTGACCGGCTCGTCGGGGTCCGCAAGGCGATCGCCGAAGCTCCGGTCGACGTGCGCCTCGACATCCTGCCGGCCGAACTGACCGTGGAAGC
>Ga0335083_10010575_pt1 | contig 11134 bp, 13 predicted proteins | sample Lox_Sample_42_FD_206716 | JGI IMG/M metagenome (GOLD analysis project Ga0335083, IMG submission 206716) | Soil microbial communities from Loxahatchee National Wildlife Refuge, Florida, United States - Lox_Sample_4.2 | ecosystem: Environmental > Terrestrial > Soil > Wetlands | place: USA... | reverse complement strand
TAGGTCTCATGGCTCCCCAGCAATCAGCTCGTGGTCAAGAACTCTCCGAGATCTCGCTCCCTCCCAACGGAGCGAACGAGCGAGCCGAAGTGTCGCAATGGATCGGGCTGGTAAAAATCACGATCGACTATCATAGTCCCAATGTTCACGGAGGTACGGGAGCGGACCGCACTGGTCATATTTGGGGCGAACTTGTGAGGTACGGTTTTTTTGACGAGGGTTTGGGCCCCTCGAGGGCGACGCCATGGAGGGCGGGCGCCAATGAAACTACCACCATCACTTTTTCACACGATGTGAAAATCGAAGGCAAAGAACTCAAAGCTGGTACCTACGGGCTGTTCCTGGAGCTGGAGAAAACAGGACCCTGGATGTGGATTTTTTCCCACAACTCGACGGGCTGGGGCAGTTTTCAATACGACCCGAGAGATGATGCTCTGCGAGTCCCTGTAAATCCGCAAGCCGCGCCCTACACCGAATTCCTCACCTATGGATTTGACGACCGTCGCCCGGATTCGGCGGTGGCATTTCTGCAGTGGGAAAAGAAGCGAATCCCATTCAAAATCGATGTTCCCAATGTGAATGAACTCTACGTTCGGGAGATGGCCAAAGAACTTCAAGGTTGGCCGGGGTTCAAGTACCAAAACTGGCAAATCGCCGCACAGTTTTGCGCCAACCACAAAATCGATTTGGACGAAGCATTGATCTGGGCGGATAAGGCCATCACGGAGCCTTTCAAGGGGCCCTCTCGAGGACATGAGGACTCCTCCACCCTCGCAACTAAAGCCACGGTGCTTCAGGCGATGGGTCGAAATGACGAGGCCGATGCAGTCATCGACAAAGCGCTTCGCTTGCAGGAAACGGACGTGATCCGTATCTACCTCTACGCCGCCAGTCTTCTCTCATACGGTAGAAATGAAAGAGCTCTGGAAATCTTCAAAGCCAATCAGCAACACCATCCGGAGGAGAATTTCTGGCCCTACCTCGGACTCGCGCAGGGCTACACGGCGGTAGGCGACAAGGAGAATGCCATCAAGAACTGGGAGACCGTACTTCAGAATGTCCCGGCGAACGCCAGGTCAAGCGTTCCGACCTATGAGAAAACATTAAAGCAATTGAAGGAAGCTAAGTAGAAACTCAAACGAACATCCGCATGTTGGTTCGGAAACCAGAAGCTTCTTGCCCATGTCGCTCATACCGGAACTGCGGGTGATGGTGGCGTTAGAAACCGTGCCATCCTCCTGAATTAGATACTTCACCGTCGGTGACTGTTTTGTGGGACTCGGTACCGGGTAAGGAATTGTCTAACGCTGAGCTTCGACAAGCTTAGCGACGGCCTCCTGGACGGCTGGCGACAATGAGTTCATTCGCTTGATGTAGGCAGCCACCGCCCACAGATCGCTGTCCTTGGCATACACACCATTGGCAAACATGCCCGACCTGCGAATACCGTGTTTCGCCACCCAAAATATTTGCGCTTCGGTGTACTTCGTCCCAACCACTGGCAATTCGGGAATGATCGGGAACAGAACGGCGCCTTTGCCATTTTCCGGTTTTCCCGGAGTGCCATGGCACCCAGCGCAACCGTCGAGATAAAATTTCGCGCCCGCGATCAGATTGTCATCGGTCGGTTCCAGCGGGTTCGGGACTCCCGGGGCGCGGCGCCTAACGGAAGCGTGAACCGCAGAACTCATCACATAGGTTTCGAATCCCGTGGGGGGAATATCGGCGCGCACTTCCGCGAGGCCAGACCAGAGGTATCCGAAAGCGCCGATGACGAGCAATGTCACTGTGGTGATTACCCCCAGAAGAAAGTTCCTCATTTTCGTGTTGTCTCCTCTGCCCGATTGACACGTCCAGAAATTGACGAGCCACTTTCCGTTTGAGATCGCACCCAAGTTCGAATCCCCGCATTGCCCAGATAGACTGGGGTTTTCTACTTCTGTTATCGAGATTGCACGCGCCTCCTCCGAGACGTGGGCGTGGGCTGACAATCACTTCGCGCCTCACGGAACCCTCCAATTGAGAACTGGATAGAAAACACGTTTAGGTACCGAGGACAATGCCAGATAGAGCGACTAGAGGTATTGAACAGGATTAACTACTCTAGTTCGGACAAGACCTTCTTGTTGAGCCCCGTGTCAGGCGACCTTTGCCGACGCCATTCCCCAGGCGTGATGCCAAAGTGATTCTTGAACGCGCGTGTGAAGTGGCTCTGATCAGCGAACCCAGATTGGGACGCTATTTCGGCAAGAGTGCAGTCGCCAATTGCGAGTAGCTGCCACGCTCGCAGTACACGCTGTTTCCGAATGTATTCCCCCAGCGTACAGTCGAAATGCTCAGAAAAAGTCCGACACAGATAAACCGGGTGAACATCCATTTCCGCGGCCATGTTCTGTAATGACCATTCCTGCTCAAACGTGTCGTCCAGGTAGTCCAAAAGCGATCCCAGCCATCTCGGGCGAGCAGAAGATCTGTCGCGAATAATATTGAGATGTCTGCTCACGAGATCAACCAGCAGAGTTTCAACTATCAGCGGGGACTCGCTATCCGCGCGTCTGAACTCGCTTTGAAGAGCGATGGAAAAACGTGCGCTTAAGCTAGGGGGGATTTGCCCGGTGGTGCCTAGGATGCCGAAGTCGCGTGTCACCCTTTGTTCCACCTCCGAAGGTATGACTACATGCAGGCATGTTGATCCCGGAGCGTAGGAGTCTGTGTGACTGTCGTTCGTCTGGAGGAAGGTTAAAGATCCTGCCTGGTAGTTATCGGTTCGCCGCCGCCCCGGCTTGCGACAATAGTATCCCTCGCGGACCATTGTCAGGTGTAACCAAGGATGTGAATGGCTGGCTCTTTCTGCAAGCTTCGGATAGTGATGGCTTACAAAAACGAAGGAGCCGATCTTCTTTCGGTCCAGTACCCTTCCCGGCGGATTACTTAGTCCGCGCGCTCTCGCAGACGCAGGGCAGAAAATGTGTCCGGACTTCCCCAACGGGCACCGTCTCTCTTTAGAATTGGCATAATGGGCAGGATTATACGCCTGCCGAGACCCTTACGCGATAACTTCGGCCGAGTTTCTGGACGTATCACGGGCCACGCGCAAGTAACCTGCTCAATATCTGAGCAAGGCCTGCACCGCTGTGCCTCGACGATCAGTCGGGAAGTGGCCCGCCGTGGCGGGCGCGCGCAGTACCGCGCCAATGAAGCCGATCAGCAGGCCTGGGAATCGGCCCTGCGGCCCAAGCCGTGCCTGCTGGCTACTCACACCACGCTCCGGGAGATCGTTGCGAGTAAACTGATGCAGGACTGGTCGCCCGAGCAAGTTTCCGGATGGCTGAAGTGGCAGTTTCCCAAGGATGAGGGCCTGCGCGTGTCGCACGAAACCATTTATCGCAGCCTATTCCTGCAAGCGCGAGGAGCGCTGAAAAAGGAGCTGATTCAGCACTTCGCTCCAAGCGGCGGATCCGCCGCTCGCGGCATTCCAGCGTTCATGGACACTCCCAAGGCAAGATCGTCGATGCCATGTAATCGGTGTTATTCTCCGAAGCTACAGCCATACGAACAGGCACGTCTCGCCTGGGCTACTTCTGTTAACAGGACTATCGCCGTCCGCTCAGCCAAAAGCGCATCGGAGCGACGTAATCTCGCTCACAACATACTGTGACTCTTATCACAGCAGCGCATACCAGAAGCGCGTAAACATGTCTCGTTGGAGTTGTAAGTCATGCGCAGAAAAGAGAGTGGCGCAAACGGGGTTTGGACGGCAAGAGTTTTATTTACCTCATGTTGCGTATGGCTGTTCCTGGGCAGTGCCGCATATCCCCAGATACCGCAGGAACAAGCTAAAGTGATTCTGCAGACGGGACTCAGCGAACACAACACAGGCAAACGCGCTGCCGCCGTGGCGGCACTCGGCCTTTTGCAGAATGATCCCTGGGCAATCGAATCGGCAGAAGAAGCTCTCGGCGATAAGAAGGCTACCGTACGCGCGGCTGCCGCTACCGCTTTGGGCCAGATGGGATCCAAATCCTCAATTCCTTCGCTGAAGAAGGCGTTGGCGGACAAAGAAAATCAGGTCTTTTTCGCAGCCGCTGATTCCTTGCTCGCCATGGGCGATCCTTCTGGCTACGACGTCTATTACGAGATTTTGACCGGCGAACGGAAAAGCGGTGAGGGTTTAATCGCCACAAAAAAGAGATTGATCACGGACGAGAGAGCGATGGTGCTCTTGGCAATGGGGGTTGGAATTGGATTTGCACCGTATGCCGGCTATGGATGGGCGGTGTGGCGAGAGCTCTCGAAGGACTACGCCACTCCGGTGCGCCTCAATGCGCTCAAGAAGCTCGCAAACGATCCGGACTCCCGGATTGGTAAGGGGCTCCTTACGGCGGCCTGCGATAAGCACGGGACTGTGCGGGTGGCTGCATTGTTCGCCATTGGGCGTCACGACGATCCCAGCCTGATCTTCGCAATTGCACCGCACATGATGGACAAGAAAGCGCCCGTGCGGTACATGGCGGCCGCGGCCGTGCTTCGGTTGTCCGCGTTAGTGCCGGCGGATTACGAAACTCAAATGGCAACGAGACAATAAGAACCCAAGGATTTCGGCCGCCGAGCAAGCTCGGAGGAGTTATGAAAGTTCTTCTCGCGGTTGACGATTCTAAATACTCTCAGGCTGCAATCCGAAGCGTCTTAAAGAAGGCGCATCCACAGGATACTGAAGTGCGTGTGCTGCATGTTCTTGAGCCGATTCTAGAAGCCCAGTGGTCTTCGCACCATGTCTACGGAGAAATGATGGCGCAGCGGCACCAGGATGCTATAGAGATGGTGAAACACGTGGCTGAATCGCTCAAAGCGGTCGGGTTCAAAACATGTTCTTGTGCCGTGGAGAATGGAATTCCCAAGGTCGTGATCATAGAGGACGCAAAAGACTGGGGTGCGGACTTGATTGTCGTTGGCTCACACGGACGGACGGGGCTAGACAGGTTCTTGCTGGGCAGTGTCTCGGAAGCGGTCGCTCGCCATGCAGCTTGCTCGGTCGAAATTGTAAGGGGAGCCTGACCAGCCCCTTGGTCTTTGACAACTGTCGATAGCAGGGAGTTACACCAGCAATCTCGAAATGAGATAGCTGGTGAGAAGAGATTTTTCAACAAGTTTTCTTGCCCTATCGGCGCTATGTTCATTACTTGAAGTGGCTAACGTCGGCCGTTTTTGCTTATGTGGGAATTGTTTTCGTGGTTCGCGTCCCGTGGGCATCTGTGCTTCGGGCCACCGTCATCCCTGTGTTTTCACGGCGGACGGACTATTGGATGGCCTTAGTCGCAATCCTTGGCACGACGATCAGCCCCTATCTGTTCTTCTGGCAGGCTTCCGAGGAAGCTGAGGAAGTTCGGATAGACCCCGACCATGACTCGCTCAAAAAGACACCCCACCAAGCCTTCGCGCAATTTCGCCGGATTGCTTTAGACACGCGCGTAGGTATGGCCTTGTCCAATGCCATCGCATTCTTCATCATTCTCACGGCCGCGCTTACAATTCATCTAACCGGCGCCACGTCGGAGATTCATACCGCTGCTGATGCGGCCAAAGCCCTCGAGCCGATTGCGGGTCGGTTTGCATTCTGGCTTTTCGCCATTGGCATCATAGGGACCGGCCTTCTGGCTATTCCAGTTCTTGCTGGATCAGCTGCTTACGGCGTCGCGGAAGCCTTCGGTTGGCGAGCGAGTTTGGAGAGCAGGCCGGCACGGGCAAAGAGCTTCTATTCCATCATTGCTTTAGCGACGATTACAGGTCTTGGTCTCAATATTGTCGGTCTAAGTCCGTTTCGCGCGCTCTATTGGTCCGCGATTATCAATGGCCTGACCGCCCCGCCGGTGATGACCATACTGATGGTCATGTCGGCCAGCGAAGCCGTGGTCGGGAAGTTCGGCCTGCCACTGTATCTAAAAGTCGTCGGCTGGTTGGCTACAGGGGTCATGTTTGTCGCGTCGTTGATCTTTCTCACGAGCTCAATTCTATGCGTTAGCACGACTGCACAGCTCCGAGCGATGCAGGTGGAGTCTTGATCGTCGCGTTGCGCTACGAACGAAGCGCTATCGCGCTCCCGTGCACTGCGCGGCCACGAACTGCTAGATAATGAGTAAACGAGAGAAGAACGAGCGATACCTTTTTAGCGCAATACGCAAATCTTCCGTAGAAACGTTCTCGTTACGATCCCACTGCTGATCGAGTTTCTGGCGCTCGTTGGCGAACACCTCGCTCAACCGCGTGATTGTGTCGGAAACAAGTACGTCCGCTTCCTGCACGGCTTTGCGAGGTTCGTCCACAAATCCCACCTGAATGCTGTCCCAGCGCGCGCGGAAGTCATTCGCTTCATTGGCGGCAAATAGCGCGGTGCGCTCATCTTCGGGCGCCCGGGCCGTACCCGTCGCGGCACCTGCCGCTGTCTGGCCGCTCGCTGCGGGGGGTTGAACGTCTACCGGCGGCGGGGTAACGATCGGACGCGATCCAGCATCGTTTTTAATTGGGCGATCAACTCGGCGGTGTTCCGAAGTGAGTCCCGCTTCTCTGCGAAGATGCTCGTTCATGAGAAATCCCCTTGTCCGTAGATTTTCCCGAAAGCCTTTTTGGGCTTGCGCTGAGCAACGTCAAGCGTGCGACGAGGTCCACCCCGCCTTTAGCTATCCTCGTCCCACAGCTCGTACTCGTGCTGGAACGCTTTCATCCCGCATCAATTCATCGAATAACGCTCGGTAATGCACCATGCCGCGTCGCAGGTCTTCGGTCGTAGCTTGGCCCTGCATTTGGCGGACCGCTACTTCGTGTCCGGCTCGGTATTGCTCAACGACTGCGCCGTGATCGACAGATATTTCCGTAGCGCGATTTTCGAAATCGCTTGGCGGATAACCGCACGCCGCCATAACCGCTCCTAAGAGTTGATCCGCCTGCACAAAAGCGCCGGCAGGGTCGTCGACAAATCTGGCCTGGATGGCGTGCCAAGAGTGTTGGAAACGATCGCGGTCCGCGGTCGTTAGCGGCCGCAGTGGGTATTTACTGACGCGCTTTTCGACTTTCTCTAACTGCGCTTCGGCTTTGAATTTGTTACCCGTTTGCGCAACGGCGCGATCGTATTCAGGGCCGAATTTCGCACGCAGCTTATTCGTGCGTTGCTGAAGCAGAAAAAAGGCACCCAATGCGACCACGGCGACCACGATGGCTATGAGCACAGCAATCTGTGTTTGAGTCATGCCGGCAACCTCAGTGTTCATGATTACCGGGTTTCTGCGCTGCGGGAATCGGGAATCGGCTGTAAAGGTAAACGAAGGAAACTTGTATCACGCGTTCAAGACCGTATGTTGCGGAGCAGTAATTGGTGTCCGGAAAGCGTGCTTGCGATCCGATTCGTCGAACTAGAGTCCAGGCGGAAATCTGCCCGCTTGGTTGACATTGGCCGCGCATGCGAGTATTATAAAATCTCGAACTGGTTCTGCGTTTTTCGTTCGAAACACTGAAAGATCGATCTTCAGGGGATGACGCGATGGAGTTGCTCTCGCGCATCCCTTTTTTCATTTGCGCCGGAGCTTTGGGGGATGGAGGCTCAGGCGAAAATGGCAAGCGCGGACCCGATCGAAGCGATCGATTTCACCTCGACGCGGACGCTTTTTGACGAAATTTGTGATTTTCTTACCCTGCATCCAGGCTTAACGTCGGATTCCGTACAGAAACTCGTGTATTTCGCCCTCGCGCTTCAATTTCCAGAATTCTGGGATATTTGGCCGTTTGCTTCGGTCGTTGCTCCGGATCCAGTCGGATCCACCCTCTTCCTTCGGATCTTTGCCTGCCTTTGCATTAATCCGGTGCAAATCGGCGAGATTTCACTCGACACATTATGTACCTTGCCGCAGTCAGCGCTCTCGAGTCTCCTGCTGATTGACCAACTTGCCGCGACTAGGGAGCTCGAGCGCGTGCTCCAGATTATGAGCCGGCCTGGCAGCCTGATTTTTCGCAAGGGCGAATTTCACGACGTCTCGATTCCGACGCTGGTCTGCACAGCCGAACCGCTGCGCGATCGATGGATTCTTGACCAGGCTCTCCAGATCACGCTCACCCCGACGCGAGGCCCGCTGCCCAAAGTTGATCCGGAGACGCTGAGCGAATTCGCCAGGACATTTAGAGGAAAACTCCTTCGATATCGCGAGGTGAATCTCGCGAAGGTTCGCGCATCGCAATTTGAGGCGGCCGGACTTGGCTCTCCGATGCGTGAAATTGCAAACATGCTCGGCCGCTGCATCGTCGACGACCCTTCGCTGCGACGCTTGGTGCCTATGCTGCTCCAGTCACAGGATCAAGACGTCCGCACGCGGCGCACCGACTCAGTTCACGCCGTCGTTATCGAGGCTGCTCTGTTCTTAACTCACCAGATAAAACGCAGTAAGGCTCGCGTGGGCGAAGTTGCCACCATCGCGAACGGCATCTTCAAGGGCCGGGGTGACAGCATCCAACTCGACCCGCGCGAGGTAGGAAACCACCTGCGTGCTAGCGGCCTGTTCTCGGAGCGCCTTGGCCGCGCTGGGAGGGGCATCCGCTTCACAAGCGCAATCCGACGCAAGATCCATGAACTGGCCCGCGCTTTTGATGTGCGTTCCATTCAGGGCGAAGCGCGATGCGAATTCTGCTTGGAATGCAAGGCAGTGAAATGAAGACATTCGGATCAAGAGCGATGAGGAGGTGCACGTTGTGCACGTCGCGCACGTGTTTTTTGTAACGGGCTTCTGGAACGTCGAAACGTTGTACGAAACCTGGCTTCGGAGCCGGCAGCCTGCCGCCGGCAAACCGAGACGGAAAGCCACAGGGAGAAGCTTCCATGAAATACACGCCTGAGCAGTGGGACGCAATCGTACGTGAGCTGAACGACGGGGGTTGTCCCGTCCTGCGCGATCACGCCTACAAGATCTCGCCGGTTGGATTGGCAATCGAAAGTGTCCCGGTCCTGAACTTCAGCAAAGCCGTTTCTCTCAATTGCGGAAGAACGGCCTATGCGATTGATCTTGTGATTCGCAACGAGTCAATCCGTGCGATCGACATCACGGGACTCCAGATAAAGACTCCCTGGGGGATCACGAAAACGTCGCTCTTGCTCCCCGAGAAGCGATCATCGAACAAGTACGGGAACTACTGTTTCCCCGACGGTTCCCATTATCCCGACGACATAGTTCTCAATCGCCACGTTGCGCGACGCAAGAACCGCCTGAACCCTGGCGGCGAAATCGCGGGACTTCTCCTGGTGTCGTCTGAAGAGTCCATGCCCGCCGAAATCGGCCACCTTTCGCCTATCTTTGTGACGCTCACCATCTTCGATTCCCGCCAGAATGAATTCTCAGCGCAATTTGGACTGCGCGTGCATCGCTTGGAAATCCTGGCTCGCGAGAGTGCCGAGCGCCGCGCGCGAGCCGAGGCGGAGGACAGGAGTGCGCGGACCTATCCCGAAGCGCGTTCATTAGTCGCACCTCCCGCGCCCAAGGAGCCAAGCGAGGAGGAGCTTAAGAAAATGTGGAATGATTACCTTGAGACGATGGCCACGATCAAGGCCAAGCATGCGCACCGCTCCAACAAAAGAACGACCGAAGTCCCGTTAGACGCCAAGACGGGCAAGACCCAGCCAGTAAAGGCTTGACGGGCAATATTGCATGCAAATCGTATTCTTGGATGCGGGCATATGTCCTGGCCACTGATGTACCAGATAGTTAAATATGTGTTATATAAACTCGACCCACTTCAGCACTTCCTCCAATGGCGCTGGGCCCGCGGTCCTCTATGCGTACAATGCAACCAACGTGGCTTCGATGCTGTATAGCAGCGCCCAGAATGCACAGGGCCGAGACACGGCGGGCAACGCGGTAAAGTTCACCGTACCAACGGTCGCGAACGGCAAGGTGTACGTAGGTACCACCACGGAAGTCGACGTGTACGGCCTACTGCCTTAGTGATCGTCGGAACCCCTCGAACTGCCTCCGGCTTCAACCGAAATCACCGCGATTCGATTCAATCCGCTCGCTCGGTCGGCTACTTCTTCATTGCCCAGCAATAGATTGTTAGCCGCATCAAACTTTAACTTTGGATCCGGGCTTGGTATCCACAGCCGAACGAAATAGCGGCCCGGTTGCAATGCCGGGGCGAGGAACTGATCCACGGACGTCGTCGGCGTGTCCGGAGTCAATGTCTTGAGATTCACGTGGGGCAGGGGGCGGCGAATGTGATTCTCGCCGGCCTCATCATCGAATTCAATGTATACAGTCCGTGCCTCCACGGGCGCAATCTTCCCTGCGTTTGTGAACGTCAATTCGATCCGCATCCGGCTCTCATGAGCAGGCTCGAACGTAATGAGGGCGTGATCCAGCAGAATTCGCGGCCCCTTCTGTTCTTCGGAAGCTTTGGTCGTCACCGGGGCCGCTTCGTACGCACAGTCGATCCTGATCTCCGTTTTTCCAGTCGCCTGACATTTGGTCTCGGTCGAACCGTGTGAACCGGTCTGCTTCGATTGTTTTTGGACCTCGCCGCCAACAATCGGCCCGCACTGAAGCATCGCGACTGATAAAAAGAAACACGCGCTTCGGATCATAATTCGCTCGGTAGACCTCTCTTCAACTAATTTGCATTCTAAGACTATACGGGCAGGCAGAAATGGTCTACCGGAACGACATGAGCCGATCAATTGTTGATGACAACGCGGCGCTCACCCACCCGCGGCGGGCCATCACGATTCCAAATTGGACCCAAGGATAGTGCCATGGGCAGCGGACGAGCGGGTGCTAAGGTTGCTGTCCAGCTTTCAATCAGGTCAACATCGTTTCTGCGGCGACCGTCACGTTCCCAGAGTCATCATTCGGATTTGTAGACAAATTTCTCGAGGCCCGTGACGGTGGCCTTGTGCGAGTGATCCAACCGTGAGGGTTTCTCTAGTGCGTCAGGCGGCGTAGTACGATTTGCGGAATGAAGGATTGCACGTCGTCCACGGAAATTCTGCCTTCGAACTCGGCCAGGTAGTTTGCTCCTCCGCAGGCGGCGGCAAGCCTGAGGGCTTTCTCTCCCGTGAATCCTTGAAGCCAAGCGAAAGCAAAACCGGCAAGCGTAGCATCGCCGC
>Ga0335083_10010574_pt1 | contig 11134 bp, 14 predicted proteins | sample Lox_Sample_42_FD_206716 | JGI IMG/M metagenome (GOLD analysis project Ga0335083, IMG submission 206716) | Soil microbial communities from Loxahatchee National Wildlife Refuge, Florida, United States - Lox_Sample_4.2 | ecosystem: Environmental > Terrestrial > Soil > Wetlands | place: USA... | reverse complement strand
AAAGGTGGCCCGCGCCATTAAAAATTTGGGCGAACACTGCAATTTCGTAAAAATCCTCGGCTCCTACCCTAACGCAGAATAATTTCCGAACGCAAAAACAGTTTTGCGGTCAAACACCCCGCAGAGTTAACCGGACGTAATGTCCTTAGAAGCAAGCAAGAGAAATGAGACACAACACTGAAATACGCAAACAGTCATACAACAAAGTCTTTCGCTGGGAGGAGCATGGCCATCCGGAAGCGCCCACCCAGGTGCAAGTGGCCGGGACATTTTCCAATTGGCAGCCTCTTCCGTTGAGCCCTGATGGGTCGGGCCTCTGGCACGTCATGCTGGAGGGCATCCCCGGAAACCAGACGCACCATTATATGTTGCTCGCGGACGGCAAACCAGTGTCGGACAAATATTCTGACGGCCTGGCCATCCCGCAAAATGCCGAAGAAGAGCAATTTGCCATTACCACGGCCCGCGGCCCGCGGGTATTTATGCTATTTGCGCAGACGAAATAGCCGGAATGGCCGATTGCTGTAGTACAAAGTCCCATTTTACACTTTTCAAAATTGAGGAGGCTGGTAAGTTCCCATTATGGAGCAATCAGCCTCCTATTATATTTGGGGAATTGATAATTCGCCCTACGGCCCGGTGGAATTGCCGATGCTGTTGGACTGGATCGCCGAAGGGCGCGTCCTGGCGGACACGTGGGTCTTCGAGAAAACCGCCGGCAATTGGGGAAAAGCCAACCAGTTTAAGGAGCTCCAGGAGCATTTTAGACTGGATACCGAATTTATTCAGCGTGAATTGACGCCTGCTTCATTGCGCCGGATTAAAATTCTCGCCAATTTAAAAGATGCCCAGCTCGCGCACCTGGCGGATTACATGGAGCTGGAAAATGTGGGGCAACACACGGCGGTATTTCAGCAGGGCGATGTGGGCGATGCGATGTACCTCGTCATGGGCGGAGAACTCCGGGCGCGCACGATGATTGCCGGGGAGGAGACTGTGCTGGTGACCTTTACCACGGGAGATTTCTTTGGCGACATGGCCTTGTTCGATAACGGCCCCCGTTCGGCAGACATCATCGCCAACGTGGACAGCCGGCTGGTCAAGATTTCGGCGGTAAATTTCTACCGCCTCATCCGTGAAGCGCCGGCGCTGGCCACGCCCTTTTTGCAGGCCACCGCGCGCACGCTCGCTTCGCGCATCCGCGCCGACAACAAAAAGCTCTCGCTGGTCTCGCAGCAATTTTCTTCAAGCAGGGGTTAGGAATTAGTCTCGCCGCCGGGCATTTAACTCTCCAGTCTAGGGCCGGATTTTCTATGAAGCCCTTTATAATCGCCGCCTTTATTGCTTTTGCAGGCTTCTGTTTAAACGCCCAAACAGAAGTCTGGCAGCCCTCGCCGGGACATACACAAATCCCCATCTGGCCGGGCACGCCACCGGACGCAAACTTGCAACGCGTACCGGCGCCGGAGTATATCACGAATACAATATATCCCAACGGCAAGCCGCTGGTTTGGGTTCGTAATGTGACGCAACCGACGATGACCGTCTATCCACCAACCGGAACGAATACGGGCGTGGCAATGGTTGTGCTTCCCGGCGGTGGTTACAATGAGCTGGCCATGAACCTGGAAGGCACGGAGATTTGTGATTGGCTGAACTCACGCGGCATCACAGCGGTGCTCTTGAAGTATCGTGTGCCGCTTGCGAAAACGGAACCATATTCGGAGCCAACACCGCTGGCATTGGAGGACGCGCAACGGACGCTGGGCCTGGTACGCCTGCACGCTGTGGAATGGCATATTAATCCGCACAAGATTGGAGTCATCGGCTTTTCTGCCGGGGGACACATGGTTGCGGCAACGAGCACGCATTTTAACAAGCGTTTATATCCAGCCGTCGATGCAGCAGACCGGGAGAGTTGCCGCCCGGATTTTGCCATTGCCTGTTACCCGGGACATTTGTGGGACAGCGACAACGGTTTAAATTTGAACCCGAACGTTCCGGTCACCACGAATACTCCGACGACGTTTATTGTGATGAACGAGGATGACCACGTGGACCACGTCGAACAGGCGCTGACTTACTACATTGCGCTGAAGAAAGCCGGTGTTCCTGTGGAAATGCATTTGTATGCGGTGGGCGGGCACGGGTTTGGGCTGCGGCGCGTGGAAGATCCCGTTAAAGCATGGCCACAGTTGGTAGAGACGTGGCTGGGCACGATCGGGATGATTTCGCATTAGGCCCCCTCGAGCGGATTTTCTTCACGGTTGAAATTCGCCCCTTTTATGGGCACCCTGCGTCTATGAGCCATCTCGCCAGGGCGCGCCAGGTGTTTGACATTGAAATTGCCGCGCTCAAAAAAGCGCGCACACAATTGGACGCGTCCTTTGACCGTGCTGTCGATACCATTATCGAAGCGGTCAAACGCCGAGGCAAAATCGTGGTCGTGGGCATCGGCAAGTCGGGAAATGTCGGCCAAAAAATTGCCGCCACGTTCACCAGCACCGGCGCGATGAGCGTGATTCTCAACAGCGTGGATGCGCTGCACGGCGACCTGGGAATCGTGAACGACGGCGACGTGATCCTGGCGTTGAGTTATTCGGGTGAGTCGGAGGAATTGCTGAACCTGCTCCCGGCACTGAAACGGTTTTCCGTCAAAATCATTTCGTTCACCGGCAATGTGAAATCGGCGCTGGCAAAGTACAGCGACATTTCATTGAACACCAAAGTGCCCCAGGAAGCATGCCCGTTCAATCTCGCGCCGACGAGCAGTACTACGGCGATGCTCGTGTTGGGCGATGCGCTGGCAATGGCCGTGCTGCAGGCGCGCGGCTTCAAGCAGAAGGACTACGCCCGGTTTCATCCCGCCGGCGCGATTGGCCGGGCGATGCTGCTGCGGGTCGGCGATATCATGCGTTCGGGAAATCGCAATGCGATCGCGAGCCAGGATTTATCCGTGAAAGAAGCGTTGCTGGTGATGACGCGGGCGCGTTCGGGCAGTTTGAGCGTGGTGGACGGACGCGGCAAATTGGTAGGCGTTTTTACGGACGGCGATTTTCGCCGCCACATGGCCGCGGACGAAAATCTTCTGTCGCAGCCGCTGAAAAAAGTGATGACGCGGAACCCGATTTGCATTTCGGAAAATGCCCTGGCGGTGGAGGCGCTGAAAATTTTCGACGAACGGAACATTGACGATTTGATTGTCGTGAACGCGAAGCGCGAGCCGGTAGGGCTGGTGGATTCGCAGGATTTGCCGAAATTGAAAATTATGTAAGCCATGAAACGTTCAGCATTCAGTTTGACTGAACTTCTGGTCGTCATTGCCGTGATTGCGATTCTCGCCGCTCTTTTATTAGCGGCATTGACTCGCGGGGTGGGGATGGCGCGAGGAATTTATTGCACCAATAATCTGCGGCAACTTGGGCACGCCACGCAAATGTTTGTCTCAGACAACCACGTTTATCCACTGGAACAAAATCCGGATTACGACAAAGGCAGCTATCCAAATCACTATGATTTCTGGGATTTGGCTTTGGATCATGAACTGGGATATGACCACAATTCTCATGAGGCTTCCTATAGCAGCAAAGGTATTTGGAAATGTCCAGCGGCGGTTGAGCCTCCAAACTGGTTTCCAAATACCCTTAACAAAGGGCCCGTGAAAATAGTTTACAGTTCTTATGGCTATAATTCCTGCGGGATGGCTGCCGTGGCTAATACTAATTCGTTTGGTCTTGGCTTTCAATATCGAGGGGAAAGGCAAAGCTCAAGTGCTCCGCCAGTGATGCAAACAGAAGTGGCGGACCCAAGTGGAATGATGGCCATTGGAGATGGGTTTTCCGGTCATGACGATATCATTTTAGATGGGCTTCTAAGACTTTGGCGTACTTACGATTTGCCGGGTGGAGTCAAAGACGACTCGAGCAGTGCTGCCCGTCACCACGGCAATGCTAACGTTGTTTTCTGCGATGGCCATGTTGAATCGCCGACGTTGAAATTTCTTTTTGAAGACACGAGCGATGCCGCTTTGGTCCGCTGGAATCGAGACCACTTACCACATCGCGAGGAGTTAAATCCCTAAGTTCATTCCAACCGTTCGCCGAAAATTGAAGATAATATGAAACGTCCGCTCGTTTTGATTTTCATGGGTGTTTCTGGCACGGGCAAGACGACCGTTGCCAAATTGTTCGCTGAAAAAACCGACGCAGTCTTTTACGAAGGAGACGATTTTCATCCGCCGGCTAATATTGCCAAAATGCGCCAGGGAATTCCTTTAACGGACGAGGACCGCGCACAATGGCTGCAGGCATTGAGGAAAGTCATCGTTGATTCCCTGGCAAAAAAGGAGCTGGCAGCCGTCACGTGTTCGGCTCTAAAAGAGAAATATCGCGAACAACTCCAGGGAGGCGATGCGCGTGTTAAGTTCGTTTACCTTACTGGGCCGCAGAAGTTGATTGAAGAGCGAATGAAAAACCGCAGCGGCCATTTTATGCCACCGGCATTGCTGGCAAGCCAGCTTGCCACATTGGAGCCGCCGACAGATGCGTTGGTTTTCAGCATTGAGAAGTCACCGGAGGAAATCGTGGCGGAGCTAATTCAAGTTCTTAACCGGGAAGGCTGAGTTTTTTCTTTGGGAGTAGAAACGCCAGGGCAGCGGCGAGCAACATGCCTGCGCCAAGAACGTTGAACGGTATGGCGGTGCTGTGGTATTGCGTGGCCAGCCAGCCGACGATGTAAGGGCCGGCGAAACCGCCGATGTTGCCGATGGCGTTGGCCAGGCCAATGACCGGGCCAAAGACGCTGCCGGGCATGGTTTCGGTGGGGATGGCCCAGAACGGTGCCAGCGCGGCGTAAGGCCCGGGTATGGCCAGGCACATGAAGGCGTAGGAAAGCCAAAAATGGTCGCGGGTCAGCACGCTGACGATGAGGCTCACGCCGCTCAGGGTGTAAACGAAGGCAACGTGCCCGCGGCGTTCGTGCGTTTTATCCGAGTGCCACGAGTTGAGAATCATAATGACGGCGGTGACCGCGTAAGGGGCAGCGAAGAGAAAACCATATTGCACCGGGCTGAAATGTTTGGCCTTCAATCCGTCGGTAAAAAACGTCATGCAGCCGTACGCTTCAGAATTGTGGAGGAAATTGATGAGCATCATCAAGGGAATGACGGGATGCAAAAACCATTTTACCAGGGATGTTTTCGTCGGCGATTCCAGTTCGGTTGCTTCGCGTTTCAACGTGGTTTCCAGAAATTCGCGTTCTTCGGGTGAAATCCATTTGGCATCGCGCGGATGGTCGCTGATAAAGAACCACCAGATGGGCAACCAGACGAAAGGCAGGGCGCCTTCCAGGATAAGCATCGTTTTCCAGCTATAAGCGCCGAGCAGCCAGCCGGTGATGGGCGCAGAGGCGGCGACAGCGAGCGGCTGGCAGAGGTTCCAGAATGCGTTGGCGCGGGCGCGTTCGGCGCGGGGAAACCAGTGCGCGAGCAAAACCACGATGGCGGGGAACACGCTGCTTTCGGCCACGCCGAGCAGGAAGCGCATCACTTCAAATTGGCCGAAGGTTTTTGACAGGCCGCAACCAACGGCGCAGGCGCCCCAGAAAATGAGGCAGATGCTGACGAGCTTTTTCGCGCTCCAGCGATTGGCCAGGTAACCGCCGGAGGTTTGCAGCAAAACGTAACCGAGAAAGAAAATGCCCGCGGCCTGGCCCTTCATGCGGTCGTCCATCGCCAGGTCGTGCATCATCGTGGAGATCTTCGGGTCCAGCGCGAGCGAGACATTTGTGCGGTCCACGTAGGAAATGGTATACGCGATCAGCGCGACGGGGATGATGCGCAGCCAGCGTTGGTGTGTCATGGGAACACAGCCTCACGCAAAGGCGCAAAGACGCAAAGAAAATTCATGGCCGGAAGTTTGGGATGAAATGACATATTCGCGGGAAAGGCTTAACATCCTTAACATCGTTGATTCTCAGGCACTTAAGGCTTAACACTATCCTTAACAAAGTGGGAAGCATCCTTAACATTGTTGAAGGCCAGGGACTTAAGGCTTAACATTAACATTGGATTCATTCCAATCCACTATTTTTCCGCGCCCGTTTCAAAACCGTCTGTGCCAGGGAACGAGCCTTGGCCGCGCCGTCGGCGAGGACTTTGTTCACATAGTCCAGGTTGGCGGCGAGTTCGGCGCGCTTCTTCCGGGCGTCGGCAAAATAGTTCCAATAATTTTCGAACAGGGCTTTCTTTAAATCACCGTAACCGAGGCCGCCGGCACGCAGGCGATTTTCAAAATCCTTCGCGACGTCCGCCGGCGCGACCAGTTTCAAAAGTTGAACCGCCAGATTTTTATCCGCGTCAGGCTTGGGTTCCTGCGGTGTGCGTGAATCCATCTGGATGCCCATGACTTTTTTGCGAATCGCTTTCTCATCGCCGAAAATCTCGATTGTGTTGCCGTAGCTCTTGGACATTTTATCGCCGTCAGTGCCGGGCACGGCCGCGGTGTCTTCGCGAATCTGTTCTTTGGGGACGACAAACGTCTCGCCGTAGGTATTGTTAAATTTAATGGCGATGTCGCGTGTGATTTCGACGTGCTGCTTCTGGTCTTTGCCGACGGGGACGACGTTGGAATCGTAAATCAAGATATCCGAGGCCATGAGCACCGGGTAGGCGAAGAGGCCATGCATAGGCGCGATGCCTTTGGCGATTTTATCTTTGTAGCTGTGCGCATTTTCCAGCATGGCCATCGGCGTCAGCGTGGTGAGCAACCAGGAAAGTTCCGTCACTTCCGGCACATCGGATTGTTTAAAGAAGACGGATTTTTTTGGGTCGAGGCCGCAGGCGAGAAAATCCAGCGCGACATCCTGCGTATTTTTGCGCCGTTCATTGGCATCGGTCAGCGACGTCATCGAATGGTAATCGGCGATAAAATAAAGCGCCTCGCCTTTGTCCTGGAGCTCGATGGCGGGGCGCATCATCCCGAAGTAATTGCCGAGATGCAACGCGCCGCTGGGCTGGATGCCGGATAAAATTCGCATGGCTAAAATTTAACCACAAAGAACACAAAGAACACAAAGAAATCCATTTCGTTTAGATTTCACCGCCTAACAATACGAATGTACCCCTGTTCAGCGAAGCTATTTAGAATTCAACTCCGCCTGCAGCTTCTCCACTTCGCGCAAAAGTTTTCCAAATTTTTTCCCGAAGGGAGTCAGGCGATACTCGACCCGTGGGGGAATTTCCGGGAACACGACCCGTTCGAAGATTCCGGCGTGTTGAAAATTTTTCAGCCGGTCGCTTAGCACCTTCGCGCTAATGCCCTGGATGTGCCGCTCCAATGCACCGGGCCGGTGCACGCCGTTGCTCACCGCGCGCAGCACGCTGATGGTCCAGCGGCAGCCGAGCACGTCTTCCAGCAGCATGTCCACGCGGCCGGGCTTGAGTTTCGGCATGATTTTCAAAGTTTTTTTGTCGCTGGCCGTCATAAATTTACACCGGTTTGTGGGTACCCTACGTTTTTGTGCCCGCTTTCGCGTTCGAAAGTTTCGTGCAAACGTTACCTCACGTTTGAAATACAAGTGAGCGACACAACAATAATGACAAACACGAAAACACAAAATGAAAACTGCAATCATCATCATCAGTGATCCCAAATCCAATACTGACGAGGCCAACGGGCGCGCCTTTAACGCGCTGTCCCTGGCACAGGAATGCCTGAAGGCGGGTGACGAGGTGGAGGTTAATTTTATCGGCGCAGGCACCCGTTGGCCTGGTGAAATGACGAAGGCAGGCCACCCGTTTAACGCACTTTACAATTCCGTACGCGAAGCGGTCGTCGGCGCATCGTGCGGTTGTGCGGCAGCCTTCGGCGCCACTGAGAGCGTGAAGGCTTGCGGCGTGCCGGAAAAAAAGGACAATGCGGTCGCGGGCACGCCCGGTCTTTTGAGTGTGCGCCGTTATCTTGCGGAAGGCTGGCAGACAGCGGTATTTTGACCACTAAATTTTTTTTAAACCTATGGCCGGAAAATTCCTCGAACTCGCATTTACGCCGAACGTGCTGGCGGCGCAGAGGAAGTATTTCGGCCGCGCGCAAAATCTGCCGCCGCAACCGGAGCGCGACACGCTCACGGATGATGAAGCGCAGTTCATCCAATCACGCGATTCATTCTACATGGCCACGGTGAGTGAAACCGGCTGGCCTTATGTGCAACACCGCGGGGGCCAGCCCGGATTCCTGCACGTCGTTAGTCCCACGCAGCTTGCGTTTGCCGATTACAATGGCAACCGCCAGATGCTGTCTACCGGCAATCTCACCGGCAACGACCGCGTCTGCCTTTTTCTCATGGATTATCCGCAGCGCACGCGGCTGAAGATCCTGGGCCACGCCCGTGTCGTGGATGCACGCGAGCATCCGGAACTGGTCGCACAGTTCGCCGGGCCGGAGGCGCGCGGCATCGTGGAGCGGATTTTTCTGGTCGATGTGGTGTCCTACGATTGGAATTGCCCGAAATACATCACGCCACGTTACACGGTTGCCGAGGTAGAAGAGGCGGTCGCGCCTTTGCGCGTGCGTATCGCCGAACTTGAAAAGCAGCTCAAGAACAAAGCGTGACAGCGAAGATATCCAGTATTCGGAACAGAATTGCGTGAAATTGTGCGAATTTACGTGAAGACAGATTAAAGGCAACGGAAGGCTACTGCCAATAGTAACGTCCAAGCCGCGAATGAGTTTCGCGCTATCGCGCGGCTTCGCAAAGAGCGGCTGAATTTGCGGGACTCTTACCCAGGGCGGCGCGCTCACAGATTCGCACTTTGCCCTGGGCTATCATCGGCCGCCCTTGCAGGGCTTTCAGTTTGCGGCTTCGCCGAGGTAAGTTCACTTTTGGGGTGGCGTAGCGACCTGGCTATTTGTTTTGCTATAATCCTCTGCTGCCTTCTGAATTTGCTCCATACGCATGTTAAGGGTCTTCTGCCACTCGGCTGTTCTTATGAACGCTATTCCCCCGATAATGATAAATAAAATGGCCCCAAAGCGTTGCCTGCCTTTACAGAAAATACCAAACACCGTATTTACTAAAATTATGGCGACGAAGATTGGCCATCCAGCGATTGGGGGATCCATGGTGCATGAGATCAAAAGCGCAATGATGTTAAATACTATTAAAAAAACGAAAGATTTATTCCAATTCATGCTACGTGGATAATCTGTTGTTAATTACTGCTTCAACGTTCCATTCTGGACGTGCCACCGCTGCAAATCTTTGCCCAGTTCGCGCGGCCAGTTTTCCTCGGTGGCGGTCATGAAGACCTGGCCACTGGTTTTGCGGGCCTGTTCCAGCAGGGGCAGAAAGCCGCTGCGGCGTTTTACGTCCAGTTCACCCATGACGTCGTCGATCAGCAGGATGGGCGCGCTGCCGTGGACACCGCCGAGAAATTCCGCCTGCGCCATTTTTAAGGCGATGGCCAGGGTGCGTTTCTGTCCTTCGCTGCCGAATTGCGCGGCGGCCTTTTCGTTGAGCAAGAGTTGCAAATCATCGCGGTGCGGGCCGATGAGCGTGGCGCGAAAGGTCCGTTCCCGCGCGCGCGATTGTGCCAGTTCCACGGCGAAATCATTCTTCACGCTGGGGCGATATTCGATGCGCAATTCCTCGGCGTCATTGGAAATGCGGCGATACGCCAGCCGCGCGAGCGGGGAAAATTTGGGAATAATCTCGTGGCGGGCACGGATGATTTCATCGCCCAGTTTTATCAGTTCCTGCGAAAAGCTGTCGAGCGCGGCTTCATCAGAAGAACGATTCTTGAGCAAGGCATTGCGCGCACGCACGGCATGCATGTAACGCTGGAGCAGCGGCAGATAAACAGGACTGGTCTGCGCCAGCAGCAGATCAAGGAAGCGCCGGCGCGATCGCGCGGCGCCTTTGACGAGTTGCAAATCTTCCGTGCAAAAAACGACGGCGCGCAGTGCGCCGAAGTAATCCGCCAGTTTTTTTACCGGCCGCCCATCCAGCGAGAGATTCCGTTCTTTCGCGGACCAGAACATTTTTATTTCGTGCTCGCCCCGGCCGACGATTTGGCCGCCGACAAAATAGCCGCGCTGGCCATGCCGGATCATTTGCGCGCCGCCGACGCCCCGGAAGGAACGCAGCGTGGCCATGAGATAAACCGCTTCGAGGATGTTCGTCTTGCCCTGGGCGTTGTCCCCCAAAAGAAGATGGAAGCCGGGCGCGAAATCCGCGTCCAGCCGCGCGTAGTTGCGGAAATCCCGCAATCGCAGATGGGACAAATGCACGAAGAGAAAATAATTGGAAATGAAGAGGGGGCGAGTTTTTTATCTCAACAGTTCTCCCTCACCCCGGCCCTCTCCCGCTGGGAGAGGGGGAGGACGGCTCGCAGGTACGCTCGCCCCACCCAGTAATCAAAGCGCAAATTTCACCAACCGGCTTAAACCTTCACCCTTTTACCCGTGGCCGAGGCCTGATACACGGCCTTGATAATTTTGATGTCGCGCAACCCCATTTCGCCGGGCACGCGGCTTTCGCGATTGTTTATGACGCAATCGGCGAAATCGTCCATTTGCAAGGCCTGCTGGTACGGGTGCGGATAGTCCAACGGACCGCGGCTGGTCACGACGTCGCCGACCTGGTAACCGAACGCATGCGTCTGGAAATCGATCCAGCCTTTATTGCCCTCGGCGTGAAAGGTGTCGGAACTGTGGTTGAAACTGGTCACAGCATTTAAAACCGCGCCGTCTGGGAATTCCAAATTGAAGTCCATTGTCTCTTCGACCTCGGTAAAAAACTCCGGCCGTTGTTTGGGTTCTTCGTGCGCGGTGACGGCGACGGGCGTTTGTCCCGTGGCCATGCACGCGCCCTGAATGATATAAATGCCCAGGTCCATCATTGGCCCCCCGCCAGAGAGCTTTTTCCAGATGCGCCAGGCCGGCTGGCCGAAGACAAACCCGCGGTCGCCGGTCATTTTCATGAACACGCCAAAATCCTGTTCGCGTTGCAGCCGGATGAGTTCGATGCAATACGGGTCGAAGTGCATGCGATAACCAATGGACAATTTGACGTTATGCTTTTTGCACGCGTCTATCATCGCCTGGCAATCAGCGACGGACGTGGCCATGGGTTTTTC
>Ga0335083_10010573_pt1 | contig 11136 bp, 6 predicted proteins | sample Lox_Sample_42_FD_206716 | JGI IMG/M metagenome (GOLD analysis project Ga0335083, IMG submission 206716) | Soil microbial communities from Loxahatchee National Wildlife Refuge, Florida, United States - Lox_Sample_4.2 | ecosystem: Environmental > Terrestrial > Soil > Wetlands | place: USA: Florida... | reverse complement strand
TACAAAAGTCATGCCGCGATGCGCCGGATCCCCAACCTGTTTGAGATTGTGACCATCGACTATTGGGAGAAAAATTACGGCTACCGGCTCTCCGACCGCAACCGGGTCTGGAAAGAGCTGTACCTCTCCTCACCCGAAGGGCAGTCTCACGTGCGACGAGTTCTGGGCATCAAGCTGGCCGCCATGGGTCGGACCAGGGAGGAATCAACCCGTCTCGATAACGCCGCAGTGGCCCGCCTGGCCGATGCCTTTTTCGGTGGAGCCCACGAGCTGATCGTCGTAGACCGCCACTACAGGCCACACGCCCAGAATGATGCCGACCTGCTCTCCTCCGGTGATTTGACGCCGGACGAGCATGATCGCTATTTCGTCTTCACCATTTCGGCGATCCAGGACATTTACGCGCAGAACCGTTACGTCCGCTACATCGCCGTCTTTCAGAACTGGCTCCGCCCCGCCGGCGCATCGTTTGATCACCTGCACAAACAACTCGTCGGATTGGACGATTGGGGCAATGCGCTGAAAGCCCAGAGCAAGGCCGTCCGGGAAAATCCCAACGTCTTCAACGAAGCGGTTGTGAATTTCGCCTCTTACAACAACCTGGTGGTGGCGGAGAACGAACACGCGCTCGCCTTCGTCGAGGTCGGACAGCTCTACCCCACGGTCTCGATCTATTCCAAAAGCCAACGGTTGCGGCCGTGGGAACACCAGCCCGATGAGATTCGCGGGATTAGCAACATGGTCCACGCCTGCCACGCGGCCATGGGGTCAGGGGTGTCGTCCAATGAGGAGTGGTACTATCTGCCGCTCGACTCGGTCGACCGGGTGCCGTGGCACATCCAACTTCATCTCCGCATCAACAATCCCGCAGGTTTTGAAGGCGGCACCCGGATTTACATCAATCCGGTGACGCCGTACGAGCTGCGGGACAAGATCGTGCCGCGCCTCTATGAGCTCCGACAGCAGGGCGCGATCAGCTCGATGCGAATCGCCGAGGAATGCGTGCTGAGGCCCAATCCGCTGCGCTATCTCCAGGGCCACTCTGGGGGATAGCCCTCACTTGTTCTGATTTCCTCTCCGGGACGGAACGCGACCAACCATCCGGATAGATGCCCCAGGGCAAGCCCGGCGTGCTTGCTCGGGACGCACACAGTTTCGTCGCCGCCTGGTTCGTGACCTCGTTGCGCCCAGGCACATCTTACGCGGTGTGTACGGCAGAATGCCGGGGATGAGGAAACCGGATCCGGCAGCGGCATCTCAGGAAAGTCCGGACGGGGCGCGCGGCGATGACGACCGGGCGCCGGCTCGGAGGTCGACGGCAAGATCGCCAATGATCGAGACGTCAACGACGGCTAGACGTTTCGCAGAATCGCCACCAGGTCGCTCATGGCCCTGGAGCTCTCCCTAAGCCGCTGGCTTAGCGCCTTGGCTTCTTGTTGAACCATCTGCCGGCCGGGATGATCCGCGGTAAACCGTTTGCCTTCACCCAACATCCGTTCCGTCTCGGAGGACAGCCGCTCGATTTTGCCGCGAAGCACCGGATGGTGCCCCACCACCCGCAGCAACGCGCGGCGCACCTCATTGAACTGGCCCTGAAAGCGGTCGGGCGAGTTGGCCGATCCGGTGAACGGGCCGGTCTCACCGGTCAGTGGCTGTAATTGGTGCGAGAGAAACATGTAATACGAGATCAAATGGCTGCCGACCTCCAGCATCCGCTGCCCACGGTCGAGACGAAACAGGTCCGCCCGTTCCTCCGGTGCCGGCGCCTGCCTGACCTTGGCGGGCCGCGGCCGGGGGACGCGGCGGGGCTTGGCGGTCGAGCGTCGACGCCGTGTGATCCGTGTTTTCTTCATAGAGGCTCCTTTACCGTCGTCCGAAAATCTTCGCGTTTTCCCTGGCATCCTCTTCCAGCACACGCTTCCAGTCCCGCTGCCTTCTTGGCGCCAGCCGAAATTCTTCGTAGATCCCCTTTGCCAACTCTACCCGGTCAACCCCTTCGGGGGCCACCTGAATGTCCAATTGCGCCATGGTCAGATCGAACTCGGTGTTCAACAGCGCGTCCGCATCCATCCCGTACGCCTGCAACGCCTGCTTGATGACGCTTCCGTCAACGTTGAACCGCCGGGCCACATCATGCAGATTCAAGGGGCGGTACTGCTTGTCCTTGGTAATGCCCAGATGGTAGGCGCAGAACAGCTCGAAGGGGTCGATTGTTTTGATTTGGTCCGTCAACGGCGCGCTCTGCGCGGCCGCGACAGGCCTCCGATCGGGGGGCCTTCCGACGCCAGGACGGCCGGCGGAGCCGGCGGAAGATGCCGATCCGCCTCCTCTTCGATGCCCTTCACGGGGCCGAAACGGCTCCCTTCCGCCGTGGCGGGCGCCCGGACGGTCATTCGACCAGCGCCCCGGCCAGTGCGGGCCGCCGCGTGGGCGATTATGCTTTCTGTGCTCCGACAGAGATCCGCCTCCGTCATCATTGTGGCACAATTCGGGACCAGGAGCAACACCCTGCCCTATTTAGACTCCCCGGGTTGATCGATGCCCCGGGCAAGCCCGGGGTAGTTGACTGGATGCGCACTTCGTGCGCAACGGCCGCATTCACCCCGCTCCTTGCACTGAGAATCGAATGGGGCTTCTCTCCGCCTGAGGCGGATTCGTTCGAAGTTAAAGCGGGGTTCCCTTCCGCCAGAGCGGATCGCGTCGCCCGGGGCATCCGCCGAAGGCGAAATCCAGCGAGCAACGCAAGCAAGGGAGCTCCACTGGCGGGGACAGACTTGAGATCAGTCCCCACCGGGAAGGGCGACGCAAGCCCCTACAATGGAGACGCCTGTGCACCCCCCTCATCGCACGATAGCAGGAGCGTGAAGGCCGCCACGATCCGGGCCACCCGCACCATGAAGTCGAGATCGAGCGTCTCCGGCAGATCATGGGGTTGATGATAGTGCGGATTCCTGAGAAACGCCGTGTCCGTCAGCAGGCACGCCGGATAACCCTTGTCCCAAAAGGGCGCGTGATCGCTGAGCCGGGTCGCGGGCAGGGATCGGCCGTCATCATCGACGATCAATTTCACCGCTTCGAACTGCGGCGCCGCCAGCCGGATGGCGCGGTCCAGCTGCTCCATCAGGGGCCGTGCCGGCCGGTTGCCGATGACTCCTAAAAAGACGCCGCGGTCGGGCACGTGAACGGGCAACCCGGGCGGCACGCGTTGCGAGCCAGGCCGCCGGTCCGTGTAGCCGACGCACTCCAGCGACAGCATGGCCGCCACGGGAATGCGGCGCCGCGCCAGACGGTCCGCATGGCGGCGGCTGCCGACGCAGCCCTCCTCCTCCATCCCGAAGGCAACAAACTCGATTCGGCGCCGCGGCGACCGGGCCAGCGCGGCGCATACCCGCGCCACCTCCAGCAGCACCGCCACCCCGCTCGCATTGTCATCCGCTCCCGGCGAGAAGGGGACCGAATCATAATGGGCGCCGATGATGATCCGTTCCCCGCCTACCCGGCAGGGCAGGCCCGGTATAACGGCGATGAGATTGTCGTGGCGCCGCCAACCGGACAGCCACCAGAAGAACGGCTCCGGGCTGACGACGAGCCCGGCGCGGTCGAACGACTCCGTGATGTAGCCCGTGACGCGACGGATCGCCAGCGGATTCAAGAGCTGGTTGCGGACAATCGACAGGTGGGCCAGATGGCGGTTCAGCCGCTCCGGGTCGATCGTGTCCAGCTGCACCAGCAGCTGATCATCGGACGGCATCATGTCAACGGCGGGTGAGGCGGTCTGACGACCGGGGACGCGCGCCAGCGCGCGCGTCCCCGGAGGGTTTCGCCCCCACCCGCGCGACCGCCTCATCCCTCACGATCGAACCTGCGGCTTGAAGTCCCGGCGCACCAGCAGGCGGACCAGAACCACGCCGGCGAGAAAGCCTCCGACATGCGCGAACCACGCCACCCCGCCGCCCGGCGTGCCGCGACTCAACACGCCGGCGAGCAATTGCAGCACGATCCAGAACCCCAGCACAAACACCGCCGGAACGCGGATCAGCTGCAGAAACAGGCCGAAGGGCACCAGCGTCAGGACGCGCGCGCGGGGAAAGAGCACCAGATAGGCGCCCAGGACGCCGGAGATTGCGCCGCTGGCGCCGATCATCGGCATCGTGGAGGAGGGCTCCGTCGCCGCGTGGGCGTAGACGGCCACGACGCCGCTGATCAGATAGAAGAACAGATACCGAACATGGCCCAGGGCATCCTCGATGTTGTTCCCGAATATCCAGAGGTAGAGCATGTTCCCTCCCACGTGCAGGACCCCGCCGTGCAGAAACATTGAGGAAAACACGGTGACGGCGGCCGGCGGCCCCTGTTCGCCGATGGGCCCGGACAGCAGCAGGCGGGCGGGCGTCGCGCCGAATTGATCGAGAAACGGTCTGAGGCGCTCGCCCAGCGAGAGTTCAAAGAGGAAGGCCAGAAGATTGGCCGCAATCAACCCGATCGTCACCCATGGCACGAGGGTGGTCGGATTCTCATCGCGGATCGGAATCATGCCGGCCCGAGCGCGGACGACACGGGACGCGCCATGCCCGACGTCCCGGCGCTACACCCGGGCGATCGTCCAGGGCGACGCATTGACCCATTGCGTCAATTCATTGGCCGGAATGGGCCGGCTGATAAAATAACCCTGCACCGCATCGCATCCCAGCTCCCGCAGCTGGTCCAGCGTCTGCTGGCTCTGCACGCCCTCGGCGACGACTTTCAGGCTCTGGTTGTGTCCCAGATCGATGATCGACCGGACGATCATCACGTCGTCGGGATCCTCCGCCATGTTCAGGACGAAGGATTTGTCGATCTTGATCTCGTGCACCGGCAACTTCTTCAAATAGGTCAGCGAGGAATGACCGACGCCGAAGTCGTCGATCGACAGCCGGACGCCCATGATGCTCAGGCTGCTGAGAATCTCCATGGCGCGGTCCGGATCGGCCATGATGGCGCTCTCGGTGATTTCCATCTCCAGCAGGCGCGGGGCGATGCCGTATTCGAGCAGCCGTTTGTCGATATAGTCGGCAAAGGTGGGGTCATGGAGGCTTCGGGCCGACAGATTGACCGACACGCTCAACGGAATGCCCTCGCGGATCCAGGTCCGGCACTGATCGAGCGCGGCATTGATCACCATTTCCGTCAAGGGTTTGATCAACCCGGTCTGTTCGGCCAGCGGAATGAATTGATCCGGCGGCACCAGGCCGTATTTGGGATGTTTCCAACGCAGCAACGCCTCCACTCCGGTCACCTGCCCGCTTTTGAGCAAGACCGTCGGTTGATAGTGGAGAAACAGCTGCTGCCGCTCGATGGCGTGCCGCAACTCGCCCATCAGCGCCAGCCGGCGGTGGCTGTATTGATCGTGCTCCGATGCGTAGAGCGCGTAGCCGCTCCCCGCCTGCTTGGCCATGTACATGGCCACGTCCGCCCGGCGCAGAATGGTCTCGGCATCCAGCCCGTGCTCCGGAAACAGCGCAATTCCAATGCTCGCCTCCACGTCCAGCGCCAGCTCGTCCAGCGAGAACGGCTTGGTCAATGCCTGCAAAATTTTCTGCGCCGTCATCACCGCCCCTTCCTGATCGGCAGTCGGCAGCAGCACGGCAAACTCATCTCCGCCCAGGCGTGCCACCGTGTCGGACTCCCGCAGCGCGGCGCGCAGGCGCGGCCCCACTTCTTTCAACAGGAGATCCCCGTAATGGTGGCCGAGCGTGTCGTTGATCTCCTTGAAGCGGTCCAGATCGAGCACCAGCAGCGCGAGCGAGTGATGATCGCGCTGCGCGGCGAGGATGGCCTGGCGCAGCCGGTCGTTGAGCAGGTTGCGGTTCGGCAGGGCGGTCAGGGCGTCGTGATTGGCCTGGTATTCCAACGCGGCCGTCTGCGCCTTCCGCTCGCTGACGTCCCGCGCGATCATCGACAGATAATCGACCGAGCCGTCGGGCGCCTTGTGAGCCAGGATCACTTGGGAAACGGGGATTTCCTTCCCGCTGCGTGAGAGGAGCACCGATTCGCCGCTCCAGACCCCCTGTTTGATCGCCCTGGGAATCGCCTCGTTGAGAATGAGGGCGGACGCCTCCTGGGTGTGGCACGCGGTAATGTGCAGACCCGTCACCGGCTCGGCCGCGCTGAAGCCCAGCATGGCGCGTCCGGCTTGGTTGAGGTAGAGGTAGGCGCCGTCCGCGGTCACGGTGCCGACCAAATCCGTTGTCGCTTCGATGATGGCCGCAAGCCGGCTCTGCACCTCCTCGGCGCGCCGGCGTTCGGTGATGTCCCGGCCGGCCGAGATGAAGTGCGTGATCATGCCGGTCGCGTCCTTGATCGGCGTGATGATCTTCTCCTCGTAATACAGTTCGCCGTTCTTTTTCCGGTTGATGAAGATGTCCTGGAAGGTGTGACCGTCCAGGATCGTCTGCCAGAGCGTCTGATAGAACCGTTCAGTGTGGCGGCCGGACTTCAACAGCCGGGCTGACTGGCCGACTAGTTCGTCGCGGGCGTATCCGGTCAGCGCTTCACAGGCGGGATTCACGTATTCGATGATCCCCTCGCGATTGGTGATGAAAATGCTGTCCGCCGTCTGTTCCACCGCGCCCGACAACTTGGTCAGCGACTGTTCCACCCGCTTGAGCGGCGTAATGTCATGGTAGCTCCAGACGCGCCCCACGATTTGATCTCCGATGCGCTGCGGCGTGGAGTAGCGCTCGAACACCCGGCCGTCCTTAAATTCAAGGGTGTCGAAGCATTCCGCCTCCGGTTGGGCGTACAACGCCTTCACCTTGGTCAGGAATTGTTCGGGGTCCTTCAACTGGGGGGTCACGTATTCGAGGACCTTGTTGTCATCCCGCGACGCCATCAGCGATTCCGGCAAATGCCACATCTCCAGGCACCGCTGGTTGTAACTGACGATCCTGCCCTGTGTGTCGACGACCAGCAGGCCGTTCGCCGTCGATTCCAGCGTGGCCTGGAGCAGCGACACCGATTGTTGCAGTTGCTCCTCCGCGCGTTTGCGCTCGGTGATCTCCCACATGGTGGCGATGACGCCGACAATATCGCCCTGGGCGTCCCGGAACGGACCGTAGCGAACCGAGACCCATCCCGTCTTCCCGGTTTGGCGCATCACGAAGGGCACATCCAGAAGCGAGAAGGTCTCGCCCGTGATCGCCTTTCTGACATTGGCCTCAATCTGTTCCATGGTGGCTCGATCCATCTCCAGCCGCCCGAGCCCCCGTTGAGACAGGGACGGCAGTTCCGTCGGCCGCTTGCCGAGCACTTCGTGGGCGCGAAGTCCGGTCAGCTCTTCCATGAAGGGGTTCCAGACCAGATGGCGAAGATCGCGATCATAGACGATGATGCCTTCGCGGGCCGTGGTGATCACCTGCTGGTTGAATTGACTCGATTCCCGCAGCGCCTCCTCGGCCCGGATGCGCTCGAGCTCAACCGAGACCTGTGCCGAAAAAATCTGGAGCAAGGATTTCGCCTCTTCACCGTTCAGGATCGGGGACTGGCTGACCGCCACCAGCAGCCCCGTCGGCCGGCCCGTCGCGTCAAAGAGCGGCGTCCCGATATAGCCCGAGATACCCAACTGGGCCAGGAACCGGTCGTTGGGAAACTCGCACAGGACGTCTTGCGGATAATAGCAGCACCCCCCGGTCGCCACCTCCCCGCAGGGCGTGCCTTCCAGCACGCGGACGAAATTGTTGATGATCGCGCCCTTCGCGTAGACCGCCAGGGTCAGCAGCTCTCGCCGGGATTCCGACAGCCGGCCGATGATTGCATATTCGACATCGAGCGCCTTGGCGACGTGCTGGACGACCAGCCGGAAATAGGCCTCGCCATACCGGTCGGCGACGGTCTGGGCGACCTCCCGCAATTGCTCCTCCCGGCGCGCGCGGGCGAGCGCGCCGGCGATCAGATTCGCCACCGCTTGCAGGAAATGACTGTCGTACTGGGTGAACCGGCGCGGCGCCACGGTGTGGGCGCCAAGCACGCCGAACGGCCGCTTCCCCCCTGGAATCACAACCGTGATCCCGCTCACCACACCATGGTCTCGCAACAGCGTCGAGCCGTGAAACCGTGTCTCATGTTGAAGGTCGTCGACGATGACCGGCTCGTTCGACATCAGGGTATAGCCGGACTGCGAGGCCGGGCCGGGCCCCACCGTGATCCGCCCGGCCACTCCCTCGTGCCAGCCGGTTCCGGCCCTCAACACCAGCGCTTCACCGTCGGATTGCAGCTCCATCACTTCGCAGTAGTCGACGGTGAGCGTCCGGGCGACGGTGTCGACCGTATCCTGCAGAAACGCTGTGATGTCCGTGCAAGTCAGCCCCCGCTGCCCCAGCGCCGACACGGCGGCCTGCTGGCGCACGCGGGTTCCGAGTTCCGACTCCGCGTGCTTGTGTTCGGTGATGTTCGTGGAGATCACCATGGCGACCTCGACCGCGCCGTCCCGCTTCAAGGGCACCATGCGCGACAACCAATAGGTCGGGCCCATCGCCGACACCTCCAGCGTTCTCGATTCCCCCGTGGCGAATGCCTCGTCCAATGCCCGCAGAAAACGCGCCCCGTCCTCCTTGGACAGGTAGTGAATCGCGTTGGTGCCGATCACCTCTTCTGGGGTGTATTGAGGCAACGTGTAGTTGATGTAGAGGATCGTGCCATCGCGGGCCACCTGCATGATGATGTCGGGGGAATTCTTCACCAGCGTCCTGAAGCGCGATTCCGACTCCAGCAACGCCGTCTCTGCCCGGCTGCGTTCCAATTCGGCGCCGGCCCTGGCGGCGAAGATCTTCAGGACCTGTTCGGTCCCCTCGGCGGCATTGAGCGGCCGGTCGTGCATGACCCCCAGATGGCCGATCGGACGGCCGGTCGAGTCAAACAGCGGGATCGCCAGGTAACTATCGATGCCGGCCTGCCGCAACCAGGCATCATCGGGGAACAACGACTGCACGGAATGGGGATAATAGACCAGCTGTTTGCCGACCACACCCTCGCACGGCGTATTGCGAATGTCGTAGGAGAAGGTCTCGCCGAATCCCTCGCCGGTCCAGAAGGCGAGCAGCCGCACCCGATGCGGGCCCTCCGTCTGCGCGATGAACGCGTCGCGGACGCGGAGTGCGCGGGCCAGTTGTTTGACCAGGGTTTGAAAAAACGGCAGTCCGACCTTCGAGGACACGCCCTCCTCAATCATTCGGATCGATTCATCCGTCTGCTTGCGCAGCGTGACGTCGATCGTGGCGCCGACGGTGCGGACGGGGCGGCGTGTGCCGGCGACGGAAGCAAAGAAGGTTTGCGATTGGGTGGAGAGCCACCGGACGTCGCCGTCGCGGCGGATGATCCGGTATTCCACGTCGAACCGGCCATCGCCTGCCGGGTCGTGGGCCTGACGGACGGCATCCCTGATCCAGTCACGATCATCGGGATGAATGGCGGAGAGAAACATCGGCAACGTCACCACCTCATCGGAGCCCACGCCGAAGATCTCCCGTTGTCTCAGCGACCAGTAGTTGGTATTGGCGAGATGATCATGATCAAAAATACCGGCATCGGCCGCGCGCACAGCCTCCTGCAGCCGTCCCTCGCTCCAGCGCACCGCCTCCTCCGCACGCATCTGGTCGGTCACGTCCTGAAGCGTGCCGAACATGCGGACTGGCCGGCCCCGGGCGTCAATGGTCACTTCTCCCTGGCTGTGCACGTATCGTTCCGAGCCATCCGGCCTCACGATCCGATACTGGATGTCATACGGTTTGCCGTCAGACAGCGTGGCCTCGATCGCCTGACAGACCCGTTGACGGTCATCGGGGTGGATGCACTGCGTGAGTTTGTCCGTGGAGGGGATGAACGCCTGCGGATCATAGCCGATGATGCGGAAAAATTCGTCAGACCAGCGAATGGTGCCGGTGTCGAGGACGCGCTCCCACGTCCCAAAATGGGCCACCCGTTGGGCCTTGGCAAACCGGCGCTCGCTGTCTTCCAGTTGCTGCTGCATGTCCGTCGTTGGGGCACCGGCCTTCATGCCGGTGACGAGCCCGTCCAGCGCGCGCAATGATCCGTCGGCGTCGAAGATGCCGCATCCCTGCACCCAAACCCGTTCGTCCTCACCGGATTTCGTCCGAATGCGGAGGGTGATGTGAAACGGCTGCCGCAACTCCAGCGCGTGCTGCACCTGTTCCCGTACCGCTTTCCAATCTTCGGGATGGATGATCTTCCGAACGCAGGAGACCGCCCCCTTGCCGGTCAGCTCATCCGGCCGATAGCCGGTCAGCGCATGGCAGCCGTCACTGACGAATTCCAGCCTCCACTCGCGGCCATTCCGGCAGCGAAAGATCAGGACCGGCAGGTGGTTCACAAGCGTTTCGACCATCGTTGGTGTGTCGGTGGGCAGGGTTCCGCCGGATCCACGATGTGCTCGAGGCCTGGACGGACGTGGATACTGTTTTTTCAGGGCCATGAAACGGTGTCCCTGGGATCATGATTAGTGTAACCGAATTGGCGTAAAACCGCAATTTCCCTGTCCGGACGGCCGGTTAAGGGACTCGGTCGGGAGTGGGCGGACGACTACGGATGGACGGACAGGTGCAACGTCGCATCCTGCGTATAACTGACCAAGGGCGAGGGATAGAGGCCGATGGCCAGCGTCACCGCCAGGATGAGGGCGATCGCAGCCACGGCTGACGGCGACCAGGCCAGTTCAATCGGGCCGGACGGTTCCTTCATGTACATCACCATGACCACACGCAGATAATAGTAGGCGGAAACCGCCGACAGCAGTACGCCAACGACCGCCAGCCAGGCCAAGCCGGCGTTGACCGCCGCCATGAACAAATAGAATTTCGCCACAAACCCGGCCGTCGGCGGAAGACCGGCCAGCGAGAACATGAAGATCAGCATGGCGAGGGCGACGGCCGGCTGCTCCTTCGCCAGCCCGGACAGGTCGCTGATTTGCTCCCCTTGCGCGCCGGTCCGCCGCATCAGGATGACGACGCCAAAGGCGCCCAGATTCATCACCGTATAGATCGCCATGTAGAGCATCAGGCTCATCGTGCCCAGCGGCCCCCCCACGATCAAGCCGATCATGGCGTAGCCGGCGTGGGCGATGCTGGAATAGGCCAGCATGCGCTT
>Ga0335083_10010572_pt1 | contig 11136 bp, 11 predicted proteins | sample Lox_Sample_42_FD_206716 | JGI IMG/M metagenome (GOLD analysis project Ga0335083, IMG submission 206716) | Soil microbial communities from Loxahatchee National Wildlife Refuge, Florida, United States - Lox_Sample_4.2 | ecosystem: Environmental > Terrestrial > Soil > Wetlands | place: USA... | reverse complement strand
CAGCCCCGGCCTCTCCACCGAGCAGCTCGCCGATATCGGCAGCGTCATGGGCGGCAATTTCAACGCCAATACGCGCGAGGCATTGACGCAATATCTGTTCACCGTGCCGGCCGAGGACCTCGATGCGGCGCTGCATATCGAGGCCGTGCGCATGGCCGGCGTCCTCGACGCGCAGAAGGATTGGGACAAGGAGCGCGGCGCCATCGAGCAGGAAGTCGCGCAGGATCTCTCCAATCCCGAGTACGTGCTGTACGAGAAAATGCGCGCGCAACTTTTCGCGGGCACGTCTTACGCCCATACGGCGCTCGGTACGCGGCCGTCTTTCGAAAAGACCACGGCGGCCATGCTCAAGGGCTTCCACGACCACTGGTATGCACCCAACAACGCGATCCTCGTCGTGGCCGGCAATCTCGATCTCAATCAGACTCTCGCGAAGGTGAGGACGCTGTTCGGCGGCATCAAGTCGAAGCCTCTGCCCTCGCGCCCCACGTTCAAGTTCGGTGCGGTCGACATCAAGCCGATCTCGATCCCGACCGACCAGCCGAGCGGCAGCCAGGTGCTGGCGATCCGCATGCCCGGGCTCGACAGCCCCGATTTCGCGGCACTCGAAGTGCTGGGCGATGTGCTCAACAGCCACCGCTTCGAGCTCTATGGCCTCGTGCCCAAGGGCGACGCGATCGATGCGACCTTCTCGCTGCTGCCGCTCCCGCGCGCCAGTATCGGCTACGCGAACGTCGTGTTCCCCGCCGGCGGCGACGGTGCGCAGATCGAGCGCGAAGTGCGCGCAATCTTCGAGAATGTGAAGAAGAAAGGCGTGCCGCCCGCGCTCGTCGCGGCGGCAATCCAGCAGGAGCGCCGCCAGGCCGAGTTCAACAAGAACTCGATCGAGGACCTCGCCTCCATCTGGTCGGATGCCGTAGCATTGTACGGCCTGCACGCGCCGGATGACGATCTGAGGCGCATCGAAAAGGTCACGGTCGCGGACGTGAACCGCGTCGCGCGCAAGTACCTCGACGTGGAGCACGCCGTGCCGGCGCTGCTTCTGCCGCAAGGTTCGGGCAAGCCTGTGGCCTCGACCTCGAGCTTCGGCGGCCAGGAATCGATCTCGCTCGGTGAAGCCAAGCCAACCGCGCTTCCGCCCTGGGCCCAGGCGGCGATCGAGAAGCTCGCCGTGCCGCCTTCGACGATCTCGCCAGTCGTCACGACCCTTCCCAACGGCATCAATCTGATCGTGCAGCCCGAAAATGTGAGCGACACGATCAGCATCTACGGCCATGTCAGGAACCGCCCGGAGACGGAAGCGCCGTCCGGCAAGGAAGGCGTCTCGCTCGTGCTCGAACAGCTCTTCCCCTTCGGCACCGAGACACGGGACCGCGTCGCCTTCCAGGAGGCGCTCGACGACATCGGCGCCGCCGAACAGGCTGGCACCGATTTCCAGATCCAGGTTCTGGACAAGGACTTCGACAAGGGCGCAGAGCTCCTCGCGGACAACGAGCTCCATCCGGCTCTGCCGCAAGCTGCGCTCGACATCGTGCGCCGCCAGACGACGCAATACGTCGCCGCGCGCAACCAGAGCCCGGCCTATCTCGCGCAGCTTGCCGTGCGCCAGACGCTGTTCCCGGCAAACGATCCGAGCCTGCGCGATGCCAAACCCGAGACCGTGAACGGTCTCACCCTCGTCGACGTCAAGGCGTACTACGAGACCGTCTTCCGGCCCGACATGACGACCATCGTCGTGATCGGCAAGGTGACGCCGGAGCGCGCCCGCGAAGTGATCGAGAAGTACTTTGGCGGCTGGAGGGCGAGCGGTCCCAAGCCGGATGTCGATCTCCCGGTGCAGCCGCCCAATGCTCCGAGCGTTGTCGGCGTGCCGGACGCGAGCCGCGTGCAGGACGAAGTGATCCTGACGCACAATCTCGGGCTCAACCGCGCCAATCCCGACTACTACGCCCTCTCGCTCGGCAATGCCGTGCTTGGCGGAGGCTTCTACTCCGCGAGGCTGAGCGTCGTGCTGCGCAAGCAGAACGGGCTCGTCTATTCGGTCGGCTCGCAGCTCGAAGTGCGCCGCACGCGCGGGGTGTATTACATCGAGTACGCCTGCGATCCGCAGAATGTGAGCAAGGCTGCCGAACTCGTCGAGCAGCAAATGAGGGGCATGCAGGACGCGCCGGTGGGCGACGAGGAGCTTAACCGCGTCAAGGCGCTGCTCCTGCGCCAGATCCCGCTCAACAATGCGAGCGTCGATGCGATCGCGCGCGGCTTCCTGGAACGACGCGACCTCGATCTGCCGCTCGATGAGCCGACACGGGCGGCCCAGCGCTACATTGACCTCAAGCCGGCGGACGTCCAGGCGGCGTTCAAGAAATGGGTTCGCCCGGACGGCCTCGTGCGGGTCACGCGAGGCCCCGCTCCGCAGTAGCACTGTTCTCCGGCGATCCGGATGGATTAGCTTGGTTCGGCCATGGCCGGACGCATGACGCCAGAGACCGCCGAAACGATCGCCTTGCAGGCGCTCGCCCACTTGGCCGCGTCCGAGGAGGATCTCGATCGCTTCCTGGCGGTGTCGGGACTGGACGCCGCGAGTCTCAAGAGCCGCGCGGGAGAACCCGAAGTGCTGGCCGCCGTCCTGGAATTTCTGCTGCAGAACGAAGCGCTTCTGGTCCATTTCTGCGATACCGCTTCAGTCCCTCCGCGCGACGTCCATATGGCCCATCATCTTCTTGGCGGCCCATGAGCGACGCGCCTTCCTTCGACATCGCCTCCGCCCTGCGCCGCATGACGCCGGGACGCCCGCTCGTGGTCACGGACGCGGACGAAGTGATCCTTCGCTTTGTCGAGGGCCTGGACCGCTTCCTGCGCGCCAGGGGGCTGTTCCTCGATCTCTCGACCTACCGTCTCTTCGGCAACGTGAAGCGGCTCGACGACCTGACTCCCGTCCTGGACGTCGAGGTCACGGCCCTGCTCGACGAGTTCCGCAAGGACCTTGATTCACTCGAGCTCGTCGAAGGCGCGCATGAGGCGCTGGGCCATCTGTTGCCGCGCGCCGACATCGTCGTGCTCACCAACATCACGCCGGAGCAGGCGCCACCGCGGCTCAGGAACCTTGCTTCGTTCGGTCTCGACCTGCCGCTCGTTACCAATCATGGCCCCAAGGGACCGGCCGTGAAGGCGCTCGCCGCCCGCGCCGGACGTCCTGCCTTCTTCATCGACGACATTCCGCAGCACCTGACCTCCGCCGCCGAGCACGCGCCGGACGTCCTGCGCATCCATCTCATCGGCGACGACCGGTTGAAGTCGCTGATGCCGCCCGCCGGCGACGCGCATCATCACGCGGACAGCTGGCAGGACGCGGTCGCGTTCATCGCGCACCATCTCGACGGAACGAAATGACATGCGGCTCGGCGTCGACCTCGGCGGCACGAAGATCGAGATCCTCGCGCTTGGCGAAGGCGGCAAGGTTCTCCTGCGCGAGCGCGTGCCGACGCCGCAGACTGTCTACGACGACACGATGCGCGCCATTGCCGGTCTCGTGCATGCGGCCGAAGCGAAGCTCGGCCGCCGCGGCACGCTCGGCATCGCCATTCCCGGTACGATCTCTCCGCTCACCGGACTCGTGAAGAACGCGAATTCCACCCGTCTCATCGGCCATCCGCTCGACAAGGACCTGGGACAGGCGCTGGCGCGCACGGTGCGCGTCGCCAACGACGCCAATTGCTTTGCCCTCTCGGAGGCCTCCGACGGCGCGGCCGCGGGAAAGGACATCGTCTTCGGCATCATCGCGGGAACGGGCGTTGGCGGCGGCGTCTGCATCGGCGGGCGCGTCCTCACCGGCGCCCATGCGATTGCCGGAGAGTGGGGACACAATCCCCTGCCCTCGCCGACGCAAGAGGAATTCGCCGCGCAGCCCTCCTGCTATTGCGGCAAGAAGGGCTGCATCGAGGCCTGGTGCAGCGGCCCGGCTTTTGCCGCGGAGTTTGCGCGGCGCACCGGGCGCAAGCTGATCGCAGCCGAGATCGCGGACGCGGCCCGGAACGGCGACAGCGACGCGCAGGCCGCGCTCGAGCGCCTCCACGACCGCTTCGCGCGCGCCATCGCTTCGCTCGTCAATGTGCTCGACCCGGACGCGATCGTGCTCGGCGGCGGCCTCTCCAACATCGACACGCTCTATACCGAGCTGCCGCCGCGCGTGGAGCGCTACGCGTTCACCCCGCAGGGCAAGACCGCAATCCTCAAGAACCAGCACGGCGACTCGAGCGGCGTGCGCGGCGCCGCGTGGCTCTGGAGCGAAGCGGAGGCGGCCCAGGCGCAATGAGCGCGTTCTGCCGCGACTGTCTCTCCGAAATCGCGCCGGAGGCGGCGCGTTGCGGCAGCTGCCGCTCGCGGCGGATCCTGAAGCACGACGAACTCGACACGCTCTCGCTCGCGCATATGGATTGCGACGCGTTCTATGCCGCGATCGAGAAACGCGACGATCCGAGCCTCAGGGACAAGCCCGTCATCGTGGGTGGCGGCAAGCGCGGCGTCGTCTCGACCGCCTGCTATATCGCACGCATCTCGGGCGTGCGTTCCGCCATGCCGATGTTCCAGGCACTGAAGCTCTGCCCGGAAGCGGTCGTGATCCGCCCGCGCATGTCCAAATACGCCGAAGTGGCGCGCGAGGTCCGCGCCATGATGCGCGAGCTGACGCCGCTTGTGGAGCCGCTCTCGCTCGACGAGGCCTATCTAGATCTCTCGGGCACGGAGCGCCTCCACGGCGTGAGCCCGGCGAAGACGATGGCGGGCCTTGCGCAGCGCATCGCGCGCGAGCTCGGCATCACGGTCTCTGTCGGCTTGAGCTTCAACAAATTCCTCGCCAAGCTCGCGTCCGAGATCGACAAACCGCGCGGCTTTGCCGTCATCGGCCGCGCCGAGGCGAAATCCTGGCTGCGCGACAAGCCCATCGGATACATCCGCGGCGCCGGCACCGCGCTGCAGGCGCGTCTCGCGAAGGATGGCATCACCAGGATCGGACAGCTCCAGGATGCGGACAGGCGCGAGCTTGCCGCGCGCTATGGCTCGACAGGTCTCTGGCTCGCGCGCCTCGCCAATGCCGAAGACGTCCGCACTGTCGATCCCGAAGGCGAGCGCAAGAGCATTTCGGCGGAAACGACCTTCCAGAAAGACATCGCCCGCTACGCGGAGCTCGAAACGATTTTGTGGGACCAGGCCGAGCGTGTCTCCGCCCATGCCAAGGCGACCGGCCTTGGCGGGCGCACCGTGACGCTCAAGCTCAAGACGGCTCAGTTCAAGCTGCTCACCCGCAGCGTGTCGCTCGACGCGCCGACGCAGCTGGCCGACCGCATCTTTCGCGTGGCGCGAGAGCCCTTGCGCCGAGAGGCAAAGAGCGGCGTCTCCTATCGCCTGCTCGGCGTCGGCATCAGCCAGCTTGCGCCGGCCGAGGATTGCGATCCCGCCGATCTCGTCGACAAGGGCGCGGGACGGCGCGCGGCGGCGGAACGCGCGATGGATCGCGTGCGCGCGAAATATGGCGGGGATGCTGTCGGAAAAGGCCGTTCGCTACCGGCAGGACGGCGCTAGCTTCTCGAGCTTGACGAGACGGGCCTTGAGCGTGAAGCGCGAATAGATGAGCGACATCTGGCCGACCACGCCGTTCGAATAGAGCCGGTAGGCGACGGTGTATTCCGGCGTCGTCCCGCGCGAACCATAGGCGAAATAGCTGATGAGGACCGAGCGCGCATTGGCGTGCGCGAGGATGCCGCTCGTGTCGCTCGCGCGATCGGCGGCGAGCTCGCCTGCGTTCGCCATGCGCCCGATCATCGTGGTCGCATCGTAGAGATCGTCCTTGTCTCCGCCCTGGAAGACAAGCTGGTGGATCGTGTTCTGCCCCTGCGCCGCCGCCTTGAGCACGTCGAGCGTGTGCTGCGTCGGCAGGATCGCGTTCATGGGCAGCGCGAAGCCGCGGCCACGCGGGATCGTGAGCTTCACCGCGCTCGAGCCGCCGGACGCCCGCAGCACCGTTCCCTCGAAACGCTGCGAGGTCTTGCCGTCCACGGAGTTCTTCACCGTGAACCGCATCTGGCTGCCGTCCTTGCTCTCCCAGGAGCTGGCAATGAAGTCGCTGCGCGCCGGATCGCCTTCGGAATTCGTCATGTCGGCGACGAAACGCTGCGTCGTGGACCAGCCGGTGCACATGTCGCGGAATTCGATGACCGTGCGTCCGGTCGCGGCGACGACGCCGCCGGGCTCGGTGCGCGAGAGCGAGATCTCGTAGGTGGCGCGATGCGGCGCGAGCTGCGGCGGCTCAGCCGGCCTCGTGACAGCGGGTGCGGCTGCGACGGATACGCTTGCCAGCGACGCGGCAAGCGCAAGCAACACGATGTTCTTCACGCACGTGCTCCATCGTGACGGCCGAGCGCGCCATAGAGATCGGGACGCCGGTCGCGGAACAAACCCCATGATGCGCGCATCTTTGCGATCTCGTCGAGATCGAACGACGCCAGCGCGACGCCTTCCTGATCTCGGTCCAGCTCTGCCACGAGCGCGCCGGTCGGATCGCTAACGAAGGATGAACCATAAAACGTCATGGATCCTGCGGCGCCCTTCTCGATGCCCGTGCGGTTCGACGCGACGAGCGGCACGTAATTCGCGGCGGCGTGACCTTGCATCGCACGGCGCCAGTGATCGCGGCTGTCGACCGGCGGCGCCGGCGGCGGTTCGCTGCCGATGGCCGTCGGATAGAGAAGCGCTTCCGCACCCATCAAGGCCATGGCGCGCGCACCTTCCGGAAACCACTGATCCCAGCAGATGCCGCAGCCGATTGTCCCGAACCGCGTCTGCCACACCTTGAACCCCGTATCGCCCGGCGTGAAGTAGTACTTCTCCTGATAACCCGGTCCGTCGGGGATGTGCGACTTGCGATAAAGGCCCATCACCGTGCCGTCGGCATCGATCATCGCGAGCGAATTGAAATGCGCGTGGCCGCCCTTTTCGAAGAAACTTACAGGCAAGACAACGCCCAACGCCTTCGCAAGCGCGGCCATCTCTGCGATCAGCGCATTCCCCTCGAAAGGTTTCGCGAGTTTGAAGAAATCCGCCGACTGGTCTTGAGGAAAATACGGAGTCTCGAACAGCTCCGGCAGCAGGATCACGTTCGCGCCTTTCCCGGCGGCCTCGCGCACCAGAGCCTTCGCCTTCGCGACATTCGCCGCGCTGTCCCAGCTCATCGCGAATTGCGTCGCTGCGAACGTGACCTTCCTCATGGCTCAAGCCGGCTCCTGTTGCGTGAGGCAGTGGATGCCGCCGCCGCCCTGCACGATGTCGAGCGCGTCGATCTGCAGGATATCGCGCCCCGGGAAACAGTCTGCGAGCGCGGAGCGCGCCGCCTCGTCATGCGGGTCGTCGAAAGACGGCATCACCACCCCGCCATTGGCGAGATAAAAGTTCACATAGCTCGCCTGCAGCGGCCGCCCGCGCCAGTCCACGCGAACGATCCTGGGCTGGGCGAGTTCCACGATCTCGAAGCGCCTGCCATTGGCGTCGTGCGCCTGGGCGAGCCGGCGCAACGCGTCCATGACGGGCTCGTAATCCGGATGGGACTTCGCGTCCGGGACGCCCAGGATCACGCGGCCCGGCGCCGCGAAACAGGCGATGTTGTCGACATGGCCGTCGGTTTCGTCGTCCGAGAAGCCTGACCCCAGCCACACGATGCGGCGTGCGCCGGTGAAGAGCGCGAGACGCTCCTCCACCTGCTGGCGGTCGAGATGGGGATTGCGGTTGGGATTGAGCAGGCACTGCTCGGTGGTGAGGAGCGTGCCCTCGCCGTCGCAATGGATGGCGCCGCCCTCGCAGACGAGCGGCGCGCGGTAGACGGAGATGTCGCTCGCGCGCGCGACGCGGGAGGCGAACTGCGCATCCTCCGTCCACGGATGATATTTGTTGCCCCAGGCGTTGAATTCCCACTGCACCGCGGCGCGCGTGGCCTCGGGGCCGGTGAGGAATGTCGGCCCGATGTCGCGCGCCCAGGAATCATCGAGCGGAATCTCCAGGATGTCGGTCTTGCCCGACGTCGCGAGGCGCACTTCGGCGGCATCCATCGGGCGCACTGCCATCGTCACCGGCTCGAAGGTCGAGATCGCGCGCGCCACGCGCGCCACCGCCTGCTTGGCGCGCAGCAATCCGTCGGGCCCGCCCCATGCTTCCGTGCGGCACGGCCAGCACATCCAGGTGCGCGCATGCGGCGCCCACTCTGCGGGCATCGCATAGCCGTCGCGTGCGGGACAGGGATCGTCGGCGTCGAGGCGTTTCGTCATGCTTTTCTATAGCCCCGAGCCAAGGAGAGCGGGAACCCCTCGCGTCGTTCGACCCTTGGCTCTATCGTAATGCTACCTAGAGGAACTCCATGACCGGAAAGATCGATTCCCGCCTGAAGGATCTGGGCATCCAACTTCCGACGCCACCCGCGCCCGTCGCAAGTTACGTCCCCTTCGTCGTGAGTGGAAAACTCGTCTTTACCTCCGGCCAGGTGACGGTCGCACCCGATGGACTGAAATATGTGGGCGTCTTGGGCAAGGATTTGTCGCTCGAGGACGGCAAGGCCGCGGCGCGGCTCTGCGCCATCAACATCATCGCGCAGCTCAAATCCGCGTGCGGCGGCGATCTCGATCGCGTCAAGCGGGTTGTGAAGTTGACGGTGTTCGTGAACGCCGTTCCGGGCTTCGCGCAGCAGCCGGAGGTCGCCAACGGCGCGTCGGATTTGCTGGTTGAAGTGTTCGGCGAAGCGGGCAAGCATGCGCGTTCGGCAGTCGGCGCGGGGTCCCTCCCCAGGAACGTCGCGACCGAGGTGGAAGCCATCGTCGAGATCGCGTGACGGAAAAATCGCTGTCAGTCCGAATAGCAACCGGCGCCGCGGAAATCGGCGCCGACGCCTGGAACGCCTGCGCCAATCCGCACGGTGTCGCCGACCCGCACCCTTTTACCCGCTACGAATTCTTCGCCGCCTGCGAGGCCTCGGGCTCTGCCACGCGCCGCACGGGCTGGCAGCCCGTCCATCTCGTCGTCGAACGCGACGGACGGATCGCGGGCCTGCTGCCGATGTATCTCAAGAATCACAGCCAGGGCGAATATGTCTTCGACAGCTCCTGGGCGGATGCGCTCGACCGCGCCGGCGGCGATTACTACCCGAAGCTCCAGGCTTCCGTGCCGTTCACGCCCGTGACCGGACGGCGCTTTCTCGTCCGCGCGGGCGAGGATGAGGAAGAGATCCGCGCGGCGCTCATTGCCGGCGGCGCCGCCGCGGTGAAGGAACTCGGCGCCTCTTCGCTTCACATCACGTTCCTCACCGAGGAAGAATGGCGCGCGGCCGGTGCCATCGGCTTTCTGCAGCGCACCGACCAGCAATTCCACTGGCTCAACCGCGGCTACACGGATTTCGACCAGTTCCTGGCGGAGCTCTCCTCGTCCAAGCGCAAGAACCTGCGCAAGGAGCGCGCCGCCGTGCGCGAGGCCGGCGTGGAGTTCGACTGGCTGACCGGCTCCGATATCAAGGAAGCCGACTGGGAGCGCTTCTTCACGTTCTACATGGACACGGGCGGACGCAAATGGGGCCGGCCCTATCTCACGCGCGACTTCTTCAGCCGCATTGGCCGTACCATGGCGGACCAGACCCTGATCGTGATGGCGAAGCGCAACGGCCGCGCGATCGCGGGCGCGCTCAATTTCTTCGGCGAGGGCGTGCTGTTCGGAAGGAACTGGGGCTGCACGGAGTACATCCCGTTCCTCCATTTCGAGACCTGCTACTACCAGGCCATCGACTTCGCGATCGCGCGCGGTTTCTCGAAGGTGGAGGCCGGCGCGCAAGGCGCGCACAAACTCCTGCGCGGCTACATGCCGACGCACACCTACAGCGCGCATTACATCGTACATCCGGGGCTGCGCCGCGCCGTCGCCGACTACCTTGCCCGCGAGCGCGAGGCCGTGGCCGAGCATATCGAAGAGCTGGGCGAGCGCGGCCCGTTCCGGAAGGCGGACTAGCGAGTACCCCAAACGTGTCATGGCCCGCGAATGCGGGCCACCCGGGTCTCGCTTCCTTGATGGTAGTATTGATTCGCGATTTGCTTGCCGAGCCACCAGGTGTGATCACCTGGCTGGCCCGCAGAGGCGGGCCGTGACACGCATTTTGGTGAGAGAAGCCCATGGCCTACGACAACAACAACGTCTTCGCGAGGATCCTCCGCGGCGAATTGCCGAGCGTGAAGGTCTATGAGGACGCGCTCACCCTCGCCTTCATGGACATCATGCCATCCACGGAAGGCCACACGCTCGTCATTCCGAAAGAGCCGGCCGAGACGGTGTTCGATCTCTCGCCCGATGCCGCGGCCGCGGTCATGAAGACGACGCAGAAGATCGCGAAGGCGGTGAAGAAGGCTCTCGATTGCCCGGGCGTGATGCTCGTCCAACTGAATGGCGCGGCCTCCGGGCAGACCATTCCGCACATCCACTTCCACGTCCTGCCGCGTCAGGGAGGGCTCGACCTCAAGCTGCATGGCCGCTCCATGGTTGATCCGAAGACGCTTGAGCCCGTCGCGGCAAGGATAAGGGCCGCCCTATGATCGTCGAACACGCCGTCCTCAACATCAGGAAGGGCCGCTCGCGCGAATTCGAGGAGGCCCTCATCAAGGTGCGTGCGCTCATCGCGGAAACGCCGGGCTTCCAGAAGATGGAAGTGCGGCCATGCGTCGAGACCAAGGATCGCTACCTGCTCCTCGTCTGGTGGACCACGCTGGAGGCCCATACGCACGGCTTCCGCGGTTCGACGCGCTATCAGGAATGGCGCGAGACGCTGCACCCGTTTTACGACCCGTTTCCCGTGATGCAGCACTACGGCGCACCGATCGAATAACGACGGCTAGGGCGCGTAGCTCGAACGCGCCTTCACGCCCCAGTGGCCGTTCTCCTTGGTCACGACATAGATCGAATCGAAGCCGCCGATCACGCTGCCGTCCGCCCGGTAGCGCGTGAAGCGCGTATCGAAATGGACTTTGTCGGGACCGGCATGGATCACCTTGCGTCTCTCCCAGGCCGAGTGATGCCAGTCCTTGAGCGCACCGCGGGAGAACATCTCGGGCTTGTGATAACCGG
>Ga0335083_10010571_pt1 | contig 11137 bp, 9 predicted proteins | sample Lox_Sample_42_FD_206716 | JGI IMG/M metagenome (GOLD analysis project Ga0335083, IMG submission 206716) | Soil microbial communities from Loxahatchee National Wildlife Refuge, Florida, United States - Lox_Sample_4.2 | ecosystem: Environmental > Terrestrial > Soil > Wetlands | place: USA: Florida... | reverse complement strand
GAATCTGGCCGAGGGGCTTCAGTAATCTACTATGCAACATCGGGCAGTGCGATAGTGCAGACAACCTATGACTCACTTCCCCCAACCGCACCCCTCGCGCCGCGCAGCCCGAGTCCAGCTCGGAGATTCCGTCCTGGCTGCGATTCGCCTAGAAGATGGCCGGCGCACGAAAGCCAAACTCCAATCTATTTCCATCACCGGCGGGATGTTGCAGCTGGCCCAAAGCTTGGCGCAGGGCGACTTCGTCGAAGTTGCCTTTCAGACACAGGCCGGGCCGGTGCACGGAATGGCCGAGGTCCTCAGCCCGACGCAGAAGATGTCGAACGGCGTACTGCAACCGTTCCGCTTCGTGGCGCTCGAGGATGACGACCACCGGCGCCTGCGAACGTCGCTCGATCACGTCGTAGATCGGAATCTGCTGGGCATGAAGACCAGCGGGTTCTCTACGTATTGAGGGCGGCAGTTAACAATGGAAGCACTCTCGCTATACTGGACGTGTGGACGGCCAGACCAAAGCGAAAGAAGTTCTGCGCGAGATCACCACACAATCGGCGGAGGAAACGATCGCTTTCGGGCGAACGCTCGCCGAACTGCTGCCTCCTCCCAAACTGGTTTTGCTGCGCGGGGATCTGGGAGCCGGCAAGACCACGCTCGTCAAAGGAATCGCGGCGGCGTTCGAGGCTGCCGCAGAAGAAGACGTGACCAGTCCTACTTTCACCCTGATACACGAGTATCGGGGAGCACGCGCCCATCTCTACCACATCGATCTTTACCGCATCGACACACCACGTGAGTTGGAGACCCTTGGGTTAGACGATCTGCGTTCGGAGAACAGCATTTTGCTGATTGAATGGGGAGAGAAGTTCCCGCGGTTGGTGCGGGAACGGGATTTCGAGATTGCGTTAGATCGTGATGGAGACAGCATTCGGCACATCAAAGTCACCAGCTAATCTCAAAACCCCATGATGTTGTAACCGCAATCCACGTAGATCACTTCACCCGTTATACCGCTGCTGGCGTCTGAGGCCAGAAAGACGCCGGTAGAGCCTACCTCCGCGACTTCGACATTGCGGCCTAATGGGGCGCGTTCAGCATGGCTCTTCAGCATGTCGCCCAAACCGGAGATGCCGCGAGCAGCCAGAGTTTTGATTGGCCCGGCGGAAATCGCGTTGACACGAATCTTGCGCTTGCCGAGATCGCTCGACAGATATCGAACTGTGCATTCCAGGGCTGCTTTGGCGACCGCCATCACGTTGTAGTGGGGAACAACTTTCTCGGCTCCGTAATAGGTCATCGTGATGATGGAACCTCCGTCTTCCATGAGCGGGGCGGCAGCTCGAGAGACGGCGATCAGTGAGTACACGCTGACATCATGGGCGATGCGGAAACCCTCGCGCGTTGTGTTGACGAAATCGCCCTTCAGTTCTTCGGCCGGAGCATAAGCCACCGAGTGCACCAGAGCGTGCAGCTTGCCATGGCGCTCTTTGAGCGTGGAGAAGAGGCGGTCGATATCCTCGTCCTTCGACACGTCGCACATATATGCTTCCGCTCCAGGCAGCGACAGGATAAGGTCCTTTGCCTCCAGTTCCATGCGCTCGTTCTGGTAGGTGATGGCCAGCTTCATGCCCGCGGCGTGCAATCCCTGGGCGATAGACCATGCGATCGAGCGCTTGTTGGCAACTCCGAAAACGACGGCGTGACGGCCTTGCAGGTCAAAGGACATGAGTGCTCCTTACGAATGGGAAAGAATAACAGCCGGAGGCGGTGGTTGGCCACGAAGACGAACTCACATTGCCTGATTGCAAGCCGTCGAAACTCAGAATTCCCGCTCTCTTTTCGCAGAAAATGAAGGAGAGAATACCCCGACCATACTTACTTCGCTGCAGCTTCTGCGACCGGAACTCCGACAGGCCAGCCTGCCGCTACGAATGACATTCCGTACACGCAGGCAAGGATCGCAAAGGCCGCTACCAGACTTACTTTGTGTGCGACCACACCCACACCGATTGCGAGAACGAGCTGCAGAAACGTGCCAGCGAAATAAAATGCGTTCTGTACTCGCCCCATCAGGCGCTTCGGAACCATTTCCATCAAGCTTGTATTCATAGCGACGCCGCCAACTCCGCGAGCCGAGCCCATCACGAAATAGATCGAGATGGCCAGATACAGAAGCGGCGCGATTGGAGCACAGACCACGCACACGGACAACAATGCCATGGAGAACGCAATGGCGCGACGTCCGCCAAGCCTGGCAATCGCTTGCGGAGCGTAGAGTGCGCTGACGAAAGCTCCGGTACCCCATCCCGCATTGAGCCACCCGTAGCCTTTGGCTCCGGCATGGAAGACGCGGTCGCTCAGCGACGGCGTGACCACGACGCCCGTGACCATGGCGCCTAGAAACAGGGCCCAACTGACTCCTAGCATTACGACCGCACGATGGTCCCGCAGGAAGTGCAGGCCTTCGCGCATCTCGCGCCAGAAGCGTTCCAACTGGCTTTCTGCAGCCAGAATGTCGGCCTTCAGTTCAGCGGGACTGAGAACGACATGACGTCCCTTGCGCACGGCGAAGTAACAAAGAAATGAGACCACGTAAGTCGAGACGTCGATCGTGAGTACGCCGCCGAGACCGATGTGGTCGTACATAAAGCCAACGACCGCACCGGCAATGAGCCAGCCCCCCTGCACACCCGCCAGCAGAAACGTGTTGGACTGCACGAATTGACCCTCGGGAGTCAGTTCCTGGATGAGCGCGGTAATGGTTGGCCAGAACATCCAAAAGCCGGCGGCGACGAGAGTGTTCATCAGATAGAGCTGCCACACTTGGACACGGTGCTCATAGGCGAGGACGGCGACGACGGCGATGACGACGCCGCGCACCGCGTCAAGCCACATCACGAGTTTGCGCCGGTCTTCACGATCAATGATGACGCCGGTGAAGGGAAGCATGAGCATGGCTGGAACAGTCTGCAGAACGGCAAACGTCCCGAGCGCCATTTCCGAATGCGTGGCCTGCAGAATGTACCAGGCTACGGCGGCCGAGTTCATCCCGCTGCCCAACATGGAAACCACGTTGGCGGCAAAGACGAAACGCAACGGACGCTGGCCAAGGATGGCACGCATCTTTCTACTCTAGACGAGAGAAGGTTCTCATGGGCAAGCAGCATGAACCACGAAGGGCACGAAGGCAGGCGTCTTCCTTCGTGATCCTTTATGCCTTTCGTGGTTGAGGCTTTGATACTGAGTGCCAAAGGTGATCGCGGCCCTTGCGTACCGCCCCGTTCAGCGCTAGGATTCGCCTGGTGCCCGAAGTCTGCAGTCCTAATTCTCGCGTACACCGGAGGCGGGCTATGAGACGCTGCAACGGCTTGACACTGCTGGTGGTGCTATTCCTCTCGATCGCGGTTTCCTTCCCTCATGCAAACGCGCAAGTCGATCGCATCACGATCGGAGCTGGCACGGATGAGGATCATGCGCTGCAAGCCATCACCAGCGAGCAGGATCCGCAAAAAAAGATCGCCATGTACGAAGAATTCGTGCAGAAGTTCTCCGCGAACCCGGCGGCGGTCGCCTACGGAGACTGGCAACTCTCGCAGGCCTATCAGGCAGCCGGCGATCTACAAAAGGCGCTCGATTACGGCGACAAGGCATTGGCGGCATCCCCCCACAATCTCGATATCCTTGTCTCTGAAGCGAGCATTGCTCTGCAAGCCAAGAACAACGCCAAGCTGATGGACTATGCGGCTAAAGGTGGAGAAGTTTGCCTCTCGGTCGCCAAGCAGGCCAAGCCCGAGGGCATGAGCGATGCAGATTTTGCCTCCAAGGTCAATGAGGACAAGGCGGCCATCCAGAACAGCTGCGATTTCTTGGAGACCTCCGGAGTCAATGCAATCTCCAGCGAAACTGACCCGAAGAGCCGCATGACGGAAATCGAGAAATTCACCGCGGTATTTCCCGATTCGAAGTATCAAGACCAAGTCTCGAACTACGCGATGTACACGCTGGGACCGGATCAATTGAACGACAAAGCGCGCCTGGTCGCGTTCGGGGAAAAAACCTTGGCGTCCAATCCGAATTCCCTGGCGGCGCTGCTGCTTCTGGCTAATTTTTATGGAGACGATACCAAGCCCGGCAGCGCCGCGAAGGCCATCACCTATTCGCAGAAGGCAATCGAGGTAGCGAAAGCGGACGCTCCTGACGCCGACAAATCGAGGAAGATTGCAGCAGGAGTTGCGCATAACACGATTGGATGGGCCTACCTGAAGCAGGAGAAGACTGGACCTGCAATCACCGAACTCAAGATTGCCGCAACTCTTCTCAAGGGACAGGACGAGCAACAGTATGCGCGTGCCCTGTACGGTTTAGGTTTCGCGTATGCGAAATTGAATAAGTTGACGGAGGCGCGCGAAGTGCTGACCGAAGTGGCGAAGATGCAGGGGCCTTTCCAGGCGATGTCGCAGGATTTGTTGACAAAGGTAAATACTGCGCGGGCCAAAGGGAAGTGAGGCGAGTTGGGGTCGTCTTAACCCCAGGGGACAAACATTCTAACCCCAGAGTTCCCGGAGGTTTTACTTCTCGCTTAACGATCGCGACTTCATTTTTCAGGCTTGATCAGGTCCTCGGACAGCAGTTGGGCTTTCCACGCCAACGTCCGTGCGCGTTCTAGGTCTCCGGCGTCGATGGCCGCTCTCGACTGGCTCATGAATTGGCGGATTTGATTCACCATGTCTTGCTGGTTAGAGCTCAGTGGACGCCCTGCGATCTTCTTAAGGTTAGCATCGGCCGATCCCAGGATTTGATTTGCCACGTCTCGCTGGTGAGACGTCTGATCCCCGCTCGTGCCTCCCGCTAACTGAATGCTGGGTTCTGAAGTTCCTCCCTGCCGAACAATCACTTTCGGAGGAGCGCAAGGTTTCGAGGCTCCGGAGGGTGTTGCAGCGGTGGATGCGGCGGTATCCGAGGCCGGTGCAGTAGAACCGGGAGCCGTCGGGACCGGCGCTGAGGCAGAATCGCAGGGCTGAGGCCCCTTCTTCTTACGGTGCTTAGCAGCAGTGGGATGCGCTTGGCCGGCGGGCGTTTTCCCAGGAGTTGCTGCGGGCTGCGGTTGCGATGGCGCTGGAGGATTACCTGCTGCGGGGGTGGTTTCCTGACCTGCCGCCCCTGTCGTTTCCTGCGGCTGGGATGCCGAAGTTGACTGCGGCGCGTAGGCGTGATTTGGGGCCCGCGCAGCCCACGGCGCGCAAATCGTGGCGATCAAGAGGATTGCGGCCAGATTCATTCCCAGATCCTTGGCGACGACTGTGGAAGCAACCCGATTCTACCCCGTAGCACCGCCGGCGCGGCGAGAAGACCCGCGAATCTCTTTTTGCCGAAATGCGGTGAATCAGTCTCCACGTTGTGCCGCCGTCGTATCTTCGGCATATGCGGGGCCGGGCTCCATCGCCATTCCACTTGCCGGAATATGGAATCGGAATATCGTTCCAGCGCCCTCGACTGATTCGAAATCGACTGAGCCATAGTGCCACTGCAGAACTTGATAGGTCTGCGCCAAGCCGATGCCGCTGCCATCTTTCTTTGTTGTGAAATAGAGCTCAAACACCTTGTCGTGCATGTCTTTGGGGATTCCGCCGCCCTGGTCTTGAACCTCCGCGACGACGGCGCTGTTTTCGCGCCTCGCCGAGATAGTAAGTAGTCCTCCCTGAGGCATTGCCTGAACACCGTTGATGACTACGTTCAGGAAGGCCTGCTTCATCAGATCGACGTCGACCTTAATGGGTAGAGGTTGTTCCGGCATGTGACGTTCGATGGTGACGCCATGCTGCTCGGCGTCTGGAGCCGCAAGTTGGGCCACATCTTCCATCAGTCTGCGCAAGTCGACTTCTTCCAGGTGAAGATCGCGGGGCCGGGTGAAATCGACCAGGGTCTGTACGACACGATCGAGGCGTCGGATTTCGCTGTCGATAATATCCATGTGCCGGCGCGTGTCAGGTTCCTGCTCTGCCAGTTTATTGCGGAGCAATTGCAGATGGAGCACGATCGCGTTGATAGGATTCTTTACTTCGTGGGCCACGCCGCGGGTGAGACGTCCGCTGGCGGAGAGTCGGCGGGACATCTCAATCTCGTCCCCAATACGGCGTACTGATTCGGGGTCGCGCATGATGAGCAAAGCGCCGATCTGGGAGTTCTTTTCTTGTACGAAGTCGAGCGAAACCTGGACGCGCCTTCCTCCGGCCACGTCGAACTCTCGTTGTGACAGCGGACGCCGTCGTTCAAAGGCTTCGAGGAGCGCAATTCCGAGATGGGAGTTGCGGTCAAATACTTCGTGCACCGTGTGTCCCAGGAGTTCTGAGCGGGATCGTCCGAGAAAGCCCTCCACTGGCGCACTGACCAAAACGACGCGCGAATCGCGGGCGAACAACATCAGGCCATCTTGCAGCTTGGACATGAGTTGATCGACATTGTCTTTGAGGGCCGAGAAAATCTCCCGGCTGTCGCGAATCTGGCGACCCAGGTTGGCGATTTTTAGTGTGACCAGGCCGTATTCATCGTGATTCGACTCATCGCCGGAAAGTGCGTCGGCATCCCCGGCGCTCACGCTATCGAGATTTAGGCTGATCTTTTTGAGAGGCCCCAGAGCCAGGTTGGAAATTCCGGCCGCCAGAAATAAGGAGCCAAAAATCAGCGCGATTGAGATGTAGACCGCCTTCATCATTCGCGCTTCAATCTCGCTTTTCAGAAAAACAGTTTGCACTCCGATGCGGATTGCTCCGAAAGGCTCGCCATTCAACTCCAGCGGATAGGTCACGTCATAAAGAGCGGCCGGGCTGAAGACCTGACGAATCTGCTCGAGGAATCGGGCCCCCACGACCTTTTGAAAACCCGGGCGAGGTGCAATCACCTTGCCTACCATACCGGCGTTGGTATGCAGTAGGGCCTTGCCATTGACATCGACGATCGTCACGTCCTGGATGAATCCAAAATCACCGGTATACGACTGAATCAGGTTGTTCAGGGCCACGTCGGTCTGCAAGTAATCCGCGAGCGCGCGGCGCACGGCGGCCGGGTTGCTGGTGTCGACGGAGGTGCTGCTGAAGTCGGGTACGGCATTGAATACCGCATACGCCAATTGGTGAGTCAGGCTTGTGGCAGTTTCATTCGCGTTAGTAATGCGCAGCCGAAGAATCTGAGAGATGTAGAGATAGGAAAACGCGGTCACCATCGCCGTTACCATGAGAGTGATGACCAGAACGATGATGGTCTTTCGTCGCAGCATGATGGGAATAAGGAGTTGTTTACCTCGACAGCGACTGATTCGGATCGATGAACTGCCGTGTGTAGTCGGGATTAGCTACTGGGAACCTCCTCCTTGCCGGGGACCGCCTCTGCTCCGGCGCTGCCGTATTCCTTCAGTTTGTTGTGCAGGGTTTTCAGACTGATGCCGAGTATTTCGGCCGCCCGAGTTTTGTTATTGCTAGTCGCTTCCAGAGTCTTCAAAATCAGCATTCTCTCGGCTTCCTCCACAGTTGTACCGACGCCGAGGCGAACCGCATCGGGATCGTTCGCTGCGGTTCGCAGAGGAGCTTGTCCAAAACCCGGGGGCAAATGCTTGGTCTCGACCACACCCGCGTCACAGACGATGACTGCGCGCTCGATCGTATTGCGTAACTCGCGCACGTTGCCCGGCCATGAATAGTTATTGAATTGGTTGAGGACGGCCTCGCTGACGGCGCCCACTTTCCGCCCATGCTTAGTACTCATCTCAGCCAGCAACAGTTGTACGAGACTGGGAATGTCCTCTTTATGCTCGCGCAGAGGGGGCATGTGGATGTTGAACACGTTGAGCCGGTAATAAAGATCGCTGCGCAACTCACCCCGTGCGACCGCTTCGTCGGGTACTTTGTTGGTAGCCGCGAGCACCCGCACGTCCACCGAAGTTTCGACTTTGCTTCCCAGACGTCGCAGTTTTCGATCTTCGAGTACGCGCAGCAGTTTGGCTTGAGTTCCGATCGGCATCTCGCCGATTTCATCCAGCAGCAGGGTTCCGCCTTCCGCCAGTTCGAAGCAGCCGGTACGGCGTTCCAGGGCGCCGGTGAATGCTCCCTTCTCATGCCCGAAGATCTCGCTTTCCATAAGCGTCTCGGGGATGGCCGCGCAGTTGATCGCGACAAACGGGCGATCTTTCCGCGGGCTCAGTTCGTGAATGGTGCGCGCTACAAGTTCTTTCCCCGTGCCGCTAGCGCCAGTGATCAGTACCGACGCGGTGCTGGGCGACACCATTTCAATGAGTCGGAAGATCTCCTGCATCTTTCGCGAAGCGCCGTTGAGTCGCCCCAGGGAACCAGCATCCCTCAGTCGGCGCCGAGTCGCTTCGAGTTCCGCCCGGGTGCCGAGGAGCGCACAAGCATTCCCCAGCATTGTTCGCAGGCGGTTGGTGTCGATCGGCTTCGTGATGTAATCGTAGGCGCCCATCCGCATCGCCTGCACTGCGCTGTCGATGGTTCCCTGGGCTGTCACCAGGATGACAGCAATGGTCGTGGCCTGTTCCGCAAGGTGCCCGAGCAGTTCAATTCCGCCCATGCGAGGCATCTTCATGTCGGTGATGACAATCGATGGCGACCATTGCGTCGCTTTATCCAGTCCTTCGGCGCCGTCCCGTGCCGTCTCCACACGAAACCCCCAGGAAGACACGAGTTCGGCCAGTCCGGATCGTTCGTTCTCTTCGTCCTCAACTATTAGTATTTTTTCGTGGCTCATCGGCTCGCTATTACTCTGCCTGCTGGGCTAGTCACGGTTGCGTCCAATCCAGATCGAACTTCCATGCGCCAAGTCTCCCACGATACGCGGCCGCCTTCGCCCCCGGCAAGGTCTGGAGGGGGCACTGCGCCCACTCCCAAATGGCATCTGAGAATGTCACTTTGAGACAAAACCCTCCCGTGGGGTTGCCGCAAACGGGCAATACTTTGAGTCTACGCTTTCGCTTTAAGCTGCGGTACGGTAGAATTTACAGTTCCCAGAAGCCGGGCCTCGTCGTATACCCATATTGCTATACCTTTCCCCGCAGAGTCTCGTTTTACAGGGCACCCGGGGGCCAGTACATCCTTGGAGGATTCGATGATATTGAATAACACCCCACGCGGAAGCCGCCTTTTCCTTGCCGGCCTGTCCGCGGTGATTGCAGTGGTTCTGATTTCTTCGTCCGCGTTCGCTCAAAGCGATTCCAACCCAAAATGGGATGCGTTTGCGGGGTATCAGTATCTTTATCCCGGCGGTACCGTTCCGGCGCCCGGCGGCGATCCCAGCAACCCCACGCCGTTCAAGCTTCCAGGAATGGCGAAGGGAATTGGCGGCGCATTCACCTACAACTTTGCGCCGCATTTCGGTTTGGAGACCGACGCCGGCTACAACCGGGACACTGGATCGGGCTCATCGGAATGGACTGCCGGTGCCGGACCGAGATTCATCGTACGCACCGAAGGACTCGCACTCTTCATTCACGCCCTGGGTACATTCAACCGCGTGACCTACAACAACGGATTCATCACGAGCAATGGCGTTGGCGTCATTCTGGGCGGCGGCATGGACGTGCCGTTCACGAAGATGTTTTCCTGGCGAGTGTTCGGGGCCGACTATGTCTGGGCCCTTCACAACTTCGCGAATTACGCTGCTCCTGAATTTCCAAACGTACGGCGTCCGGAATTCGAGGGAGTGCGACTGCGAACGGGCATTGTGATGAACTGGGGCGGAGCGCCGGAGTTGGTTCCGGCGGCGACTTGCTCAGTGCAGCCGACCGAAGTACTGGTGGGCGAACCGATCGCCGCAACCGTCACGGCCAGCAACTTCAATCCTAAACACACAGTGAGTTACAGCTGGAGCGGAAACGGTGGCACGGTAACGGGAAAAGATACTGCTGCCAGCATTGATACCAATGGAGCTGCGCCTGGCAACTACACGATTACGGCGCACGTAACCGATGCGAAGGCCAAGAAGAACAACGAGGCCAGTTGCTCGGCGAATTACACGGTGAAGCCGTTGCCGCCGAAGAATCCTCCGACCATGAGTTGCTCGGCTAGTCCGTCGAGCGTCGTGATCGGCGGTTCTTCCAGCGTAACCTGTACTTGCACGAGTCCCGATGGCGTTCCAGTTTCCGTCGCGAGCTGGACTTCCTCTGGCGGCTCCGTGTCGGGCAGCGGAAGCACGGCAACCCTGAGCACTGCGGGAGCTTCGGCGGGTTCAGCAACCGTCGGCGCGACTTGTACCGATTCACGCGGTCTGACTGGACAGGCATCAACGCAAGTTACGTTGGAAAACCCGCCAGTCGACAAGGGGCTGGAAACTCGGCTCTCTCTGCACAGCATTTACTTTATTGTGAACCAGCCACGGCCGAACGATCCGACAGGCGGCCTCTTGCCTAGCCAACAGCAGACTCTCACCGTACTGGCTACCGACTTCAAGAAGTATCTTGAAAACAAGCCGGACGCCCATTTGATTCTCGGAGGGCACGCAGATCACCGCGGCACGCCGGAATATAACAAAGCGCTTTCTCTGCGCCGTGTTGACAGTGTGAAGGCGTTCTTGGTGGCCCATGGCGTCCCTGCAGACAACATCGACGTCAAGGCGTTTGGTGAGGAAGATAACCTAACCACTGAGCAGGTACAGGCGGCTGTGGACGGGAACCCCGACCTGAGCTCGGAAGAGCGGGCCCGGATTCTCAAGAACATGAACGTCGTCAGGATGGCAAGCAATCGCCGTGTTGACATCACGCTGAGCACGACGGGCCAGTCTTCAAAGCCCATGTTCCCCTTCAACTCCACCGATGCTTTGACGCTGATCGGCGGCCGCGAAGGTGCCAAGAAGACAACCACGAAGCCCGCAGCTAAGAACCCGGTGAAGAAACAGTAGTTAGGGCAATCTGGACTTAGTGAAAACTATATGGAGGGCGGTTCGCCGCCCTCCATTTTTTTTGCGAGTAAAGGAAAACCATGCCGTTCACGAAACTTGATCCCGTGGCTGCTCTGGTAGTGTGACCTGCAAAAAGGAATTGTTGGCTTACCCACTGTGCATCCTTGTGGCGAGATCGTTGGTCGCGTTGCGCAGCTTGCGCGCGCTTTTCGCGGGCGTGCTTTACCGGTTGTTCTGGTCA
>Ga0335083_10010570_pt1 | contig 11138 bp, 12 predicted proteins | sample Lox_Sample_42_FD_206716 | JGI IMG/M metagenome (GOLD analysis project Ga0335083, IMG submission 206716) | Soil microbial communities from Loxahatchee National Wildlife Refuge, Florida, United States - Lox_Sample_4.2 | ecosystem: Environmental > Terrestrial > Soil > Wetlands | place: USA... | reverse complement strand
GAATAGCCATAGATAATCCCCATTGATGCTGGAGCCATTTTATCGAGACAGAGAAGGCGCGGACATTCCTTTACAAACCAAGTGAAGTACCGCAGGTCTCGCGTCTGAATCCCAAAGTCGTCCGGATTAGACATCCCCGTTGTGATGCTGGTTTGTCCGGCATTACGATGTGCTTGGCGAACAGCGAGAGATAAATCCTTGCTTAATTGCTTACCGAAAGCTTTGATAGCCACGATCTGGGTGTCATACTCAGCCGCGTCGGCGATGGGATCTTCTGCCTGCATTTGCAGGAAGATATTGCATTCGGCGGCATTATATCGAGCTTCGGGAGGGTGAGACGTTAGGCGCCGTTCGTCGCTCAGCCCTAAATTGTCACAACTGCAGGAATATGAGACAAACGAATCATATGATATGCCGAATTGTCGGCAAAGGTGAGCCATCGAGTGTCGATTTCCTCGAGGAGAAACAATCCTGGATCCATGGAGGCATGCTTCCGGAAAGATCTGGGAGTTCAGGGTTGCAGCCCCGATAGCGATCCACGGCTATTCCAGCCAATAGCCGCTGAGCTGCTGACAAATCTCCTCAAAAATGTCGTCGAGGGGACGAGGCCGGAGCTGAGCGGAGCGCAATGTCCAAACGGCGTCTTGAAACAGATCAGCAGCCGTCGACGAGCCGTAAGAAGGCACAAAGAGATGATGTCGTCGGCCCTCGGCCATCACAGCGGGTTGGGTTTTGTTATATCTCGAAACTCAGCGATGAAGTCCTCCTGCACGTCTTCCAGGAGCTCCCTCTCGAGCAAATCCTGGTATGTCAGAGCGTGTCCCAGCGATGGCAACACATCTCCACCGACCCAGAATTATGGAAAAAGCTCTACTTTATGCGATTTGTCAAGCCTCGATTAGCTCATATTCACTCCCGGACGAGAACGCGACTCGCAACTCGAGACTGGTGGCGGAATGAAAGGACCCAAACCCTAGACGAGCCCCGAAAGGATTGGAAACGACTATTTAAGATACGGCATAATTGGCATAGAGGTCGGTGTGGGATCAGTGAAATGGATATTTCCCATTCTCCAATACGTCACGGAAGTCACAAAGAACATTTGTCAATGTCATTCTCGAACGCGCCATCTGTGGCAGCTGCAGTACCTCTAGTTCAGTTTGATGGGAAGATATTCGTGGTAGCGGATAAAGAAGTTGGGTTGAGAGCTTGGGACATTGATAATGTGGAAAATGAGAAGCGCAAGTTGGTTGGTTATCGGCCATTTCGAGAATACGAAGACGGTTGGAAGCTTGGGGCACCTTCGGCGCTTGGGTTGGATGCTAGAGAGCAGTTCTCGGATATCGTCATCGGGTTTGACAGCGGCGGTATAATGATTCTTCGACTCCATGCAAGCGATGGCCTTGAAGGGCAGGGTTTTGGATTCGCTCGGCGTTGCATTGTTCCTCCCAAGCACGCTCCGCAGACAATTCAACACGTCGCATATTCCCATCCTTACCTTCTCACTCTCGATTTGGATAATAATCTATGTGCCTACCAATTCGACGCTTCGTCTGCCCTATCCCTCGGAGTGCCTCGGCATTTGTCTACTCTTCGTGCGCAGACTTTGAACGGACCATGTCATCTTACATTGCGAAAACCGAGGGTAGGCTCGCAAACAGTCACGGCCGCGATTGCTTATTCGATGCCATTATTCCACGGCGGATGGTCGGTCGGAATCCAAGAAGTTGAGGTCAGTCCAAATCCGACGGACGGTATCGTCATGACACGACTTGGAATGTGCGTTCCTGCCTTCTATGAACTCGCAGTACACCCTGAGTCAACTGTTTCGCAGCGCACGTCAAATATGCCAGTGGAAAGTCCGACTTCGATATCCTATTCACATCCGTATCTGCTTACATCTCATCGCGATAATACACTTACTTTGTACATCGCACGATCGACGGAAAAGGAGATCACCATTGGCCAACCTCGACGGTTATGGGGCCACACTACCGGAGTTGCACGCGCCGGAGTTGGCGGACGAGGAAGGGCTGTTAGTGTGTCTCAAATCGGAGGCGAAGTTCGAGTGTGGGAATTGGAAAGCATGGCAGTAGCTGCTTCCAACGCGGATATTGGAATAATCGAGAGCACCGTCGTCGGTTGCGTCGAGAGTGTGCAGGTTGAAGATGCATTGCGAATCGACAAAGACCTCTACATGGAACAGCAGTCGTTGCGAATCCCGTCTGCCGTTGAATGGATCGGTTTTGATGAAGAAAAGGTTCTGGTCCTAACGCGAGACGAAGAGAGAGACAAGAATGTAATGTTCTACGATTTCACCGTATAAAAGACGTAGAGTAGAATTGATACCCCCGGAGTCAATTAGGAAGACATACTTTGCTTTATACCAATTTTTCCATTTCACTACAGAAATCAATTCCCAACCAAATCTTACAAGAATGTGCACTTGCGCACTCTGCAAAGCTCCTTGCCACACAAAACTCATCCGCCGAGAAAAGGGGTGAAATTTCGGTGCATTCCAGTACCGCCCCGCTGACATCAATCTTTTCACCGTATCCCCATGATGCCACATCTTTATGAACATTCACAAAATATAAGAAATAGCCTGAGATAAAAAAAAAAAAAAAATGAATGAAAGAACAAAAACAAAACAAAAGAGAAAGAACCAAGAAAATAAGTAATACAAACAAAATTACTCGCTTTCCCACACGCACAGCACACCTTGACTAAGAATAAAGAGATACTAAACCAAGAAAGGAGATTGATAAGAGCAAAAAGACGACTCAACCATTTTTTTGCTTTTCCGGACAAACAAACAGATGAACCAAAATTTCGAGCCAAAAAACAATAAAACAGACGGTGAGGACTATCGCACGCGAATTAATCCTCTTGCGAATACTTCAGGTCTAATTTGTCTCGACTGCGTCGTTGGTACAATCGCGCGAGATATGGCCAGGCTGTTGGCATCTACCGATTAGCTTGGGAGCTCGAGGGGCAATGTGTACCTATAACAAACTTTTGCTTGAGCCGCTTGATCGCAATCACGGCTGACATGTCCCAAGCGACCGCAGTTGTAGCATTTTTGACCTTGCGTGCAGTCTTTCGCCATATGACCTGGATGTGAATTGAGATAGAATGCGGTTCATACCGAAGCCACCGCAGGCATAGCATGTCTTTGCACTGTCGTTGTATCCGCCTTGTTGACCACCATATCCACCACCGCCATAGGCACCTTCATTCATGGGACAGTTGCGGGCAATGTGACCAATTTTGCCACCTAGGCATTAGATGAGAGCTAGAGCAGGAAAGGAATACATTTGTAGCAATCAGAGCCGCCGCGGATGCCGCCGGCAGGGGCACTAGGTTGAACAGGGCCGGCTTCTTGTTGAGGACATTCTCTAGAGAGATGTCCAGTCTCGCCACAGCGGTAGCAAGACTTGCCCTTGGGGGGCTCAGGACAATCGCGAGAAAGATGGCCAGGCTCTGTTATCGGAAATCAGTATAAGCTTACAAGAAAATCATGACATTCTCCGCCTCGGATTTGCTCCAACATTGACATATCACTGAGGCAGGGGAAAATCATCCGCATCGACACCGCTCAAAGGAGGGGGAAAAGGGGGTGACATACGATTGCAGTTGTAACTTCACACCATGTCAGTTTATACGTTCAGACTATATGAAAAGCAAAAGAAGAATCATTTTCTCTTTTTTTCCCATCCGGAATACAGAGAAGAATGTAGACCGGCGGATGAGATTTATGATACGGATGTTTGCAGGTGCGCTACCATACTTGGGTGCCTTTGGGACAATCGCGAGCCTACACAGAGAAACATATGTCAGCACAACATTCAGGAGAAACCATCACATCATCGTCGGACTCCGGCGCGTCACAGAATGATTGTGAGATGAAAAAGATCCACGAAGGCTCTCTCGCACCACACCATCTGCGTCGCCCCGTCGCCAACAAATCGTAAACCACGCACCTGATGACCCGGCTCATTGCCTACACTCGCATCAGCCAACAGTCCGCACAGATCAAACCCGCTCCCCGCAAGAAAGGGAGTTGTGAGAAAGGGGGCGGATACAATTGTAACAAGTTCCGCGCACGCCACCACCGAAACCTCCACGACCGCCGTTTTGATATCCGCTTCCGTATTCCATCACAAACAACTTAGTCTTCCTTACGTCGTCCAACTACGTCGAATCTCCCGCGCTGAAAAATCTTTCGTTCTCGGATTGCGGTGTGCGCAGAAAACGTCGAAAATCCACGAAACGAAAAATATGTTCGTGTTTTTTCTCTTTTTCACCTTTTAGGTTTGGGAAAATTTCATGGCTTTCGATCGACCCTAACCCTCATATCCCCACCAATCACAGCGCCCAGTCGACGCCACGTTCCAGACGACATCCGATGACGCGAGTCGCCGAGATGAGAGGCGCTGATAAAGACATGAGAATGATGAAGACGAATAATGGGACTTCTAAGACACACACACAAGGCCGGAGATGAACGTTTTCCTAAATATGCAAAATCTATTTCAATGCCGATCAGTGCGTCCATGAAGATCCATGGGCGTCGCAGCTGAACGATCGTGATGGAATTGACATACCAATTAACTGACTTCTACAGATAATAGTGAACTATGGCTAATGGATTCTCGAAAAGCCGAAGAGCTTCCGGTCGTTCTATGAATTCTCGTGGCTCCAATGTTCAGCCCTCGTTCTCAGCCAATATTTTTGTTGAGATTTCTATCGATTTTTGTTAAAGTGAGACGACTTTATGAATTCAACTGTCACGGTACGGAGATTATTCCATATTTCTACTTGGACTAGCACCCCGTGTACCTTAGCAATCAACATCATTCATCTCTCGTTATCCTGTTTCTCATTCCCGTTCCTCCGCTTGGACAAAGCACGTCGCTGCCACCGTTTCTCCCTGTTTCCTCGTTCCCACGGATACCCCCGTAACACTCGCGTTGCATTCATCATACCCTCGTTCTTCTCGTTCTCTCGTTTTCTCATTCCCACCGTCGGACAGGCACATCGCTGCCACCGTTTCTCTTGTATGCCTCGTCCCCACGGATTCCCCCGTAACATCAACCTCCCTTCAAATACATTTATGCAAGACCCAAACTCGTTAATTGATAACACAGATTCTCTCCAAAGTCTGCCATGAGTGTACCAAGAACCATCTCATCCATTTCCAGACATGTTTATTTTTGACCGAGATTGCTGTGCTAGCCGGCTTCGTCTCGACAACTCGGATCCTGCCTTCATTCAAGACAGTCTGCAACGACCCACAGCAATGTTTGCAGAGTGAGTTGTCTGAGCGATGGTATTGCGTTTTCGAACAATGTATATAAGGCGAAAGAGATATCAATGGAAAGGGAAAAGCTTCTGTTTGTAGATCTTTTGCTTTCCTAGTGTACATAGGCACAGCCTGCAATAGGTCTGGAGATATAACCTCGGCAATCTATAGTTGGGTTCCAGGCCTGCAATTTTGAAAAGTCGTCACTACGATATGGCCGACACGTTGGACTCATTGCTTGGACTCTTCTTCCGATAAAGAATCTCGTGGAACCATTGAAAGAGGCCGCGAATTCGGGTGATTTATCCATCTGGCCTAGAAATTAACGATTACTGCTCGAGTTCCGTGAGTAACTCATTGAGATTGACTCTGAAATCGACAACATCGTGGTCGACAATGAGCTCCTCAAGGAACACACCTGTTCCGCCTCAAGTAAATTGACTAGGATGTTACAGGGGTCCATGTACGCGAGTATTTCAAGAATCTTAACTCCTCAAACATCGCGGTTCTGACAGCATTCGGGGATAAAACCCACGTCGTTGCAACCGTGTTTTTGTAGTACGAAATTGCCTTGAGAGCGTAGATTGGGATGTCTTCGTGTGTCTTGGCGTAGATTGAGAGAATTTGAAGATATCTTTCAATTCTTCTCGGATGTAGGCTGCTGCTTGGCCTATCGCGGGAGCAAGGAATCCCAGGAATCGACGATTTTGGGGGTTTCTTTTCCAACGAACGTGTTTGATATGGCAAGTTGGACAAGTTCCGCTCGTTGTAGCAAGAGTTGCTTCGCTTCACTGGGTTCATGCACCTCATTTCGAGCCCTTCAGCAGGGATTTCGAGACTGATTGAATTTCGTGTGGGGATGAAGACATGCCCTCCGCGGGTCAGCAGTAGCGGCAGATAACATCGAAAACGGCGCTATCGTCGACTTTGTCCAATACCAGCAACCAGTTGTCTTCCGACGCTATACATTCCGTGCAAAGCAAGGCTATGCTTGAATTCTTTCGACGATGTTTCTTGCAGATCGTTCGAAGGAAGGACGCTCTACCGGTCACGTACGGATCCATCGGCACCACTGGGCAAGGCATGAGGTTATCCGATGAAGGGTGTGAGCAAAAATCGTCCAGCCAGATTCTTTGTTGAAACTCTGTGAAGAATGAGTTCATCACTCCGTATGGCATTACCTTTCATCATTGTACCCTTCATTGACGAGGACAAGGTTCATACTTTCCATAGTTTGACGATAACGATCGACGGATTTTGCCAAACACGTTTCGGCATCTGTGATCTCGGCATCTCCAGCAACAAGGTCTTGAGCACTTTGCTCACAAATCCAAGGCAAGTAGCATCTTGGTTCAATTGAACTGCCGGGAAACCGACGATACACACTGGCCGAACGTCTATTCCACGATTTGTAAGACGCTCATGATCTTCGTTGACATGGTCGGGAATTGTCTTTACGATCTTTAACTAACCGAGTTGTTGAGATATATAATCCAACGTTTCCATGGCTTCTTCCTTTCCGGAAATTTCGTTCTCAGCAATCTATTGTTATTTCAATTGACAAGCTTATTCACCGAAATGAGCAGGAATAATTCGCTCGAGATGAGACAGTATGAAGAATGACATTCGTTTTGTTGGAACGTTATCAATTGGGTTGCATCTTTCGAAACGAATGGCTCAGTCTTTCCAAGGGAGACAGAGCGCCGTGAATATGCATTCAATTGCGTCAGGGAATCTTGATCGAATCAGTCTTATCGGCAATTGATGTCCTTCGCACCTCGAGAGTAGAGTTCACTCGCTTATCATACGGTCATCAAAGGAACCCGACGATCGAGGCAACTCATCGAAATGAAAGCCATCTACCCCGTCCTTGTGCCATGCATTGATGACTTTTCGCAATGGCTCACCGGCTTCTTCGCCTCTGGTCGGCGTTATCTCCGACTCGGCCGCTAGGTTCTTTCGCTGTTGATAGCGAAATTGGCTGCAGCGGTTCGGCAGGTTGTGGGGATTTGGACCGTCCGAACCGCCACCGGCTCGGAGACTTTGATCGGCTATTCGGGCAAAGCCTCTAGATGCTTGAAGCGATAGGGAGGTGCATCGAGAAAGGGGCGTTTTGCGCGGGAATTGATTGTGCCGCTAATCGCAATAAGGTTCAACGCAAGCAACGCAAGCTTCCACGCAAGCACACCAAACTCTATTGGAAGCTCAAGGGGCTCGGCTATCTAAATGCATGGGCCGGGCGGGGTGCCGAACCCTACACAAAATATTAGAATAAATTTTTCCCTTTGTCGGAATATTCCCTTCCTTACTTTAATCCAAGAAGGCACGGGAAAGTGGGACAACCGGCCGGTTGCCTTGCCCAAGTCCCAGCCTAAAATGGCTCTCCAACCAAATTGCGAAGCCGCAATTTCGTCAATTGGCGAAGCCGCAGAGGGAATTGGGGTTCGCCGTTGAGGTTGGACGAGCATCGCTTCGGAGAGGAAATTCTAGGATGGCAAAAATAAAATCGGCATGCAATCCGACAGAAGCGAGGGTCGGGTGGGGATGGCCCGGAGATTGGGACCGTGCTGCAAGGGCCCTCTCGGGATCACAAGCGCCGGGGGATCGCCGGTCATTCGACCGCAACACTTCCGAAGGCGGGGCCTTATAAAATTAATTTACATTTTAGTTTTCAGTTTTTCGCTGCTGAAAGTGGGATGTGGGGGAAATTAAAAACTTGGATTGACCAATGCTCGGTTCTGGTTCGACAATCGGGATCGATGGCGTGGGGGGTTTCTGTTTCTTGGATAACCCAACCAGGATTGGAAATGGCTCCTGTCTTTGGTAAACGAAAGTAGCGCCTGGTTCTGGCTCCGTGTGTCGCCAAGATTTAAAACGAAATTTTACATTTATTTTAATGTGTGCGATTTGCCATTATAAGCAGGGTCGAAGCAGAGCCTCGTCTTTCCGGCGGATGCGAGGTTTTTCTGTCAGCGTCATTCCGCTTACGCCGGTTTTAGCGGTTGCGTCACTCTGAGTCGCTGTGGCTGAGGGCCCGGTATTATTAAGTCCGCTGTGTTGGTGTGTGGGGCGTATGTTTCGCGATTCTAACTCCGCCATTTTGCTCAGGTGAGTCATCGAAGCGCAGGTCACTGGGGCCAAAGTATATTTGTGAGGGCCAATCAGCATGCATGGAGGAGCAAAAAATTATGTAATAAGTCTTGTGATAGGTTGAGTTTTTACGGTAATAAAGTTAATTATTAAAAATGGGTCCGCCCTCAACAATCGGCGGCACAGACACCCCTTTTCACAGTTTAATCCTAAACCCCCCCCTTTGCGCTTTTGTGTCTCTCACTTTGTCCCTTACAATTATAACGTGTGTATATATACAGGGTCGCCCCGCCGCCCGCCGCCCCTTCCCTCCGACCCTTTGCACTCTTGCTCCATAACTCGTTCAACCAAAGCGACAGTACGGTAAAACCGCACCGCCCAGCAAGACAACGGACATTGCCACTAGCCTATTTATCCGCGGCGACTCAATTCGGAAGACAAAGGAAGGCTAAGGAAAACGCGCTGAACAGCGAAGCGAAAGAACACCGTGGAACGATTAATCAGCCAACAATCGGGAACAAAAGCGACTAAGACATCCTTTCAATCGCTTTATCCTTCCCGCCACCATCACAGCCGCCATCACCACAGGCCGCACATCATTCACACGTATCCAATTCTCATGTCGTCGGTGGTTGTCAGCGCCTCATCTCAATATAACAACGCATCCGCCCCTCTCTTCCTCGCACGCTCCCCTCTCACTCCCAATATGTCAGACGTCCGAAGCGAAACCGGCTATTCACCCTCTCCTAAACTCGCTCCGGCGGATGTAGCGCAAAAGACCCTCATGATGCGAGGCTCGCAACTCATGACTCCGCCCTTCTCACCTGCCAAGGTTGGAGACGTCCCTTTGTCACGCACCGGTGACGACTCTCTCGCCTTCTACCTCTCCAAGACCCCTGTCGACGGTCCGCTTTTCCCTGAGTTCGGTCCCGTCACCGCTTCCTCCGTCCTTCCCGCCCCCAAACCGCAGTACGTCGACACTGTCCAAGGACGAGGAATCAAACGGACATTGGTTGAGAACGCAAATGAACCAGAAGCAAAGCGACATGCGGTCGAATTGCCTGGAACAGGGGCCGGAGAATGGTTCACCGCACGGTACCCCAAGCATATTGACCAGAAACGATACTTGGAAAGCCAAATCGCTCTCATCGGGCGAATGAAGCTTTTCAGACCCCGCACGATGATTGTCACCCCGCCGTCCGAGTCAATGGTTAGACGTGCGCATAAGCGTGGCCCCTCCACAACCATCAAGCGGACCCGAAATGGGCCAACCGCCAGCACTCGCTCCCCTCGTGTACGCACGTCCGTCGACTTCAGCACCTCGACTCGCGCCAATGGACCTGTCGTCGATTCGTTCATTGAAGTCCGTCAAATCAAGACCCCGCGTCCTCGTCCAGCACCGAAGGTCGTCGATCCTAATGCGCCACCAAAGGTATCAAAGGGACAGCGAACCGATGCCGAGTTTGAGGAAGCTCTGGCTGCCACCGCCTCTCCAATCTTCTATCCTCCAAACGACAATCTTGATCGTCTCGGCCCAAACGCCATGAAGGTTGAATGGAAATCTTCCAAGAAATTCTATTCGCCTCAAGAAGTCAATCGATTTCAAAATCTCAAGGATGTGAAGTTCCACCCAAAGGAACTCGATTTGGCCGGGACAATCAACATGGTTCATTACGCGCAATACGAGGAGAGTAAGCGCCTCATCTTCCAGGCGTGGTACGAACGCAAGTCCAAGGGTCTCAATTTCACCAAGACTCACGCTCAACAAGCCGCTCACGTCGATGTCAACAAAGCCTCGGCTTTGTGGACTGCTTTTGACAAAGTAAATTGGTTCTCCGATGAAGCGTATCGTCTTGTTTGCGACAAAAAGAAGAGTTGGTATGCGTGAATCGGATTCAAGGACTACTGTTGATATGGAAAGATTTCATTCTGCTATCAACTTCTTACTGTAATTGTTTGGTTTGGGGATTATATCTGGATATAGTTTTCAAAGGATGATGGGATGCGTCGGAGTTCAACTAGGAATCGGTATTAAAGGGAATGTCACTAGGAAGACGGATCAGCATCATCGTCAATTAGTGTTTCGCATGGAAATCGGTGTATTTGCTTTTTGGGTTTGTTCTTCAGTAGGTATCTTTTGCTCCTCGGTTGGTTGCTAGGGTCTTGATTCTCCGGGTCTGCATGTATCTTTGCTGGGGTTGGTTTTATGCTCGGTTTTCTCTTTGACTGGGGTAACACTGGGTTTTCCTATTTGGTTTCCTTTCTCCTGTACTGGATTCGGGGTTTGATTTGCGGGTGTTTGGGTAGGGGGCATACTGGGATGGGACTGTTTTCACACAAGGCCTTCGTAATATTCATACTTTTTCTGAATAGGTTTGGTTCGGGGTCAGGGGCATTCGGGCAATGGATCACTTCAACTATAATCCTAGTTCTGATCAGATGTCCCTTACTCCTCGCTTACACCGGCCCATGGGAACAAAACTTACCCGACTCATGTGCGGGGTTTGAGAGTTTGTGTAGCAATGAGTTTCATGAATAATATAAATATAAACATAACGTCAATAAGCTAATGTCCATGCCATCAATATCACAGTTCATTTCACATGCTTTTTTGCTAGACCATGACGTACTCATGCTGGTTAGATGACCTTGCCTAGCTTCCCCGCCTTCCCCTCCCTCAACCATAATGTATACTACACGTCAGACTTACTGACCGTAAAATGTTCGGAGTACCTTCAACACA
>Ga0335083_10010569_pt1 | contig 11138 bp, 11 predicted proteins | sample Lox_Sample_42_FD_206716 | JGI IMG/M metagenome (GOLD analysis project Ga0335083, IMG submission 206716) | Soil microbial communities from Loxahatchee National Wildlife Refuge, Florida, United States - Lox_Sample_4.2 | ecosystem: Environmental > Terrestrial > Soil > Wetlands | place: USA... | reverse complement strand
GCTTCGCATGGGCGTGCATCGACAGCGGCCGCGTGTTCAGCGCTTGCGAAACGGCGTGCTTTTCAGGCCGTCGCAACGAGATCCGCAGATCGATCGCGCGTCGCGCGTTGCTTGGCTTGCCGCGTTTCGTCGATGGCGTTCTCGCACGCGCCAAATGAGTCTGCGCGCAAGCGCAGCACGCGAGCGCAGCGAGCGGCACGCATTTTCTCCATATTCATTTCAGTATTTATATTTATAAGTAGTAGCAGTTAACAAGCCTTGGTATTAACTGTGGACAACAGGGAAATTGCTTGTCGGTTCATATCGATGCACAACGGACAGCCATGCGGACAAATCATGTATGCGTTGCGCGCTTCCGGGATAACTTTTCCGCTCGCACATGCATGCACGCAGTTATCAAGAAGTCCTCCACAGGTCGTTCACCAGGTCATCCCCATGTTGTCCAGAGGTGGACGTGGATAACCAGGCCCCGCGCGATGCAATCGCGTGTTATCCACACGCAAAAAAATGGCGCCGCCCAAAGACGACGCCATTCCTCGAAAAAGCGCACAGCCGCCGCGCGTAACGCGCGATATCAGCGCCAGTAAATCGCGAGCACGATTCCGCCGAACAGCGCCCACTTCAGGACGTAATAGACCGTGCGATTCCAGCTTTTCAGGCGCTTGCCCACGAGACGCACCGAATACACATAGCGGAACGTGCGATTGAGGCCGCCCGTGTGGTCGCCGGTTTCGTTCGGCGAGGCGGCCGCGCGCATGAGGAACTCGCCCACGGTGCTGATCGCGGCTTGCGCCCAGCGGGACTTCATCGGCCGCTCGATATCGCAGAAGAGGATGATCCGATCCTGCTGTGTCCTGTTCTCGGCGCGGTGCAGATAGGTTTCGTCGAACACGACGTCCTCGCCATCGCGCCACGAGTAGGGTGTGCCGTCGACGATGATCGCGCAGCGGTCGTCGTTTGGCGTGACGAGGCCCAGGTGATAGCGCAGCGACCCGGCGAACGGATCGCGATGCGGATTGAGCGAGCCGTCGGCGGGGAGCATGGCGAACATCGCTGCTTTCACGGTGGGAATGCGCTGCAGGATTTCGATCGTTCGCGGGCACAGCGCGGCCGCCGAAGGATGCGGCTCGCCGTACCACTTGAGATAAAAGCGCTTCCAGCCCGCGCGGAAAAAGGAATTGAAGCCGATGTCGTTGTACTTTTCCGAAGCCTGAATGCGGCTCGCTTCATAGAGCGCGAGCGCTTCCTCGCGAAACGTCTTCCATTCGGATTTGAGGAGCTGGAGCTCGGGGAAATGCTTTGTCGCGATGTAGGGCGTGTTCGGAACGGCCGAAAAGAAGTAGGCGAAGCAGTTCAGCGGCGCCATGAAGGTCGAGTGGTCGCCAAGCTGTCGAAAGAAGCTTCCGTGGCGTGCTTTACCTCGCCAGTGCGTGTACACCGCGCAGAGCAGGAAGAGAAGAAGAACGGCCCACCGCATACGACGAACTCATGAATCAACGATAACTGTGGAAATATTACGAAAATTCAAAATTCCTTGTCTTTGGGGCGGCAATAGGCGTGCGGGGTTGCATTCGGGCTGAATCGAAGCACGCGTCACGCGGTCTCGGCGGGCTGCGTGAGCGCGCGCTGACGAGCGCGCAGACGTGCCTGCCAGGCCGGCAGCAACTGGCAGGCGAGCAAGCCTGCCATCATGAGCGCGCAGCCGGCGAGGGCGCGCGGCGTGAGCGTCTCGCCTAGCGCGGCCCAGCCCGCGAGCGCGGCGAATACGCCTTCCATGCTGAAGATCACGGCGGCGTGCGCGGGCGCGGCGTCGCGCTGGGCGACGACCTGCAGCGTATAGCCTATGCCCACCGAAAGCGCGCCGCCATACAGAATGGTGGGCGCGGCGCGCGCAATGTCGGCCGGGCGCAGCGGCTCGCAGACAAGCCCGATTGCGAGACACACCGCGCCGCAGGCGATGAACTGCACGATCGAAAGCGCGAGCGGATCGTGGCGCGGCGCGTAGTGGCTCACGAGCATGACCTGGATCGAGATCACGAGCGCGCAGCCGAGCTGGTACCAGTCGCCGTACATCACCGAAAAGTGCTCGTTGATGCTGAGGAAGTACAGACCGAGCGCGGCGAGCGCCGCGCCAAGCCAGGTGGCGATGCCCGTGCGATGGCGCAGCAGCACGCCGAGCATCGGCACGATCACGACATAAAGCGAGCTGATGAACCCGGCGTTGGCGATCTTCGTGTAGCCGAGCCCGATTTGCTGGAGCGAGATGGCAATTGCCAGCACGAGGCCGAGCACCGTGCCCGCGCGCAGCAGCGCGCCGTCGAACAGTGCCGGGGTCGCAGGGCTGCCGCTCGCAACGGGGCGAGCGGCAGCCCCGCGCCGCACGAACAGGAAAACCGAAACGACGCCGGCGCCCAGCAGGAAGCGCAGGCCGGTGAACAGGAAGGGGCCGATGGCGTCGAGGCTCAGGCGCTGGGCGACGAAGGCCGAGCCCCAGATCAGGGCGGCTGCCAGCATCAGCAGATTGGCGCGCAGGTGGCGGCGGGAGGCGGATTTCAAGCGGAGATCTCTTGTGCGTGGAACGGACGCGACAGCGCTTTCAACGGCCGGAGCGGGGATGGCGCCAGGTGCCCCCTCGGGGCGCCAGGCGCGCCGGCGGGTCTTTTATGTGCGATTCCATCTGAATCTGGCACGAATTTGGGCGGAATTGGGCTCGGGCGAGGCCGATTGCGCGCATTACGTGAAAAGACAGCTGCCTTCCGGAAAACGAACGCGTAAATCGCGATCGTATCCGAATTGAAAGGGAATTGTCTCCCGGAAAATACACCCGGCTATTTGCGGATGACAAACGCCCTACGCTGCGTAATACTGCTTCGCGCGAAACGCCCGCCTAGATCGGCAAGCGGACCGTATCGCAGTTTCAGGCTGTACTAATTCACAACGTGCCGGTCAATATTTGTCAGGTTTGGGGAACAACAGATGAAAAAGATTCTCGCCTCGCTCGTCGCAGCATCCGCCGCACTGATTTCGGTTCAGGCATTCGCACAAGACGCTTCGGCTCCCGCTGCAGCCGCACCGGCAGCCGCTTCGCCGGCAATGGCCAAGAAGCAGCACAAGCAGCTCAAGCACCACGGCAAGCGCGCCGCTGTGGAGGAAAAGGCATCGGCAGCGGGCACCGCAGCCAAGGGCCAGCCGAACTAAAGCACCCGCGCGGCCGGGACCGCGTGGCGGCAACGCTGCGCGCGCCCTCAGCCATGAAAAAGCCAGAGCATTTGCTCTGGCTTTTTTTTCGCGTGCGTAGCCGGGCTCGGGGTGTTCAGTGCGCGTCGTGCGCGAGCCCTGCCTCCAGCAATTCGGCGAGCAGACCGTTCAGGCCGCCCGGATGGTCCTCGGCGCGAGCTTTCAGCTTCGCGACGAGTTCGGCATTGAGCTTGCACGCGAACGGCACGAGTCCTTGCGCCTGGTCCAGCTTGCGCTGCTCGCGGCGGTCCAGCGCCGGTTGCTCCGAGCCCTTGCCGAAGCGCTCGGGACCGGCCTTCTTCGTCGCTTGCTGCAGTTTCAGGGCCTTGTTCTTCTCAAGGTCGGTTTTTTTCATGGCCATTTGTCTTGCTCCGGTGTTGGGCGGTGGCGCGCATTGTACGCAATCGACCACGCGCGTCCATTGCCGTTCGGGGCCGCCTGATGCTATCCGGCGCCATCCGGTGCCCCCAAGATGCCGCTACACGCTGCCGCCGGGATCCAGCCCGTCGTCGCCGCGATGTCCGTCGTGCGTCGCGAACGTGTGTGCCGCGTGGCGCGTCAGGCCATCGATCAGCGTGCACATGCGCTGCCAGTGCGAGCCTTCCCAAAATACGCGCTCGCAGACGTCGCAAGTGACGAAGCGCGTCTGCCGTTCGTAGACGCCTGCCGGCACGCGCTCGCGCACGGCGGCGCGCTCGATCGGCCGCAGCGGCGCGTTGCACGTGAGGCATAGCCGAAACGGCCGCGCGCTTGCCGCGAGATCCAGCCGCTCGAAGATCTCGTGCACTTGGGCGTGCGGCTTGAGCGCGCGCACGTAGCAGCCGTGCGTGATGCTGCGCCGCTTGAGCAGTTCGCGGTCGCGCGTGAGGACGATGCGATGCTCGGCGGCGGCGAGCGCCTCGATTTCGTCGTCGGGGAAATGGTTGTCGTAGAGCGTGTCGAAACCCGCTAGCCGCAGCAGTTGCGCAAGCCCGCCAAGATGCGCGTCGGCCACGAAGCGCAGCTCGCGCAGCGGCGCGTCGCGCACGCGCAGCAGCGGCCGGATGTCGAGCGCTTCGAACTTCGGATAGACGGCCACGCGGTCGCCGTCGGCGAGCGGGTGATCGAAGCCCACCGATTCGCCGTTCACGAGGATCAGCTCCACTTCCGTATGCGGCACGCCGAGCGCCTCGATCATGTGCTTCGTCGTGGCATCGCGCGCACAGGCGCAACTGAACGCACGCCGGCGCAGCGGCCGCGCCAGAAAGTCGTTCAGCTCCTCGTAAAAGCGAAAGGTGGCGGTGACCATGCGAAGCAGTATCGCACCGCGTGCCCGAGCTTGTGCGAGCTTGCGTTCGCGCGAGCGGTGCGGGCGTTCCTGCAGCCTGGGCCGCCTTGTGCTGTACTGAGCGCTTTCCCAGGTTTTCCCCGGATCTTCAGTGGAAGGAGTGTGCGATGGACATCGGCTTTATCGGACTTGGAGAAATGGGCGGCGCGATGGTGGGCAATCTGCTCAAGGCCGGGCATACCGTGCGCGTCTGGAACCGCACGGCGGCCAAGGCGCAGGCGCTTGCCGCCGCGGGCGCGCGCCTCGTCGGCTCGCCGGGCGACGCATTTTGCGGCGACGCCGTGATTTCGATGCTCGCCGACGACGCGGCGCTGTGCGAGGTGATCGACGCGACGCTGCTCGACCATGCGCCGCAAGGCCTCGTGCACGTGAACATGGCGACGATTTCGGTGGCGCTTGCCGGATCGCTCGCACACGCGCACGCCGGGCGCGGGCTGCACTACGTCGCGGCGCCGGTGCTCGGCCGGCCCGACGCCGCGCAGGCGGCGAAGCTCACGATCATGGCGGCGGGGCCTTCCGAGGCGATCGACCGTGTGCAGCCGCTTTTCGATGCCGTCGGCCAGAAGACCTGGCGTGTCGGCGCGCAGCCTCAGCAGGCGAACGTGATGAAGCTCGCCGCGAACTTCATGCTGGCTTCGGCCGTGGAGTCGCTCGGCGAGGCGGCGGCGCTGCTCGACGGCTACGGCGTGGCGATGCGCGACTTTCTCGACGTCGTCACGGCTGGTCCATTTCCGGGCCCGGTGTATGCGGGCTACGGCGGCATGATCGCCGAGCGGCGCTACGAGCCCGCGCTCTTCAAGGCGCGCCTCGGCCTGAAGGACGTGCGCCTCGCGCTCGCCGCCGCCGACGCGGTGGCGACCCCGATGCCGGTCGCGAGCGTGCTGCGCGACAGCCTGCTCGAAGCCGTGGCGCACGGCGACGGCGAGCGCGATTTCGCCGTTCTCGGCAAGGTTGCAGCACGCCGCGCGGCGCGCGAGGGGCAGGGCGGATGAGCGCCCGGGCGCAGTGAGGTGCGGCGAACGTTCGCGGGTGATTGCGGATCAAAATCTTCAGATGACCGCTCGGTGACGCACAAATACCCCGACGGTGGATGGGGACAATGTGGCGCATCGCAACGGACGGCGGCCGCATTTCCGGTGCCGCTCGCGGACGCAGGGGACGGGGAACCGATGACGACAGCAAGGCCTACGACCGATCGAACCGCAGATCGGCGTGCGCGGCCAATTTCAGGGCAGGAGACGGCGGATGGAGACACACATCCTGATCGCCGATAACGACGAGAAGTCGCTGGACGGCCTCAGCACGCTGCTGACCGATCTCGGCTACGGCGTGTCCGTGGCGCGCACGCTCGACGAGGCGTTCGAGCTTGCGGCGCGTGGTGCGCCAGCCGTGGCGATCGTGGCGCTTTCGCTCGCCGGGGACGAGCCAGCGAGCGTCGTGCGGCGGCTGCATGCGCTCGGCGGCGAGCGCGTGCCGCTGCTGATCGCGCTTGCCGGCTGGGGTGAGTCCCAGCACCGCGAGGAGGCGCTCGCGGCGGGTTTTGACGTGCATCTCGTGCGCCCGGTGGGGCTCGATCAGCTGACGTTCATCCTGTCGATGACGGGATGACGACGAGTGTGTTGTTGCGAAGCAACATGCAGGGTGCGCACTACTTTACATGTTGCATTGCATCACGCTAGTCGATATACTTGTTTCTGTCTCCTCCATGTCTCCTCTGATATGGATTCAGCCCGCCAACCATTGGCGGGCTTTTTTTTGCCTGTGCGTTTTGCGGGGCACTCCCCGAGCTTTATTGCGCGACGGAATAAAAAAACCGGCTCCAGGGAGCCGGTTTTTCGTTCGTGCAGCGCGTCGCGGGGGCTTTAGCCAATGAGGCCGGTGTTTTCGTCCGCGCCGATCGCGAGGTTCATGCACTGGATCGCAGCGCCCGAAGCGCCCTTTCCCAGGTTATCGAGCCGGGCGACCGTGACGAACTGCTCGTCGTTGCCGAACACGAACAGATCGACGCGGTTCGTCTCGTTGTTCGCCTGGACATCGAACATGCCGGCGTCGAGGTTTTCGTCGGCGTTGAAGGGCGCCACTCTCACGAACTGCTCGCCCGCGTAGTACTCGGCGAAGAGCGCCTGAACGTCCTGCGGCTTCGCGCGGCGCGTGAGCTGCTGCGGCGAGAAATAGGTCGTGACCGCGAGGCCCTTGTAGAACGGCCCGACGATCGGCGTGAACACCGGCGCCGACTTCAGGCCGCCATGCACCGTCATTTCCGGCAGATGCTTGTGCGTGAGGCCGAGCGCGTAGGGACGCGGGCTCGCAAGCTTCGGATTGCCGCCCGCTTCGTACTCCGCAATCATCTTCTTGCCGCCGCCGCTGTAGCCGGTGAGCGAGTAGCTGTGCGCGGCGAACTCCGGCGCGACGAGGCCGGCCTCGACGAGTGGGCGCATGGCCAGCACGAACGCCGAAGCGTGGCAGCCAGGCACCGCAATGCGCTTCGATTGGCGCACCTTCTCGCGCTGGCCTTTGGTCAGTTCGGGCAGGCCGTAGGCCCAGTCGGCATGGGTGCGGAACGCCGTGCTCGCGTCGATCAGCACCGTGCGGTCGTTCTCGACGAGCGAGGCCGATTCGCGCGAGGCGACATCGGGCAGGCACAGGAACGTGACGTCCGAAGCGTTGATGAGACGGCGGCGCTCCTCGACATCCTTGCGCTGGGCCTCGTCGATGCGCAGGATCTCGACGTCGGCGCGCGGCGACAGGTATTCGAAAATCTTCAGGCCGGTCGTGCCTTCCTGTCCGTCGACAAAAACTTTCGTGCTCATCTCGGTCTCTCTGAACGCGGGGATTCGGGGTTGCAAAGGCTGGCGCGGCCGCGCCGGGCGGGGGTATGCCGCCCGTCACCCTGGGCAGCGCCGGAACGGTATTTTAAGACCACTGGCGGGCGCACGTGTGAACGCGCCTGGAAAAAAATCGGGGCTTACCCGTAAGGCCGAGGTGAGGCGCGCGGGCGCTTGGTCGAAGGCGCGTGGGCCGGCGACTGTGCCAGCAGCGCCGTGAAGCCGCCGAAAAAACGACGAAACACGCGGCATCGTCGCCGGCACCCGGCTGATACGTGATATGTGATACGTGATCCGCGGCACAACATGCTGATCCGATCCGCGTTGCGTCATGTGCCATGCGCGCCGCACACGCGCTAGCCGACTGGCGTTCCTCGCGCGAGGCAATCGCGCCGCCCGCCGATTGGCGTATCTCCTGCTGTCCATGTCAGCGACCGTATGTGACCGTGAGCTGCGCGCTACCGAGTACCGTCCCGCTGATCTCGCGATCGAACAGTGCGGCGGGACGCCCTTGCACGAGCGGGAGCGTATCGAGGCGAAGCGCGTAGACGGTGATCACATAGCGATGCGGATTGCCCGGCGGCGGACACGGGCCGCCATAGCCGTCGACATCGAAATCGTTGCGTGCTTCCACCGCGCCGAGCTTGCCCAGCACGCCCGCCGCGCTGGCGTTCTCCGGCAGGCTCGTCACGTTCGCAGGAAGATTGGCGACGGCCCAGTGCCACCAGCCGCGTCCCGGCGCATCGCGATCGAAGATGGTGATGGCGAAACTGCGCGTACCTGCAGGAGCATTGCGCCACGTCAGACTCGGTGAGCGATTCGCGCCATTGCAGCCAGCGTCGTTGAATACCTGGCGCGGGCCGATCTTGCCACCATCGTTGAAGTCGGCGCTCGTTAACGTGAAAGTTTCGCCTGCTTGAGATAAGGTTGCGGGCGTCGCGGTTGCCGCCATGACGACACAGGTGAGCGCAAATGCATGGCGTATGCGATTCGACTCAACGGCATATGTGCACATCAGCAAGTTCTCCTGTATGTTTCTGAAATTCGGGCCATAGAGTGCTGAACAATGCTTTGAATTGTGCTCCAGACCGAATCTGCTTCAATGTAAAGGCGCCGACAAGCGAAGTTTCGCTTATACATGTACAGAATGCCCGCAATATTCCGCTATAGTTGTAAATTGTCCTGTTCGGGCTCGCGGAGTCGTCCGGCGCCAGAAAGAAGAAGCGAAATAGAACTGGCCGAGCGCCGTAGAGAGAAAACCAGGTTTGCCGAAAGGGGGGAGGGGTAATGCAGCAGCCAATCAGGGTCGTAGTTGCCGACGATCATCCGGTGATCTTGTTTGGTGCCGAACACGCACTGCTCAGTTTCCCGGGCATACAGGTCGTTGGTCGCGCGCGCCAGTCAACAGAGCTGGTCAAGGCGTTGCAAAGCGGGCCCTGCGACGTGCTCGTGACCGACCTCGCCATGCCGGGCGGCCAGTATGGCGACGGTTTGCCGCTCATCGGCTACCTGCGGCGCAACTTCCCGAACATTCCCATCGTCGTCCTGACGATGCTCGAAAACGCAGCGTTGCTCAAACGCCTGGGCGAACTCGGCGTGATCGCCGTGGTGCACAAGTCCGACGACCTCAGCCATATCGGTCTCGCCGTGCAGCACGTGAGTCGCAACCTCGAATACATGAGTCCGCAGGTCAAGGTCGCGCTCGATCAATTGCGCATCAATGCGGGCGGAAAAACCGATGAGGTGATTCTCTCCAAGCGCGAACTCGAAGTGGTTCGACTCTTTGTTTCAGGCATGACGATCAAGGAAATATCTGAAAAACTGAATCGGAGTATTAAGACAATTAGCACCCAGAAGAATACGGCGATGCGCAAGCTGGGACTCGATCGAGACTCCGAACTATTTCAGTACGCACAAAGCAACGGTTTGCTCAATCTTTCGTCGAATGCACCCGATGGCGGCGCGGATACGGAAACGGTGCAGTGACTTCGGAGCCTCGCTTTCGCAGCCCTGATTTCGACCCAGGCGCTGGGCAACGCTGCGAGCGGGCATGAAAAAAGGCCATCTGCCTTTCGGTAGATGGCCTTTTTGCCGAGCGCTTGCGTCCGTGGGAGCTTACTGCGGTGCCGCCGTCGCGCCACCGTGCGCGGCCGACCATTCGGCGGGCGCATGCAGGAATTTCTCGACTTCGTCGAGCGTCTTCGTTTCGAAGTAGCCCGACGCCTTGGCGACGCGCAGCACGTCCCACCACGTGGCGAGTGCGTGCAGGTCGACGTCGATGTCCTTCAGGACCGAGACGCTTTCCTTGAAGATGTTGTAGTGGAACAGCACGAAGCAGTGGTTCACCTGCGCGCCGGCCGTGCGCAGCGCGTTGATGAAGTTGATCTTGCTACGGCTGTCGGTGGTCAGGTCCTCGACGAGCAGCACACGCTGACCTTCGGTGAGCAGACCTTCGATCTGTGCGTTGCGGCCAAAACCCTTGGGCTTCTTGCGCACGTATTGCATGGGTACCATCAAGCGGTCCGAGAGCCATGCCGCGAACGGGATGCCCGCAGTTTCACCGCCGGCCACGGCGTCGATCTGCTCGTAGCCGACATCGCGCAGGATGGTGGCTTCGGCCATCTCCATGAGGCCGCGGCGCACACGCGGATACGAAATCAGCTTGCGGCAGTCGATGTAGACCGGGCTCGCCCAGCCGGAGGTGAAGATGAAGGGCTTTTCGGCGTTGAAGTGCACGGCCTTCACTTCGAGCAGCATCTTGGCGGTCGTGTCCGAGATCGTCTGGCGATCGTAGCCTGTCATGGGCGAATCCTTGGATATGAGTGCGGGAGGAGGGCGGGCGCATGGCCCGGTGGCGCTGGCACGGCCGGCTCGAAGCGTGGCTTCGGCGCTGGCGATGCGCGGTCCGGAGGCGTCGATCGTCTGACCACATCTGACGAATTTGCCAGCATGGAGTAAGGGCGACTCGCTCGGTCCGAACGGCTTCTCTTGCGCGCGTAGGCCGGTATTTTACCCGACTTGACGATCGCCGACGAGTCGCCCGGCTAGCCGCGCCGCCTATGTGGGGCGCGACCATGGGCTGCAATGCGGGGCTGCAATGCGGGGCCGCGATCCCGGGCTGCGGATCAGGGCTGCAATCCCGGGTGCGTCTTCGGCCGAGCCGCCGGTGATCGAGCGCGCTGAGTGGTCTCGGCTTCGCGGTTGTGACAGGCCGGCCTCGCCTTTACACTCACGCCGGTTTGCGTTCCCGCTCGAACGCCCGTTCCTCAGGATTACCCAGATGACCGCCGTTTCCCAGCCAGCCTCCGCCGCGCTCAAGCGCGGTTATGCCCTGCGGGCGCTCGTCGCTTCGGTGCTCGGCTACGCCATGGACGGCTTCGATCTGCTGATGCTCGGCTTCATGCTGCCGGCAATCAGCGCCGATCTGCACCTCTCCGGCGCGCAGGCCGGCGCGCTCGTCACGTGGACGCTAGTTGGCGCGGTCGTGGGCGGTGTCGTGTTCGGACTGTTGAGCGACCGCTACGGGCGTGTGCGCGTGCTCACCTGGACCATCCTGCTGTTCGCCGTTTTCACCGGCATGTGCGCGCTCGCACGCGGCTACGCCGATCTGCTCGTCTACCGCACGATCGCGGGCATCGGGCTTGGCGGCGAGTTCGGCATTGGCATGGCGCTCGTCGCCGAGGCGTGGCCTGCGCGGCTGCGCGCGCGGGCGTCGTCCTATGTCGGGCTCGGCTGGCAGTTGGGCGTGC
>Ga0335083_10010568_pt1 | contig 11138 bp, 11 predicted proteins | sample Lox_Sample_42_FD_206716 | JGI IMG/M metagenome (GOLD analysis project Ga0335083, IMG submission 206716) | Soil microbial communities from Loxahatchee National Wildlife Refuge, Florida, United States - Lox_Sample_4.2 | ecosystem: Environmental > Terrestrial > Soil > Wetlands | place: USA... | reverse complement strand
AGCGGCCGGCGCTTCAAGCAAGGAACTCTGATAGAAATCATGCCCAACGACTTACTAGGACCTAACCCCGAAGAAGTTCAGTTGTGGTTAAGATTTCCGCCCGCCCAGGCCAGCGACGTAAGCAAGCCGTAAGCCACATCATCCATAACGTGTTTCCGGTCAGCTCTTGAACGGGCGTGCTCGCCGGGCGGAGCTCAAGACCCCGCCGGGCACCTCCAGCTACGCGGCTCGCCCGGCCGCGCGGCGTGCACGCCCCCGTGACCCGAGGCCAGGATGGCGGGCCGGCGCAGCCGGTGTCGCAGCGTCACGGTCGTGCCGTTGGACCGGGGGTGGCTGACCAGCAGCTTGTCGACGACGTGCCCGGCCACCATCAGGCCGTGGCCGCGGTCCTCGTCGGCCGGATCGGGCGGCTGCCAGGTGCCGTGGTCGGTCACCAGGCAGGTCACGCTGCCGTCGCCCTCCAGGGTCGCGTCGAGCTCTATCGTCCCGGTCTCGTCTCGCGGGTAGGCGTGCTCGATGGCGTTGGTGAACACCTCCACCATGGCCAGGTGCAACGCCTCGGCGTCCTCGGCGGTGGCGCCGAGCCGGCTCAGCCAGCCGGCGAAGGCGTCCCGCGCCGTGGTCAGGGCGAGGGTGGCGGCGCGCAGCGACGGCATCCTGGCGGCGAACGCGTCGGTCCGCCGCAGCACGTGCCCGAGGTCCTTCTCGGCGGCGAGCAACTCGGCCAGCACGGCGCGCAGCTGCCCCATCGCCGCCGACGCGGCCACCCCGTGGCCGACCACGTCCCCGACCACGAGCGCCACGCCCCCGCTGTCCAGCGGGATCGCGTCGAACCAGTCGCCGCCGGCCGCCTGCTCCTGCCCGGCCACCAGGTACCGGGCCGCAATCATGACCCGCGGCAGCACCGGCAGGGCCGTGGGCAGCAGCGCGGCCTGGAGCTCGGCCACGATCCCGCGGTCGCCCGGGTTCCGGCGCTCGGCGTCGGCGGCCCGCACCACCGGCAGTTGCTCGAAGGCGTTCCGTACCACGCCGGCGTCGCCCGTCAGCTGTCCCAGTTTGTCGTCGTCGTGCGCAGTACTCGGCACCGCCGCCTCCTGGTTCCCGCCCCTCGCCGGGAGCAACTACCCCGGCAGGGCGAGCCAAACGGGTTAGAACCTCATCGGCTGGGCAGAAGGCGCCGGGTACGGAAAGTCCCACGAGGGGAAGGAACGTCAAGTGAGTGGCACCGACAAGGCCAAGAACAAGGTCCAGGAGGCCAAGGGCAAGGCCAAGAAGACCGTCGGAAAGGCCGTCGGCAACGAATCGCTCGAGGCCAAGGGCCAGGCCGAACAGGCCAAGGGTAACGCTAAGCAGGCCGCCGAGAAGGTCAAGGACGCGGGCAAGAGCCTCAAGCCCTGAACGGGTGCGGATCGCCGGTTACCGGGCCCGCGGGGCTAACCCGCGCTAACTCCCGGCTCACTGGCTCCGGGGCCGTCCGCGGTCCCGGAGCCGGTCCCGGAGCTGGTCTCGGCCAGGGCGGCGAGGGCCTGCTCGACGGTGTCGTACATCGGCAGCCGGTCGGCCAGGCCGGTGATCCACAGCGCCTTGGTGTAGCGGTAGCGCGCGCCGGCCAGCAGGAACCGGCCGTCCTCGTCCACCGCCCGCCGCCAGTGCGTCACGATCACGGCCAGTGCGGTCGTGTCCATGAAGTCCACCGCGGACATGTCGAGGATCACCTGATCGCTTTCGGCCGCGGCCTCCGACAGGCAGTCGTCGAACCGCTGGCTCGAGGTGACGTCGAGTTCGCCCTGCACGCTCACCACGACGCTGGCGTCGTGCGGTTCGATCGAGAAGCGTAGCTCGGCCACTCTGCGCTCCCACAGGCTCGGCTCGGACGGGCGTGATCACCCAGAATCGTATTCCCGGGCCTCGCGTCGCGCTCCCCATACCCGCACCGTTGGCACGGATGTACTGTTGGGCGGTACATGAGTTGCCAACCGATTGTATGGGAATGCGTACCCATGGACGTTGACAGCAGCCAGGGACGGATGGCTGTGTACATGCGCGACCACCAGGACAAGGTCGTGGGCCGCTGGACCGAGCTCGTGGTGACAGGCCTGCGTGGCCGCAGTTCGGCCGCCGAGGTGCGGCGCGAGCTCGAGGCCCTGTACTCGCTCGTGCTCCGGGCCATGTCCGGAAGCGACGAGCACGCGACCGGCGAGCTCAGGGCGACCCTGGCCGAGCTGTCCAGATCCCGGGCACGGAACGGGTTCACCCCCACCGAGACGGCGCTCGGCGTGTTCGCGCTCAAGGACGCGGTCTCTGAGCTGGTCGCCGACGCCGCCGACCTGGTGCCCGAGTACCTCGTCTTCGCCCGGATGATAGACGACCTCGGCCTGCACACCTTCGAGAGCTACGCGGCGGCCAGAGAGCAGATCATCGCCGACCAGGCCGCGGCCATGCTCGAGTTGTCCACCCCGGTGATCAGGCTGTGGGAGGGCATCATCGCGGTGCCGCTGGTCGGCACGCTCGACTCGGCGCGCACCCAGCTGGCCATGGAGAAGCTGCTGGAGACCTTGGTCGCGACCGGCGCGGATCACGCCGTGCTGGACATCACCGGGGTGCCCACGGTGGACACCGAGGTGGCCCAGCACCTGCTCAAGACGGTGAGCGCGGCGCGGCTGCTGGGGGCCGAGTGCATCATCAGCGGCATCAGGCCGCAGGTGGCGCACACGATCGTGTCGCTCGGCATCGAGTTCGGCGACATCGCCACCAAGGCGACGCTGGCCGACGCGCTGGCGCACGCGCTGGCCCGCTCCGGGCAGCGCATCGAGAAGGCCGGTCCGGCCTGATGGAGCGGGTGCCGATCGTCAAGATCGGGACGACGCTCTTCGTCTCCATCCAGATCGACCTGCAGGACGAGAGCGTCATGCGGCTCCAGGAGGACCTGGCGGAGGAGCTGGTCGCCACCGGGGCCCGCGGCGTGCTCATCGACATCACCGCGGTGGAGATCGTGGATTCCTTCATCGGCCGGATGCTGGCCATGATCGGGTCGATCTCGCGGCTGTTCGACGCCGAGACGGTGCTGGTCGGCATGCGCCCGGCGGTGGCGATCACGCTCACCGAACTCGGCCTGTCGCTGCGCGGCGTGCGCACCGCGCTGAACGCCGAGAAGGGCCTCGAGCTGCTGAACGGCAGCGCTTGATGGACGAGCTGCCGATCAGGACCGGAGACGACGTCGTCCGCGTCCGGCAGCAGGTGCGGGTGGCGGCGGCCGCAAGCGGCCTGTCCCTGGTGGACCAGACCAAGGTGGTGACGGCCGCCAGCGAGCTGGCCCGCAACGCGCTGGTGCACGGCGGCGGCGGCCTGGCCCAGGTCGAGGTGGTCACGTCGGGGAACGGCAGGAACGGCATCAGGATCGGCTTCACCGACGAGGGCCCGGGGATCGCCGACGTCGATCTGGCCCTGACTGACGGCTGGAGCTCGGGCGACGGTCTCGGCCTGGGCCTGTCCGGCGCCCGGCGGCTGGTCGATGAGTTCGAGCTCAGCTCCAAGCCGGGCGGCGGCACCAGCGTCGTGGTCGTCAAGTGGTCCCGCTGAGTCGGCCGCTGCGGGCCCCGCCGCCGCAGGACATGCGATGGCTCCGGGTCGAGGACGCCAGCGCGGTGCCCGCATGCCGCCAGGCCGTCCAGGTTCTGGCCGAACGACTGAGGTTCCCCGCCGCCCGCACCGGCCAGCTCGCCCTCGCGGTCACCGAAGCCGCCTCCAACCTGCACAAGCACGCCGAGCAGGGGTCGCTGCTGCTGTGCGTCAACCGGGACGGCTCGCAGCCCGGGATTGACCTGGTCACCATCGACGCCGGGCCGGGCCTGCGGGACGTGGGCGCGGCCGTGCGCGACGGCCACTCCACGGCCGGGACGCTGGGCATCGGCCTGGGCGCGATCCGGCGCCTCGCCGACTTCAGCGACCTGTACTCCCGGCCGGGCCGCGGTACTTCCCTGGTGGCGCGATTCCGTGTGTCGCCGCCCGCTCCTGAGGCACGCTGGGCCGGCCTGCTCCGGCCGATCACCGGCGAGATCGAGTGCGGCGACGCCTACGGCGCGGTCCAGGCGGGCAGCGCTGTCACCGCCGTGCTGTGCGACGGTCTCGGCCACGGCCCGCTGGCCGCCGCTGCGGCCGCGGAGGGCGTGGCCGCCGTCCTGGACGACCCGGCGGGCGAGCCGGCCGCGCTGCTGGAGCGGGTGCACCGGCGGATGAGCGGCACCCGCGGCGGCGCCGTCGGCGTCGTCCGGATCGACGGGCAGCTGGCCCGGTTTGCCGGGCTGGGCAACGTGGCCGCGTCGATCGTGTCCGGCGGCAAGCGGAGAAGCATGATCTCGATCCCGGGCATCGCCGGCCAGCAGGCCAGGACGATCCGCCAGTTCGAGTACGAGACGCCACCGGGTTCGGCGGTCATCCTGCACTCCGACGGCATCAGCAGCCGCTGGGAGGCCGCCGCGCTGCCCGGGATCGAGGCCAGGGATCCGCTGCTCGTAGCGGCCGTGCTGCTCGCGGCGGCGGGCATTCACCGTGACGACGCCGGCGTCCTCGTGCTGAAGCCATGAACGGCCAAGGCAGCGAACTCGCCCGGCTCGACGTAAGGGACGCGGCCGGGGTCTTCGCCGCGCGCCAGCTCGGCCGCGGCCTGGCCGCCACCCTGGCCCTGGAGCGGCAGGACCAGATCCGGGTGGCCACGGCGCTGAGCGAGGTCAGCCGCAGCGCGGTCACGGCCGGGCGGACCGCGGTCATCACGTTCGGCATCGACGAGGCCGATCTGCTGCTGACCGTGACCATGGACGGCGAGCCCCCGGCCGACGGCATCGCAGCGGCCGCCCGGCTGATGGATCAGGTCACCTCGGACGGCCGCGAGGTGCGGATGACCAAGCGCAGGCCGCCCGGCGTACGGCCGGACCCGCTGCTGATCGGCGAGCAACTGGAGTCGGTGCAGCCGCGGTCGGCCCTGGACGAGCTGCGGCGGCAGAACCAGGACCTGATCGCCGCGCTGGACGACCTCAAGCAGCAAAAGGACCAGTTGCTCCTGCTCAACGCCGAACTGCAGGAGACCAACCGCGGCGTGATGGCGCTGTACGGCGAGCTGTCGGAGGAGCTCGAGCAGACCAACCGCGGCGTGGTGGCGCTGTACGCGGAGCTGGACGAGAAGTCCGAGCGGCTGCGGGCGGCCTCGGAATCCAAGGACCGGTTCTGGGCCAACGTCAGCCACGAGCTGCGGACCCCGCTGAACTCCATCATCGGGCTGACCCGGCTGCTCGCCGAGCCCGCCCCCGACGGCACCGCCCTCGACCCCGAGCGGCTCTACCAGGTCGAGCTGATCAAGGGCTCGGGCAGCACCCTGCTCGCGCTGGTCAACGACCTGCTCGACGTGGCCAAGGCCGAGTCGGGGCAGCTGCACATGGACCCGGCGCTGGTCGACCTGCGCGCCCTGTTCGGCAGGCTCCGCGGGCTGGCCCGCCCGATGGCCGAGGGCAAGCCGGTGGAGGTGGTCGTCAGCACCGATGGCGTTCCGGCCACGATCCTGACCGACGAGGTTGCCGTGACCAGCATCCTGCGTAACCTGCTGTCTAACGGAATCAAGTACACCGATCACGGCGAGGTTCGGCTGAGCGCACGGGTAACAGGACCGATGCTCCAGATCAGCGTGGCCGACACCGGCATAGGCATACCGGCCGGCCTGCACGATCATGTCTTCGAGGAGTTCTACCAGGTGCCCGGCGTCCGCCGCGGCGGCACCGGGCTCGGCCTGCCGTACGCCCGGCGGCTGGCCGGGATGCTGGGCGGGGATCTTACGCTGACCAGCGAGCCGGACGTGGGCACCACGATCGTGCTCGCCCTGCCGCTGCGCACCCCGCCCGTCGGCACCGTCCTGCTGGCCGACGACGACGCGGCGTTCCGCGGGGTCCTCAAGGGCTTGCTCAGCGGGCTGGCGGACCAGGTCATCGAGGCGGAGAACGGCACCCAGGCGCTGTCCCTGATCGCCGCGAACCCGGTCGACCTGATCCTGACCGACCTGCGGATGCCCGGCATGGACGGCACCACGCTGCTGGCCCGGCTGCCCGCCCAGGTGCCCGCGATCGTCGTCACCGGCGCGGACGTGCCGCCCCCGCCGCGCGCGGCGGCCGTGCTGCGCAAGGACGAGCTCACCAGGGAACGGCTGGAATTCACCCTCCGCGGCGTCATCAGGGGCGAGCCATGACCGGGACTCATAGGGGTGGTGCCCGCGTGCTCCTGGTCGACGACGACGAGGCCAAGCGCTACCTCATGAGCACCTGGCTGCGCCGCGGCGGGCACACCGTGATCGAGGCCGGGACCGGACGGGAGGCCCTGGAGAAGGCAGGCTCGGCCGACCTGGTCCTGCTCGACGTCAACCTGCCCGACATGATCGGCTACGACGTCTGCCGTCAGATCAAGGACGACCCGGCCACCGCGGCCATCCCGGTCATCCAGGTCTCCGCCACCGCGGTCCAGGTCTCCGACCGCGCCAAGGGCCTGACCCAGGGCGCCGACGCCTACCTCACCGACCCGAACGAACCCGAGGAACTGCTCGCGGTGGTGCTGGCGGCGCTGCGCTACTCCCGGGCCCGGCAGCGCGCGGAGCGGACCGCGCTCCTGCTGACCGAGCTGACCGGCGTGGCGCTCGACATCAACGCGGCCGAGACCTTCGACGGGCTGGCCCGGGCGGCGGCGGCCGGCGCCGCCCGGATCTTCGCGGCCGAGACCGTGCTGGTGATCGAGATGCCGGACGGCCAGGTCCGCCGCACGTCGGCCTCGCCCGAGCGGCCCGAGCCGAGGCAGCGCGGCGCCCCCCGTGGGCTGGCCGACCTCGTTACCGCACGGATCCTGGCGGAGAACCAGGCCAGCGGCGCCGTCATGCTCTCCGGCGAGGAATGGCTGGCGCTCGTGCCGGACAGCACGCTGCGGCGCGACATCTGCGCGGCGGCGGTGCGGCCGAAGCCGGACCGCCCGCCGGTGGCGATGGCGGTCGACCGAGCCGGCGTGCCCGGCGACGAGGAACTGCAGATCCTGCGCCAGCTGGTGCAGCTGGTCACGCTGGCCACCGAGGCGCTGCGCTCCTACGCCGAGGAGCACGTCATCGCGCTCACCCTCCAGCGCAGCCTGCTGCCGCCCTCCCCGCCCGAGATACCGGGCCTGACCATCGCGTTCCGCTACATCCCTGCCAGCGATCAGGCCGAGGTGGGCGGCGACTTCTACGAGGCGCTCCGGTGGCGGGACCGGGTCCTGCTCGCCATCGGCGACGTGCAGGGCCACTCGCTGCATGCGGCGACGGTGATGGGCGAGCTCAGGCACGCGCTGCGCGCCTTCGCCCTGGAGGGACACTCGCCGGTGGAGATCACCGGCCACCTCAACGAGGTGCTGACCCGCTACCACCCGGGCATCATCGCCACCCTGTGCCTGGTGGTGCTCGACCCCGCCTCGGGGGAGATACAGATCGTGAACTGCGGGCACATGGCCCCGCTGCTGGTCGGCGGGCAGGGTGCGGGCTACGTCGGCGAGGGTGGCCTGCTGCTCGGCCTGCCCATGCACGAGCCGCACGTGGAGACGGCGTTCCTCCCCCCGGACGGCACCCTGCTGCTGATGACCGACGGCCTGGTCGAGGAGCGTGGCGTCTTTATCGACGTCAACCTGGAGAAGCTGCGCGTGGCCGCGCAGGAAGCCAGCGGCGCCGACGTGGAGGCCTTCAGCAACCATCTGATGTCCATCTTCGGTCCCCGGGAGGACGACGTCGCAATGGTCGCGGTGCGCCGGACATGAGCGATACCAGCGAACCCCTGGCCGGCCTGGAAGCGCGGTACGCCGCGCTGCGCCAGGCGGCCAGGTCGGAGAGCGGTGATCCCGGCGACGTGCTCGAAGCCGCCTTCACCGAACTGGAAGGGGCCATCGACCTGCTGCGGTCGGCTGCCCCCGGTGCCCGCGATGAACCTTCCGGCACGCCCTCGGACAACGCCGAACGCGGGCTGCTCCGCGCGGTGTTCCAGGACGCGCCCATGCCGCTGTTCCTGATCACCAGGGACGGCGTGGTCCAGCGGGTCAACCGGGCGGCCGGCGACCTGATCGGCGCCAAGCCCGGCTACGCGACCGGTCGGCCGTTCACCGCCTTCGTCGCCCTGCCGTCCCGCGCGGCGCTGAATTCCCAGCTCACGGCCGTCGGCCGGACCGGCAAGCCGCGCCAGCTCCGGTGCAGCCTGGTCGCCGGGGACGGTCTGGTGCCGTGCGAGCTCGTCATCGGCCGGGTCGGCGTGAAGGGAAACCCGGAGGAGTCCGATCCCCTGCTGGTCGCGGTGCGCGACGCCGCTGCGGCTCCCGGGCCGGAGACCCAGGCCTCCGCGAAGCCCCCGCTGGGCGCGGTGCAGGCCATCACCCGCCGGCTCGATCTGGTCACCGCGGTGTCCCGGCTGCTGCTCGAGAACGAGATGTACAGCGAGTCCAGGATGCTGCAGCGGTGCGCGCGGCTGATCGCCCGTGAGCTCACCGCCTGGGTCATCGTGGACATGGACCGCAGGCACCGGGTGCGGCGGCAGTTCGTCGCCGGCCCGGATGACCCCCGGCTGGCCGAGCTGACCAGCGCCCTGGCCGCGGTCGACCCGCCGCCGGGTTCGATCCCCTGCACGGTGCACGAGTCCGGTCACCCGGCCCTGGTGGCGCACGCGGAGGATGCCGCCGCCCTCGGTGAGGACCTCGACGGCGAGCCGCTGCTGACCAGGCTGGACGCGACGTCGCTGCTGTCCGTGCCGCTGACCGACGGCGAGGTCAAGTACGGCGTGCTGACCCTGGCCCGGCGCGCCAGCGACGGGCACTTCAAGGTGGCTGACCTGGCCCTGGTGCAGGAACTCGGCGAGCAGATGGGCCTGGCCATCCGGGTCGACCGGGTGTTCCGCCGCGGCGCGGACACGGCGGACGCGCTGCACGCTAGCCTGCAGCCGAGAAAACGGCCGGACATCCCCGGCGCGCAGATCGCCGTGACCTACCTGGCCGCCACCGAGGACGCGGAGGTCGGCGGGGACTTCTACGACGTGTACCGGACCCCCGACGGCTGGGGGCTGGCCGTCGGCGACGTTTCCGGCAAGGGCGAGGAGGCGGCCGCGGTGACCGCGGCGGCCCGGCACGCGATCCGCGTCCTGGCCCGCCGCTGCGCCGATCCCGGCGAGGTGCTGGCCGGCGCCAACGAGATCGTGCTGGCCGAGGAGCTCGCCCTGGACGGCGGGTTCGTCACGGCCAACATCGCGCACCTGACCTGGCAGGACGACAAACTGCGGGTGCTGCTGGGCAGCGCCGGGCACCCGGCCGCCGCGGTGCTCAGGTCGGACGGCGGGGTCCTGATGGCCAGCGGCGGCGGGCTGCCGCTCGGGCTGTTCCCCGACGCGGAGCCGGCCACCCAGGAGCTGGCCATGGAGGACGGCGACATCTTGTTCCTCTACACCGACGGGGTGGCCCAGGCCCGCGGCCCGGACAACGCCTACTTCGCCGAGCGGCTGGCCGACGAGCTGGCCGCCCTGGCCGGCCGGGATGCCGAGGAGGTGAAGGCGTCGATGCGCCAGGCGATGACCGACTTCACCGGCGGCCACCTGGTCGACGACGTCACGATGCTGGTGATGCGGGTCAGCCGGGAGGGGGGCGGCCGGGCCGGTCAGCGGGACCGGCGCCGGGCGTCGCCGCGACGGCCCGGGTGAGCTCGCCGCTATTGTCATCTCGGCACGGGCCAAGGCACCATGTGCGAGTGATCGGTGAACCGGGAGTGGCGACCGCGGCTGGTGCCCGGGTGCGCGGATGAACCGGGAAGCGACCGAGCTGTGGTCGGCGTCCCTGGGTGCCGCGGGCACCGTCATCAGGTACGGCCACCTCGGGCGCCCGGTCCTGGTGTTCCCGTCGGAGCGCGGCCGGGCCTGGGATTTCGAGAACAACGGCATGGTCGGCGCGGTCCAGGACCTGATCGACGCGGGCCGGGTGAAGCTGTACTGCGTGGACAGCTACGACGCGGCGTCCTGGTCCAACCACGAGATCCCGCTGGAGGAGCGGGCCCGGCGGCACGGCCGCTACGAGTCCTGGATCGTCGGCGACGTGGTGCCGTGGATCTACGGCGACGTCGGCGGTCACGCCGACGTGATCACCCTTGGCTGCAGCCTGGGCGCCTTCCACGCGGCCAACTTCGCCCTCAAGCGGGCTGACCTGTTCCCGCTGGCGATGTGCTTCTCCGGCAACTACGACCCCGGCTCGTGGAACGGCTGGGGCGAGCGCGGCAACGAGGCGTACTTCAACAACCCGCTGGACTACGTCGTCCACCTGTCCGGTGACCACCTGGAGTGGCTGCGCGGCCAGCTCAGCCTGCTGCTGGTCTGCGGCCAGGGCCAGTGGGAGGACAGCACCGGCGCGCTGGCGAGTACCAGGCGGTTTGCCGCGCTGCTCACCGAGAAGGAAATCAGGCACGAACTGGATCTGTGGGGGTATGACGTTCCGCACGACTGGCCATCCTGGCGCGCCCAGCTGGCCCATCACCTGCCGCGATTCTGCTGACGACGGGAGGCCGCCTTGACCAGGCACCTGATCGGCTTGCTCCTCGGGACCGAGGACGACTGGCCCACCGCGTTCGAGGAAATCCTCCGCCGCCTCGGGCCCGTCAAGGACTCGGACGGCGGCGAGCACGCCTTCGACACCGAGCGGATCACCATCGAGCCGTTCAGCCTGCGCGACAAACCCCGCTACCAGCTGGTCATCGACCGGCTCGCGTACTGGTACTACCACCCCAGGGAGTGGCTCAAGAAGGTCGCCATGATGGACGGGGTCTACCTGCTCAACAGCCCGTTCACGTTCCAGTCGATGGAGAAGCACGCGGCCTACTGCGCGATGATGCGACTCGGGCTCAAGGTGCCGGAGACGGTGCTCGTGCCGTACAAGAACCCGCTCGACAACTCCCGTTACGCCTACACGGCGGCCCGTTACAACCAGCCCTTCGACCTGGACGCCATCGCGCAGAAGATCGGCTTCCCGCTGTTCATGAAGCCCTACGACGGCGGGGCCTGGCGCGGCGTGTCCCGGATCAACAACGTGGCCGAACTGCACGCCGCCTACGACGCCAGCGGCGAGATGCT
>Ga0335083_10010567_pt1 | contig 11139 bp, 7 predicted proteins | sample Lox_Sample_42_FD_206716 | JGI IMG/M metagenome (GOLD analysis project Ga0335083, IMG submission 206716) | Soil microbial communities from Loxahatchee National Wildlife Refuge, Florida, United States - Lox_Sample_4.2 | ecosystem: Environmental > Terrestrial > Soil > Wetlands | place: USA: Florida... | reverse complement strand
TGGCCGCCTCCGATGATGATGGCGTCGTATTTCCTCGATCCGTTAGAGGACATAGTCACGTGGGAAGACCTCGTGCGAATGGCATATTCTAAATGAACCCGCGCGAGGACATCAGCTGCCGGTTGTCGGTGCAGAGCGGGAAGTTCATAGTATTTAAGTTGTCAACCATGAGCTGTACCTCCGTGCTGACAACGGACAACTGACACAACCAACAACTTCTTGCTTACCCCCTCCCCCACCCTATCCGCAAAATCCTGATTCCATTCACTCAGAAAAAACTTTTCCTCGCAAAATCTTGAGCGCGTGAGAGTTATAGGCAAAATATTCCGGAATAGAGACTTAGGCAGATTTTCTTGCGGGTGGAGTGGCTGGCCTGTTTGTGAGATTGTTAACAGCGGCGATAGCCAGGAATGGCAATCAGCTCGTCGCACGTGAGCCTGCTCGAAGCGAAATCAGTGCAGAGACACCAATCCTCTTCGTCCTCAAGCGTGAGTGTACGGAAGACGGTCGGAGTTTACCAAGCGTGCTTGTCACAGATGCGTGTGACAAGGGATGGGACGCTTCGGGCAAAAGTCGGATGTAGGCTGGCGAGTGTAATCGCCTGTCATCAACAGAACTCCCCAGCGACCAGGTTGCCCTGACTCGCGTCTACTTCAGGTTCGCTGTCAAAATACGGGTTTTTATCACCATCGCTGCGCAGAACTAGGTTGACCACCGCGACCTGTCGAAGTTAACGTGGTCACGCCACAGCCCGCCTCGGAGCGTTGCCATGAAATCCAAGATCGTTCTTCTCGTGAGCCTGGTCCTGCTAATCGCATCGTTTGCTATGGCGCAGAAACCTTGCAGCCCAACGGTAACTCCACCGCGAACGCTGTTCGTGAATTGGGCGCAATTTCATTTCGACCCTGCCCACAGCGGCTGCAATCCGTATGAGTCCATTGTCAGCCCTAACACCGCCGGAAACTTGAAGCTGGTGTGGGGCGAGTCAGAGCAGGGCGGCTATGCTACGCCGACGGTAGCAAATGGCATCCTCTATGCCGGTTTCGGTCATAAGACCCAGATGGGGGAGGACTATGGCTACTTGTTTGCCTTGAACGCGAACACCGGCGCGCAGCTTTGGAGCTTTCCAACGAACCGCTACGTGGCGTCTTCGCCGGCAGTGGCCAACGGCATGGTCTATGTCACTGATGAGTCATACTTGTACGCTGTTAATGCCAACACCGGCGCGCTCATATGGAGTCAGCTGACTAGGGGGAGCGCCTCGCCGACGGTAGTGAACGGTGTGGTCTATGCGGCTGGGTGCACCTGCGCGAACGGCAGCGTATACGCGTTCGATGGCAAGACGGGCACTCTGCTTTGGCAAGCATCCACGGCAGGTGTCGCCGTGTCGTCGCCGACAGTTGCCAATGGAATGGTGTACGTTGCAGGGGGAGATGACAACGTTTATGCTCTGGATGCCACCACGGGCGCGTTGCTCTGGACCTACGCCGCCGGTGGTGTTGTTCAGACTTCGCTGGCAGCAGCCAATGGAGTAGTCTACTTCGGGTCAGACGACAACAACGTATACGCTCTGCATGCTGCCACTGGTACGTTGTTGTGGAAGTATGGGACGGACAGCTCTGTCTTGTTCTCTCCGGTGGTGGCATACGGGGCGGTCTACGCGTCTTCGATTGACCACAACGTATACGCGATCAATGCTGCCACGGGCGCTCTACTTTGGAAGTACAACCTGAATTCCGATGATACCTCCGAACTCGCGGTAGCTAATGGGGTGTTGTATTTCGGTTCCTACGACGGCTACGCCTATGCTCTGAATGCCTCCACCGGCGCCCTTCTGTTGAAGTACTATGCGGGATTTATGCAGGCTCTTGGTTGGGGCCCTATCGTTACTAATGGCACTCTCTATTTCGGGGCTAGCGAGCAGGTATATGCCCTCCGCCTTGGGAACGATTGAGCTTGATCTAACGGCAGCAGCAGCAGACCAAATCCTACCCGGCTGCGAAGTTCGGAGCCTCGGAGTCGCTTCACCTTGTCCAGCGGCGACATTCCCCGGCCGATAAACTGGCGTAAGATCGCTATATCACTCATTAACTTTGTCCACCACAGGTTGAGCTGCGAAGCAGTGACGTTAGGTTTAGCCCGGGGCGCAAGCCCTGGGTTGGATTCCCAATGCGTTGTTGTGGCCGCGGAGCGGCGTGCGTGCTCCGGGTAATCTGGGCCGCTCCGTGGCAGGTGGTTTCATTGGGAAAGGCGACCCCGGGCTTGCGCCCGGGGCGAGAAACGCAGCCGCCGCTCTGCGGCTCTTGTTTCGCCATCGCGATCCTATCGCCGTACCGCTGACGATAAGTGGCCACGTTGCACACAAGAAATCGAAGCAGGCAACAGCCCGCAGGGCGGGATGATGTGAGCCCGGCTCGTTAGAGCCCGGGTGTGCGGATGATCTGAGAGTCCCAGCCGCGTCAGCGGCGTCAGTGCCACCTCCTGCCTTGCCGGAAATGCTTGCGCACCCGCTGTCTTGATACGCGCTACCCCCATTGCAGTCATTCGGCGATGTCAATCTATAACCCGACCGTTCGTCAGGAACAAGCATCAAGCAGGGCACTTTTTCAGTAGCAGCTTTTCGCGACATTTTGCCCGGGGAAGGGACTACAATGTGCTCCTCACTTTGGGGCCGAACATATGCGGGCGGGCATACTGGATTATGTAGCCATGCCGCCATGCGTCCAGTTGTGTACGGTAGCCGCTTTCCGGAGGACGCCATGAGAATCAAAACGCTCTGTTTATTTTTTCTGGTGATTGTGACGACAGCGTTAGCTTCGGGGCAAGCCGTGACGCGCTGCGGTGGCCCCAATACTGCGCTGTATATCAACTGGCCGACGTTTGGGTTTGACGTCTGCCGCACGGGCTACAACCCCTACGAATACCGCATCAACTCTGCGAATGTGAAAGGCCTGGTTTTGGCATGGCAATACGGGCCAGGGCCAGAGCCATTTAGCTCTCCAGTTCTGGTCAACGGTGTCGTGTACTTCGGCGGTGCCAACGTATACGCGGTGGATTCAGGCACAGGTGCTTTGCTATGGACTTATAACACTGGTTCCGAAGTCCAGAATTACCCGACGGTATCCAATAACGTCTTGTACGTCGGTTCTGGCCAGAGTGTGTATGCTTTGGACGCGAAGGCCGGTACGCTGCTGTGGAAGTACGATACTACCGGCGCGATCGCTACTGGGGCGACGGTTGCAGATGGTTTCGTCTACATCGGCTCATACGATGGCAGCAAATACATCATCTATGCCCTGGATGCGAAGACGGGAGTGCTTCGGTGGCAGCGCACCCCTGGTACCTCGGGAACTCCGACAGTGGTGAACGGGCTCGTATATTTCGGGGTGGGATCCGATCTGTACGCTGTTAACGCAGTATCCGGCGCGGTGGTTTGGCATGCGAGCCTGGGAGGCAGGGTCAACGACGCAGTAGCAGTGTTCAACAACGTCGTATACGTCAGCAGCAACGCCTTCGTGTACGCGCTGAATGCCCTCACGGGCGCCGCCTTCTGGGCAGCGCAGCCGCAGGCCGGTGCCTTCCAATCTTCGCCGGTGGTCGGTGCTGGCGCCGTATATGTGGGAGCGCAAGCGTCCCGTCAATCCCCCGGTCCGCTAGTCTATTGCTTTAACGCCACCAACGGCTCTCTTCTTTGGACTGGTCCGGCAGGAGGAGGTTACGGGGCGATAACTGACCTCGCGCTTGCTAACGGTGTGCTCTACGCTAGCATGGGTAGCGAGGTTGACTTTTTGGTCGCCATTTCGTCGGCGGATGGAAGCTATCTTTGGGAGTATCAGAACGCAGCCGGGGTCGCGCCCATCGTTGCGAATGGCACGGTCTATACCCCATCGTGGGATAGTAGTTATTTTTACGCTTTTCATCTGCCGAGCCAATGAATCCAAACGACGGGATTTGAACGAGGCACCCGGTCTCGTGACTCGCGTTTGGAAATAGGAATAAACTCGCCTTCATGCAGCTATTCTTGCGACGGGTGCGCTCTGCTCCCCTGATACGATATCCCCTGTGCCGGACCTGCTCTCGGTGGACAACCTACGCGTAGAATTCGCTACTCCCCAGGGAAGTGTCTGCGCCGTGCGTGAGGTCAGCTTTCGCATTGCGCCCCGGGAAGTGCTGGGGCTGGTGGGTGAGTCGGGCTCGGGCAAGTCGGTGACGTCGTTAGCCATACTTCGCCTGCTACCACCGAAAGCGCGAGTCAGCGGCAGCATCGTTTTCGAAGGCAACATGCTGCTCGCAATGCCCGAAGCACAGATGCGCGGAATCCGCGGCTCAGGAATCGCCATGATTTTCCAGGAGCCGATGACTGCTCTGAATCCGGTGATGCGCGTTGGCGACCAGGTGGCGGAAGCCGTTTTGGCGCACGGCGACGAGCAAGCGGGGTCGCGAATCGGCAAGCAGGAAGCTTGGCAGCGCGCGGTGGAGGCGCTGCGCACGGTGGCCATCCCCGATCCCGAACGCCGCGCCCGCGATTATCCTTACCAGCTCTCGGGCGGACAGCGGCAGCGTGTGATGATCGCAATGGCCATCGTGAACCGGCCGCGGCTGCTGATCGCTGACGAGCCGACGACCGCGCTCGACGTGACCATCCAGGCGCAGGTGCTCGATCTGCTGAACGAGCTGCGGGAGAAATTTGCCCTGGCCATGCTGTTCGTCTCGCACGACCTCGCTGTGGTGTCGCAGGTGTCGCATCGCGTCGCCGTCATGTACGCCGGCTATCTGGTCGAATTGGGAGGGGCTAAGGAAGTCTTTCGCAACCCGATGCATCCCTACACGCGCGGACTGCTGAACTCTGTGCCGACGCTGCATAGCGACCGCTCCCAGCCGCTGCGCACCATTGAAGGCAGCGTGCCCAGCCTAACGGCCCTGCCTCCGGGCTGCTCGTTTGAGCCGCGCTGCGGGTCGCGCATCCCGCACTGCGCCGAATCGTTGCCCCCGTTAGTAGAAGTCGCACCCGGACATCTGGCGCGCTGCCCGGTGACCAATTAGAGTGTCATTTACATGCGACTGCTGCTGATCAGCGATCTCCACGCGAACCACGAAGCCTTTGAGGCGGTGATGAAGGCCGCGCCCGAGCACGACCTGGTGGCCAACCTGGGAGATGTGGTCGGCTATAACGGATCGCCGAACGAGGTCTGCGAGCGTGCCATCGCGCTCGGCGGCATCATCGTTCGCGGCAACCACGACCGCGCCTGTTCCGGGCTGACGGACCTCAGCGACTTCAATCCCGTGGCTGCGATCTCAGCACGCTGGACGCAGACGATGCTGGATCCCGAGCACCTGCACTGGTTGCGCGACTTGCCGAAGGGCCCTATTCGACGTGAAGCGTTGACTGGCGTCGAGTTCGTACACGGCGCGCCGGAGGACGAAGACGAATATCTGCTCAACGTATACGGTGCAGAGGAGAGCTTCAGGATGCCGGGACAGGCCGACATCATGTTCTTCGGCCACACCCATCTGCAGGGCGGGTTTGTGGACGCGGAAGGCAAGATCCAGCAATTTGCCCCGGCCTATGAGAGTGTCGAGGGCCCTGTACAGTCAGAGATGGAATTGCTTGCAGGAGCCAGGTACCTGATCAATCCTGGTTCGGTTGGCCAGCCGCGCGATGGCGACTGGCGCGCCGCATTCGCTCTTTACGAGAAACAAGGTGGTGAGGCCGGACGCGTAACCTTCTATCGCGTACCCTATGACGTCGATCGCGCCCAGGAGCACATTCTTTCCGCAAACCTGCCGCCCCGTCTCGCAATGCGGCTGCGATTAGGACGCTGAACCAGAATTGCTGCTTTTTTGGACATGCGCGCATCCGATAGGAATAGAGATTGGATTAAACTACGCGCTATGGCTATTCGCCCGTTTCCCGTGAAATCGAAGTTTCGCTCCCAGGAATTCATGGGAGGCGCCATCATCAGTGATGAACAGGGCTACCTGGTGGCTCACATCGACGGAGGCGCTCGCGGCAATCCCGGCCCCGCCGGGTACGGCGTGGTCATCGAAGACGAGGTTGGACGCCCCGTCGCAGAACTGAGCGAATACCTGGGTCGCCAGACCAACAACTTCGCCGAATATTCCGGTCTGCTCGCAGCACTTTCGTACGCCATTAAGCACGGCTTCAAAGCGTTGAAAGTGATCAGCGATTCGGAGTTGATGGTGAAGCAGATAAACGGGGAGTACAAAGTCAATAATCCCACGCTGAAGGACCTGCATGCCCGGGCGATGAAGCTGATTGATCAGCTTGACTACTTCGAGATCAGGCACGTGTTACGCGAAAAGAACCGCGAAGCTGACCGGCTTGCCAATGCTGCAATGGATCGCGGAACCTTCAAGAGCATGGCACCGGGCGCCCAAACCGAAGCTCCCAAAGTGCGCGAGGTCAACGGTGTGGTGCGCGGCGGCACGGTGCAGTTCCTCGGCGATCCTTTTCCTGAAGGAACCCTGGTCAGAATTAGAGTTGCGAAGTAAGCGGTTTACCCCTCCATAACGTCAGCGCGAGGTGCCCGCAGAAGGGCTTTGACCCGCTCCGATGCGCGCACTACACTGAGCGGTAATGCTCGGAGGGACTTCTATGATCCGCCAGGATGTTCTCCAGCAGTTCCCGCAGTTATTCGGAAATCAACAGGTCAACGGCAGGCAGATCAACGTCGAAGAGACGATTGCCTCGCTCACTCGTGAACTACGCCCAGCTATAGCTGAAGCGCTGAATGCCCGCCGCGCGCTGCTGGCAAGCCAAGACCCAGTCCGAAAGAAATACGCCTGGCCCAGTTGGGACGAGAGCTTCACAGATCCCATATCTGGCGACCCATGGACGTTTCGCCAGATTGTGCAGGGGCTGATCGACAACTTCCTCGGGCGCGACACTGAATTTCGCTGGCGTCTTAACGATGAAGTTCCTGTCCCGGCGGACGTGCATCCGCTGCAAAATCCAGGGCTCGAGTTGACCGGCCCGTGGCATCCGCTGGACATGGCGTTCAACGCCTTGAACAGTGCGGCTCCCATGAATATGCCGGATTTCGAAGATGCTTCGCCAGCGCACTTCCAGCCGGTTGGTGCGGGTGAGAAGGCTCCCGTGTCAGCCTTCGCAGCCCTGCAGAATGCGAAAGAGATTTTTGAAGGAGCGTGGGGCAGCAAGTCCTATGACGTGGTCAAGAAAGGAAAGACCCGCTCCTACAAAATCGATCGCCCGGCCGACAAATGGCCCACCCGCCTTGTCCGTCCGCCGAGTATTCACATTGTCTATGAGCACATCACGGTCGACGGCGCGCCCGTCCCGGGCATCGTCGCGATGGTGGTTCTGTGGGTGGTCAACAACTATGACGCGTTGAAGCGCCTGGGCACGGGGGTTTACTTCTACATTCCGAAGATGCAGACACCGCGCGAAGCGCTCATCGTCGAGCGACTGCTGGCGAGCGTAGAAAGCATCATCGGCGTACTCGCTGGGACATTCAAGATCAAGATCCTGTACGAAGAAGGCAACGGCGGCCGCTATCTTCCGGCCATTGCGTGGACCTTCCGGCGGCGCTTGCTCGGAACCAACGTCGGCCGCTGGGACTATCTCGGCAGCCTGATCGAGATGTGGAAGGACGACCCGCAGGGCGTCTTTCCCGATCCGCAGAATATTGGCATGGCAGCGCCAAACATGATCGCCTATCAACGCTACAACGCGCTGACCATTCTGATGGCGGCGATGAAGAATGGCGAACTCACGCAGGGGGCGCCCATCGGCGGCATGGCTGCGGTCATGATGTATCAGGCGGGCGATGCCTATGGACGCCAGCGCTACAACCCTGTCGCGATGCGGGCCGTGGTCATCGATAAGCTACGCGAGAGGCTGCTGGGCTTGATGTTCGTGCCCGACGGACCAGTCGCCGAGCACGTCACGCTCGACGAGATTCTGTCCGGACGTGTGAAAGGCAAGCTCTACGACGCTTATCGCCAGAGCTGGGTCGCGAGTCCTGAGCCCGCGTATGTCGCCGCAGGAAACGGGCCGCTGCGTGTGCCGCTGGCTGAATTGCAGGCCATGCTTGACGCCCCGGATAAAACCGAGGACGTCAACGGCACGCAGGTCCCGACGGTCGAGAGCGGGTTGGTGGATTCGGAGCGCGCGTTGTTGCAATCGCGCGGCCTGCTGAATGGCGCAGGTAAGATCACGCCGGTGATCCTGCATAAGGAATCTCTCGATACGCCGGAGAAACTGCTCAGCCAGGAACTGTGGGACGCCATCTATAGCGTGCCGAAGGGCGACGTGACCATCGAGCACATTCAGCACGCGCTCTATATGGCTGCGAATTACGGCTTCCAGATCCTCAATGGAAACTTCGCCGCAGCCATTGACGACTACGAGCTGAAACAGCGATTCATGAACGACCTCGCCACGTATCGCATCGATGTGTCGTGGCTATGGACGCTGTGCCGTCACGAGGCTGCCATCACCAAGGATGGACATTTGCAGCGGGCGAAGCTCACGGAAGACGGTATGGTGCTGGCGCCCAGCCCAGAAGCGGTGAAAGCGGGAACGCGATTTACACGCGACTTGTTCCAGAAAGTGTGGGATTACCACAACGAGTGGACAGCGCAATTTTTTGCTGAACTCGACCGCATGGGCAATCCCGGAATGTTCGACCGTGCAAAGGCTCCGGTGATCATGGAGCTTTTGCGGAAGCAACTGCTTTCGCCAAATTACATCCAGCACAGTGCGCGCGTGTTGTTTGTTGTGGCTGAGGCGAATGACGCCGACCGCCAACAGATGCTGGAAGCCATTTTCGACCTCTCACGCGAGGAGGTTGTGGAGCAGGTGAAAGCGGGGACTATGAAGCCTGCTGCCTTGGCTGCGCATGATTATGTGTATGACATCTTCGCGACCATCGAAGACAATTTCGCCGGCGTCAACTCCGGTCGCCGCTTTAGCCGAGATGAAATGAACGAACGCTAAGTTCGTCGTCGCACGAACATCTTTGCTATGCGTCCGAATCGGACCTCGTCGTGAAGAACCGCACATTCGGCTTCCGCGAGTGTGCGGCTATCGCCGACACTCAGCGAGGTTAAAAGAGAGCAGGGTGTCATGAACATGAAGCAGTACAACCGATGGTACGTCGCTACGTACGACGTGATTTTATCCATCGCGGATTGGCAGAATTTAACTTCCGATCTAGAGCGTAAGCTGGTGTGCATCTTTGCTTGGATGCCCCAAGCGATCATGAACGTGAGTCACTCAGGTTCAGCAAAGCAAGTGAATCGAAAAACGAAATCAGATATCTTCGACAGTCAGTTGGCGGCCAAATGCGTCCGAAGGGCGGCCTCATACCTTAAGGATCTAAAAGACAGGGAACTTCTCTCGGTGTACCTACCTGAGATTAAACAGGAAGTGCTGGGCGGTTGTGCCCCAATCTTCGAGTTACTCGGGTCCGCAGCGGGTTCCAAGTTCCTGCATTTTTCGTATCCCCGGCTGTTCCCAATGTGGGATAGATCGTTGCGAAAGGGTTCGAGATTGTCCGATTCACCCGAAGGCTATTTTGAATACATGAACATTTTCCAGCGGGAACTTCATCGTTCTGAAAACATCGAATGCGCCAACAGAGAATACCCATCCAATCCCGTGAGAGGTTGGGACATCTGTCGGATGCAGAAGTCCCCGGCTAGTAACGATGGCGCGGCAAGTGGCGACGATCTGCGATTGGATATGTCGCTGAAACGCCGCGCTACCGACTTTACAGCTCCGCCAACTGCGCCATCGCCTTAAACAAGTCCTCCGCCTGCGGCAGAATCTCGTCCTCGAGTATCGGCTGATAGGCCACGAACGTGTCTTTGGCCGCGACGCGTTTCACCGGCGCATCGAGTTCGTCGAACAGTTCGTCGGCGATGCGGGCTGCGATCTCTGCGCCATAGCCCCAGCTCAGCATGTCTTCGTGCGCGACGATGACCCGGTGTGTCTTCGCGACTGAGGTTGCGATGGCATCCCAGTCGTATGGACTGAGGCAGCGCAGGTCGATCAGTTCCACGCTGACGCCCTGCTCGCGCTCGATGCGTTGTGCCGCCTGTAACGCGCGCGGCACCGTAGCGCCATAGGTGATGACTGTCATGTCGTGCCCAGGGCGTATGACTCGCGCTTTGCCGAAGGGAATCATGTAGTCCGGCCCGGGATACAGCGCGCGCCCGAAGGTCTCGCGGTACAGGCGCTTGTGCTCCAGGAACATCACCGGATCGTCACAGCGAATCGCCGTCCGCAGCAGGCCGTTCGCGTCAAGCGCATTCGACGGGAACACCACGCGCATGCCCGGTGTGTGAGTGAACAGGCTCTCGCCGCATTGTGAGTGATAGATCGCGCCGCCGGTAAGGTATCCTCCAATCGCAACGCGCACCACCGCGGGGCACGAGAACGCGTTGTTCGAGCGCCAGCGAATCAGCGGCATCTCATTGCGAAGCTGGTGGTACGCAGGCCAGATGTAGTCGAAGAATTGAATCTCAACCACCGGCTTCAGTCCACGCGTTGCCATTCCGACGGCGCGGCCGACGATGTTGGCCTCCGCCAGCGGAGAGTTGAATACGCGCTCGCTGCCGTAGTCGCATTGCAGCCCGCCGGTGAGCTTGAAGACTCCGCCCTTGCCTTTAACCTGTTTCGTTTTCAGGTACTCTTCGCGGCTGCAATCGGCCACGTCCTCGCCGAACATCACGATGCGCTCGTCGCGCTTCATCTCGTCTTTCAGGCAGGCGTTGATGAGGTCGGCCATGGTGCGATCGGCCGCTGCCGGAGACTTGTCTTGCGTCGGCATCGGGTGCACCGCTTCGGTCTCGAAGGCCTTTGAAGTGGGATCGACGTCGGGCGAGTATACAAAGTTGGCGTAAGAGTCGGTCGCCGGGAACGCCGCAGCAACAGCTTTATCAGCCGCGTCCTGCACCTCGGCATCGACATCTTTCTCAAGCTGGTCGATTGCCTTTTCGTCGAGGATGCCCTCGCGAATCAGGAATAACTGGAAGCGATTGATGGGATCGCGCTCGACCTCGCTATTGCGCTCCGATTCGGGGCGATAGAGTTTTTCGTCATCCGACAACGAATGCGAGTATGGACGCACCACGTGCCCGTGAACGAACGCA
>Ga0335083_10010565_pt1 | contig 11140 bp, 7 predicted proteins | sample Lox_Sample_42_FD_206716 | JGI IMG/M metagenome (GOLD analysis project Ga0335083, IMG submission 206716) | Soil microbial communities from Loxahatchee National Wildlife Refuge, Florida, United States - Lox_Sample_4.2 | ecosystem: Environmental > Terrestrial > Soil > Wetlands | place: USA: Florida... | reverse complement strand
TGGTTCTCGCGACTGGACGGCAAACCCTAGCTGGCCGAGCACCTTGACGGCACCGGCCCGCCCGCCCTCGAAATCACCAGGGGCCAGGCGCTGGCCCGTAGCGAATTCATAAGCCGTGCCCAAGATCGCCTTGGGCGGGTAGCGGCGCTCGTCCCAGAGCAGATCGTACGTCGTGGTCGGGCCGAAACCATGGGCGGAGAAGAACGCCTCCGGCCCCAGCTGGTCGTACTCCTGTATCGCGCGCAACACGTCGGTACGGCTCACGTTTTCCCATGCCACTGCCATCTGGTCCTCCACGATCAATACGGACGGGGCACGGCCACCCCGCCGCCGCCGACGATGGCCAGCCGTCCCGGCACGCTATGGGAGTCGGTGGCGTGCCGGTTGGTCCAGGGGCGCGCCTCGGCCAGGCCGGCCAGCTCGGGCAGGGCCGTCCGGCTGCCGGTGCAGATCACCACCGCGTGCCGGGCCGTCAGCGGCACCGTCCCGCCCTCGGTGGTCGCCACGGCGACCCTCCGGCGGCCGTCCAGCCGCCCGTGCCCGCGGATCAGGTCGGCACCGAGGTTTTTCAGCCCGGCGGCCTGCCCCTCGTCGTTCCAGCCGGTCACCCACTCGTCCCGGCGGGCAAATACCGCCGGGGCGTCCACCGTCCCGGTGACCGCCTGGCGCGCCCCGGCGACCCGGCGGGCGTCCGCCACCGCGACGACCGACCGGAGCATCGCCTTACTCGGGATGCAGGCCCAGTAGGAGCACTCGCCCCCGACCAGTTCCCGCTCCACCGCCGCGACGCTGAGCCCGGCCGCGCGCGCCCGGTCGGCGACCGTGTACCCGACCGGCCCGGCGCCGACCACGATCACGTCGTACACGTTCTCTGCCGTGGTTCCGCTCATGGGCTGAGGATCGACCTGACCCAGCCGCAGCACATCGTCAAGGCGGACAACCAGCTCGGGGCAGCGCCGACCCGGCGGCCGCAGAGCCCGGCCAGGCCGAGGTCGACGCAGCTCCTGGCGCTCATGGCGGTCAGCTCCTCTGCTCGATGACGATGCGGGTGAGTTCGACGCGGGAGGCGATGCTGAGCTTGCGGAAGGCCTGGCGGAGATGATGGGCGACGGTGTGGGTGCTGATGTACATGCGCGCGGCGACCTGGTTGTTGTTCAGTCCCTCGGCGACCAGGCCGGCGACGGCTTGCTCGGTGCCGGTCAGGCTGTCCCATCCGGTGACCGGCCGGGCCCGGGGCGTGCTCCAGTGACGACGCCGGATGCCGAGCTTGCGCAGCCGCCGCCGGATACGGGCCTGGTCGCGCTCGGCCCCGGCCTGGCAGTATCCGCCGAGGGCCTGCTTCAGGTAGCCGATCGCCTGATCCCGGTCACCGTGGCTGCCGTACAGGACGCCGAGATCTTCCGCGGCGCAGGCCTGGCCCCACGGATCGGGGTGCTGCGTGACGGCCTGGGCCAGGAGAGCCGGGTCGCGGCGGGCTAGGCCCCGGCTGTGGGCCGCCGCCGCGGCCAGGGCCGGGAACCCCGGGTGGGCGTCGGCCAGGGCCCAGGCGGTGCGGGCGGCGGCGGCGGCCAGCTCATCGGCCCACGCGGCCAGGGCGGTGCGGACCATCCAGGGCGTAAGAGCAGGATCGCCGAGCAGGATCCCGGGCCGGGCCGGGAGTTCGGCGCAGAGCGGACGGAGCTGGCCGAGGGCGGCGGCCGGCCCATCGCGCGCCTCGGTGACCTGCGCCTGCGCCAGCGTGGTTTCGGGACGCGCGTAGACGTCGGCGAACTGCGGGCCGGCAGCGGGGCGGCAGGCAATGTGCTGGGCGGCGGCCGCTACGTCGCCGCGGCGCAACTCGATCACGCTCAGCACGCCGTGCGTGGTCCCGGCGTATCCATGCGCGCCGAGGGCCTGGGCGATGGCCAGGGCCGCCTGGCCTTCGACGGCGGCGTCGGCCAGGCGGCCGCGGGCCAGGTGCGTGCGGGCGCGCAGGATGGACAGACCCGCCTGAGCCGGGATGCCGCGCAGCGCGGGGTGGTCGGCGGCGCGCAGGATGGCGTCGGCTTCGTCGAGCTGACGGAGGTCAACCAGGGCGGCGGCCAGCGCGAGCAGCGGCTGGACATGACGGGCATCCGCGGAGATTCCGGTGCCGTGCCGCGCCGCGTCCCGCAGCAGTCCGAACGCGCCACCGATCTGGCCGCTATCCCAGCTGATGAACGCGCGGGTGAGGCGGGCCGCAGCCGTCGCGTGACTGTCGTGCTGGCCGGGGCCGGCCAGGATGGCCTCGGCGGCCCGGCCGGCGTGTTCGTCGCGTAGCCCGGCCAGGGCCTGCAGGTGCACGGCCTGCGCCTGGTCGCGGAGGTCATTGGGCAGCTGCGGCCGGGCTAGCACCAGCTCGGCCTGGCCGATGGCGTCGCGGGCCTGGCCGCGGAGGCACAGGACCGACGACAAGGCGCACCGCAGCCGGTCCTCGGCCGCCGGCGGCAGCGGCTTGGCCAGCATGTCATAAGCGATCCCGGCGGCTCGGTCCAGCTGGCCGGCGGCGGTGAGGGACTCGGCCGCGGCTACCGCGCGGGACAGCGCCGCCGGGTCGTCCGCTGGGGTCAGCTCCGCCGCGCGCAGCGCCAGGCCGGCCGCGGTCTGCGGCGCCGAGCGCAGCGTCTGCGCCGCCGCCCGGTCCAGCCCGGCCAGCGACGCGGGATCACCCGGATGCGCCGCCTGGAGCAGGTGGCTGGCGGCGCGGGCCGCTGATTCGCCCCGGGTGAGCAGGATCTCGCCGTACTGGCGGTGCAGCGCGTCGCGGGCCGGCCCCGGGATCATCTCCCCGACGGCCCGGCGCAGCAGCGGGTGGCGGAACGCGAACGCGTGTTCCGCAGCGGTCATGATCGCGGCGGCCATCGTTTCCTCGACCGCGGGCAGCAGCGTGGCCGGGGTCTCGCCGAGCATCTCGGCGGCATCTTCGAGCCGGAACGCCGGGCCCAGTACCGCCGCCGTCACCAGCAGGTGCCGGGCCCGCGGGCTGAGGCCGTCGAGCCGGCGCTGGGCCAGGTGATGGATCCGCTGCGGGAGCCGCGCCGACCCCAGCGTGGCACGTCCCTCGATGACCCGCACGGCATGGTCGTCGCGTAGGCCGCCGATCAGCTCGGCCACGAGCGAGGGGTTCCCGGCGGCGCCGCGGGCCAGGTCGGCCAGGGCCTGATCCGGCGGGGCGCCGAACGCGTCGGTGAGCATGGCCGCCACCTCATCCTGATCCAGCGGGGCCAGGGTGATCCGGACGGCACCGTCCCGCTGCAGCTGGCCGAACAGATAATCCGCGTCGCGCCGGGGCGTGCTCGACCGGGCCAGGAGCCACGCGACCGGGTGCCGTTTCAGGGCCCGCGGCAGCGTCCGCAGCACGGCCAGCGTGGACGGGCCGGCCCAGTGCAGGTCATCCAGGCAGACCAGGACCGGGGCCGCCGCGGCTCGCCGTTCAAGGTGCGCTTGTATCTGGGTGATCCACCATGCGGTCGCATCCGGCACATCACGATCGGGATCGTCAGCGAACGGCTCATGCAGGGCCGCCCGCAGCGCGAAGAACGGAATCGCCCGGCCCAGTTGGTCCGCCGCTCCGGCGGCCAGGGAAAAGCCCTGCTCGGCTGCCTGGTCGGTGGAGTCGCGGAGCAGCAGGGACGTGCCGCTGCCCGGCTCCCCGTCCACCAGCAGCACGCCGCCGGTCCCCCGCTGGGTGCGCCGGAGCAAGTCACGGACCAGCTTCTGTTCGGCCTTACGTCCGCGCACCACCTCCCGGCCGGGTGGTCGCGCCCGCGGCGCCACCGTCTCGGCAGAGTCACTGATCATCGCGGTCATGTCACCGCCTCCCACGGAGTCGGCTGGCTGCCGGGCCGCGCTAGGCGCCGCATATAGCAGAACCCGGAGATGCCTTTTCCATCTCCAGCCCGACATCGTCGACCCCTTGTCGGCGCGTCAAGCCTCACGCCCGGCCGGATGAGCATGCACCGTACGATCCGGTGGATTTTCCGCGAGCCGTACACCCGGTCTTCGCGGACTTGACCGCATAAGGCGGCGAGGGTGGTGGCCAGGACGCCGGCGTGTGGCTGAGCCGGGAACGACTCCAATCGTCCGGATCGTACGAGGGCGGCTCACCCTTCGGCGCGATGCTGGTCATCGCGTCAGCGCGGCGGCAGACGGGCGGACTTCGAGCAGCTCAAGCCCGAGGGCCATGATCGCGGTGGCCTCCGCGCCGGCGACGGTATCCGTCACGCCGCCGGCGCAGAGAAGACCGCTGCGCACCAGTTAAGGGCTGGGCGGGCCTTCGTCCGGTGGATAGCCACATGGCGTGCACCTACCGGGTGAGGAACTCAGCGATCGCGGTTGCGATCTCCCCGGCGTGGGTCTCCAGGGCGAAGTGACCGGTATCGACAAACCGTACGTCCGCGCCGGGGATGTCGCGCTTGAAGGCTTCGGCCCCGGCCGGCAGGAAGAACGGATCGTTCTTGCCCCACATCGCGAGCAGAGGCGGCCTGCTGGTGCGGAAGTATTCCTGGAATGCCGGGTAGAGCGCCACGTTGCTCGCGTAGTCGAGGAACAGGTCGAGCTGGATCTCATCGGCGCCGTCGCGAGCGAGGTAATAGTTGTCGAGCCCGTAACCGTCCGGGCTGATCCGCGTCTCATCAGGGACACCGTGCGTGTACTGCCAGATCGTCGTCTGCGGCTGCACGAGCATCCGGATCGCTTCCCGGTTGGCCGTGGACGGCTCCTTCCAGTAGGCCTCGACCGGGTTCCAGCCGTCGCTCAGCCCCTCCTCGTAGGCGTTGCCGTTCTGGGAGATGATCGCGGCTATCCGCTCGGGGTGCCAGGTGGCGATCCGGAATCCGACCGGCGCGCCGTAGTCGAACACGTACAGCGCGAAGCGGTCGAGGCCAAGTATTTCCGTGAGCCGATCGATGATGCCGGCGATGTGCTCGAACGTGTAGTCGAAGTCGCCTCGTGCGGGCATCTCCGACTTGCCGAAACCGGGCAGGTCAGGAGCGACGATGTGAAACCGGTCGGCGAGCAGCGGGATCAGCTCGCGGAACATGTGGCTGGCGGACGGGAAACCGTGCAGGAGCACCAGCGTGGGTGCGTCAGGTGCCCCGGCCTCCCGGTAGAACACGGTCAGGCCATCCACGTCCGCTGTGCGGTAGGCAATGTCAGCCATCAGAGGTCTTCCTTTCCCGGGCCACACGCACCGCTTCCCGCACGATGCCGTGCTCAGGGCCAGCCTGGCCGCCGTGACCTGGCGTCACATCGTCAGATCCGCTATCCGCCACGATCCCGCCGATCCGGCGGCCGGTGTTCAGGCATCCTGGCAGGGGCAGGCGAGCGGGCGGAGGGCGCGAGCAGGCCCAGGGCACGGGCGGACTCGACCGCTCCGGCCCGGCTGTGCGCGCCGAGCTTGGCGTACAGGTTGCGCAGGTGGGTCTTGACAGTGCTCGTCGAGACGGACAGCTCGGCCGCGATCTCCGGCGCCGTCAGGTGGGTCGGCAGGTAGCGCAGCACGCGGATCTCTGCCTTGCTGAGCGGATCGAGCGGCGGCCGCGGCCCGGGAGACGCCGGTGCCGCGCGGTTTCCATTCTGCAGGTCGAGGATCCGGGCGATCAGGGCGGCGTGCGCGGTGCCCTGCCGGGCCTGCCGCGACAGCAGGCCCCGCTCCGGGTGCAGCAGGAACCACAGCAGCGCGCCGTCGGGTTCGGCCAGATCCAGCGCGCGCTCCAGGGCGTCCCCGGCGGCGGCCGGGTCGCCGGCCGCGTCCCGGGCGGTCGCCTCCAGCAGGAACGCCTCCACCAGCCAGGATCGCCAGCCCACTCGGGCGGAGCCGTCCAGGACCGGAGCGAGCGCGGCGCTGGCCGCGTGCGGGTCGTGCTGGGCGAGCCGCAGCGCCGCGGCGGCGATGCGCATCTCCCCGCGGTCGCGGTCGCGTTCGCCGAGGTCAGCCAGGATCTGCCCGGCCCGTTTGGTGTCGCCGAGGCGGATCAGGGTGTGCACCAGCCACGCCCGCATCGGCCTGGCCAGCGGGTGCGGTGCGGGCATGCGCGCGGCCAGCCGTTCGGCGGCCCGGAACGCGGCCAGCGCGGCGGCGGGCCGGCCGCGTCCCAGCTCGAACTGGCCGCGGGCGTACTGCACCCCCATCGCCGACACGGGCGAGGTTTCCGCCCGGACGGTACGCTCGGCGCGCTGCACCCAGGCTTCTGCCTCGTCCAGCCGCCCCTGCCAGGCCAGCGCGGATCCCAGGGTCAGGTAGGCAAGACCGGCGGGCGGGTCATCCGTCCAGCCGTGCCGCTCGACCAGGTCGATCGCCTGCCTGCTGCGCTCCTCCGCCCGCGGCAGCCACCGGGAGAGATCAATCTGCGCCTGGTGCAGCAGTGCGCGGAACTCGAGATACGGTCGTCCGATCCGGCGCGCCAGCGCGACCCCCTGCTCCAGGTGCGACTCGGCCTGGTCGACCCGCGCGGTCCAGGTCTCGGTGTCGCCGAGGCTGATCAGCGCCAGCGCGCGCAGCTCGTCCCCGAGGACGGGCCGGCCCGCGCCCGGGGCCTCAGCCAGGGTCTGCAACCGCTGTGCCTGCTCCGGGACCGCCGCCAGGTCGCCTTGGTACCAAGCCTTCTGCATCCGGACCATCCCGAGCAGCGCCAGCGCCTGCCCGCGCCGGTCAGGCGGGACTGACGCCGTCGCCCGCTCGGCCATTTCCAGGTACCGTTCCGCCGCCTCCAGCGACCCCCGGACCATCTCGTCGGCCGCCATCAGCGCCGCCAGTTCGGCATCCGCCGCGGGCGCCTCGGCCGGGAACCCGGCCAGGAGCAGGTGCACGGTCGCGGCCTGCCCGCTCAGATACAGGCCGGGCCAGTGGTCGGCCAGCAGCCGGGTGGCCTGCCGCCAATCCTGCGCCGCCTGAGCGTGCCGGACCGCTTCCACGCCGAACCCGTGCTCTGCGAGCCAGCCCGCGGCCAGGACGTGCAGCGCGGCCGCCTCGCCTGGCTCGGTGCGGCGCAGCTGCAACTGCAGCAGGTCGGCGAACAAGTGATGATAGCGGAACCAGGACTGCGCCGCGTCCTGCGAGACGACAAAGGCGCCAGCCCGTTCCAGATCGTGCAGCACCCGTTCCCCGCCTGAATCGCCGGTCAGCAGGTCGGCCAGCTCACCGTTGACCTGCTCCAGCAGGCTGGTGCGCAGCAGCAGCCGGCGTACCGGCTCAGGCTGCTGGTCCAGCACCTCGGCCAGCAGGTACTCGGCCACCGTTCGCTCGGTGCCGGAGAACTCCGCCGCGCGCTGCTCCGGATCGGGGTGCCCGGTCAGCGACAGCGCCGCGAGCCGCAGACCGGCCGCCCACCCCTCGGTCTTGTCCACCAGGAGCCCCAGCGCCGGGTCGCTCAGCCGCACCCCCGCCGACGCCAGCAACTCCCGCGCCTCGGCCAGGCTGAACCGCAGATCGTCCGCGCGGATCTCGGTCAGCTCTCCCTCGAGCCGTAGCCGGTGCAGCCCCAGCCGCACGTCATGCCGGGTCGCCAGCACGAACCGCAGCCGCTCCGGCGCCCGCATCACCAGCAGCTCCAGCTGCCGCCGCGCCAGCTCTGACCCCAGCTCATGCAGGTCATCAACCACCAGCCAGAGCCGTTCTGGCAACGACGCCACGTCCTCCAGCAACCGCTCGGTGATCGCCCACCCGTCCAGCTCCGGCGCCGCCGACAGCTCCCGCACCAGCCCGGATCCCGGCACCGTCCGCCGCAACGCGCCCAGCACCGCCAGCCAGAATCGCTGCGGGTCCCGCTCGTCCCGGCCCACCGGCACCCACGCCACCCGTTCGGTCCGGCCCGCCGCATCGACCCAGGACCGCAGCAGCACCGTCTTCCCGGTCCCCGCCGGCGCCGACACCACCGCCACCCGCGCCGATCCCTCGAGCCGCTCCCACAGCGCCGGACGAGGCATCACCGCGGCCCGGGCGGTATGGTGACGGACCATCGGACGCACCGCGGCCATGTCTCCCGCGGCGGCGACAGACCCGCCGACCGTGGTCATTTCCTTTCTCCTTGTCTCCCCCTCAGCGGAGACGAATTCATGGGCTGGAAAATCTTCACATGCGCCAGCGGGAAAGAAACAATTCTTTCCCGTGCCCCATTCGGCGGTCACCCTGATGGATAGAAACTAGCCTGGCACATTACGCAGGCTCACGGCAAGGAGTAACGCTTTCGAAGAATTCATGGCACTCATAGAAACTCCTAATGTCTATACTTTCGATATGGCCATTAGCGCTACCGGTCCCACGGAGCGGCGTCCGGGCCGGCTGAGGTGCGAGATGCGCGAGGCGGGAAGACCGCGCCGTTTCAGGTCGGATGCGAACCGCCGCAGCAGGTCATCGTGCGGCGCCGCGATGATGGCGATCACATCGCGCAATTCGAGCGGGTCCAGGGACCTGATCGTCCCGCCCGGTCGCGGGGTAAGGGCGGAGAACGGCACGATCGCCACCCCCATCCCGGCCGCCGCAAGCTGCGCCGCCGTGCGCGGGCTGCCGGTCCGCAGGGCCGGCTCCGGCAGGACGACGCCGCGTTCCGCCGCGAACTGATCGACCCATAGCGCGTTCCCGTTGCCCGGGTGGTAGTGAACGAGCGGTTCGGCGGCCAGTTCGGCCAGCGGCACCGCGTCCATCTGCGAGAACCGGTGTTCCGCGGAGGCGACGACCACGATCTCCTCGCAGCCGAGCACCTCGACATGCTCATCCGTTCGTGTCGGCGGCGGCCCGACGACGATATCCGTCTCTCCGCCGAGGAGCGCCTCCAGCATCCGGTCCGCGCTGGTGTACTCCTTCAGGTCGAGTTCGACATCGGGGAACCGGCGCCGCCAGCTGCGCAGCACCGGGACCAGGACCCACGCCGTCATCGTCTCCGCGCAGGCGATGCGGATACGGCCACTGGTTCCGGCCGCCACCCTCCTGCCCGCTGTCACGACCCGGTCCGCCGCCGCCAGGGCTGTCCGCGCCTCGGCCGCGGCCGCCAGCCCGGCCGCGGTCGGCCTGATGCCCCGCGGCAGGCGCTCGATGACCGGGGTTCCCAGCTCCCGTTCGATGGCGGCGATCTGATGCGACAAGGCCGGCTGCGACATGTGCAGCGCCGCCGCGGCCATCGTCAGCGAGCCCTGCTCCACGATGGCTACCAGGCACTCCATTGCCCTTACTGAAACCATTCGGCGATCCTGCTTCCGTCAGCGGCCGGCTAGGCCGGTTAAGGCGTCACGGGGATCAGCGCCGGGTTCGCCTTGATGATTTCCCACGGGCTGAGCTGGCAGTGCGCGAAGGCGCCGCCGATCTGGTACGGGTCGGCGGCCAGGATCTCTTCCGCGGCGTCGAGAGATGCGGCCTCGTAGATGAACAGCGCGCCGCTGCCGTCGCCGAACGGCCCGCAGGCCACGAGCCGGCCGTCGGCGAGCAGCCGGGTTAGGTACTCGCGGTGCGCGGGCCGCAGCGCGGCGACCTTCTCCCGGACGGGCGTGTATGTCGCGTAGTTGACCACCTTCATGCGGCCAGGCTGCCTGATCCGCACCGCCGGGCGCATCGTTCAGATGAGTGATGTACGCCCTACGCTGGTAGCCGTGCGATGGCAGGTTGATGGTGATGGGTGCCCGCCGGGGTAGCGAGCCTCAGGCGGCTTTCCGCCTCCGGGGGCGGGAGGCCCAGGTCGAGGCGCTACGCGTGCAGCTCGACGCGGTGCGGGGCGGCCGGGGCGGCACCGTGCTGGTCACCGGGCTGGCCGGCATGGGCAAGACGGCCCTGCTCGACGCGGCCGCGACCATGGCCCGTGAGCGCGGGATCAGGGTCTTCCGTGGCACGGGTGACGTCGCCGCGCAGGTGATTCCGTTCGGCCCGCTGCTGGAAGCGCTGGTGTCCGCGCCCGGCGCACCGGTGGACCCGGCCGTGTTGCGCGACCTCAGTCAGTCTCCTGACCAGCGGTTCTGGCTGCTTCGCGAGCTACAGGAGTCGCTGGAACGCGCCGCGCTGGGCACGCCCCTGCTGATCGCGATGGACGACGTCCAGTGGGCCGACGCGGCCACCCTGGCCGCGCTCGGCACGCTGCCCCGGCAGCTCGCCACCCACCGGATCCTGTGGCTGTTCGCGATCCGGTCGGGTGAGCTGGTCACCGCGGCTCGTTCGGCCCTGACCCATCTGGAGACCGCCGACGCGGTGACGATCACGCTGGGCCCCCTCGACCGGACCGCTGTCGCCGGTGTCGCCGAGGACCTGCTCGGCGGGGCGCCCGACCCGGCGCTGCTGGACGTGCTGGCCGGCGTCCGGGGACAGCCGTTCCTGCTGACTGAGCTGCTCCGCGGGATGCGCGAGGAGAAACTGGCCGCGGTCGACGGCGGCATCGCCCGGCTCACCGGAACCCGGATACCGCTCCGCTTCGTCGACTCGGTGAGCGACCAGCTGGCGCGGCTGTCCGCGGGCGCGCGAGACGCCCTGCAGATGGCCTCGGTGCTGGGCCGCCGTTTCTCGGCGGACGAACTCGCCGGGCTCACCGGCACCACTCCGGCCGCGATCCTCGGCGCGCTGCGCGAGGCGCTGGCCGCCGGACTGGTCACCGAGGACGGCGACCGGGTGGCCTTCCGGCACGACCTGGTCCGCGAGGCCGTGGACGCGACCCTGCCCAGGACGGTCCGGCAGAGCCTGCGCCGCCGGGCCATCGACGTGATGCTGCGGCACGGCGCGCCGCCATCGGACGTCGCGGAACTCGTCATGGACGTGGCCCAGCCGGGGGACACCGAGGCGATCGCGATCCTGCGGCGGGCCGCCGCGGAGACCGGGCGGGTGTCCCCGACGGTGGCCAGCGTGCTCAGCCGCCGGGCGCTGGACCTGACCCCGGCCGGTGATCCCGGCCGCGGCCCGCTGACCGCCGAGACCCTGGCCTATCTCATGTACGCCGGCAAGGCCGCCGAGGCGGTCAGGCTGATGACGGCCGCCGCGGGCGACCTCGCTGATCCGGCGGCTGAGGCCGAGGTCAGGCTCAGTCTGGCCCACCTGTCGATGCAGTACGCGTCCGCCGACATGGTCGAGCAGTGCCAGCGGGCGCTGGAACTGCCCGGCGTGCCCACGGCGCTGCGGGTCCAGCTGCTGTCGTTCTTGTCGCTGGGACTG
>Ga0335083_10010563_pt1 | contig 11140 bp, 9 predicted proteins | sample Lox_Sample_42_FD_206716 | JGI IMG/M metagenome (GOLD analysis project Ga0335083, IMG submission 206716) | Soil microbial communities from Loxahatchee National Wildlife Refuge, Florida, United States - Lox_Sample_4.2 | ecosystem: Environmental > Terrestrial > Soil > Wetlands | place: USA: Florida... | reverse complement strand
CACCGCCACCAGCGCGTTGATGGGCACGGATTCGGGCGGCACATCCAGGCTGGCCAGCGTGGCGATCAGCCCGGCGCGGTCGCTCTCATCCTCGCCCATGCCGACGATGCCGCCACAGCAGATATTGATGCCCGCGTCGCGCACCGCCTCCAGCGTGTCCAGCCGGTCCTGGTAGGTGCGGGTGGTGATCACCTTGTCATAATACTCGGGCGAGGTGTCCAGGTTGTGGTTGTAGTAATCCAGCCCGGCGCCTTTCAGCTTGCCGCTCTGCTCGCGGGTGAGCATGCCCAGCGTCACGCAGGTTTCCAGCCCCATCGCCTTCACGCCCGAGATCATGCTGCACACCGTCTCCAGGTCCTGCTCCTTCGGGCTGCGCCAGGCGGCACCCATGCAGAACCGCGCAGCACCCTTCTCCTTGGCCGCGCGCGCCTGCTCCAGCACCGCGTCCACGGCCATCAGCTTGTTCGCCTTGGTGCCGGTCTCGTACTCAGCCGCCTGCGGGCAATAGCCGCAATCCTCGGGGCAGCCGCCGGTCTTGATCGAGAGCAGGGTCGAGATCTGGATTCGGGTCGGGTCGAAATGCTCGCGGTGCGCGCTCATGGCGCGGAAGAGCAGTTCGGGGAACGGCAGCGCCAGAAGGGCGGCAACATCCGCGCGGGTCCAGCGCGGTTTTGTGGCAATATGGCTATCAGGCACCGTAACTTACTCCATCCGTCGATTGCAGGGCAGGTTAATCCCATGCTTCAAGAGAGGCAAAAGGAAGACCATGGCAAGCTATTTCATTACCGGGACCGGCACCGGGGTCGGCAAGACCTATGTTACAGCCGGCCTGATCCGCGCCGGGCGCGAATTGAAGCGTGATTTCGCGGCGATCAAGCCGATTCTCTCCGGCTACGACCCGGACAATCCCGCCGGCACCGACCCGGCCGTGCTGCTGGAGGCCATGGGCCGGCCGGTCACCCCGCTGAACATCGCCACCGTGTGCCCGTGGCGCTTCGCCGCCCCGCTCTCGCCGGACATGGCCGCGGTGCGCGAGGGCCGGCATATCATGTTCAACGACGTGGTCACCTTCTGCCAGACCGCCATGGCCGCCGCGCGCGGCACGCTGCTGATCGAGGGTGCGGGGGGCGCTGCCGTGCCCCTGGACGACAATCACCTGATCATCGACCTTATCGTGACGCTGAAGACCCCGGTCATCCTGGTCGCGGGCACCTATCTCGGCAGCATCAGCCACACCATCACCACCGGGGCATTCCTGGCCGCGCACGGCGTGCGCGTCACCGCCGTGGTGCTGAGCGAGAGCCCCGAATCGCCAGTGCTGCCGGAGGAAACCGCGGCCACGCTGGAGCGCTTCGTCTCCTGCCCCATCCACATCATCCCGCGGGATTTCGACGACGGCTCCTTCCGCAAGCTGGCCGCCAAACTTTAGGGCTGGGGGACCGCCCGCACGGCTGCGGCGCGATACTCAGCCGGAAAGGCGGCCTCCAGGGCGTGCAGCTTGGGGATGTCGTTGACCACGATATACGGGTAGTCCGGGTGGTTCTCCAGGAAGTCCTGGTGATACGACTCGGCCTGGTAGAACGGCATGGCGGGGTCCACCCGTGTCACGACCGGCGCATCAAAGCTGTGCGCGGCGGTGAGCTGGGCGATATAGGCGGTGGCCACGTGCTGCTGCGCCGGGCTGGCGTACCAGATCTCGCCCCGGTACTGCGTGCCGGTATCCGGCCCCTGGAAGTTCAGCTCCGTCGGGTCGGTGGCCACGGCGAAGTAGATCTGCAGGATGCGGCCGTAGGAAATCACGCGCGGGTCGAAGATGATCTGCACCGACTCGGCATGGCCAGTGGTGCCGGTACTCACCGTCTCGTAATTGGCGGTATCGGCCGCGCCCCCGGTGTAACCGGCATAAACGTGCACCACGCCCTTAACATGCTCATACACCCCCTGCATGCCCCAGAAGCAGCCGCCCGAGAGGATCGCGGTTTCGCTGGCAACGGCCTCGGGCGGATCATAGGCCGGAGGCGGCACCTCGGCCCGGGCGAAGCCGCCTGCCAACAGGGCGGCAATGCCGCCGAGCAGCCAGGCGGCGTTACGGAAAAGGGAGCGCGATGCGCGGACGGCCATGGTTCACCTCGGCTTTCGAGGTAAAGCTAGGCACGCCCCAGCTTGGCGCCAATACCCGGGCGGGCATGGTTTTCATGCCGCGCCGGCATCGCCGCCAGAGTAGAATTTACAGACAGTCTCTCAGGTGTCGAGATTCGCCACTTTCAGCGCATTGGTGACGATGAAATCGCGCCGGGGCTCGACGATGTCGCCCATCAGCGTCGCGAAGATCTGGTCCGTGTCCTCGGCGTCCGCAATCTTCACCTGGAGCAGGCGGCGGGCGGAGGGGTCCAGCGTGGTGGCCCAGAGTTCCTCCGGGTTCATCTCGCCCAGGCCTTTGAAGCGGCTGATGGTGAGGCCCTTGCGGCCATAGGCCAGCAGCGCGTCCCACATCGCGGCGGGACCGTGGATGGGCTTTGGCGCACCGTCGATGGCCAAGGTAGCCCCGGCGCCGAACAGTTCCTCCAGCCGGTCGGCACACTCGGCCAGATAACGCGCCTCGGCGGTGCGCAGCGTGGCAGCGTCCAGATGGTAGCGCTCGGCCACGCCGCGCACGGTGCGGCCCAGGGTGATGCCGGACGCATCGGAGGTGACGACCCAGCCGCGCTCGGTGGGGTGGGAGAGCGCATTCAGCCGCGCGACCAGCGCTGCATCCTTGGCGGCGTCGCCGAGGGCGGCAGGGGAGAACAGGCCGGAGATGGCGATCTGTTCCAGATAGTTCAGCGGCAGCACGTTGGTCAGCGCCTTCAGCCGGTGCACGGCCTGGCCCAGCCAGGATGTTTCGGCGCGCAACTCGTCGCCGGCCAGGGTCAGGTCGCCGGAAGTCAGCGCCGCCTCGCCCAGGGCGCGCTCCAGCAGGAAGGCTTCCAGCGCGTCGTCATCCTTCAGGTAGCGCTGGTCGTTGCCGCGCTTGGCCCGGTAGAGCGGCGGCTGGGCGATGTAGAGATAGCCCTTTTCGACCAGTGTCGGCATCTGACGGTAGAAGAAGGTGAGCAGCAGCGTACGGATATGCGAGCCGTCCACGTCGGCGTCGGTCATGATGACGATGCGGTGGTAGCGCAGCTTGCTTTCATCGAACCCGCCCTGCTCCGGCTCGCCCCGGCCGATGCCAGCCCCCAGCGCGGTGATCAGCGTGCCGATTTCGGCGCTGCCCAGCATCTTGTCGAACCGCGCGCGCTCCACGTTCAGGATCTTGCCCTTGAGCGGCAGGATGGCCTGGAACTTGCGGTCGCGCCCCTGCTTCGCGGAGCCGCCTGCGGAGTCACCCTCCACCAGGAACAGCTCGGACTTGGCCGGGTCGCGTTCCTGGCAATCGGCCAGCTTGCCGGGGAGCGAGGAGATGTCCAACACCCCCTTGCGCCGGGTCAGCTCGCGCGCCTTGCGGGCGGCTTCGCGGGCGGCGGCGGCGTCCATCACCTTCTGCACGATGCCCTTGGCTTCCTTGGGGTGCGTCTCGAACCAGTGGCTCAGCGCATCGGCCACGGCGGCCTGCACCACCGGCTGCACCTCGGAGGAGATCAGCTTGTCCTTGGTCTGGGAGGAGAATTTCGGGTCCGGCACCTTCACCGAGAGCACGGCGGTCATGCCCTCGCGCATATCCTCGCCGGAGAATTCCATATTCTCCTTCTTGCTCATGCCCTGGGCGTATTTGCTCACCACGCGGGTCAGCGCCGCGCGGAACCCGGCGAGATGCGTGCCGCCGTCGCGCTGGGTGATGTTGTTGGTGAAGCAGAGCATGGTCTCGTGGTAGGAATCGTTCCAGGAGAGCGCGAACTCCACCTTGATGCCTGCCTCCTTGGCCTCGGAGATGGCGGTAATGGGCGCAGGCAGCACCGGGGTTTTGGCGCGGTCGAGCCAGGAGCAGAATTCCTTCACCCCGCCCTCGTAGTGGAACTTGGCTTCCTGCACCGGCTCGTGCCGCTCATCGCGCAGGATGATGGCGAGGCCGGAGTTGAGGAAGGCCAGCTCGCGCAGGCGGCGCTCGAAGATGGCGTAGTCGAACTCCGTGTGCGTGAAGGTGGCGGCGGAGGGCTTGAAGGTGACTTCCGTGCCGTTCGGGTGGTCGGTGGGCCCGACCAGCTTCAGCGGCGCCACGGTGTTGCCGTGCTCGAAGCGGATGAAATGCTCCTCGCCATTGCGCCAGATGCGCACTTCCATCCATTCGGAGAGCGCGTTGACCACCGCCGCGCCCACGCCGTGCAGACCGCCGGAAACCTTATACGAGTTCTGGTTGAACTTGCCGCCCGCGTGCAGCTTGGTCAGCACCACCTCGGCGGCGGAGATGCCCTCCTCCGCGTGGATATCGGTGGGAATGCCACGGCCATTGTCGCTTATGGTCATCGAGCCGTCGCCGTTCAGCACCGCCTCGACCCGGTCGGCGAAGCCCGCCTGGGCCTCGTCCACCGCGTTGTCGATGATCTCGAAGCCCATATGGTGCAGGCCCGAGCCGTCATCGGTATCGCCGATATACATGCCGGGGCGCTTGCGCACGGCATCCAGCCCCTTGAGCACGCTGATCGACGCGGCGTCATACGCGTCATCTTGCGCGGGGGATTGAGGGATCGGCGGCGTCGATTCGGACATTCGCGGCAGGGCTCCAGACTCGTCTAAACAAGCCCTGGTTATAGCTGATTTTCGCGGCAATTCCTAATCCGGGGTCATAAAGCCCTTTCCGATGGCAAGCAGGCCCCCAGCGCCGCGGCCAGCGCCACGATTCCGGCCCGGAACGGCCCGCGCAAGGCCGCCGCCAGGGTGCCGAGCTGCGTGGTTCGCGGCACGATCCGCGGCAGTTCCGGGATCACCGCGTCAAAGCGCAGCCCCATGTTCTGCTCCATGTAGGTCTGCGCCAGCCCGCCCGGCGCACCTGCCCGGTTGAGCACCAGCAGCGGCGGGGAACCGCCGCCCGGCAGGCTGGTCAGCCGCTCCAGGTTGCGGATGGAGATCATGCTCGGGTCCATGACGATGACCCGCTGCTGCGCGTTGAGCAGCAGGTCCCGGGCGAAGGGTTCCAGCCGCGCCCCGGCATCAGCCACGGCGAAATTAAAGCGCGAGCGAATGGTCCGGATGAACTTCAGCGCGCTTTCATGGTGGTATTTAACGTCCTGCTCCAGCGGTTCCACCCCGGCCAGCACGTGCAGCCGGTCGGCCGCGCCCAGCATGCAGCGCTCGATCAGCAGCTTGTCCACGCGCTCCGGATGTTCCAGCACCGCGCTCAGCCCCTTGGCCTGGGGCAGGTCCAAATGCAGCCCCACCGTGCCGGTGTTCAGCATGCCGTCCAGCAATGAGGTGTGGCGGTGCAGCGCGGTGGCGATGTACCAGGCGAGATTGGTGGTCAGTGTCGTGGTCCCCACCCCGCCGCGCGCGCCGGCCACCGCCACCAGCCGCCCACCGCGCGCCGGGCCCGGCACCTCGGGCGGTGCTGCGACGAAAGGCAGGAGGTCGCGCAGCACCGCCTCCCTTGAGAGCGGCTTGCACAGATATTCGCGGATACCCATGCCCTTGGTCACGGTGCGGTAGAAACTGATGTTTTGAATTTCGCCGATGGCCAGCACCACCGTGCCCTCATGCACCACCTCGGCCAGCTCCAGCATGGCGTTCACCGGCTGGTCCTCGCCGGAGAGGTCCACCAGCACCACCTCCGGCGTGGTCATCGCCCCCAGAATTCTCAGGCTGGCCAGGAAATCAGCGACATGCACCAGCTTGCCGCCGGGGATGCGCCCGGCCAGGCATTCCTGCAGCAGCGCGGCACTCGCCTCATCGCGGACGAAGCCGATGAATTTCTCCCTTGGCGGCGGCGCGGCGCGCGGCAGGGGTGGCAGGGCGAAGGCGTGGCTTCCTCTTGGCGCCTGGGCGAGGAGGGGCATCGTGAGGGTGTGGCTGTCATCGGGCATTGGCCGGAATCCATGGGCTGGAGGACATCGCCGGAGTTTTTCCAGACAGCCTGATCTGCGCAGACAAAGGTTGATTCGCCGTTAATGGCTTGCTGCCCAGGGCAGATATTCCTCTTCCCTTCTTTTCCCGCGGCGCGGCTTGGCCTATCAGCGCCGCTTCACTCAGGACTTAGGACACGCATGGCTCGGCAGAAGAAAGGCCGCAAACTCGACGGCTGGATCATCCTCGACAAACCGCAAGGGATCACCAGCACGCAGGCGCTCAACAAGGTTAAACGAGCGCTGGACGCGCAAAAGGCGGGCCATGGCGGCACGCTGGATCCGCTGGCCACGGGCATTCTGCCGATCGCGCTGGGTGCTGCCACCAAGACCGTGCCTTACGTGATGGACAGCACGAAGATCTACCACTTCACCATCCGCTTCGGCGAGGCGCGGGATACCGACGACGCCGAGGGCGCGGTGGTCGCCACCTCGGATGCCCGCCCGACGGACGATGAGATCCGCGCGGCCCTGCCACAGTTTGTCGGCAACATCATGCAGGTGCCGCCGGCGTTCTCGGCACTGAAAGTGGCCGGCGAGCGCGCCTACGACCTCGCCCGCGCCGGCGCCCCGCCGGAGTTGCCGCCCCGCCCGGCGCAGGTGGACCGCTTCGAGTTGATCGGCCGGCCGGATGCCGACCATGCGGAGTTCGAGGTGCAGTCCGGCAAGGGGGTGTATATGCGCGCTTTGGCGCGGGACGTGTCGCGCGCCTGCGGCACTGTGGGGCATATCGCGGTGCTGCGCCGCCTGCGCGTGGGCCCATTCCTGGAAAAAATGGCGGTTCCGCTGGACAAATTCCTCGATCCGGCGCATACGCCCGCGTCTCTTGCTGAAACGATACTGCCGCTCTCGACCGCGCTGGACGACATCCCGGCCCTGGCCCTGAACGCAGCAGAGTTTCATGCCCTTTCCCAGGGCCAGGCGATCAGCCTGGTGGACCTGATGGGGCGGATTCCGGACGCGGCCAACCCCGATGAGGGGCTGGTGCGCATTACGGCAGCGGGGCGCGTCACGGCTCTGGCCCGACTCTCCGATGGGTGGCTGAAGCCGGAACGCTTGTTTTAACGTCTAGTTGTAAGGGATATCCCGATGTCGATTACTCCCGAGCGCCGCACCGCGCTCATCGCCGAATACGCCACCGCCGCCAACGACACTGGCAGCCCGGAAGTGCAGGTCGCCCTGCTCTCCGAGCGCATTTCCAACCTCACCGAGCACCTGAAGACCCACGCGAAGGACTTCCACTCCCGCCGCGGCCTGCTCGTGCTGGTCGGCCAGCGCCGCTCGCTGCTGGACTACCTGAAGCGCAAGAGCGTCAAGCGCTACCAGGACCTCATCGGCCGCCTGAACCTGCGCCGCTGATCTTCCGGGGCCCGCCCCAACAAAAAAACGCCGCCCGGGCATCTCGGGCGGCGTTTTGCGTTTACGGACAGTCCGGGTTCAAAAATGACAAATTCGTCATTCTCATACCCTTAAAGTGCGGCTATTTTTTTCTGAATAGCGCATCGGCCGTTCATATGAAAAACATGGATTCCGCCAAAAAACGGTCCGCCCCTGAAGAGGGTGCGGCTCCATCGAATGGACGCAGAGTGCGTCACAGGGTCAAAAGATTGCAGGAAAGGATGCGGGAGCCGAGCCTGACGGTGCTTCTGGTGCTGCAGCTTTTTATCATCTTCGCGGTAGGCCCCCTGTTTTCTTATGGAATCAACATCCCGCCCGACGCACTGATCGGCGGGTTCGTCATTGTTGTTGGATTTGTCGTCGTGGCCTCGCGGGAGCTGCGGCCGACGATTTTGGTCATCGCAGCACTTTTTCTCAGCGGGGTGGCGTTTATCGTGCGCCAGAGCAACGAAAATGCGCTGACCGACTGGTTGGGGGCCGGGGGCGGAGTCTGCGCGGTGGCTAGTCTCAGCTGGGTGGTGGCCAAAGCGCTTTCCGCGCCGGGACGGATGAGCGAATACCGCATTGTTGGCGCGGTCGTCCTCTACCTGAACTTTGCCATCATGTTCACCTCGTTGTTCAGGCTCATCGCTGAGCGCGTGCCGGGATCCTTTTCAGGCATTCCGGCCCATTTCACACATGGGACCTCGATGGCCGATCTGATGTATTTCAGCCTCACGACGTTAACCACTGTCGGATATGGCGATATTACGCCTGTAAACCCCGTGGCCCGCAGCCTCTGCAATTTTGAAGGGATAATCGGTCAGCTTTATCCGGCCATCATCCTGGCGCGCATGATTACGCTGTACACGCCCAAGGCAGGGCCAGAGGAATGAGGGGCCGAACGGCGATACCTGATTTGCCCGCACGATCGTATAGCCGCCGGTAGCGGGGCTGTTTGAAAACTCACTCTGTTGGGCCGGTGATGTGCGTTTGGCGAGCGCCGGAGCACGGAACAACGCGCGTCACCGGCCAACAGAGCAGAGTTTGCGGATAGACGCTCAGCGTGCGGCGCGTAGCATCTCGTCGATGCCCTGGCGCGTCAGGCCGATATCGGCCAAGCAGCGGTCGGAGAGCCGGTTCAGCTCTGCGGCAGCCGCGCGGCGCTCACGCCAGGCCCGGAACCGGTTGACCAGCGTGTCGTGCCGCTCAGCATTCATAATCGGCGCCTGGCGCACGAAAACGAGCGCCCCGAGCTTGCCCAGGGTGGTCGGGTTATGGATAGTCGTAAACATGATTCACCTGTTTTATCGGGGAGCGGCCGTGTCACCACGACCCAGCAGCACTCCCGAGGCGGAGAAGCCTTGCTCTCCGTGCGCCTTCTTATAGTGCAGAATGGCGTTTTTTTGTGCGTCTTTTGCTGCGATGCAGTATTGCAACGAACGCATGTCATGGAGTTGTAGCATGTCGCCGGAACATAAAGATCGCCTGGGCGCGCTGCGTGCCCGCCTCGCCGAAACCGGGCTGGACGGGTTCATCATCCCCCGATCCGATGAATATCTCGGCGAATACGTGCCCCCCTGCGCCGAGCGTCTGGCCTGGATCACCAGCTTCACCGGCAGCGCGGGGCTGGCCATAGTGCTGGCCGACGGGGCGGCAGTGTTCTCCGATGGCCGCTACACGCTGCAACTGCAGCAGGAGACCGACCCCGAACTCTGGGAGCGCCGCCATATCATCGAGGACAAGCCGGAAGCCTGGCTGCGCGCCCACGCCGAGGGCAAGCGCATCGGCTACGACCCTTGGCTGATCAGCCCGGAGGGGCTGAAGCGCTTTACCGGGGTGGAGCTGGTGCCGGTGCAGAGCAATCCCATCGACGAAATCTGGGCGGACCGCCCTGCCCCGCCTTTGGCCCCCGCCGTGCCACACCCGGAGGAATATGCGGGCGAAAGCGCTGCGGCCAAGCGCGCCCGTCTGGCGGCGGAACTGCGCGCCGCCGGGCAGGATGCCGCCATCCTCACCGACCCGGCCTCGCTCGCCTGGCTGTTCAACATCCGTGGCAGCGACCTGGAATTCTGCCCCTTCGCCCTCGGCTACGCGCTGCTGCGCGACGATGCCTCGGCGCTGATCTTCATGGCCCCGGAGAAGGTGACACGCGCCCTGCGCGCGCATCTCGGCCCCGAGGTGACGGTGCTGGATCGCGCCGCCCTGCCCGCCGAGATCACGGCGCTCAAGGACAAGACGGTGCGCTTCGATCCCGCCACCCAGCCCGTCTGGTTCGAGGCCGCGCTGCGCGAGGCAGGCGCGAACATTGCCACTGGGCCGGACCCGGTTGCCCTGCCGCGGGCGCTGAAAAACCCCACCGAACAGGCGGGCGCCCGCGCCGCGCACTTACGCGACGGCGTGGCGATGGTGAAGTTCCTCGCCTGGATGCGCCATGCCAAGGGTGAGAGCGAGATCTCCGCCGCGGCGAAGCTGCTGGAATTCCGGGCCCAGGGCGCGCTGTTCAGGGGCGAGAGCTTCCCCTCCATCTCAGGTGCGGGGGAGCACGGCGCGATCATCCATTACCGCGTCACGCCGGAGACCAACCGGGCCATCCAGCCCAACGAGGTCTACCTTATAGATAGCGGCGGCCAGTATCTGGACGGCACCACGGACATCACCCGCACCATCTGGACCGGGCCGGGCGAAGCACCCGCCGGGATCCGCGCCAACGTCACCCGCGTGCTGGCCGGGCACATCGCCCTGGCCCGCGCCGTGTTCCCGGAGGGCGTGGCGGGCGCGCATCTGGACGCCTTCGCCCGCCAGGACCTCTGGCGCGCGGGGCTGGATTACGACCACGGCACCGGCCATGGCGTCGGCTCTTATCTCTCGGTGCATGAGGGGCCGGCGAGCATCTACCGCGCCGCCAAGCCGGTGCCGCTCGCGGCGGGGATGATCCTCTCCGACGAGCCGGGCTATTATTTGCCGGGCGCCTATGGGATTCGCCTGGAAAACCTGGTGCTGGTGCAGCAAGCGCCCTTCCCCCAGGCGCTGAAGCCGTTTCTGCGCTTCGAGACGCTGACGCTGGTGCCGTTCGACCGCGCGCTGATCGAGCCCGCCCTGCTCTCCCCGGAGGCGCTGGACTGGCTCAACGCCTACCACGCGCAGGTTTACGAGGCGCTGGCCCCGCAACTCGACAGCCCCGCCCGCGCCTGGTTGGAGGCCGCCACCGCGCCGATATAATTATTGACCGGGCAAAGCCGGGTATTGCAAAATTATCGCAAGCGAGTCGCTGAATTTTATGCAGAAAGGCCGAACCATGCGCCTGTTCGTCGCCCTCGACCTCCCCTGGGAGGTGAAAGAAGAGCTCAGCGATCTGTCTTGCAACCTGCCTGGGGCGCGCTGGGTGCCCACGGATAATTTCCACCTCACCTTGCGCTTCATCGGCGAGGCCAACCGCCTCCAGGCCGAGGAGATCGACCTCGCCCTCGCCTCCTTGCGCGGGCGCAGCTTCCAGTTCTCGCTCTCCGGGCTCGGCTGGTTCGAGAAGAACGGGCGGGTGAACACGCTCTATGTCGGCGTCGAGCGCAACGAGGATCTGGCCCGGTTGCAGACCAAGGTGGAGACGGCGCTGAACCGCTGCGGCCTCGCGCCGGACAAGCGCCGCTTCACCCCGCATGTCACGCTGGCGCGGATGGACATGAACGTGACGCCAGCACTCACCAGCTTCGTGCAGGCGAATAATCTGTACCGCT
>Ga0335083_10010562_pt1 | contig 11140 bp, 11 predicted proteins | sample Lox_Sample_42_FD_206716 | JGI IMG/M metagenome (GOLD analysis project Ga0335083, IMG submission 206716) | Soil microbial communities from Loxahatchee National Wildlife Refuge, Florida, United States - Lox_Sample_4.2 | ecosystem: Environmental > Terrestrial > Soil > Wetlands | place: USA... | reverse complement strand
TCTCTTCCATCACCTCGACTGCAAAAGGATCAAGTTCGCCGGCGCGCACGCCGGCCGAGTCCACATAGACGAATTTTCCGAGCAAGTGGCGCATGAGGGCCGCCGCCATCGGCGAGCGCACCGAATTGAGCGTGCAGGCGAAGAGGACCGCGCCCGGCAGCTCCTGGCCGTGGGGCCCGCGCATGCGCTCTAGCCCTTCAGGTGCAGCACGCAGATCAGCGTGAACAGGCGCCGCGCGGTGTCGAAGTCGAGCTCGATCTTGCCCTTGAGCCGCTCCTCCAGCAGCCGCGAACCTTCGTCGTGCAGGCCGCGCCGTCCCATGTCGAGCGCTTCGATCTGGGATGGCGGCGCGGTGCGGATAGCTTTGTAGTAGCTCTCGCAGACGAGGAAGTAGTCCTTGATGACTTTCCGGAACGGCGTGAGCGAGAGCATCACCTTGCCATGCGCGCTTTCGTCCGTGAGGCGGATATCGAAGACGAGGCGGTTCTCCTCGATGGCGAGCACGAGATTGTAGGGACCGCCGTCAGAGCCGGCCGGCTTGAAGCTGTTCGCCTCGAGCAGGTCGTACATCGCGATTTCGCGCTCCTGCTCGATCTCGCGGGTGCGGCGCACGACGCTCTTCTCGTCGAGCATTATCGCCGCGAGGCGGAAATCGGATGACCCACTCACGATCAGCTCTTGAGATTGAGCCGCGCCGCGATCGACCGCGCATGCGCATCGAGCCCTTCGGCTTCGGCGAGCGCGATGGCATCGGGCCCGAGACGCGCGATGGTCGAGGCCTCGCAGGCAAGCAATGTCGTGCGCTTGACGAAGTCAAGCACCGAAAGGCCGGAGGAAAACCGCGCCGTGCGTGCCGTCGGCAGCACATGGTTGGGACCCGCGATGTAGTCGCCCATTGCCTCCGGCGTGTTGCGGCCGAGGAAGATGGCGCCGGCATGCCTCACGCGCTTGAGCAGCGCATCCGGCTCAGCCGTTGCGATCTCGAGATGCTCGGGCGCGATACGGTCGACCAGCGCAGCGGCATCCAGGAGATTGGAGACGAGAATGATTGCGCCGTGATCATTCCAGCTTGCGCCCGCGATCGCCTTGCGCGGCAGAAGTGCCAGCGCACGAACGACCGCTTCTTCGACGCGCCCGGCAAAGTCCTCGTCGTCCGTGATGAGGATGCTTTGCGAGGACGTGTCGTGCTCGGCCTGGCTCAAGAGGTCGGCGGCGATCCAGTCGGAGTTGTTGTCCTTGTCGGCGACGACGAGTATCTCCGACGGCCCGGCCACGGAATCGATGCCGACCTTGCCGAACACCTCGCGCTTCGCCGCCGCCACATAGGCATTGCCCGGACCGACGATCTTGTCGACCGGTGCGATGGAGGTCGTCCCGAACGCGAGCGCCGCAACCGCCTGCGCGCCGCCGACGCGATAGATTTCGTTCACGCCGGCGCGTTTTGCCGCCGCCAGCACGAGCGGGTTGATCGCCCCGCCGCTCGCCGGTGTCACCATGACGACGCGCGCAACGCCCGCGACGCGCGCGGGGATCGCGTTCATCAGCACCGAACTCGGATAGGCCGCCGTGCCGCCAGGCACGTAGAGCCCGACGCTCTCGAGCGGCGTCCAGCGCCAGCCGAGCTTGGCGCCCGTGTCGTCGGAGAACCATTCGTCTTTCGGCAATTGGCGGCGATGATACGCCTCGATCCGACGCGCCGCGACATCGAGCGCCTCGCGCGCCGGTTTGGTGCAGCTCTTCTCCGCTCCGTCGATCTCGGCCGTGCTGATCCTCAGCGTGTCGGCGGTCAGCCGGACCCGATCGAATTTCTCGGACAGCTCCAGCAGCGCCAGGTCACCTCGCGTGCGCACATCGGCGATGATGGCGCGCACAGCGAGTGCCACGTCTTCCTCGGTCTCGCGCTTGGCACCGATCAGGGCTGCGAATTCGCCATCGAATCCGGGTTTGCGCGCGTCGAGGCGGCGCGACATGTCACTTGTCCTCGGCTTCGTGCTCAGGACGGCCGCGCGCGGCCCAGACGCCGCTCACATCCTGCGCACCGACATCGATGCATTCCACTTCGAGCCGGATGGTGCCGCCGCCTGCGAACAAGAGATCGACCGTGCCGGCCGGATCGTCGCCACCTTTCGGCGTGAACTTGATCGCAAGCAAGGCCACGACCGACTCCGGCGCATCGGTCCGCAAGCCGCGCGACCTGACGGACAGGACGCCGTCGAAATGCAGTCCCGTCTGCACGCGCAGATTGGGACCCTGGCGCTTCTCGGCGTCTTCCCACTTGAAGCGGTTGAAGAGCGCGGCGAAGCGGCGCGACTTCGGCAGATAGACGAGATCCTTGATCTTCGCCACGGCATCCTGCAGCCGCGCCGATACGATCTCCAGATCCTCCGCGTCTTCGGCGGCGAGGAACAAACCCTGTTCCGTCATGCGCTAAGCCGCTCGACCTCCGCGCCAACGCGCGAGAGCTTTTCCTCGAGCCGCTCGAAGCCGCGGTCGAGGTGATAGACGCGGTTGACGACGGTGTCGCCTTCCGCGACCAGGCCCGCGAGCACGAGGCTGACCGAGGCGCGAAGATCCGTGGCCATCACTTGCGCGCCTTTCAGCCGCTCGACACCGGTCACGGTTGCGGTGTCGCCGTCTATCCGGATGTTGGCGCCCATGCGCGTCAGCTCAGGCACATGCATGAAGCGATTCTCGAACACCGTCTCCTTGATGTGGCTGGTACCGTCCGCAACCGCCATCAGCGCCATGAACTGGGCCTGCAGATCCGTCGGAAATGCCGGGAACACATCGGTGACGACGTCGGTGCAGATGGGCCGCGCGCCGTTCCTGTGGACCTGAATACCGCGATTGCTCTCGATCACCTCGGTACCGACATTGCGCAACAGATGAAAGAGCGCCGCGTTGGAATCCGCCCTTGCGCCAAGGAGCTCGACCTCGCCGCCTGCGAGCGCGGTGGCGATGGCATAGGTACCCGTCTCGATGCGGTCCGGCATCACGCTGTATTCCGCGCCGTGCAACTTGTCGATGCCCTCGATCGCGACCTCATTCGTACCGAGCCCGGTGATCTTCGCGCCCATCGCGATCAGGAAGTGGCCGAGATCGACGATCTCGGGCTCGCGCGCGGCGTTCTTGAGCACGGTCCGCCCTTTGGCAAGCGTTGCCGCCATCAGCAACGTCTCGGTCGCACCGACCGAAGCGCGCGGCACGGTGAAGGTTGTCCCCTTCAGCCCGCCGTCCGAATGCGCGATGACGTAGCCGTCCTCGAGCGCGATGTTTGCGCCCATGGCCTCGAGGCCCTGGATGTGGAAGTCGACGGGACGCGCGCCGATGGCACAGCCGCCGGGGAGCGAGACCCGCGCATGGCCATGGCGGGCCAGAAGCGGCCCCAACACCTGGAAGCTCGCGCGCATCTTGCGCACGATATCGTAGGGTGCGAACGCGGACTCGATGACTGCGGCCTGCAGGCGCATCGTGTCGCTCTGCCCCATCGTCATGCCGCGGCGGATGTTGATCGTCACGCCGAACTGCATGACGAGATCGGCCATCGCCTCGACGTCCGCGAGTCGCGGCATGTTCCGGATCGTCACCGGCTCTTCCGTCAGAAGCGAAGCCGCAATCAGTTTCAGTGCGGAGTTCTTCGCACCGCCGATTGGAATGTCACCCTTGAGGCGGTTGCCGCCCCGAATGCGAATGCGATCCATGTCCCCTGCTTTGCGAGTCGATCCTCGCGGAAAACATTGCCGTTTTAGCGTGGCCCCTGCCCCGCGAACAGCCACACGAGGCGCTTCTGTTAACGAGTCTTCGCGGCGGTATTGGGGCCGGTTGTCGCGGCCTCCTCACCCCTGCCGGTACGCGCGGGCGCGGCTTTGGTTTCGCCCTTCGCGCGGGCTTTGCGGCGCTTGAGGTTCTCGCGCAGCGCCTTCGCCAGCCTCGCATTCCGTTCCTCGGACCTGGCTTTCATCCGTACATGTCCCAATTTGGCAGCGGGTCTTTGCGGCGGCCGACCCATAGGCTATACCCCGCCACTTCCAAAGAACTGCCACCTTGGAAGCGGGGAAACCCACGCGGAAAGCCGGAGTAGCGTAGTGGTAGCGCAACCCCTTGGTAAGGGGTAGGTCGTGAGTTCGATTCTCACCTCCGGCACCAGCCTTCGCCGCTACGCGGCTTCGGCTGGCAGGCCAGCCTCCTCAATGATGCAGGAAGAACGCCGCGGCCAGCACCACGATCACCAATCCGCCCAAGATCAGGATGCTCCTGAGGCTCATGGCGCTCATTTCACCTGGAAGCCGCGCCAGAAGGTGTCGGCGGGGTCGATGAAGATGGTGTTGTAGCCGGTTGCGATTGCCGAGCCCTCGATCGAAGGCACGATTGCGTCGTGATTGCCGACCTTCGCGCTCGCCTCGACGCGTCCGGTGAAGCGGCTGCCGATATAGCTCTCGTGCACGAAGCTCTCGCCGACCTTCAGCTTCCCCTTCGATGCCATATGCGCGAGCCGCGCCGAAGTGCCGGTGCCGCACGGACTGCGATCGATCGCGCGTTCGCCGTAGAACACGGCGTTGCGGCCATCGGCGCCCTCGCCCTTCGGCCTGTCCGCCCAGAGCACATGGCTCACACCGCGGATGGTCGGCTCGAGCGGGTGCACCGGCTCGAACTTCTCGCGCACCAGCGCGCGCACAATGGGGCTGAGCTCCAGGATCTTCGCTGCGCCGAGCGCATCGAGTCCCTTGTACGGCCCTTGCGGCTCGACGATCGCGTAGTAGTTGCCGCCGTAGGAAACGTCGACGGTCAGCGGGCCGAAGCCCGGCACGTCGATGGCGATGCCCGTTGCGGCGACATAAGACGGCACGTTCCGGATCTTCACGGCCGTCACCTTGTCGCCTTCGCGCGTGTAGGTGACGTCGATCTCGCCGGCCGGCACTTCGATGCGCAGCACACCTTCCTTGCGCGGCGAAATCAGCCCGCGCTCGACCCCGAACGTGACCATGCCGATGGTGCCGTGGCCGCACATCGGCAAGCATCCACTGGTCTCGATGAAGAGGATGCCGAGATCGCAATCGTGCCTGTGCGGCGGATAGAAGAAGCCGCCCGACATCATGTCGTGTCCACGCGGTTCGAAGCACAGCCCGGTGCGAATCCAGTCGAAGCGCTTGAGGAAATCCTGCCGCTTCTCCGCCATCGAGGCGCCGTGCAGGAGCGGCGCGCCGCCGGAAACTAGCCGCACGGGATTGCCGGCCGTGTGGCCGTCGATGCAGAAGAAGATGTGGCGCCCTTCGCTCACGCCGCGAGCAGCGAAGAGAGTTGGCCGCGCGTGGCCTTCGCATTCTCGACCATCGCCGTCACTTCGGCGCGGCGCGCGCCGGACAGTGGCAGCCGCGGCAGGCGCACGCGTTCGGAGCCGCGTCCCATGACCTGCTCGGCGAGCTTGATCGACTGCACGAGGTCGTGCTCGGCGTCCAGATGGAGGAGCGGCATGAACCAGCGATAGATGGCGAGTGCCGTATCGAGATCACGCCGCGCCGCCGCGCGCGTCAGCGCGACGGATTCCTTCGGGAAGGCGCTCGTCAGGCCCGACACCCAGCCTTTCGCGCCGAGCAGCATCGCCTCGAGCGCCACGTCATCGAGGCCCGCCATCAGCTGGAACCGGTCGCCAAAACGGTTGATGAGATCGGTGAAGCGCCTGGGATCCGGCGCGCTCTCCTTGACTGCCACGATGTTGGGTAGCGCGGCGAGCTTCTCGAGCACATCCAGCCCGATCGAGACGCGATAGGCCGGCGGGTTGTTGTAGAGCATGATTGGCAGGCTCGTCGCCTCGGCGACGGCCTTGAAGTGCGTGTAGAGCTCCTCCGGCGTCGGCACATAGACCATCGCGGGCAGCACCATCAGCCCGTCGACGCCGATCTTTTCCGCATCGCGGGCAAAGGCGATGGCCCGCGCCGTCGTCAACTCCGACACACCGCACACGATCGGCACGCGGCCATTCACGGTCTCGCGCGCCGCCTTGAGGACCGCGCGCTTCTCGTCGGGCTCGAGAGAGTTGTTCTCGCCGCAGGTACCGAGCAGGATCAGGCCGTCGACGCCGTCCCGCACGAGCGCGTCCTGCACCTTTTGCGTGGCCGGCACATCGACCGAGTAATCGGACGCGAACTGGGTCGTGACCGCCGGGAACACACCTTTCCAGATATTCTTGGCCGCCACCTTGTCCTCCACGTCCCGAACGTGGCGTATGAAGTATCCGATTTGAGGCGAGGACTCCATGCCGGGCAAGGCCGTGGTGATAGGCGGCGGGATCGTGGGCAGCGGCAGCGCGCTCGCTCTGCAGCGCGCCGGTTTCGCCGTCACGCTGATCGATCCGATGCGCGAGCCTTCCGGTGCCTCGTGGGGCAATGCCGGGCACATCGCCATCGAGCAGGTCGAGCCGCTGGCGTCTCGCGCGGTGCTGCGCTCGGTGCCGGGTCGGCTGTTTGCAAATGGAGGAGCGCTCGACTTTTGTCTTGGCGATTTCGACAGGTGGTTGCCGTTCTCGCTGCGCTGGCTGGCTGCGACGTCGCCCGCACGTTTCGCGAAAGGAAAGTCGGCGCTCGCTACGCTGCTCGGCCGCGCCAGCGACGCCTGGAGGAGGCTAGCCGCCGATCTCGGCGCGCCGGGTCTTTATCGCGAAATCGGCCACGCCGTCGTGTGGGAGAGCGCGAAATCGGCCGCCGCCGGCATCGCGCAATGGCAGGCGACGGATGTTGGCACGGCGAAATTCCATATCGCGAGCGCGGCCGAGTTGGCGCGCATCGCGCCGCTCCTCAGGACAAAACCCGCCGCGGCAATCTGCTTCGAAAACTCGGGCCAGATCTCCGATCACGGCGAACTCGCCCTCGCGCTGGCGCGCACGTTCGAAGCACGTGGCGGCGAGCGGCTCTATCAGACGGCGCGGCTCCGTCATGCGGGCGATCGCGCAGCGGTGACATTTGCGGACGGAAAGGCGATTGACGCCGACATCATTCTCGTCGCGGCGGGCGCGAAGTCCGGTGACGTGTTGCGCGACGAAGGCACATTTGCGCCCTTGATCGCCGAGCGGGGCTATCACCTGCGCGCTCCCGTTTCAGACCGATGGCCGTCCGATCTCGGTCCTGTCGCTTTCGAGGATCGTTCTTTGATCGTCGGCCGTTTCTCGTCCGCCATGCGCGCCTCGAGCTTTGTGGAATTCGGGCGGCCGGACTCTCCGCCGGATTCGAAGAAATGGGCGCGCCTGCGCCAGCACATCACCGAGCTCGGCTTGCCATTTGCGCTGCCCGCCGAAACGTGGATGGGAAGCCGTCCCACCCTGCCCGACTATCTGCCGGCCATCGGTCGCAGCACGCGCTCGTCGAACGTGATCTATGCCTTCGGCCACCAGCATCTCGGCTTGACAATGGGACCGATCACCAGCGAACTCGTCGGCCAGCTCGCGACAGGCTCCGCGACTGCTGTGCCCTTGGAGCCGTTCTCGCTGGAACGGTTCGGCTAAATCAGCCCTTCCACTCGGGCACGCCCGCAAACGGATCGTCGATGCTCGCCGAGGGTTGGGTGAACCAGCGCGGGCCGTCCTTCGTCATGTGGAAGTGGTCCTCGAGGCGGACGCCGAACTCGCCCGGCAACACGATCATCGGCTCATTCGAGAAACACATGCCTTCCGCCAGCGGCGTACGGTCTCCGCGCACGAGATTGGGTGCCTCGTGCACGTCGAGCCCGATGCCATGCCCCGTGCGATGCGGCAGCCCGGGCAAGCGATAGTCCGGACCAAGCCCCGCTTTCGTCAGGACCGCGCGCGCCGCGGCGTCGACGCTCTCGCAAGGCGCGCCCGGCCGCGCGGCGGCGAACGCCGCCGCCTGGGCTTCCTTCTCGAGCGCCCAGATCTCGCGCGCGCGCTTCGTGGGCTCGCCGAACACATAGGTGCGGGTGATGTCGGAATTGTAGCCATCGAGCTCCGTTCCCGTATCGATCAAGACGACGTCGCCCTCCTTGAGCGCACGGTCCTTGTCGCCGCCATGCGGGAGAGACGAATCCGAGCCGAACGCGACGATGCAGAACGTATTGCCGGAGTCCGCGCCCAACGCACGGTGCTGGCCATCGATGAACCGCGCGACGTCCGACGACATGACGCCGGGCTTGAGGCTCTTCCACGCACGCCGCTGCACTTCAAGCGTGATGTCCTTGGCGCGCTGCATCAGGGCGATCTCCGCCGGCGACTTGGCGCGGCGCAGGCGATTGATCAAGGGACCTGCATCGGCGATGCGCTCCCGGCCCATCGCGCGGCAGAGACCGAGATAGAAGAACAGTGCAACCTGGTCGTCGAGACCGATGCGCGCGCCCGGCTTCAATCGCGACGCGATCAGGCGATAAGGACTTTCATCCTCTTCCCAGGTGAAGATCTCTCCCGGCACGCCGAGGATCCCCGAGACCTTCTCCCGCTCGAAGCCGGGACAGACATATTCGAGACCGCCGCCCGCGTGCACGATGGCGCCGGTGAAGCGCTCCGAAGGATGCCAGCTGACGCCCGTGAAGTAGCGCAGGCTCGCGGTCGGGCCCAAAACCATCGCGGCGACGTCGGACTCGCCCATCAGCGCGCGCAACTTCTCGAGCCGCGCCTTGCGTTCGGCCTGGCCGATCCTTTCGGGGTTCATGCTTGTCTCTCCATCGATTGGCACACGCACCCGGCCATGCTCAACTGGACACGTCTTTCATCGTCTGGGGCAAGATGATCGTCGATATCCTTCTCGCCGCGCTGGTCGCGATCGGCGCATTCTACACGATCGCGCTCGCGCGCGTCGCCATCGCACGCGGCCAGTGGCGGCCGACGATCGAGTCGATCGGGCTCGGCGCGATCACCAATTTTTTCGACACGCTGGGCATCGGTTCCTTCGCGCCGACCACCGCCTGGCTCAAGCTGCGCGGCCTGGTGCCGGACAGCTACATCCCGGCCATCCTCAACACCGGCCACTGCATCCCGACCTTCGTCGAGGCCCTGATCTTCATCAAGCTCGTGTCCGTCAACCCCATCCTTCTCACCGCCTGCATCGCGGCAGCCATGGCCGGATCCGCCTTCGGCACATCAGCGGTCCTGCGCGTGCCGGTGCGGTTCGTGCAGGGGACCGTCGGCGTGGCGCTGCTCATCGCGTCTGTCCTCTATGCCATGCAGAACCTCGACCTGTTCCCGAACAACGGCAACGCGCTTACACTTGCGCCCGCCTTCTTCGCGCTGGCCGTGATCGCGCATTTCGTGCTCGGCGCGCTGATGGCGTTCGGCATCGGTCTCTACGCGCCCTCGCTCATCCTGTTGAGCCTCATGGGCCTCGATCCCAAGGCCGCATTTCCGATCATGATGGGCGCCTGCGCCTTCCTGATGCCGGTCACCGGGTTGCGGTTCATGAAGAGCGATCGCATCGATTTGCGCATCGCCATCGGTATCGCGGTCGGCGGCGTGCCCGCAGTGTGGGTTGCAGCGAAGATGGTGACCAGCTTGCCGCTCGTCACCTTGCGCTGGGGCGTGGTCGTCGTCGTGCTCTACGCCGCGTTCCTGTTGCTGCGCTCTGCCTTCAAGGGCGAGACGGTGGCGCCGGTCGAAACGCTCGCGCTGCCCTGATCGTTTCTCCCCTCGCGCGGCAGCGCATGGGGAGAAAATCATTACCGCTCCACGCTGACCCGATACACCGTCGACGAACGATATTCGTCGCCCGGCCTCAGCACGACCGAGGGGAAGTTCGGATGGTGGGGTGAATCGGGGAAGTGCTGCGTCTCGAGCGCGATGCCCTCCCACTTCCCGTAAGGCCTGCCGGATTTGCCCGGTGGACCGCCGGCGAGCGAATTGCCGGTGTAGACCTGAATCCCCGGCTCCGTGGTGAGTATCGTCAGCACACGGCCCGATTTCGGATCCGAAAGGCGCGCCGCATGCTTGAAGGAATTCGCCGCGTGCGCGCGCAGCACGAAATTGTGGTCGATGCCGCCATGCGCAATGGCGATCTGCGGATCGGAGGTCTGCATCACACCGTCGCGTACCGGATGGGCTTTGCGGTAATCGAAGGGCGTGCCCGCCACGGGCTTTATCTCGCCCGTCGGAAGCAGGCGTTCGCCCGCCGGCGTGAACGAGTCGGCGGCCACTTCGAGCAGATGATCCAGGATTTCGCCCGAACTTTCCCCGGCCAGGTTCCAGTAGGCATGGTTCGTCAGCGCGATCACGGTGGGCTTCGTCGTCGTGGCGCGAAAGTCGAGCCGGAGCGCATTGTCACCGCTCAGGCTGTAGAGAGCCTCGGCATGCACCGCGCCGGGAAACCCCGCATCGCCGTCGGGACTGTCGAGCGCAAGCCTCAGGTGATCGGTGCCGCTGTCCAGCACTGTCCAAACGTGCTTGTCGAAGCCATTGGCGCCGCCATGAATAGTATCCGGCGGCCGGTTGGCCTCGAGCGCGTAGCGCGTGCCGTCGATCGTGATTTCCGCGTTGGCGATGCGGTTGGCGTATCGTCCGATCAGTGCGCCGAAATGCGCCTTGTTGGCCGCATAGAGTTCGAGGTCGGCGTAGCCGAGCGCGATATCGGCCAGCTTGCCATCCCGATCCGGCGCCAGGAAATTCCGGATGATCCCTCCGAGCGAAAGGATATCGACGGCGACGCCGTTTGCGTTCGTGAGCCGGAAGCTCTCGACCACGCGTCCGTCGGCAAGCGTTACCGTGTTCCCGTCGCTCACACCATTGCCTTCGCCCGCTGCGCCTGCCGCTTGGGGCATGAGGGGCATGGCGAGCATCCCCATCATGAACTTCCTTATTGCGGCGGAGCGCAAGAGCAGCGGATAGAATTGCGCCTGGAGCACGGCGCGGCGCGTGCTTTCCGCGGCGAACCGGGTCATAGCACGTCCCGCAATCTCCGCGCCGCTTCCTCGGGCGTCAGATCCCGCTGCGGCATGGCCAGCATCTCGAACCCTACCATGAATTTGCGGATTCCCGCCGAGCGCAGCAGCGGCGGGTAGAAGTGGACATGGAGCACAAAATGCGGCGCATCCTTGCCGCTCGAAGGACGCTGGTGAAATCCCATCGAATACGGAAAGGGCACCCCGAACAGCGCGTCATAGGCGCGCGTCAACCGGTGGAACGATTCCGCGAGGGCCTCGCGCGCACCGTCGT
>Ga0335083_10010561_pt1 | contig 11141 bp, 10 predicted proteins | sample Lox_Sample_42_FD_206716 | JGI IMG/M metagenome (GOLD analysis project Ga0335083, IMG submission 206716) | Soil microbial communities from Loxahatchee National Wildlife Refuge, Florida, United States - Lox_Sample_4.2 | ecosystem: Environmental > Terrestrial > Soil > Wetlands | place: USA... | reverse complement strand
GAATGCGGCAGCCCCTGCCAGCTGTGCGCAAAACGCTGCCCGATCCAGGCCATCGAGCCGAGCGGGGCAATCAACATGGACGAATGCTTCTATTGCCTCGACTGCCAGGTCATCCACAAGGATGCGACCGTGTGTCCGCCGCTGGTGAACGAGGCAAGGCGCAACCGCAAGCCCGACGTCGCAGCGCCGACTTGGACCCCCGCAGCGTAGTGAGATCGGCTGACCCGCCGAATCCATACGAAAATCGGGGGGCGAACGATCGACGACCACGCATGACCATTATGGTTTATGCGCGCCTCTGAAACGGATTGTGGGGCCAGTCCCAACGTGTCCCAGCGGAGCCACAACGTAACGCCGCAGGTTTTCATTCATTCTGATCAAGCAGGCGGGGCTCAAACGTAGCCAAGCTCACAGCGGCGCAGTCACGCTTGCTTGACCAAGAAGCCGGCAATGACACGATGCTGCTTGGCCATCTTTCCAAGCGTGCCCGCCAAGTCGTCCGGCTGTGGCTCGCCTACTGGATTATCGAGCCGGCCACGTGTCGCACCCTCGCCGAAGGCTCGCGGCCGGAGCGCCCCCAGCCTCGCGCTCATGCTCGACGGCGGCAGGTGTTCACAGCGCACCGCGCGTCGAACAGACTGACTGCGGTCGACCTTCGATCGGGTCGGGTGGTTGCCATAATCGCCGAGATAGGCGACAAGCCCAGCACGCTTGCCTCGGTTCGGACAGTCGGGGAGCCTTCTTCGTTCTTATCGCCGAGCGTGCGCCCGGAAGTCTGTTTTGACCCACGTCAAGGACGCTGACCCGGGTCATACTAAATTGAGCGTTGCGGTAGTACGAAGGGTGCTGCAGCACTGGCGAGCGCTCTGTCGCATCCTAGCCATGCAACGAGAACCAAGTGGAGATCTTTCATGAAAAGCATGAAGGGAAGCAAGACCGAAGAGAACCTCAAGTACGCCTTTGCCGGCGAGTCGCAGGCCAACCGCCGTTATCTGTACTTCGCCGGGAAGGCCGACGTCGAGGGGTATAACGATGTCTCCGCCGTGTTCCGCTCCACCGCCGAGGGCGAGACCGGTCATGCGCACGGCCATCTCGAATACCTCGCGCAGGTGGGCGACCCGGTTACCGGGCTTCGGATCGGCCCGACTTCAGACAACCTGAAGTCCGCGATCGCAGGCGAAACTCACGAATACACCGATATGTACCCGGGGGTGGCAAAGAAGGCGCGTGAGGAAGGTTTCGACGAGATCGCGGATTGGTTCGAGACGCTGGCGAAGGCGGAGCGTTCTCACGCCAACCGCTTCCAGAAGGCGCTGGACGCCCTCGGCAAATAGGCACTACTGCGGCCGCAGGGAGCAGCCGGCGCGGCCGGCCAGCGCTGTCTGCGTGCCAGAACAGAGCAGGTGGACGACATGGATGCACCGACCGAAACCGCGGGCGAGGGCAGCCTCGAGGCGCCCATTCGCCACCCGGTGGACTGGCGCAGCCCCGAGTTCTACAGCGAGCAAGCGCTCAACAAAGAGCTCGAGCGCGTGTTCGACATCCGCCACGGCTGCCGCCGCTGCGTAAGCCTGTGCAACGCCTTCCCAACGCTGTTCGACCTAGTGGACAGCTCGCCCACCATGGAGGTGGACGGGGTCAGGCAGGAGGACTATGTAAAGGTCGTGGAGCACTGCTACCTGTGCGACCTACGCTACATGACGAAGTGCCCGTACGTGCCGCCGCATCAGTGGGACGTAGACTTCCCGCACCTGATGCTGCGCGCCAGAGCGGTCAAGTTCAAGAAGGGCGAGGTCAAGGCAAGCCACAAGCTGCTGTCCAATACCGATATGGTCGGCAAGCTCGGCGGCATTCCAGTGGTCGCACAGGTTGTGAATGCCGCCAACAAGAATGCGGTTGCACGCAAGCTGCTCGACAAGGTAGTGGGTGTGCATCCCGAGGCGCTGGTGCCGCAGTATCACAGCGACACTTTGCGTAAACGCGCGGACCGCCGTCCGGCCGAGGAACTCCTGGCGGTGCCGACCGGGACCACGAAAGGAAAAGGTAGTGCTGTTCGCCACGTGCTACTGCAACTACAACGAGCCGCAGATCGGCGAGGATCTGATCGAGGTCTTCGAGCACAACGGCATTCCGGTGACCATCGCCGAGAAGGAACGCTGTTGCGGCATGCCCAAGCTCGAGCTGGGCGATCTCGACGCGGTGGCGCGGGCGAAGGAAGCAAACATCCCGGTGCTTGCCAGACTGGTGGACGCTGGCTGGGACATCGTCGCCCCGGTGCCCTCCTGCGTCCTGATGTTCAAGCAGGAGCTGCCGCTCATGTTCCCTAATGACGCAGATGTCCAGAAGGTCAAGAGCGCCACCTTCGACCCGTTCGAGTATCTGATGTTGCGCCACCGGGAAGGCAAGCTGCGCACCGATTTCAAGCGGCCGCTCGGCACGGTTTCGTACCATGCGCCGTGCCACTTGCGCGTGCAGAACATCGGCCTCAAGACCCGCGGCCTGCTGAGCCTCGTCCCCGGCACCAAGATCGACACGATCGAGCGCTGCTCCGGTCACGACGGGACATACGCGGTAAAGAGCGAGTTCCACAAGGTCTCGATGAAGATCGGCAGGCCAGTGGTAAGCCGGGTGCAATCGGACAATCCCGACCACTACTCCAGCGACTGCCCGATGGCCGGGCATCAGATCGAGAATGGCCTGAGGCGCGGCAAGAAACCCGAGCACCCGATGACGCTGCTCCGCGTGGCCTACGGGCTTTGACGGACGCGACTCAGAAAAGGAGAGCCACGTGAAAAACGCAATCTCGGAGAAACCCGATTCCGGCGCGCACGCGCCCGAAATCGACATCGGCATCGGCGCCAAGGATCGGGGACGCATCGCCCAGGGTTTGTCCCGGCTGCTGGCCGATACCTACACGCTCTATCTCAAGACGCATAATTTCCACTGGAACGTCACCGGGCCGATGTTCAATACGCTGCATCTGATGTTCGAGCAGCAGTACAACGAGCTGTGGCTAGCGATCGACCTCATCGCCGAGCGCATTCGCGCGCTAGGCCTTCCAGCGCCCGGCACCTACAAGGAATATGCGCGGCTGTCGTCCATCAAGGAGACCGACGGCGTGCCCAAAGCCGAGGAAATGGTCCGCCTGCTGGTCGAGGGTCAGGAAACGGTCGCGCGCACTGCCCGCGAGCTGTTCTCCCTGGTCGAGGAAGTGCACGATGCGCCGACTACTGACCTGCTCACTCAGCGCATGCAGGCGCATGAGAAGAACGCATGGATGCTGCGAAGCCTGCTCGAAAGCTGAGCCTCCCACATGGACCGCAAACACACGAAGGAGGAGCGCCAAGGACGTTGCCCGAACACCCGGAACGCCAGGCCCCGAGCGATATGCCCGCACGTGCCCGGTTAGAACGCCTCAACCACGACTTGGAATTTGCCGGCGCCACGAGTGTCCCTCGATCGAAGTCGGCAGCACGGATCTCGACCGCAAAGCCAACAACCACTTTACTCAGTTCGAGCTGGCGGCGTTCGCGGCGGCCCGTCCCCCCTCGGCATGAGCGCTTCGCCCCACACTGCGGTCTGGCCATCGACGCCAAGCAGAATCACGCCGTATGAAGGATAGGATCCGCGACCGGATCCCCGACTGGCGAGCGGCGTGACACTCCGCCCATTGGGGCTAGCGTCCGACCCGCCAGTAGAACCCTTCCCCTACAGGGTAATCCACGGCGAGAAACTCGCCTTTGCCTCCGCAGGCGAAATAGGAATGGTGGGGTGTACCAGCAGCTGGCGCCGGCACGTCGCTTGGCCACCATGCCGCTGCCATTCTTGCCCCGGAAACCTGAGCAGGGGGAACCTGCGAGCAGTCGTGCGGCGGAGCCCATTTTTCGGCTGCGGGGAAGTTGAAGCGAACGATGCTGCGGCTTGCATCGAGTTCGTGTTTCTCCTTCAAGTTGTAGGCGTCTGCCGGCAGCCACGCGGGAATCCACCCGTTCTGAAGAGCGCCGGCTGTCCGGGCAGCGCTGAGCGTCTTGTAACTTGTCTCCTGCTCTGGCGACGAGCATCCCGCAGCTAGCGCGGAGCCGGCCGAAAGCAAGAGTGCAGCAGTCACGCGGAAGCCAGCTCTCGGCAAATCGTCTCTGCCCTGTAGGCATCGCAGTACGCAGGTGATCGACATCGTTGCACATCGAAAGCGCCGTCTCAGATCGCTTAGATTGCCGGCCGCGACAAAGCCGCCCTGATCCTCACTCAAACGGTGCCCCCTTCTTCGCTGGCGACCATCTCGCGGTCCGACGAAGGCGCGCATGATCCCCGCTTGACCGCGCTCGCGCGCGGATCTCAGCATCGGGGAGAGCATCGCGACGCCCTAGTCGGTGAAGCGTAGACTGGGGCGCGCGGCCGCGACCGTCGCTGTTCACCTCGACCTTCGTGAGACCGGCAAGGACGCTCGCTACGACGTGGAAAGCCTTGGGCTCGGCTGGAAGTACGACGTGCGTATCGAGAGCAAGGACACCGCGCTGCCCACTTAGCGTATTTCGTACGCGTCACGAGCATCAACGCCCGCCATCCATCGGCCGCGGAGCGGCGATTCGCCAAACAGCTCACCCGACGCCGACTCAGCGCACGCGGGATCACTACAAATGGGCAACCAAGCCCACCATCACAATATCCTCATGTCTATTGTAAAAGGAGGCTACGCGGGTGTACAGGCTGCGGCTGAGTCCGGGCGCAACCGAGGTTGTGGTCGAAGGCCTGGCGCTGCTTGCAAAGGCAAGCTCGGCGCCGACGCCGTCGACGTGAATGTGAGCGCCCCAAGTTGGAAGTTGTCCCGACAAAGCCGGCGGCGAGTCGATGCAGCTCACCGCGAAGCTGTCCGGCGCGGAATGCAACGCCGATGTGATCCTCAAGCTGTCTGCGCTCGAAGGCCCGGCCAAGGCGCTCAAGATCGGTTCGCTGACGCTGAACGTCGATGCCAAGCAGACGGACAGCGCGGTGAAGGTGGCGCTCGGCACGCCGATAGCCACTCACTCTGCACCCGAGGCTCGTCGAGCTGCAGAAGATCGCCGCGGATCTGAGTCTCGCCAGTCCGACGCTCCCACAGAAGGCGATGAGGGCGTCGCTATTCGGCGCCCTCCGTGCAGATCCGGAGAACGAGCGCCTTGCCGCGGACCTCATCGTCAAGCTGGATGAGAGCACGGTCAAGGCCAGGCTCGACCTCGGTCCGCTCAGTGCGCCGGCTATCACTCCTAGTCGACATCGACCGGTTCGACGTGGACAAGTATCTACCTTCCAGGCAGAAGAGCGCGCAAGCCAAGCCCTCCCCGGCTCAGCCCAAACGACCCGAGCAGCCGATCGACTTGTCGCCATTGAAGGCGCTCAACCTGGAGGGTCGCCTCTACTATCAATAGATCGGACAGCTTGCAGCCGAGGGCATCCGGGCGAGCGACGTGCGCGTCGAAGACAAGGTGAAAAACGGCAAGCTCAGCGTCGATCCGCTGACCGCAAACCTGTACGAGGGCAGCATGCAGCGGGCGGTGGCGGCCGACGCGAATGCCAACCAGGCTGTCAGTGATGTGTCGAGTCCTGCCACGGGTGGGTTTGCTGCGCGTCATCGCGTGGGAACGCGAGCGCGGACGCCACGACCTGCGGTGACAGCAGACGCGTGATCCTTACCGCATCCGGCTGTCGGAGGTCATGCTGCAGCAGGCCCAGGTGACTGCGGTCATCGCCTACTACCGGCGTTTTCTCGCGCTTCGCCGGCCTGCAGGGACTGTCGGCCGCAGCCGAGGACGATGTCCTTGCCCATTGGAGCGGGCTCGGATACTACGCACGCGGCCGCAATCTTCACCGCGCCGCCCGCGTGGTCATGGAGCAGCATGCAGGCATTTTCCCGCGTGACTTCGATTCGGTTCGCGCGCTCCCCGGCGTGGGACGCTCGACGGCGGCCGCGATCTGTGTGTTCGCGTTCGGATCGCGCCACGCCATCCTGGACGGGAACGTGAAACGCGTGCTGTCCCGGCACGAGGGTATCGAAGGCGACAAAGCGGATTAGGATCGCCTCTGGCGCAGCGCCGAGGCGATGTTGCCGGAGTGGGAGCTGGAGCCCTACACCCAGGGGCTCATGGACCCGGGTGCCCGCTTGTGCCGGAGACGCGCTCCGTTGTGTGGGGCCTGTCCTGTGAGCGATACGTGCGTCGCGCGCCGCGAACGCGCTACGGCCCGCCTACCTTGGCCGCGCCCCGCCAGGCTCTTGCCGCAGCGGGAGACGACGATGCTGGTGTTGCTGACCGGCGGCGAGGTCATGCTGGAAAAGCCGCCGGCCCCTTGCCTCTGGGGCGGGCTCTGTGCTTCCCCGAGTTGGGCAGCGAGCAGCCCGCGGCGCTCATCGATCGCTTCGGCGAGCAAACCGATGCGCCCCAGCGCCTGCGGCCGGTGGACCACGGCTTCATGCATTTCCGCCTGCGCATTCATCCGCTGATCGCCCGCGTTCGATTGCTGCGCTCCGGTGCCGAGGAGCCCGGCCGACTGTGGTTGAACCTGGAAGAGGCCAAAGGGGCTCCGATTCCGACGCCGGTGCGGCGGATTCTGGAAGCGTTGTCGAGCTGAATGGACAGAGTTTAGCTCGGGTGTATCATCCACAAGCTGCACTGCAAAGGCTCGGCCGGCGGCTGCACAGCGGAACGATAACGAATCACCCATTCATCACAGCTCGCGAGCCCTGGTTATGATCCCCGAACTCGGCCACTTCGCATTGATCGTCGCCCTGTGCGTCGCCTGCGTGCAGGCAGTGGTGCCGCTGATCGGCGCCCAGCGCGGAGACCCGGCATGGATGGCGCTGGCGAGGCCGGCGGCGCAAGGGCAGTTCGTCTTCGTGGCCTTGGCATTCGGCTGCCTGGCGGCATCTTTCGTCGGCAACGATTTCTCGGTGCTGAACGTGGCGAACAACTCCAACTCCAGCCTGCCGCTGCGCTACCGCTTCGCCGCAACGTGGGGCAGCCACGAGGGCTCGCTGCTGTTGTGGGTGCTGATGCTCACGGTCTGGATGACCGCAGTCAGCGTCTTCAGCCGCCACCTGCCGCCGGAAATGACGGCGCGCATCCTGAGCGTGATGGCCATGATCAGCGTCGGGTTCCTGCTGTTCATGCTGTTCACGTCCAATCCGTTCGAGCGCCTGCTGCCGCCGGCGCCCGACGGCCGCGACCTGAACCCGCTGCTGCAGGATCCCGGCATGGTGATCCATCCGCCCATGCTCTACATGGGGTACGTCGGGTTCTCGGTTGCGTTTTCGTTCGCCATTGCGGCGCTGCTCGGCGGGCAGCTCGACGCCACCTGGGCGCGCTGGTCGCGGCCCTGGACGACGATGGCCTGGGCCTTCCTCACCGTCGGCATCGCGATGGGGAGCGGCTGGGCCTATTACGTGCTGGGCTGGGGCGGCTGGTGGTTCTGGGATCCGGTGGAGAACGCCTCCTTCATGCCCTGGCTGGTGGGCACGGCGTTGATGCACTCGCTCGCAGTCACGGAGAAGCGCGGCGGGTTCAAGCTCTGGACCGTGCTGCTGGCGATCATCGCCTTCTCGTTGAGCCTGCTCGGCACCTTCCTCGTACGCTCAGGTGTGCTGACCTCCGTTCACGCCTTCGCCACCGACCCCAAGCGCGGCGTTTTCGTCCTGGCGTTTCTCGCGCTGGTCATCGGTTCGTCGCTGGCCTTGTTCGCGTGGCGGGCGCCGAAGGTGGGCCTGGGCGGTGCGTTCGAACTTATCTCGCGCGAGGCGGCGCTGTTGGTCAACAACGTGCTGCTGCTCGCCGCGGCCGCCGCCGTGCTGCTGGGCACGCTCTATCCGCTGTTTCTCGACGCGCTCGGCCTTGGCAAGATCTCGGTCGGGCCGCCTTATTTCGAGTCCGTGTTCGGACCGCTGATGGCCCCCGCGGTGTTCCTCATGGGCGTCGGACCGCTGCTACGCTGGAAGCAAGACCGATTGCCGGACGTCGCGGTGCGCTTGAAGTGGGCCTTCGGGGTCGCCGTGGTGACAGCCTTCGCAGTGCCCTTCACGCTCGGCCGGTGGACGCCGCTGCTCGCGCTCGGGATGCTGCTCGCGGCCTGGGTGATGGCCGCAGGATTCGTGAATCTCAAGGGGTACCTGGCCCAGCTCGGCGTTTCCACCGGCGCCAGCCTGGCCGGCGCGGCGACCAGGCTGCCGCGCGGGTACCTCGGCATGCTGGTGGCACACTTCGGGATCGGCGTGTTCATCATCGGCGTGACGCTGGTCCGGGGCTACGAGGTAGAAAAGGACGTGCGCATGAACGTCGGCGACACGGTTACCGCCGGGGGCTACCAGTTCCGCTTGGACGGATTGAAGGACGTGAGGGGCCCGAACTATACGGCGATGCGGGGTATCGTGAGCGTGACAAGGAACGAGCGACCGGTCGTGATGCTGCATCCGGAGAAGCGCTTGTTCACCGTGCAGCAGATGCCGATGACCGAGGCCGCGATCGACACGGGTTTCACGCGCGACCTGTACGTATCGCTCGGCGAGCCGCTGCCCGATGGCGCGTGGGTCGTGCGCGTCTATCATAAGCCTTTCATCGATTGGATCTGGGGCGGGGCCTTTGTGATGGCGATCGGCGGCGTGATCGCGCTTACCGACCGCCGCTATCGCATCGCGCGCCAGGCGCCCGAGCGCAGTGCCGCTCCAACGCCCGCGAGCCCGCAGACCGCGAAGTCATAAAGCGGGCCTCAGCCCGTCTTTCTCCCGGGAGGCGGGGTTTCTCGCAGGACTGGAAGGCAGACGGTCGTGGTGAGCTGAATGACCGCAACCGCTCGCATGGCGGTTCCGGGTCAAGGCAACGTCCGCACCCGCGCCGGGTTCGATCCGTCGCGCGGTGGCACCGGCTTGACCGGCATCGGGGTCGGCGGCAGCGGCTGCACGGCGGACGGCAGGTTGGCTAGGATCACCTCCCCCAACCGTTTCACGGTTTTCTCGCGCGGGTAGCGATGGCGCCACACGATCCCGATCGTGCGCGTGGGCGCAGGTGACGCGAACGGCCGGATCTGAACCAGACCATCCTGCAGTATGCCCACGCCAGGCAGCGCAGCCAGTGCGGGCAGCAACGTGCAGCCGACGCCCGCTGCGACCATCTGGCGCAGCGTCTCGAGGCTGGTCGCCTTCAATTCCTCGCGGTCGCTGGACGCGGTGGCACCGCAGATGGCGAGCGCCTGATTGCGCATGCAGTGCCCCTCCTCGAGCAGCAGCACGTTCTGGCCGGCGAGCTCGCCCTCCTCGATCTCTTCGCGACTCCCCAAGACGTGCCCGGAGGGCAGCGCGACCTTGAATGGCTCCCGGAACAAGGGCAGGACGTCGAGATCGTCGCCATGGACCGGCAACGCGAGCAGCAGCGCCTCGAGGCGACCCTGGCGCAAACGCTCGAGCAGGTTGGCCGTCAGGTCCTCGCGCAGGAACAGATACAGCTTCGGACAGTTCCGACGGATCGCCGGCAGCAGGTGCGGCACCAGATAAGGCCCCAGGGTCGGGATCACCCCGAGGCGCAATGGTCCCTGCATCGGGTCGTCACTCTGGCGCGCGATCTGACGGATCTGCTCCACCACGTCGAGCGCGATCCGCGCGCGGTCGATGATCTCTTCGCCGATCGGCGTCGGTATCAAATAGTGCTTGTTGCGCTCGAACAGGGTCACGCCGAGATACTCCTCGAGCTTCTTGAGCTGCGTACTCAGTGTGGGTTGACCCACGTGACAGGCTTCGGCAGCGCGGACGAAGCGCCCCTGATCCGCCAATGCGATCAGATAACGAAGTTCCTTCAGCGTCATGACTCCCCCGTTGGTGTGTGGTCTTCCGACTCTGTGAATCCCGCAACCGGCTCGCTCCGGCGTCGGTATAACTGTAGTAATTCTCCGCCATCGATGAACAGCATTGACGTAATCGATATGCAGTATCGATTTCGAGTTCGGTCATCGAGTTTCGATAACCGCTATTGAAACATTGAATTTGCCTGCTGACCAGAATATTGATGAAGTCACATTCCTGAGGAGACGCGCTTCCGGCCTTGCCGAGGAGCGCCGGACGGGCTCCAAGCCGAAACAAGGGAGGGTGTATTTGATGACGAGCACGCGCGCAGTCGCATGCCTGCTGGCTGTCTCATTGTCTGTGGCAGGCCGAGCCGTTTGTAGACGTCGTTCGTTCGCCGGTGATCGCATCGTCGCACATTGAAAGCGCCTGCCCAGTTCGCCTGCATCGTCGGCGATGGGAAACCCGCCCTGGCCCTCGACTGAACCGATGAACTGCCCAGGGAATCCTGCTGCCGCCAGGGGGCCCGAGCGTCGAGCCAACTTGCCCCCGCAACAAACTCCAAGGAGGAGAGCTACGTGAGAACTGCGCCCCTATTGGCGGTCGCCCTGACCGCCTCCCTGCACTTTGCACTGCCTGCCGCTTGGGCGGAGTACCAGACGATGGCCGTCGCGGACGGCGGCGCCATCAAGGGCAAGGTCGTCTTCAAGGGCACAGTGCCTATGAAGACAGTGCTTCCCACGAAGGACAAGGATACCTGCGGGGGACCGCGCAAGGACCCGCTCGTGATCGTCGGCTCCGGCGGGGAGGTTAAGGACGCTGTCATCTATCTCAAGGAGGTGGCCAAGGGCAAGGAGTGGGTCAAGCCGAAAAAGTCCGAAATCACCAACCACAAGTGCATTTTCGAGCCGCACGTACAGGCAATCCCCGTCGGGATGATCGATGTGGTCAATGCCGACCCCGTCCTCCATAACACGCACGGTTACTACGGGACGAACACAGCCTTCAACGTAGCGCTGCCAATCCAGGGCGGGCATGTAACGAAGCCGCTGCGGCGGCCCGGGCTGGTGCGTGTCGACTGCGACGCGCACGGCTGGATGGAGGGATGGATCTATGTCGTCGACAACCCGTACTACGCGATTACGGGCGCGGACGGGACGTTCAGCATCACCGATGTGCCACCGGGGAGCTACACCCTGGTGGTCTGGCAGGAGCATGCCGGTGCGAGCGAGATGCCGGTGACGGTGAAGCCCAAGGAAACCGTGCAGGTGCCGATCGAGCTCAAGAAGTAGCGCGCCGCTCGCTGGGCATCTCAGGGTGTTGAGGCACTAGCGGAGGGCAGTTT